>ENA-OPAL01001549-OPAL01001549.1-human-gut-metagenome-genome-assembly--contig:-NODE-1549-length-13194-cov-1.978842_pt1 | contig 13194 bp, 9 predicted proteins | sample MGYA00241057_ERZ501430 | MGnify/ENA primary metagenome ERZ501430 (study PRJEB25962, sample SAMEA2042506) | human gut metagenome | biome: human gut; feature: human-associated habitat; material: faeces...
TACCAAAGACCTGTATAAGGGTGTATTGGAAATGCTTCATGGCTACAATCCCGCAAAGCACATACATCTGATGCAGGGTTTGGGCGATACCTTTATGAATGAACACCAATTCGCCACATTATTGGGTAAGATGCGTTTGTACCAGTGCCTGCCGCAAGGCTATCAAAAGCGGTTGCCACGTATGCTACTTACGGATACGCAGATTAATGCAGTGGCTAAGGCATATATCAGCGATAATGATTTTGGCGGTTTTGGCAGTGAACTCTCCATGTGGAAATTCTATAATCTGTTGACGGGAAGCAACAAAAGCAGTTATATAGACAGCTTTTTGGATAGGGCTTATAACGCTACGGAACTTGCAACGGGAATAAATGCCGCCTTGCATGGTGACGAACGTTACAGGTGGTTTATTGATTGAGTGAACGGGAGAATATTCTTTAAAGGGTATTCTCCTTTTTGTATAACTGTTTAATATTGAAAATTATGTCTTATAAACAATTATTTGTATGGCTGTTCTGTTTGATTGTCTCGATTTTTACGGGCTGTGTGCCTCTTATTCTTATTATAGCTTCTATTCCAAAAATGATATTGACGGAAAGAGAGCCAAAGGTAAAAATGAAAGATTACAGCAGACCTGTAAAGGGGAGACACCCTGATGCCCTTGAAAAGAGCCACCGCAGGGAATGGATAGACAGTAAGTATTCCAAAATGTAATCAAAAGGGAGTTGTGTTCAAATAAATCTGAAAAGGTGGTTTGAACACGACCCTTTCCGTTATCAATTAATTCAAAGAATAATATGAAGACAAAAGCAGTAATTTATGCACGTGTTTCGTCTGTGAATGACAGGCAGGACACTACAAGGCAGATAGAGGATTTAAAAAGGTATGCCCTTTTGCAGGATATAGAGATAGTACGGATATTTCAAGAACACATAAGCGGAGCAAAGAAGATTGAGGAAAGGCAGGTTCTTGCGGAATGTTTGGAATACTGTACAGAAAAGGGTGTTGACTATCTGTTGTTATCAAGATTGGGAAGAAGCACGTTACAGGTGCTTCGCTCTTTGGATATACTGCATGATGCAAAGGTATCCGTTTATATACAGAATTTAGGATTATATACATTGCAGCCAAACGGAGAGGCAAATCCGATTGCTTCGATTATGGTTACTGTACTTGCTGAAATGGCTAACATAGAACGGGCAAACATACAATACCGTTTGAATAGTGGCAGGGCAAACTACATTGCCAAAGGTGGGAAATTAGGTCGTAAGGCTGGAAGTATCAAGACAGAGGAAAGGAAAAAGGAAGAATACAGGGAAACGATAGCTTTACTAAAGAAAGGCTATTCAGTGAGGAATATCGCCAAATTACAGGGTATAGGCGTTTCAACGGTTCAAAGGGTTAAAAATCAGTTTATAAGAATATAAATATCAATAGTAATCCGCTTTTAATAAACAATAGTTCTTGTTAATCAAACGTAAAATAGTAACTTTGCAGCAATTTCAGATACTTAATGAGTTAAGGCTGAAAGGACATAGTTAACAAAGAGCGTTTGACATATTATCCTATCGTGAAATCTCGACAATTTCAAAGGCATAAGGATAATAAGCAAGGACGCTCACGTCAATGTTATATACCTATCCCGCAAGGATAGTCTATATATCGTTTGGCGTGGGCTATTGTTTATTACTTATGCTGGGCAGTCGAGAGCCTCACGATAGTAATATTCGATAGTTCCCACGCTTCTTTTTTGTATAACAGCCAGTAGGGAACACTGACTACAATACATATCGCCAAGAAACAGACAGTATTATCCTCTAATGTAGCCATTTATTAAAACGGTGTGCAGCTATTGCTGTGTTCCTCGCACTGTATAGCTATTTACTAACTGCTTTCTATAGGAACGTGAAAGAAAAAGTTACCGAATACAAAAAGGCATAACATTATGACCTTGAATGAATTTAAACTAACCATTGCTGAATTAAAGCATGAGTGGAATAATGAAGCACACTCATATATAGATGAGAACTATTTCATTTATATCAAAGGGAATTTGAGGAGTTCCTATGTAGAAAGGACTTTAGGTACAAAGCCATTGATAGGTATACGATATATTATTCCCGTAGGGGCATATCGTTATATGTTCAAGGCAAGTGAAAACACCTCTCTTAATACTATTGGCTTCTTCAACAATGAGTATGAACCTTGTGAAATCATATTCGGTGGCTGGGAACTTTACAAACTAACGTTCTCGCATCGCTACTATGATGGAACAAACCACTACTTTCCCGAACTACATATTAGGGAGATTAGGAAACCTACAAATAAGCAAGTATTTAGTACAGGGCACTCGATTGAAGAGTTTGACGAAATACTTGCCGAAGTTTGGAATTTTATAGAATAAAAAATGAATTAACTACTTAAAAGAAAGACAATGAAAACTTTAAGATTAATCGGAATGGCAATAATTGCCGTAATTATGAGTGTTAACTTTGTAGCTTGTGATGATGATGAAGATAGCGATAACGTAAGCCTTATAGGTAAATGGAAAGAAGATAGTTATATAGAGGTTACTAATGGTGTGACTACACACTATACTCCCGATGACGGAGGCTATCCATATCTTGTTTTTGAAGAAAAAGACACTTATTATATTAACGTTGATGGTAGTATCGAAGAATACAGTTCATATATATACGATGAGAACTTGAAAGTGCTCACTGTAGACAATGGATATAGTGAATACAAATATGAGGTAATTTCGTTAACTAAAAATAAACTGATACTTCGGTATTATGGAGTGAATGGTTGGGGAAATCCGGATAATTACAATGAGACCTACTATGTAAAAGTAAACTAATTTTATTATATTAAAAGACAGCATTTGAAGCAATTCATTTGCTGTCTTTTTTATAATGGAAATACAGAAAAATATTGATAGAAAAAGATTAAATCATTATCTTTGCATTACAGTATTATACTGTAAAATAGATTATTAATATAATATTAACTGTTCTTGGTATCAAATTCAAAGTTAAACCAAAAGTTAAACCGTAAAAGAACTAAAAATAATCAGCAAGCAAGATAACTGTTGTAAAAGGAAGTAGCTCAGTTGGTTGCTGACGAAAGCGCAGCTTTTGGCAGCCGCAGAAGAGCATTAGCCTTCCAAGCTGAGGGTCGCGGGTTTGAGCCCCGTCTTCCGCTCTTCTGAAAATCAGATAGTTATCGAAAGATTTCTATCTGATTTTTGTTTTTAGACAATGGCGGTTTGGCTATGGTTTAACCGAGTGAGTTCAACCAAGAGTTCAACCAAAATCTTATGAACGCAACGATTAATGTAGTATGCTATAAGTGGAAAACCTTAGCAAATGGTGAATACCCATTAATGCTCCGCATCTGTAAAGACGGAAAGAAGAAATATCAAAGTTTAGGCATATCTGTCCTACCCCGTTATTGGGACTTCACACGAAATAAGCCGAAACCAAACTGTCCCAATAAAGAGTATATTCAGAAAATCATTCTTGATAAACAAACAGAGTTACAACAACGAATGTTAGAGTTCAACTCTGAACAGAAAGAATATACTACCACTACTCTACTCAATGACGAAAACAAAAGATTTGAACTGAAAACTGTCTGTCAATTCTATCAAGAACAAATCGAACAATGCAAAGTTTTGTGTAAACAAAAAATACGGAACTCATTTTTGAATCCCGTATTTTCCATTTACACAAAATATTTTATAGCTCCATATTTTTTATAATAGCTAATCCTCCCTATCTTATCTGTTCAAATGAAATACTTTCATTCTTATTAGAGCTATCTCACATTAGCGTAGAGAATGAAAATTTTATTTCTATTTCTGTATCTTGACGCAACGTATCAAACTGGAATTAGCACGACTATTATTCGAATTCAGTTTGACATCATCTTTACCAAGAGTTAGATGTACAGAATTCGCGGCCTTCTCTCTATCAGTAGAACTACACCAATAATAACCATTAGTATCTGCTGCAGTTAATTTTCCATTCTTGCGACTACGCCATCCTCCTATCGGATACCACCAGTTTTGTCCGCTATCATCCATCATAACATATCCCTTACTCCATTCTGCTGCAGCAAAAATACTTGAAGTTTTATCGTAACCATCGCTGGCTCCCATCCATGTATCATTAGGAGCTACCATATAACCTTCTGGACTCGGGTCATATATAGATTTTGTAAGATTGGATGCTTTCGGATAAGTATATCCCTCTGGATTCCCCCACAATGCCCAATCAGCATAGTATAGCCAATCGTAAGCACAATAATAAGGTGGATTAGCTGTATTGCTTTTACTCCGAGAATACATAATGAACTTTGTTGGATTTTGTATGGCATATTTCACATTGCCTGTACTTTCTCCACCTTTAACTGTAGCAAAAGCAACTTCTCCGACTTCATTGTACATTTTGGCATTACTATTTTTTCCATACTCCCCTGTACCTACAAACGGATCTTTCCGCCCCCATTGATAAAGTAATCCTATAGAGGAACGTTCTCCAGGAATAACGGAAGTCGCTCCTAAATTTCTGTCAAGTACAGTATAGCTATTTCCCTTTACGTTCATACTCAAATGCTGTTCCTTGACCTCTGTCACCCAAATATGGAATGACCACAAAATCTTAGCATCTTCCGTTTTAGGATCATCCTTGTCATAAATAGCTATCACTGCATTCCCTGGTCGTCCGTCAAGATTTACAGTAAATGATTTACGATCTGAAGAGAGTGTTACTCCCTTTACAAAATCAGAAGAAACATCATTCCACAATTGTGCAGCAGACAACGGTAAATAATTATCTCCTGCAGAGATATTCTCATATGCATAAACAGGACTAGTAGTATAATAGGCAGCACAATTCACTGTAACAGAAAGCTGTCCCGGTGGTACTATCACACAATTAGAGGTACCATAATAATAAGTCCACATTTCCCAATCTATATTATCAAGCGTTGCAGTAAGTACTTTACCTGCTTCTATAGATTTTCCTGTTAAATCAAGGCTATACGTTCCTCCTCCTTTCGGAGCCACAAGCATCACATCCAATTTCCCAGTAAATGTTTGCGGAGGTAGAACAATAATAGCTTCATTATTCTCAGTTATATCAATATTTCCTTTTAAAACGACTTCACGAGACATATTTTCCTTAGTGATAATATTACCACTTTCCAAATCCAATTCTATACATCCAGCCATTATATCATCCGATTCTGATTTCAAAACGACAGATGATATAGAAGCAAATTCCTGATTGGCAGGTATTATCAATTTTAACGCACCCAATGCCGGTTTCAATTTCAAATCCGCCAATCCTTCATTATCAGCAACGGCATAATACGGACACGCTGCTACATCAACTCCGCCAGTACGGTAAATCTGGTCCTTGGGCATGTTAAAATTCATTCGCTCCTCTTGCAGCTGTACGCTTAAAGGATAATATACCGTATATTTTTCCTCGGCAGGCACTTCATATAAACTAACCAACCCTTTTGACAAGACTTGTACCTCTTTACCATTAATACCGATTTTTCCACCGGAAGGAATATTCAAAGCAAAAGCTTCATCACCTTCTACTTTTATATGAAAAGAATTAGGTTGTTCTATAAAGACTTCCTCCATTTTTTCTTCGGTACAGCCAACTACTACTGCCATTACTCCGGCAAATAGCAGGTATTTCATCAATAATTTTATCATAAAAAAATTATTTATCCAATCTTTCATCAAGCGTAAATATATAATTCTCAATATTGGTATATCCGTTTTCTGCCATTTGTGAAGCATCGTCCGGATTATTCTTATCCAAACCATATCCGTCTTCAAACTCATCAGGCATACCATCACCATCAGTATCTGAGAGGCTCACTCCAGATTCTATTTCACCTACACCACCTAAAGGAAACTGTTGTGTATCTTGTTCATTTTGGATTATAGTCCCTTTTTCTCCCAATGAAGTCAGTTCGCTGATAAGATAAGCATCCACCTGATCGCGCACAGGCAGACTTGCACCAACATATTTCACAATCCATTCATACGCTTTTTCGGCATCCGATTGCTGAGAAATAGTAGGAAATATTTCCGGACACGTAGCAAGAAAAGTCGGATTACCAGAACAAAGTTCTTCCCAATTGACCGCAGGAAGTATTTCTACCCCATTCAAAACACCATTCTTATCTTCATCATAAAAGTTTCCAACGCAATAAGTATTAAAACGTTCATTTCCACCGATAAACGGTTTGGTTGGTGACATATCAACCAATTCCACCTTTATGCTGCCATCTTCCTGACGTACATTCTGCCAGTTAACCACAGGACCTTTAATAAAATAGTTATTTTCAATTGAAGTCAACGAACTGCCTTCAGAATCACCACTCATGTTATACGCAGCGCCACTTCCCCAATTATATACAACATTATTCACGAATTGGTTCAGCCCCTTAACTTTCGGATTACGAGTCTTGTTATCAATATAAAGGTTACGAAACAATGTGATTCCATTTTCAAGATCGGTTTGCATCAATCCACCACAAGAATGATTCTGTAATCCTTGTCCAATAATAGAATTCTGTATAGTTATGTTACGTGCCGTAGTACTGTTTATAGAAAAATTCTCATCACGTCCCCACGTTACAGACAAGTGATCAAATATCATATTTTCTCCATCAGCCACTCCCGCGGCATCCTTGCCATCAGAACCTTTAATTCCCATACGAATACGCAAATGACGACATATTAAATTATCTGCATCCGTAAACGATACACGATTACCATACAAGACAATACCATCACCGGGAGCCGTCTGTCCGGCTATCGTCAGATTTTTTGAGAAAATCAATGTCGACTTCAGGTTTATGATACCAGCCACATCAAATACAATAATACGGTCAGACTTACTCACCGCATCTCGAAAAGAACCTTCACCATCATCATTAAGATTAGTAACGTGATATATTTCTCCACCACGTCCACCTGTAGCATATCGCCCAAAACCTTCTGCACCAGGAAAGGCAAGCACCTCACCATAATCGGGAAACTTTCCGGAATCTCCTTTGACATATACTTCTTTTGTGTTTATTTCTTCAGTGCATCCAGTACAAGCCAACAACATACTTAAAAGAAAAGTCTTCGTCATTTTCATACTTTCAATAATATTAGAGGTTAATAAAAAGCGTGGTCTCAAACTGCGTTATAAATGCCACAGTCACAAAACCACGCTCCAGTCTATGAGAAGTTTGCTATCAATAGCCAGGCAATTGAGTCAGATTTGGATTATCTATCAAAGGATGTCCACTAGATTTTGCAGCAAACGGACATAATTCAGAAAAGTTCTCCTTAAAACCATAAAATAATCCATCAGAACCATCCCCTTTATCAATCCAAGCAGGATAAGAACCTCCATTTTCCTCCGAACCGGTAGGCTGTTGATAAATAATCTTGCCTACTTGTATCTTACCTCTAGCAGATTTGGCAAATCCGACAACAGCTTGTCCTTTCATATTGAATTCACTGCTGAAAGCTTCAAACATTGCCCTAGGATACCATTTATCCTGCGAAGTTACATTAGAACGATGATTCTTCACAATTTCAATCAGTTCTGTTTCATAATCACTATACTGCTTTTCGTCTTCTGGAATATTTTTTACTGTAGCTATCTCCGTAGGATCTGTCAGTTCAATATAATCTATGGCAAGGAACTTATCACCGTACTTTTGACCGTCTTCCTGATATTTATACAATCTATATTTCGGCACATTGGCATATGCACCCTTACGATCGGACAAGTCTTTCATATCCTGCTTGGCCTGTCTCAACTCCTTAGCCAAACGTCCCATACGAATTAAATCGCTACGAAGAGTAAATTCTCCGGCAAACTCCCATTTACGTTCCTGCACAAGCGCATCTTCAAAACCTTGCTGATCGGTTGGAATAGGCAGTTCACCCACTCCGGCACGGGTACGTACTTCCTTCAAGGCAGCTTCAGCCTCGGGAGTAGGACCGTTATTCAAGTAATTCTCCGTTTCAGCATACATCAAAAGTACATCTGAATAACGTATAAGCGGAATATTGATATTTCTTTGGCTTGCAGCTTGCGGTTCCACACACCATTGGATACGACACTTACCCAATAGTATAGAAGAATAAGTAGTACCGGTATCAATCCATGGTCCTTTTTTACCGCCATCTTTGGGGTAGATACTATATGAAGTACATGTTACATCCCGACGAGTATCCTTTTTATCAAATGAAAGATAATAAGTTGGCAGAACAAACTGTAATGTCTTGCGTGAACCATATGTTCCATTATAAGAACCTGGCTGCAGATAAAGTCCGAATTCCGAGTTGGTCTTGTCACCATATTCTGCCAATTGCCAAATCATTTCAGATTCTGTCTCCGTAAGTTTACGCTGGCAATGATTATACCACAGATATTGGAAACCACTCATTCCGTCTTTTCCCTGTACCAATGAGTTCTTTCCATGTTCTTTGATTTGAAAGCATGCATCATTCGCTATTTCATATAATTCCTTAACACGTGTAGCATCATCCCGACGAGCCATTTTCAAAGTTGCAGGATCATTTGTCTCCAAATCCCAGCGCAATGAATAACCTCCTGCATAAAGAGCAATACGTGCCAACAATGCATATGCTCCTTGTTTGGTAAGACGCTCGGTCGAAGTATAACCGCTCTCCTCGTACCAAGGTAACCATTCTGTAGCCTGTTGCAAGTCCGAAACAATTTGGTCATATATACCATCACGAGGTGAACGTTTCGGATAAAAACGGTTCTCATCATTTGCATCCATTTCTTCCAGGGGAACATATACAGCAGGTACATCTCCATAGATACGTATCAAGTTGTGGTAACAAAATGCACGAATGGCCAATGCTTCCCCTAACAATTGATTTCGCTTCACAGTTTCGGGCATCTTCTTCAAACGGCTGATAGCGACATTTGTTGATTCAATAATACGGTATCCCTCTTTAAAGATAGTTGTAACAGTGGTAGGAACCAATGGGTCAAAATCATAATTACATGCCTTGTATTTACTACTGAAACCATCCTCTGCTGTATGCACTACCGTTTCACCCATACCAAGATTATAAAACATCTCCTTGTGTATAAGTCCTCTGTAACACCCTTGTACAAACAAATCCGCTTTAGTCTCATTCTCAAATATATAATCAACATCGTCAGAGGTATAAGACTCCATTTCCAGCCAATCAGTGCATGATGTCATGCTCATACCCAACGAAAAACTGAGTATTGCCACCATAACCAGTTTCTTTTTCAAACCAGCCCATTTAAATATTTTGCTATTCATATTCTTTTTCTAATTAAAACGTTAAATTAAGACCAACAACATAACTTCTTGAACGAGGATATGCAGAACTGTCATATCCCGGAGTAGTAACCACGTTATCCTTAGCAGCTCTCACCTCAGGGTCATAGCCTGAATATCCGGTAAGTGTAGCCACATTATTAGCTGTAAAATAAATACGGGCATTGGAAATCATTGCTTTCTTCAACCACGTTTTCGGCAAGGTATACCCCAATGTAATCTGAGCCAACCGCAAGTAAGAACCGTCTTCAACAAAATAAGAAGAAGGATAGAAGCCCCATTCCTTGTTATTTTTAGTCAATCCCCAAATACGTGCAGAACCATCGGGATTCATTTCCTGCATACGTGACAGCGTTGCCTGTTTTCCGGTAGAAGGATCTACTACACGGTAATAGTTACTGAATTCCTGTGGAATATTCTCAAATATAGAATAAGTAGTTAAGCTCTGTTTATTTGCATTATAGATATCCTGGCCAATGGCAAATTTCAAGAAAACACTTAAATCAAAACCTTTATAAGTAAACGTATTATTGAAACCGCCGATACAATCTGGAGTTCCATTACCGATTTTCACATTTTTCTTAGTAAATATAGGATTCCCTTCTTCGTCTACATCATCGGCTGCATACTTAATATCACCTGGTTGAGGAGTTCCCGACTTAGGCTTCACAATTCCTTCACGCAAAGTCAGTTTACCATCTTTTCCCTCAATGAAATCCTCCGCTGTATAAATACCTTCATATTTATAACCGTACATTTCACCTAAAGCTTCGCCAACTGTTGCATAGTAGGTAACCATACCTGAACGGGAATCACCTGCACTGAATGTCTTTTCAGTCTGTCCTTGCTCCAACGCTACTACTTTTGATTTATTAAAAGACAAATTCAAATCACTTGTCCAACTGAAATTTTTAGTTCGGATATTCACTGTATTCAGCGTGACTTCCCAACCTCTGTTGCGCATCTTACCTACATTTTGATATTGTGTAGAATAACCTGTAGAAGATGGAACAACACAGTTCAATAACAAGTCATTCGCTTGATTATTATACCATTCTGCTGTCAAATTTACTCTGCTATTGAATAAAGACACATCAAGACCAACATTGGTAGCTACTTGTGTCTCCCATTTCAATTCCGGGTTACCCAACTGCGTACCTAATACATAAGCAGGATTAGTCATTACATTATTCATAGGGTAAGAGGTCAATGAAACATTAGTGCGGTAAGAGAAGCTTCCCACGCCATTGTTACCTGTAGTACCATAACCAACACGCAATTTCAAACTATTGACAACATCATTGATACGATTCTCTTTCCAGAAACTTTCCTCAGAAATTCTCCATGCAACTGAAGCTGAAGGAAAAACTCCCCACTGATGTCCTTTGGCAAATTTAGAAGAACCATCGGCACGAAGAGTTGCAGTCAGCAAATAACGTTCATCAAATGTATAGTTAGCGCGTAAGAAAGCAGAAACGATTCCACTATGTCCATGACCTGATTTCTTTTCTTCTACATTTCCCAATGAAATATCATCAATTCCATGGTTAGGATAGGGCATCTGCTTCACGCTGATAGAATTGCTTTCATCTTCACTATAACTCACTTCGTGACCCAATAAAAGATTTACCTTATGCTTCTTTGCAAAAGTCTGATTATAGTTCAAAGTATTCGTTATCTGATAAGAATAAGATTCACTATTTCCTATGCTTCCCGTCATACCCGTATTAACTGGGTCCATCAGGTAACCGGTAGAGCGTTCATCGGAAAATGAAGTGGATTTGCTGCTATTCCATCTGTAGCTTCCGGCAATGCGGTAAGTAAAGTGTTTCAGAAAGTCAAACTCTAAACCGGCATTTACAGAAAACATACGAGAACGTTTATTGGAAGTAGAAGCTTCGTTCTGTATCAAAGGGTTAGAAGCCGTATAGGAACTCTCAGCTCCACGAAAATCCACATAGGTCTGCTCTGTCAACATTTGGTCACGGGTAAAGTAAGTACCACCGCTGATAGGTTGACGTAACACATACTTCATACCAGAATAACTGCCGCCGCCATCTACACTCTTGTTATTAAACATTGCGTTGACATCTAGGCGAATTCCTTTATAAAGTTCTGAATTGATTTTTGCACGGAAAGCACTTTTATTGGCTGAATGATTGGCAAGCAGACCATCCTGTCCATTATAATTATAACTCAACATCACCTGAGTCTTTTCCGTTCCGGTAGAGATATTTACATTATGGCTCTGCGTCATGGCATATCCACCGAATACTTCATCCTGCCAGTCAATAGAAGATGCATCAGCGTAACGCTCATGTATACGGTCATATACACCCGTATAAAAACCTGTGGCATCCGTAGCCATGCCATCATCATAAAAAGCACTCCACGTAGGAGTAATACCAGTCAACTCAGCAAACTCATACTGGTATTTCACAAAATCTTCTACATTAGACATTAAATCTAATTTTTTGGCTAACTTATCGAAAGAAAAATAGGTATTGTAAGAAACTTGTGTCTTACCTTTCTTACCAGATTTAGTAGTAATCAAAATAATACCATTGGAACCGCGAGCACCATAAATAGCTGTCGAAGAAGCATCTTTCAGCACGTCAATACTTTCAATGTCATTAATATCAATATTATCAAGAGCACTTCCCATCTCAAATCCATCTACAATATAAAGAGGTTCAGTACTTTGAGTCAATGACATACCACCACGAATGGTAATGTTGGCACCTGCACCTGGAGCACCACTCTCTGTTACGATATTTACACCGGCAGCTTTTCCTTGCAACGCCTGCATCGCGGTTGTTACCGGTACATTAGCTAATTCTTTACCGCCTACCGATGAAATAGCACCTGTCAAATCTTTACGCTTCACCTTGGCATAACCAATAGCTACTACTTCTTCCAACATCACGGAAGACTCTTTCAACGTAACCTTATAATCAGTAGGTGTACCCAATCTGATTACAGCATCATCATATCCGATAAATTTAATCACCAAATCTCTAGCGGAAGAAGGTACTGAGATCCTGAACTTGCCATCCATATCAGTTATCGTACCGATAGAACTGTTGCCCTTTACTGTGACAGAAGCACCAATCACCACATCAACGGCGTCTCGAACCGTACCGGTAATTGTTCTATTTTGGGCAAAAATGCCGAGAGAACAGCCTGTTAACAGGAACATCAACAGACAAAGTTTTTTGTGTAGAATTCTCATAGTTTAACAATATAATTTTTAATTAATAATATAACAATCCAGCTAAAATGTCATAAAATAAATATAAGATTAACGATATTCAAATACTGTGTTCGAACACAATATCTGTATTGCAAAGATGATGCATTCTTAAAATTATTTATATATTACATTTGATACAAAGACTTTCTCTTTTGATTTTTATTATGATTTAGAGTAATGCAAATAGAATAGTGTACAAAAAACATTAGTTCTGCCAAATGCAGGCTACCTAACATTTAAGAAGCTAAGTTCAGGCATTTCAAAAGAATTATCATCACAAGCAAATTTATTTCATCCGAACTAATACAAATAACCGATAACTTATATTTCGAGATTGATAAAATATCTATCTTTGCCGCAAATCTAACTGCAAACTACAAATGAACATGCACATTCCTTCCCGGCAGAACATATTTCGTGAAATGCGGGATTATTTAACGATTGCTTTAGGCATGATTATGTATGGTATCGGGTGGACAGTATTCCTGCTTCCCAACGATATTACCACAGGCGGAGTACCAGGTATTGCCTCACTGGTATATTTTGCAACAGGACTGAACTTA
>ENA-OPAL01001553-OPAL01001553.1-human-gut-metagenome-genome-assembly--contig:-NODE-1553-length-13168-cov-3.351178_pt1 | contig 13168 bp, 12 predicted proteins | sample MGYA00241057_ERZ501430 | MGnify/ENA primary metagenome ERZ501430 (study PRJEB25962, sample SAMEA2042506) | human gut metagenome | biome: human gut; feature: human-associated habitat; material: faeces...
TCCTCCGTCCTGCGGAAAGATTTGGAGAGTAACCCTGTGTCCGGCCTGCGATAACTAAGGGGTCGCTGCGTTTTACTTGGGTGCAGCAGCGCCGTGCTTGGGGTCTGAATTGCACTTTGCTGGTCTGGGCCCTTATCCCAATAGAAATCCTGCTTGATACGACCTCTTTAGAAGTTGCGGTGAAATAGGGACTGATTGAGCCTTTAAGCTGGCAAAACAGTCCTTATTTCACCGCAACTGAAACAGGGGCGCTCTCCAAGAGAGCGCCCCTGCCGGGTTTCCATAGTACTGGCGAAACAGTTTTATAGTTCTGGCGAAGCAGTCCTTGAGATCCGCCTTGCCTTATGCCAAGAACTCCTTGGTGGTCGCCACGATGTTGGCGGCGTCCAGGCCGTACTTGTGCAGGAGCTCGGCACCCGGGCCGGACTCGCCGAAGGTGTCGTTGACACCGATCTTCTTGAGCGGCGTCGGGCACTGCTCGCACAGGACGTCGGCAACGGCGCTGCCCAGGCCACCGATCACGGAGTGCTCCTCGACGGTCACGACGTGGCCGGTCTTGGTGGCGCTCTTGACGATCAGGTCGGCGTCGATGGGCTTGATGGTGTGCATGTTGATGACCTCGGCGTCGATGCCCTCGGCAGCGAGCTCGGCCACGGTCTGCTCCATGACCGCCACCATGGTGGCGTGCTCCTCGTCAGTCACGATGGGCACCGGGCTGTAGACGCCCATGCCGCCGGTGTTGGGACCCTTGTCGCCCTCGAGCGCGCGCTTGTGGTCCTGCGAGGTGGCCATGGGGCGCACGGTCTTGCCGTCGGTAAAGGCCAGCAGCGAGCACTCGGGGCCGGTCAGCATCTCCTCGATGACCACGGTGTTGCCGGCATCGCCGAAGGTGCCGCCAAAGCACTCGCGCACGGCCTCCTCGGCCTGCTCGAGCTCGGTCGCCACGATGACGCCCTTGCCTGCGGCCAGGCCGTCAGCCTTCACGACCAGCGGTGCGCCCTGCTCGCGCACGTAGGCGAGAGCCGAAGCCTCGTCGGTGAACGAGCCGTAGGCGGCCGTCGGAATGCCGGCACGCTCCATGAGCTGCTTGGAGAATAGCTTGGAGCCCTCCATACGGGCACCCTCGGCACCCGGGCCAAAGCAGGGAATACCCGCCGCGCGCACGGCGTCGGCCACGCCCGCCACGAGCGGAGCCTCGGGGCCAATTACCACGAGTCCGCATCCGTGGCTCTGAGCAAACGCCGCCACGGCCGCAGGATCGCAGTCGTCGAGAACAACGTTCTCGCCGCAGCTCGCGGTGCCGCCGTTACCCGGCGCGATGTAGAGCTTGCCGGCGCGCGGTGATGCTGCGAGCTTAGCTGCCAAAGCATGCTCACGGCCGCCGCTGCCCAACAACAGGATGTCGATGGTTTGAGTGTCCGCCTTCAAGGGTGCCTCCTCTATGGATTAACGGCCCGCTCCGCGCGAGCCCTTTGCAAGCAAATATACCCCTCGGCCGCCCGTCCGGGCTGCAAAGGGGTATATCGCAATAACCAAATAGTCCCGATTACTTCCAGAATCGGTTGATGATCTGCTCTCGACCAGCGCCAACGCCAATGAACGTCACGCGGGTGTGTGCCAGATCCTCGATAAACGCCACGTAGTCCTGAGCCTCCTGCGGCAGCTCGTCAAAGCTGCGGCAACCGGTGATGTCGCACTTCCAGCCGGGGAGCTCCTCGTAGATGGGCTTGGCGTGCTCAAAGCGAACCTGATGCTCGGGCACGCTGGTATAGCGCTCGCCATCGACGTCGTAGGCCACGCACACCTTGATGGTGTCGAAGGCCGAAAGCACGTCGAGCTTGGTCATGGCGATATCGGTGAGGCCGTTGACGCGCGAGGCGTAGTTGGCAATGGGGCCGTCGAACCAGCCGCAGCGACGACGGCGACCGGTGGTCACGCCGTACTCATAGCCCTCCTCGGTCAGCGTGTGACCGGCCTCGGACTCATAGGAAAGCTCGGTGGGCATGGGGCCCGAACCGACGCGGGTGATATAGGCCTTCATGACGCCCAGCACGCGGTCGACGTTCTTCATGCCGACGCCGGAACCGGTAATGGCGCCGCCGGCGGTGCAGTTGGAAGACGTCACGTACGGATAGGTGCCATGGTCGATGTCGAGCAGCGTCGCCTGGGCGCCCTCAAACAGCAGGTTCTTGCCCTCATCGATCATGTTGTTGAGCAGCAGGCTCGTCTCGGTGATGTAGGGACGCAGGCGCTCGGCCATCGGCAGGTACTCGTCGCAAATCTGGTCCACGGTGTAGGTGGGCAGGTTGTAGATGAGCTCGAGCTCGGGGTTCACGCGGGCGAGAGCGGTCTCCAGCTTGTCGCGGAACAGCGCCTCGTCCAGCATGTCCTGCATGCGCAGGCCAATGCGGGCCATCTTGTCCTGATAGCACGGACCGATGCCGCGCTTGGTGGTACCGATGTTCTTCTTGCCGAGCTTCTGCTCAAAGGCGCCATCCAGATCGATGTGGTACGGCATGATGACATGCGCGTTGCCGCTAATCTTGAGGTTCTTGGTGGTGATGTCGTCGGCCTCGAACATATCGATCTCCTCAAGGACAACCTTGGGGTTGACGACGCAACCGTTACCGATCACCGACACGTGGTCGGAATACATGATGCCGGAGGGCACCTGGTGCAGGCCGTACTTCTTGCCGTTGACGACGATGGTGTGACCGGCGTTGTTGCCGCCCGAGTAGCGCACGACGGCATCGAAGTCGCCGGCGACCAGGTCGCAAATCTTACCCTTGCCCTCATCGCCCCACTGGGCACCGACCAAAACGGTTGACGGCATGTTTACTCCTTACATTCATGGACTGTCTACGCGCCACGCCGGCACGCAGAAGCACAAAACATTCCCAGTATACCCGTGCAACGGGCGCCTGTCCTACTCCTCGGCATGTGCCCCATCAAGCTCATAGAACTTGGTGGATGCCGGCAGGAACATCAGGTCGACGTCGCCGATCGGGCCCGAACGGTTCTTGGCCACGACGATACGCGTGACGCCCTCGTCGGGTCGATCGTCGCGCGAGGCCTCGGCCTCGTCGGCGGAGCGGTCCAAGAACATAACGATATCGGCGTCCTGCTCGATGGAGCCCGATTCACGAAGGTCGGAAAGCTGCGGGCGCTTGCCGGTACGGGATTCAACCTGACGCGAAAGCTGCGACAGCGCGATGAGCGGGATCTTGAGCTCCTTGGCCATGATCTTCAGACCACGCGACATCTCCGAAACCTCGACGGTACGGCTCTCGGAGCGGCGTCCCGGCGGAGGACTCACCAGCTGCAGGTAGTCCAGGATGATGATTGCCTTCTCCTTGTTATGGAGCATGCGGCGGCTCTTGGCGCGAATCTCGGTCACTGTGGTGCCGGGCGTATCGTCAATCAGAATATCGAGCTTGGACAAGGTCTGCGTGGCCTCGTTGATATTGGCCCACTGCTCGGGGCTAATGCGGCCCATGCGGAAGTCACTGATCGAGATCATGGCGTAGGCGCAAATCAGACGCTGGGCAATTTCCTTGCCCGACATCTCCAGCGAGAAGAAGCCGACGGTATAACCGGCAGCGGCAGCGTTGAGCGCCAGATTCAGGGCGAACGACGTCTTACCTACAGCAGGACGGGCGCCGATGATGATGAGCTGACCCTCGCGGAAGCCCATGAGCATGCGGTCGAGCGATGGGAAGCCCGTGGGCACGCCCGCAGCCTGGCCACCGGCCTGGCACACTTCCTCGGCCTCGTTATAGGCCTCGACCATAAACTCAGTCAGCGTCTTGTAGCTCGACTTGACCTCGCGTGCCGTGACCTTGAGCAGTTTGCTCTCGGCCAGCTCCACGACCTCTTTGGTGTCGGTGGGGGCGTTATAGGCCAGCGCGTTAATCTCGTTGGTGGCGCCGATCAGCTCGCGCAGCATCGAGTCGCGACGGACGATGGCGGCATGGTGCTGCCAGTTCACGAGCGACAGGGTCTGACCCATCAACTCCAAAATGTACGCTTCGCCACCCACGGCATCGAGCTTGTTGATGCTTCGCAGGTAATCGATCAGCGAGATAGAGTCGATGGGAATGCGGCTGTTGTACATATCGACCATCGCGGTATAGATGGTCTTATGAATGGGGCGGTAGAAGTCATCGGGCTGCAGCTCGACCTGGGCCTCTTCGACCACCTCGGGCGATAGCAGCATAGCGGCCAGTACATTGGCCTCTGCATCTTGGTTTTGGGGAAGACCCAACTTTGAGCCGCGGTCCTCAACCGTCAGCCCGGTCTCCCTATCGTCATATGCCATGAGCGTCCTCATTCATATCGCTTGCGAGCATCCATAGTATCAGCCACGGTCCCAAAACGCGCCGCGCGCCGCCAATCATCACCGAACCAAACGGATGAACGGTCCTGTATATAGGACTTCGACGCAACGTTCACCATGACACTCACTCAGCGCAAAAAACAAAAGGGCGCCCTGGTTTTCCAGAGCGCCCTTCTTAGAACAAGATTGTTGCGTTGCAGCAAATGCTACTCGGCAGCAGCCTCAGTCTCGACCTCGGCGGTCTCGGCCTCGGCGACCTCAGCGGCCTCCTCGACCTCAGCCTCGGCAGCGAGCTCCTCGGCGGTAACGCCGACGAGAACGACAACCTCGGCCTTGATCTCGCGGTACAGCGAGATGGCAACGGTGTGGGCACCGGCAACCTTGATGGGCTTACCGAGCTCGACGCGCTTGCGGTCGATGTCCATACCGAGCTGAGCCTTGATGGCGTCAGCGATCATAGCGGCGGTAACGGAGCCAAAGAGGATGCCCTCGTCGCCGACCTTGACGTCAACGGTGACCGTCTTGCCCTCGAAGGCAGCCTTGGTCTCGTTGGCGGTAGCCAGACGGACGGCCTCGCGCTTGGCGATGTTGTTGCGACGCTCGTCAAGCTGCTTGAGGTTGCCCTTGGTGGCGGCAACAGCGAGCTTCTTGGGGAACAGGAAGTTCTCAGCGTAACCCTGAGCGACCTCTACGACGTCACCCTCGCCGCCCTTGCCCTTGATCTCATCGAGAAGAATAACCTTCATGATGCGTCTCCCTTCTTAGCCGCGGTCGCGGTTGCCACGAGAGGAAACCACGGGGACGGTGTACGGCAGGAGAGCCATCTCGCGGGCGCGCTTGATGGCGTTGGCGATGTCATGCTGATGCTGCGTGCAAGCGCCAGTGACGCGACGGGGCTTGATCTTGCCACGGTCGGTCATGTACTTACGGAGAAGCTGAGTGTCCTTATAGTCGATGAACTCAGTGTTCTCCTTGCAGAACTGGCAGTACTTACGACGCGGCTGACGTGCAGAAAAATCATTAGCCATGTCAAAATACCTTTCGTTTGGCAACTTCGGCGAACCGAAGCCGCCTCTCACTCAAAAATAGGTGAACAACCCTTAGAACGGGATGTCCTCATCGTAGACGTCGACCGCGGGCGGCGTAGCCACCGGTGCGGCAGGACGTGCTGCGGGCGCGGGAGCTGCGGGGGCGTAACCGCCCTGATCGTAGCCACCCTGGCCACCACGGGAGCTCATAAACTCGATCTCATCGACGATGACCTCAAGCTTGCTCCGGCGCTGGCCGTCGCGCTCCCAAGAGCTGTAGCGCAGCTTGCCCTCGATCGCGACCTTGTTTCCCTTTGCCAGGAAACGGCTCACGGCCTCGGCGCGGGTGCCGAACATGGTGCAGTCGACAAAGTTGGGATAGTCCTCCCACTCGCCAGTCTGCGCGTTGCGGCGACGATCGTTCACGGCGACGCCAAAGGACAGAACCTGGGTTCCGCCGGCGGTGGCGCGCAGCTCGGGATCGCGGGTGAGGTTACCGGTGATGTTCACTCGATTGATGCTCATAACTCACTACTTCCTCTTGGGGCACAAGCCCAGTCCAAAACGACAGTCTTACTCCTGGTCGTCGCGACGGACGATCATGTGGCGGACCACAGCGTCGGTGATGCGCAGGACGCGATCAAGCTCGGCGATCTGGGTAGGATCTGCGTGGAAGTTGATGAGGGTGTAGTCACCATCGGTGAGGTCGTTGATCTCGTAGGCGAGCTTGCGCTTGCCCCACTCGTCAACGGAGTCGACCTTGCCAGCGCCCTCAGCGATCGTGGTATCGATACGCTTCATAACAGCGAGACGAGTCTCGGGGTCGAGCGACGGGTCAACAAAGAACAGCAGTTCATAAGCCTTCATATTGTCACCTCCTCTGGGCAAATGTGGCTTCAGGTCGTGAAGGTGCGCCTGAAGCAGGAAAAGACTTGGTAATAATATCTTTCAACCTCCCAAGCCGCAAGAATATGCAGCTACAACCTCATGACCTCCACATATGCCCATACTCGCACCACGTTTCATGCGCATTCCAACCAAATGCCGACCAAAAGCTTGACAGATCTGTGGACAAGATACGGTGCCGTGGGGACAAGCTGAGCCAAGCCGCAGGTCAACGGGCACAAGGCTGTGGTCGCAAAATGCATACCAGTGGTCCACAGCACCACCCAAAGATTTTTAAATTCATTGCCAAGTCGCTTATGAATACTCCTTTTGAACAATTGAGTTGATCAACCACGCTGGTCGGAAGCCGTTTTTTGGCACCTCAAACCCCACTGCAACGCCAAGCGCGGCCAAGCGTTTTAAAAAATGCCAACTTTTCTGTTTGCACTTTGCGATTCCTCGTGTATACTGACTTTCGCATTTAACGGAGAGTTGTCCGAGTGGCCGAAGGAGCACGATTGGAAATCGTGTAGGCGTCAAAAGCGTCTCCAGGGTTCAAATCCCTGACTCTCCGCCAGTTAATTCCAAAGCAGGCCTTCGAGCCTGCTTTGTTTTTACCCCACGCGGAGGGGTGGCAGAGTGGTTGAATGCGGCGGTCTCGAAAACCGTTTGGCCTGTATAAGGTCACGAGGGTTCGAATCCCTCCTCCTCCGCCATTTTGGTTGAGAAAGCTCCCGGGAATGGGAGCTTTTTTGTTTTGAGTCCCTAACAAGCAAATACGGCGGAGGAGGGATTCGAACCCGCCAGGGCGCGGAGCGTAAAGAAAACGCGCCCGTGGCGCGTTTTTAGCGCGGCGCGGTCGGCGTAAGCCGACCGGATAAATTTTGAGCGGAGCTCAAAATTTGGACATCCCTCCTATTCGACCACGCCCCCATCGCGTTCAGCATCAACCCGGATCCCCAAACATGGAACCTATGACCGTACCCAGTCCCGACCGTTTGCCGAGCAATAGGGTCGCAATCGGCGCCGAACATGTACTATGTACGGGCATTGTCTAAACCCACAATCCAAAGGACCCCATCTTGCCCGTCGTCGCCGCCATAACCATTACCTCACATGCCTCGGATGCCATGGTCGCTATTCCGTTTTGGCTCGAGATGTTCGCCGTTGTCGCTGCATCGATCTCGGGTGTGCTGGTTGCGCGCGAGCACAAGCTCGACCTGGTGGGCGCCGTCGCACTCGCCGTGGTTTGCGGCCTGGGCGGCGGTCTTTTGCGCGATATGACGCTGCAGGTGGGGAACGTCTACATCCTCAACCAGCCGATGGCACTCCCGCTTTCCATTGCCACGGCAGCTATCATCTACATTTTCCCGGCAATCGTCGACAAACCCGAAAAACTCATCCCCCTGCTCGATATCATCTCGGTCGGCATCTATGCCGCCACCGGAGCGGACAAGGCGCTTGTCTACGGCTTTGCACCGGCGGTGTGCATCATGATGGGCTTTTTTACCGCGGTGGGCGGCGGCATGTTGCGCGACGGCTTTATGGGCGTGGTTCCGGGCATTTTCCAACGTACTAACTTTTATGCTATCGCCGCCATCGCCGGATCGACAAGCTATGTGTGTCTCGTTATGAGCGGCATCATGAGCAATGTCGCTGCGCTGGTCGTATGCGTTGTCGTGACCATGGGTCTGCGCTGGCTCTCGCTGCGCTTTGACATCAAAAGCCCCACCGAAGAAGATATCGCGCGCTTCTTGCACCGTAAAAAGTAGACAGCACGGCACAACCCTTCGAAATGCAACCGAGAGATTCTTTTAGAGCGCCCGCGCGTTGGGTACCCTGTTAGGTATATGCCGAACACCTAACAAAAGGATCAACCATGGCTTTCAATCAAACCGTGACGGCGCCGTCACACAAGATGCGTCGCTGCCTGCTTATGGCATTCGCGCTCATCGCGCTCGCGCTCACCGCACTTCCCACGGCGTCGTTCGCCGGCACGGACACCGCTGGAAACGTACTTGCGACCGAAGCTGACTCGGATACGTCCAGCGCCGAGGGTGACCTGTACTGGGCCGGCCAAAGCCTTAACCTAGACGATGCCTCCATCGGCCGCGATATTATCGCGGCGGGCGAGAGCCTATCGATTCGCGACTGCACCGTAGGCGGCGCTATTCGCCTGGCGGCGCGCACCATCGATATCTCCAAAACCGCAATCGATGGCAGCGTGACGGTAGCCGGTCAGCATGTCGTGCTCAACACCGGTAGCACCGCCAACTGTTTCTACGCGATAGGCGAGACGGTTGCCCTGCGAGGCTCCACCAAGTCGGCAGCGCTTGCGGGCGACACGGTGACCATCGATGGCACCGTCAAGGGCGATGTCGAGGTTTGGGCCGACAAGCTCATCCTGGGCAAGAACGCCCACATCACCGGCACCGTGAACGCGCACGTCTCCGAGGACCCCGAGCGCGCCGCGGGAGCCGAGGTCGGTGCGCTCAAGATCGACCGCACCGAGAACGAGGATACTTCCACCGTTAACGATGTCATCGGCGGTATCGTCGCCGCGGCACTCTCGACCTGCTTTGTCGCTCTGCTGCTCGAGCTCATCTTTCCGCGCGCGACCGCCAGCGCCGCCGGCATGCTCCACCAGCGCTCCATGCCCCTGTGGGTGAGCGGTCTTCTGGGCACGATTGCTATCGTCCCCGCCGTCCTACTGCTGATTATCTCTATCGCTGGTCTGTCGCTTGCCGGAACCCTCTTGTGCGGCGTTATCGGCATCGCGTTGATGTCGAGTGCCTTTGCGGGGTGCGCGATCGCCCGCATGGTTGGACACAACCAAAACCGCTACGCCATGGCAGCCGTGGGCGGCGTAATCGCAGGCGCCCTCACGGGGCTTCCCCTCGTAGGTGACTTCATCAGCGGCGTGGCCTTTGTCTTTATGCTCGGTTACATCATCCAAATCATCTGGCGCAACGCCCGCGTCAAGCCGCAGCAGGCCGCCAATACTCCGGGCCTTCCTTCCGCCTAGCCGTCAACCACCACAAAGGGGACAGACACCTTTGCGGTGGTGCAGACCAACTCAATCCCTGTGCACCAAAAAGGGCACCGACCGCGATGGTCGGCGCCCTTTCTTGTTAGTCGCTATAAAGCTCGGCGCTTATTTGTTGACCTGACCGGCGCGGACTGCGGCCTTCTTGCGGTCGGTAGCATTGAGCAGACGCTTGCGCAGGCGGATGTTCTTGGGAGTGATCTCCACCAGCTCGTCGTCGGCGATATACTCCAGCGCCTCCTCCAGCGAGAAGGTGCGGGGCGGCACCAGCTGGACGGAGATATCGGAGGTCGAGGAACGCTGGTTGCCCAGGTTCTTGGTACGGGCGATGTTGACGACCATGTCGCCGGCCTTGCTGCGCTCGCCCACGATCATGCCCTCGTAGCACTCGGTACCCGGCTCAACAAACAGCTGGCCGCGCTCCTGCAGCGTGCCCAGAGCGTAGGCAACGGCCTTCTCGGTGGTCATGGAGATCATGGCGCCGTTCTGGCGGTTGCCGATCTCGCCGGCATAGGGGCCGTACTCCAGGAAGGTGTGGTAGAACACGCCCTCGCCGTGAGTGACGTTCATGATGCGGTTCTTAAGACCCATGATGCCGCGGGTCGGGATCTTAAACTCGAGGTGCGTCACGATACCCGAGGTATCCATGCTCGTCATGATGCCGCCGGAGGTGCCGAAGACCTCAACGACCTTGCCCGAGTACTCGTCCGGGCACTCGACGACGGCCTGCTCGACGGGCTCCAGCTTATTGCCGTTCTCGTCCTTCTTAAACAGAACGCGGGGACGGCCGACCTGGAACTCAAAGCCCTCGCGACGCATGGACTCCATCAGGACGGACAGGTGCAGAATGCCGCGGCCCGAGACCTCGACGCCGCTCTTGTCCTCGAGCTCCTCGATCTTCATGGTCACGTTGTTCTCGGCCTCGTTGAACAGGCGCTCCTTGAGCTGACGGGCACCCACGATGTCGCCGTCGCGGCCGACGAGCGGGGAGGTCGAAGCCTCAAAGACGATGGACAGGGTCGGCGGGTCGATCTCGATGGGTTCGAGCTCAACGGGGTTCTCGGGATCGGTGTAGACATCGCCGATATCGGTGCGGTCGATGCCCACGACGGCGGCGATGTCACCGGCGCCGACTTCCTGGCACTCGGTGCGACCCAGGTAGTCGAAAGTAAAGAGCTGCTTGACGGTAGCGGTAGCGCTGGAACCGTCGTTCTTGACGACCAGGATCTGATCGCCCTGGTGAATGGTGCCGGAGTACACGCGACCGATACCGATGCGGCCAACGAAGTTGGAGTGGTCGATGGTCACACATTGCATGGCCAGCGGGGCGTTCTCGTCAACCTCGGGCGCGGGCATGTCGTCAATGATCATATCGAGCAGCGGATACATGTCCATGTTGCCGTCGTTGGGGTCAAGGCGGGCAAAGCCATTCATGGCGCTGGCGTAGACCACGTGTTCCATGGCGAACTCAAGCTGGTCGTCGGTGGCGCCCAGGTCGGCCATAAGGTCCAGGCAGTCGTTGTAGGCCTTCTCGGGGTTGGCGCCCGGACGGTCGATCTTGTTGATGACGATCATGATCTTGAGGCCGGTGTCGATGGCGTGACGCAGCACGAAGCGGGTCTGGGGCATGGGGCCCTCAAAGGCATCGACCAGCAGCAGGGCGCCGTCGGCCATACGCAGCACGCGCTCGACCTCGCCGCCAAAGTCAGCGTGGCCCGGGGTGTCGATGACGTTGATCTTAACGTCCTTGTACTCGATAGAGATGTTCTTGGCGAGAATCGTAATGCCGCGCTCGCGCTCCTGGTCGTTAGAATCCAGGACGCGGTCCTCGACCTGCTGGTTGGCACGGAAGGCGTCCGTGGCACGCAGGAGCTTGTCGACCATCGTCGTCTTGCCGTGGTCGACGTGAGCGATGATGGCGATGTTCCTCAGATTGTCTACGCGCATGTAGTTCCCCTATCTTCTATCTATATACAACCGGCACGCGTATGCGACCCGCCCAGCAACACAACGCTCGGCGGGAATTTTGAGCCTTTTACCGAAAACTCGTTTATTTTAGCGATTTTAGATAAGAGGGGTTTCCTCGCCTGCAGGTTCAGGGTCGCTCCACATAAAACCATCGCCGGCGCCCACACCCTCGTACAGTACGTATGCCGAAAAGCCGCTCTCGAGCGTCGTCTCAAAGAAACTCACAAGCAGGGCGTCATGGTAGCCGCCATCGATTTCGACACAACCAGTGTAGCCGATGGCGTAACGGGCGATGCGACCCAGGCCCTCGTCCTTAAGGCCCATCTTGTGCTCGGAGATAAAGTTGGTGGCAGCCTCGAGGCATGCCTCCTCGCCGTCCTCGTCGAGTGCCGCCAGATAGCGGTTGGACGCGGCGTCTTCGATCGCAACGACAACGCCGGGGTTCTCACCAGCGGCCAGGTCGTCTAAAAATGCCCCGATGAGGTCGCACACCATGGCGTCGAGCTCGGCGGAGACGTTTCCGGCGTCCTGCATATCCTGTGCCATTTTTAGACCTTCCCATCGAGTCCGGCGTCGTTACATCTCTTGTGCCTCGGCAGCGATCTCGGCGGCGGCGTCGCGGGCGCGCATCATATCGGCGGCGCGCTTATCGAGTACCTTGATCTGGTTGGTCAGCATCACGGCATCGACCACGCCCCAGATGACCAAGCCCGTCGAAATCGAAAACCCAAGCGCACCAACTGTACCACGAAGGCGCGAGGAGATTGCCGCGACAAGTGCGGAGACGGCAACCATCTTGATAAAGGAGGCACGGCGCTCGCGAAGCGTACGGGCCTGCGTCACATAGGCGATGCGTGCGGCCTCGGATGCCTCCGAGCGCATCTGGGCCTCGCGGGCAATGGCGGCGGCTTCGGCTGAAACGCCGCGACCCATCAGTGCACACTCCGTCTCATGGCTACTCGTCATTTAAAAATCATCGGGCGAGAGCGTATGGACGAACTCGTCGAACTTCTCAAATTCCTGCTCGTCATCGACTTCCTCGGCAACCGGAGAGACGGTCCCCAGGCGGTTCATGATGTCGTCCTCAACAAACATGGGAGCATTGCTGCGCACGGCGAGGGCGATGGCATCGCTCGGACGCGCATCGATCCTATGCTCGTTGCTGTCGGCCAAAACAACGACCGTCGCATAGAACACGGGAGGCTCGGCACGGACAATCTCGATGCGCTCGAGTTTTGCATCCAGGGCATCAAGCGTGTCGAGCAGCAGGTCATGGGCGATCGGGCGCTCGGCACGACCGCTGTCGATACCGCGGCTAATAGCCGCAGCCTCAAACGAACCAGTTTGGATAGAAAGGGAGCGCAGCGGCGCAGGGGAGTCCGATTTGCTGCAGCGCTCGCGAAGTACGATAAGCGATGGCACGGGACCGGCGGCCATGACGATGGTCTCTATGTCGACACGAACCATGGAACACCTCCGGTACGTAGCGGTTAACACGCGGCGCCTTCGCCGCATTGAATAGCTATACTACCCAATCTTTCGCACAGCACACAAAACCAAAATGAGTTTTATCACACACAAGAAAAAAGCCCCGAGGCCATGCCTCGAGGCTCTTCACAGTTTTGATGGTGGACCTGACAAGATTCGAACTTGTGACCTCCCGGTTATCAGCCGGACGCTCTAACCAACTGAGCTACAGGTCCATCATGGTGGAGGTTAGGGGGATCGAACCCCTGACCTCAGGCTTGCAAAGCCCGCGCTCTCCCAGCTGAGCTAAACCCCCACGGAGACAGTAATAAACACCCCAGCGGCGACTCGGCTCTCGCTGGGGTGTTTATTGCGAAAGAAAGTGGTGGACCTGACAAGATTCGAACTTGTGACCTCCCGGTTATCAGCCGGACGCTC
>ENA-OPAL01001554-OPAL01001554.1-human-gut-metagenome-genome-assembly--contig:-NODE-1554-length-13165-cov-8.382456_pt1 | contig 13165 bp, 10 predicted proteins | sample MGYA00241057_ERZ501430 | MGnify/ENA primary metagenome ERZ501430 (study PRJEB25962, sample SAMEA2042506) | human gut metagenome | biome: human gut; feature: human-associated habitat; material: faeces...
GCTTATCGAACTTCGGAATCTGACCGATATTTGCGAACTCGTCACAGAGGATTCTCACATGATAGGGCAGTCTTCCATGATGAACATCATCGGCTCTGTCACATAACAGATTGAAAAGCTGACTGTACATCATAGCGACCACAAAGTTAAAAGTATCATCCGTATCAGAAATTACAATAAACAATGCAGTTCTTTGATCTCCGATCATATCCAGCTCCATCTCATCATAAGACATAAGCTCCCGCAGTTCCGCAATATCAAAGGGTGCGAGTCTGGCACCACAACTGATTAAAATACTTTTTGCTGTCTTTCCTGCAGCCAGCTTGTATTTTTTATACTGCCTTACTGCAAAATGATTCGGCTCGTCTCTTTCCAGCTCCTCAAATAACAGATCCACTGCATTTTTAAACTCTTCATCTTCTTCCCTGGTTTCACTGGCATTGATAAATTCCAGCAGGGTTGAAAAATTCTGTTCTTCCTCCGGTGCTTCATAGTAGATATAACCAATCAAAGCACAATACAGCAGACGTTCCGCTTTTGTCCAGAAATCCTCGGAAGATTTTTCTCCCTCTCCTTTGGTATTTACCATGATCGTATTTACCAGTTTCAGAATATCTTTTTCCGAACGAATGTAATGAAACGGATTATAGTGCATACTTTTGGCAAAGTTGATGGTATTCAGCACCTTGATTTTGTAAGGAGCCATTACCACTCTGCCATTTTTATCACGCAGGATTTTCCCATTTTTATCTTTCTTCGGTGTCCCTCGTGCTAACATCTTACCACATTCTACGATAATTGTCCCCTTGGGATCGGTGACCACAAAGCTCACATTATCCGGCATCTGCATAAGCTGTGGTTTTACATAAAATCTGGTCTTACCGCTTCCGGAACCACCTATTACGATGACATTCTTGTTTCTGGCATACTTTGGTTTCTTTGGTCTGCTATTCATGGTTAATCGTTCTGTCTGCGTCAATAGGATATTATTCTCAAAGACCGGATCAATAAAAGGAGCTATATCCTTTTCATTTCCCCATCTGGCAGAACCATATTCCTCCCCTTGGCGAAACTTCTTTCCATTCTTTCCTTTGAAATATACCACTGCCCACACACTGACTGCAGCAATAGTTCCCGCAGCCAGACTTTTCGGTTGTATACTCGGCAACAACTTTTTAAACGCTAACGGATAGTTCATAAGAAGAACCATCAGCCTGTCCACCACTGTACTGCCTCTGCAATATTGATACAGCCAGGTGCATTTATTTACCACATAAAATACAACCACATACGGAATATGCAACAGAACCTTTTTTATCACTTCTGCATTCGGGGGACGCACCTGAAATCCTTTCAGTTTTTTCTTTATATTTTTTATCCCACTCATAAGGTCGGCTCCTTCTGTTTTTCTTTCGATTTTTCCCGTTCTCTCTGTTTATCCTGGCTGCGGGCTGCGATTGCCTGCTGTAATTTCTTACGGACAGACGGTTTCTTTGTTTTATTCAATGTCTTTCCGGTAAATTCCCGAAATGCCGCTGTCATCACATCCACATCCCTTGCCTTGAAGAAAACAAAATATCTCGGTGGAACTACGGACTTATCACGTTTCAGGCTAAAATCAATGCCATACTTTTTTGCCACTTTTTCAAAAGCCTTAATATTGTTATCCGTAATCTCAATGTTGGAAAGCTGAACATTCTGCTGTGCCAGCTTCTTTAAACTCTGCTTCCCATGATAATCTTTATCTGGCGGTCCTTTTACCTGCTGTTTTCTTGCTTTCTCTGCTTTTTCTTTCTCTATTGCTGCCAGAAAACGCATCATTGCCTGTTTCAATAAGCGAACTGTCACTTTTCCGCCAGTGATACACAGGGACACTGTTTTTTCATTCACTTCTTCCTGCATCAATCTGTTCCTTTCTATGGTTTTCCAACAGACGGTCTTCCTTTGCTCCTACCCGGATACAGCAGTACAGAACAAAGTTGAATGCTAATACCAGAAGAATCCCTGCAATAATCAATAACGTTCTCATTTTATACCCCTTTCATCATTCAAAAGGGCATCTACGACTTTGCTGCCCATAAATGCCCCTCCATTAACTTTTATTTTCTTTTTTTTGCAATCCAGACTGCTGATACACTGCCTGCCATGCCTGCAATCGCAAGCAAAATCCAAATCAGCATGTGTGTATTATCTCCGGTTTTCGGTGTATCTGTTACCTGTGTAGACGGTGTTTCCGGTGTTGGTGTTTCTTCCGGTTTTACCTCATCTTTCATCACTACTTTCTGGATCTCTCCGGTATCCTCCACTGTAAATTTCACATCTTCCGCTACCAGATATCCATCAGGGGCAGACTCTTCACGAAGTGTATACTCCCCAATCGGAAGCATTTCTATGTAGTGTGGTTTTTCCTCAGAAGTCCAGCTCTCTACTGTCTTACCGTCTTTGTCAAGAATGGTCAGTTTTGCTCCTGGCAGTTCCTTACCGGAAATATCTGTTTTGGAAATTTCTACCTTGGTCACATCATCTTTCATTTCGATTTTCTGTGGCTTTGCAGTGTCTTCAACGGTAAACGTGATGCTTTCTGCTGTCACATAACCATCTGCCGGTTTTGTTTCTGTCAGAGTATATTTCTGTCCGACTACCAGTTCTTTGATGATATGAGCTTCTTTACCGGAAGTCCAGGAATCTACAACTTTACCGCTTTCATCAGTTACCTGTAACTTAGCTCCTTCCAGTTCTTTTCCGTCTGTCAGGGAAGTCTTAGTGATCTCGATTACAGTCGGCTCGTCCTCAAAAGTAAAGGCATAAGATACTTTTTCCTTTTCTGCACCCTCGTACTCAAACGTGAACTCCTGTATTTCATCCGTTGTTGCAAATCCAGATGCCGGTGATGTTTCTTTGATATAATACGCAAAGCCAATCGGTAAATCTGCCGTAAAAGTCAGCTTGCCTTCTTTGTCCGTTGCCAGTTCCTCAATCACAGTATCTGCTTTCAGAATTACTTTTCCGTCTGCTCCTGTAATATCCTCTTTGGCACAGAGGGCAAATACCGCACCTTCCAGTACATGATCAGAATCTTTCTCTTTTTTCACAACTTCCACTTCTGCTTTCTGGCGGTTATTCTGCCAGTCAGCAGAATAAGTAACTTCTGCAGTATCCTGATCCCGGTATGTCAGATCAATCTCTCTCGCTTCATCATCCAGTACAAAACCGTCCACTGTAGCTTTTTCTTTTACATAGTATTTACCCAGCGGAAGTCCCGATACCTTTGCAATACCAGTATCGTCCGTTGTAATGGTTGCCACCAGCTCGTCTTTTTTATAATAATCTTCACCTTCTCCGTCAGCAGATTTCACGTCCTCTAAAGCAAATACTTCAAAAGTAACATCTTTCAGGCTGCCTGTTACATACTGGAATAAATGGCTGATCCATCCTCCAACGGAATCCAGTGCAGTTACTTTATCCAGAAATTCTCCCTGTTTATTGATGATAATCGTTCCTGTCGGCACATCATCTTTCATTTCAACTTTCTGGATTTCCCCGGTATCTTCAATCGTAAAGGTAATCTCTTCTGCCTTGAGGTATCCATAAGGAGCCATCTCTTCCCTGAGAATATAGGTTTCCCCTACAGTAAGTCGTTCAATCAGATGCTGCTCGCCTTTTACAGATTTCCATGTATCAACTACATTTCCATCTTTGTCCAGAACAGTAAGTGTCGCACCTGACAATTCCACGCCAGTAGTTAAATCAGACTTGGAAACTACAACCTTTGTAGGCTGGTTCTTAAATACAGAAGATAACTGTACTACCTTAACATCCTGTCCCTGATATTCTGCTTTTACTTCCAGAACTTCATCAGAAGATACATAACCATCTGGTGCTGCAAGTTCTTTGATATAATATTCACCAAATGGAAGATTCTGTGTAAATACAGCCTTTCCATCTTCTCCGGAAACAGCTTTTCCAAGCAGTGTGTCTGCTTTTACAATTACAGCTCCATGAGCTTTCATATCATTCTTTGCATAAAGTCCAAACTCTGCTCCTGCAACGGCTGCTTCTGTATCAGCATCCTGTTTTACCACAGAAATTTCTACTTTCTGACGGTCATTTTCAAAGATAGCTGTCTGTTCAATGACTGGTGTTTCCTGATCTTTGTAAGAAAAAGTAATGATCTGTGCTTCACTGTTTAAAGCAAAGCCATCCGGTGCTGTCTTTTCAACAATCTTATAACTTCCAAGCGGCAGATTTTTCAGGACCGCTTTCCCATCTTTATCCGTTGTAACCGTTTTTACCAGTATTCCAGCAGCATATTCCAGAATACGGTTTCCATTATCATCTTTCTGGAAATCTGCAGTATAGATGTCCTCGGCAGCGTAAATCTCAAACTCTGCCCCTTCCAGATTTTCTGTCTGATATGTAAAATCATCCTTGAATCCGTCCAGAACTTCGCCCTTTTTCACGATAGTCAGTTCACCCTTAACAGGATGGTTCTCATAAACTGCTTCAATGATCACATCCCCGGAAGTTCCATCCATCTGGTATGCAGTATTGGAATCTACTGTTACCTCATAGTAATTTTCATTCAAAGTATATCCATAAGGTGCATTTACTTCCTCAATGCGGTAATGCCCGATTTTCAGATTTTGTGGAAGGATCAAATATCCATCCTCATCTGTAAAATAAGACTTATGCTTCACAGTAGTTGGATAAGTCGTTACCTGCTCCACATATTTTCCAGTGTCCATGTTATAGATTTTGAACTCTGTATTTTTCTGGAGTACCGCTTTCTTTGTTTCATCATCCTTTTTGATAATTTTCAGTTTGGCTTCAAATTCATCATCTAAAAGCACACGCCATGTCTGCGGTGTGTTCGGATTATTTTCTGTAATGCTGACTGTAAAATCATCTACCGGAGTATAATTATGCGGTGTTGTTGTTTCACGCACTACATATGTTCCATATGGGATTGCAATACTGCAGGCATATCCTTTTTCATCTGTAAAGATTTCCGTTGCACCATTATCTCCGATCACTACCGGTTTTGCAGAATCAAAATCATAACTGCCATCTTCTTTCACCTTCAAAGAAGATACCAGATAAGCACTAAATCCTGCCCCTTTCAGTAAATCCGCATCTGTCTTTCCATTATTGGCTGCTTTGATGATCTGAAATGGCTGTTTCATTACCTGTTCCAGCGAAGTACACTCACGCTTCACCTCAGCAGTCATATCACCCTCATAATCACAGGAAAGGTCATATTCATTCTCATCTGCCAGATAACCGGTTGGTGGTGTAATCTCTTTCACATAATAACTTCCAAGATACAGCCCGCTGACGGAAGCCTGTCCATTTTCATCCGTAGTAAGTGTTGCCACCTGATCTCCTGCTTTATACATCACACCGGTTGCACCATCCGGATGGACAATGTTCTCTCTGGCATACAGTCCATAAACTGCTTTTTCCAGAGTCGCATCTCCCTGCGGAACTGCTTTCTTTGTTTCTGCATCCAGCTTCTGTAAAGAGATCTTTGCTGTCACACGTTCATTTTTAAAAGTATGATTAAATGTCACCTTTGCTTCCTTATCGTTTGTATATAAAAAAGCAAACTGGTAAACATCTTCCGTATTTCTCACATATCCTGTTGGAGCCTGTTCTTCCTTAACTTCATAGGAAAATCCAAGCGGAAGATCTGCACTGAATTTTGCCTTTCCATCTGTTCCAGTGGTTGCCTTTTCAATCAGTGTGCCTTTCTTTGCAACTACAGTACCGTCCACATTTGTAATGTCACTGGCAGCATAAATTCCAAAAATACCTCCGTTCAGAGGATTTTCTGTATCCTTATCCTGCTTTGTCACAATAACTTCTGCTTTCTGTCTGTCATTCGTAAAAGTTGTTTCAGAAAATACCACTTCTACATTCTGTCCTGCATAAGCAAGTTTTACTGTCTTTTCTTCCCCTGCATTATAAAAACCAGACGGAGCCTGTACTTCCTTTACAACATATGTACCAAGATGCAGATTTTTAAGAATTACAGCACCATTGGAATCTGTTGTCAGGTTCTCCTTTACCAGATCACCTTTACTGTAAACTTTTGTACCATAAGCAGTTGTAATATCTGCTCCGGCATAAACATTATAAACAGCACCTTTCTGTCGGCGTTTTTCATATCGGAATGTTGTTCCGTTTTCTGTCACATCGGCACCTGTGAGGACTTCACCCTCTTTATACACAGTAAGCTGTCCAAGCTGTTCTTCATCCGGAACAGTTACCGTAGTCGTCTTGCTGACTTCCAGCTTCACATTGTAGGCTGTAGCATTAATACGGTAACCGCTTGGTGCAGTAATTTCTTTCAGATAAACGGTATCCTGTGTCTTAACGATCTGTGCAGATGCTTCTCCATTCGCATCCGTTGCAGGCAGTTTTGTAATCAGATTCTTACAATCTGCATCACTGTATAAGCCAAATACAGCTCCGGACAGTTTTGCATTTGCTTTGGAATCCTTTTTAATGACTTTCACACTGGCATACTGTACCCATGTCACTTTAAAATCCACATACTTTTCATCATCGACACCCTCACCAAATACCAATGCCAAATCCTGTGAACCAGAACCGGTACTGATCTTATAAGCAGAATAATCTTTTGTGATACTTCCCTTCATTGTCGCGGACCAGCTTCCTGCTACATCACTTACCTGAGTAAGCGGTGCAGACAGATAGAACTTTGTTCCGCCACTGATCACTACGGACTCTCCTGCCTTGCTTGTCTTTCCTGTTGTCACATTATGAAGCTTTACTCCACTTGGAAGTTTCATTGTGATACTTTGCAGTTCATCTGCCTTAAAAGTAATCTCCTTTGTTCTCTGGCTGCTGCCATCTACATAGGCAGTCACATTCGCATCTGAAAAGCTCATCTCAACATCTGGAATATTTGGCTGCGAAATACAGTAATTATACAGTTTCATAGCAAGTGTTTTTGCTTTGCTGCTTGCACCGGAAAAAGCAGAATCTCCGCTGTTGGCATAAGATGCTGCCAGATGCACCAGAATAAATCTTGCTCCTGTACTCAGATTTCCATAGCCATTCTCTTCTGTAAAAAATCCATCATCCCCGGATGCCTTTGTTCCGTAATAGCAGACTTTCGCAAGTTTCTTACCATCACTCAGCTTGGTAATATCATAAGTTCCACTTCCTGGACTGGATTTTTCCGGCTGAATACAGTAAGCAGTAGCAGAAACACTTCCAAACTTTACAGTGTACTGATAAGTCAAATAACTTCCGTAACCATAATCAGAATACTGATAGCAGGCTCCTCTTGTCACTGTTACTTTCTTGGTGCTTGTCGTAGATGCTACCCTTGCCATAAAAGTAACTGATTCCCCTTCATCTAAAGAATAAAGGTCGATTCCTTCCTCGTCAGCCTGTTCCATCACATCAGAAACTGTCAGTCCAGTTTCTTCGTCTGTTGTTGTTTCTGATTCTTCTGTGAGATCAGTCACTACTTCTGTTTCTGTCTGCCTGTCCGTCTCTTCATCATCTGCAGTTCCAATATCCTCTGTTTCTCCGGCATTACCTTCACCCGTAGTATTCTCAGAAGTATTTGACATTGTTACGGCTTCCGTTTCCGCTTCCCTTACCGTCACATTTCTGCTGACACGATAAGACGGATTTCCACTGACTGGCTCTACTTTATAAACTGCTTTATAGGTATCTGCCCTGCCTGTATCAAAATCTTCACCTGCTTCATTCTTCGCTTCATAAAGTTCTATCTTTACCTTGGCATCATTGATTCCCTCTATACCGGAAAAATCAACTTTGATGTCAAAATCAGAACCATATTCCACCGTATAATCACTGGCCGTCACAATCTCATCCTCTGCCAGTTTATCCTTCACCGTTTCCAGTTCCGGATACTGAGATTCAAAAGAAGAAGCCGTATTATCCGGTTCTGCTGCATAAGTTGTAATCGGCTGAAATACTGTGGTTGCAATCGTAAGAACAGACAGCACACCAGACATTACTCTTTTCCAAGATCCTTTCATTTCTCAATACCTCACTTTGTTTTATTTTTCTGTTACTGATTTACAGGCTTTCACCTGTCTGATACAATCATAAGCATCACTCCGTTTTAAATTATTTGTGCGAACATCACTTCTGATAACAGCACAGTCATACGCCGGAGCCTGCATCATGCAAAAGTTCCGGCGCATAGTCTACTGTCATCGCCCGACGAACCGGGCATAACAAAAATAAGGATTGAGCATTTTCCGATCAGAAGAAAACTTTTGCTGGTCGCAGAATGCGTAACTGAGCATCCGCTCCCTTCTGACCTTTTATTCAGTTATCAAGGTTCGCCGGATTGGGATTATCTTAAAGATTTTCTTTCAGATGTTTACCTCTCCACTAATTGCAAGTTTCAGAGAGTGTTTGGACGGCAAAAATTGAAATTTTTTTATTTTTTTCTCAAAATCATCTCGGTTCTCCATTTTCATCAAAACTTCTGGATATTTTCATTAATGCTTTATGCACTGCATCAGACACACTGCTTCTACTCATTCCATACATACTCGCAATCTGCTTATGCGTTTTCTGTTCCCAGTAAACCTTTTTCAATATCTCCTTTTGTTTTTCCGTCAATACACTCATCAGCAGTTCAACCATCTGCTCCTGACTGACCTGTTCCTCTATTTTTGTAAGTTTGTCTTCCAGCTCCCCATAATCTTCTGCAATCGCATGATAAGAAAAACATTTATGGTTACGGTCACGACTTAAACTATTGCTGACAATACGGTCCTCCCCGATCATTAGCAGACTCAGATACCATTCCTTTTCATCAAAGAAACTTTCTTCCATCCGGACTGTTTTTCCGTTCATTACCGATTCATACTCATATCGACAGCTACTCACTGGAAAAACCGTTACCCTTCCTGCTGTCTGATACATCGCATACCCATTCTGGTACACCGCTACGAGTGCCATTCTCTCTCCGTTTCCAATCTTCTTAGAAGCAACTACCGGAATCTTTCTCTCCTTCAGTAGCTTATCCGTAGGTATCTTTTCGTTCTTCTCCGGTGTCTGGATCATTTTCTTTAACTCTCTTAATGTCAGCATAATTTGCCACCTTTCCTGCCAGAATCGGTGGCAAAAAGAAAGGCAGCTAAGCTAAATAGACCCCGATTCCGCTAATTTTTTTTATTAGCGGAACCGAAGTTCCAGCCTGCTGCCTTCTCTATGGAAAACCATGGCATAAGTGTTACACCATATTTATCCAGTCTTATTTATTTCTATTTGTTACTGATACGGTATCCGTCTTTTTCTCCTTCTCTTTTTGGCGAATTTCCTTCAATACATCCGAGTAATCTCCAAAAGCATCATAGGGACACATCCGGCGAAATCTCAGTTCTTCTTCCAGTGTCATCTTCTGTCCTCCTGTTCTTATCAGCCTGTCTGCTGTTGATGAAATGATTATAAAATAAACATTTTTGCTATACCTCATCAGATGTGGGGAATCTTCATGCTTTCCACCCCACATCTGTGGAATCTGTAAAAAAGCAAAAAAATACCGCTGCAAACTCTTTATAAAAAAGAATCTGCAACGGCATAAAATTTTCTATTCCATCGAGGACAGGCTGTTTATCATCGCTTTCATTGTTTCCAGTACCACTTTCTGTTTCTTATGTTCCAGCCTCCCCAGTTCAAAAATCAGAGATACGACTTCTGGATTTCTCTCCGGTTCTTCCAATTCCAGTAACAACTCATACGGGCTTATTTTCAAGGCATTCACTGTCTTTGCAAAAGTATGTACATCCATAGTGTTCTCCGCATTCTCATATCGGGATATTGCATTAGAACTTTTGCCAATGATCTGTCCCAGTTCTTCCTGAGAAAGACCACTTTCCCTACGCTTCTCGCTCAGCGAATTTCCAAAGGCAATCCGTTCTTCTGATCGTATCTCTTTCAAATCGTGCAATACCCCCTTTCTGACATAATCTTCTGAGAACAAAAAAACCGGAATAAACAGCAAAGATTTTACATTCCATGCATCATAGGCTTATTAGGCACAACTTCTGTCATCCTCTGCCTATGATGTCTGTGTAAAATACATTTACCGTTTATTCCGGCAGGACACTACACCTGTATCAAACGAAATAAACCAAAAGTATCGAACCTCTAAATGTCTGTGAAGTCAAATAATTGTTACGATTAATGCAAATGAATTTTAACACATTTGAAATCTTTTTGTCCACAAATACACAGTTTTTTCACATAAATTTCCATTTTTAAACATAAAAAAACGGCAAAACATCATGCCTCTTCTGTATAAAGACAATATTCCTGTCTTTTTACAGATAGCTGCATATGTTTTGCCGGGTTCCTGATGATTCTGTGCCATCTCCAACACGTTCAGCAAACTCTTGAATATCTACGCTGCATCTGAGGATTCTGCTGTCCAATCTTACAGTTCATAAATATTCTCATTCTTTGCATCCAATATTCTCTTCTGACCATCCATGCTGTCATTCAATCAGAACTCTTACAGTTCCGAATCACGCCTACCAGATGTGTCATATAACGCTCCAGACGGTCTACATCTTCCTTAGAACGCTTCTTATTCATATCAATGCCAACTACAACACCAAGGTCTGCAAATGCCGTCAGATCTCTGTGGCATCTCTGACATCTCACTTCTGAATAGGTAAAAATACTTTTCTGAGTTACTTTGCCACATACCGGGCAGGTTACAACTAATACATCTTCTTCGCTCATCAATCAATCCTCCAAGTAATATCTACACATACTATCACTCAAACGGATAAGGGAAATTGAAAACCGTTGATGAGTAAATAACAGGCGATTCCGCAGCATCGAGCCATGCCACCTGTTATATCCTGTTTTCACTGGGATCTGCTCTGACAATCTCATCGCAACTTACACCTGCTGCCATCACTCTGTCATCACTTTTGCAATGACTTAATCACATGAACAGCAACACCTTGAATACTGCAATTCTGCGTGTAAATCTCCGGGTACTTCGGATTCTCCGGATGCAAATGTACACACCTTCTTTCCGTATCAAGAAAAAATCGCTTCAATGTCGATTCATTCTCCACCAGGGCAACAACAATATCACCGTCCGAAGCTGTATTCTGCTTCCGGATAACAACCATATCTCCACTGTTGATACCTGCTCCAGTCATAGAATCTCCATTCGCCCGCAAGATAAAGAACTCTCCATCTCCAAATAGTGAAACCGGCAGAGAAACATATTCTTCGACATATTCCTCCTCAAGCTGCGGCATACCACAGGACACTGATCCAAGCACCGCCGCCGGTTTTGTATCCGGAGATAACTTCTCCGTCCTCTCAGTAACAATCTCCCCATTGTGGTAGCGCAACATTCCTCTTTCGTTCATCTCAACGAGGTATCTGTATACTGTACTCTTGACTATACCGAGCGCATCTGCAATTTCGCTGGTATAAGGTGAACGATGATTCAGCAATAAAAACTTCTCAGCGTAATTCAATATCTGCTGCATTAACTCTTCGCTCTTATGCCGCATCTTTTCACCTTACCTTTCTATCGGAAACGATACGTTTCTGATAGCTGTATTATACCGAACATATATACGGAAGTCAATACATTTTCCCAATTTTATCAAACATATTTTCTTTTATTCGTCTTCGAACTCCATTTCATTCATTTCTGGAAAATCCAGCAACTCAGAAACAGTCATATTAAACTCCATAGCAATCTTACGCAAAGTCTTCAGCTTTGGATTCTTTGTTTCTCCCCTCATCATACTATTAAGCGTTGATTGCGTAATTCCTGACAATGTAGCAAGTTTATTTGTCGTTATCCCTCTCTCAACACACAGATCAGTCAATCTCTTTATTATGGCATCTGAATACGTCATGCAAATTCTCCTTAAATCACAATATATATTCAGTATAAAGGATTTTCCTTTCGTTTATTAACGGTGTGCCGTTGACACCTCTGCAAACTGATGATAAATTAACGTTATACCGTTATTTACTTGCACAACTTTAAGGAGGAATTTATCTAATGAGCAAAAAAGAACAGAAACTAAAAAAGAATCTCTATAAGGCACTCACAGAATATTTCATTCATAATGCTAAAAACAGTCTGTCATCATCAGAAAGTATTCTGGATCAGCTTGCCTCTTTTCGCATGGAAACAGGATTACCTGCCGCACTCAGACAAGATAAAAAATATCAAAAAGCTCAGAAAAACTGTAATAAAGCCAATGAAAAAATGCAGGATCTAAATCTAACTCCCCAGCAATGGGATGCGGTTGATGCCGCTATCACAGCAGAAAACATTGCATCTATAGAATATGTCCGTATTGCTTATAAGCAAGGAATCATTGATGCGTTTTCTATTTTACGAGAAACTCTTTAATATATCCATGTTAATCTAATCACTTGCAAGCAATGAAGCAGGGATTTATCTCTGCTTTCCCATTTTCTTCTCTATTGCTTCCGGCACTCTGATCAAGCCAAATCGCCATAGTATCGGATAAATGTATGAAACTCCTCTAATGTCTCCAAGTGCCTTCGGTTTCTTCACTTCTTCTGAAATCCTCTTACTATTTTCAAATGCCAGCACCACACTACTCCAGGCAAGGCTCTTACTTTTCTCTCTCCGGTCTATCAGCAGCTCTCTGTTATACTCTCCATTTTTGCCAACCTTTAATTTATACCGAAACGGTAATCCTGTTGCCGTTTTAAATGGATAATCCTGAAATGCAATAACAGCTTGCCACAAATTTTCTTCTGATGCTATTTCCTTTAGAAGCCGAACCTGCTCTTGCCGAATCTTATATGCCCGGCACCGCTCCGCATTTAAACTTATCTCTGCTGCATTATAAATTCCCTTAGTGTAGGGCAGATAGGAATGAACCGATGCTCTGGAAAGACCTGTGAGTTTCATAATCTCCGGAATTTTTTTTCCTGACTGGTGCAAATCATTGATTTGTGTACATATATCTGATGTGAATATATCAGCAGTAATAAGTAGCTTACGAAGTTTAAGCAGACTAATATTTAACTCATCTGCCAGTGATCTTAATGAATCTGCTTCTTCATAGACATCTCTTAACTCTTGAAGAAAATTATTAAATTGAAGTTCTGGATTATATTCTGG
>ENA-OPAL01001565-OPAL01001565.1-human-gut-metagenome-genome-assembly--contig:-NODE-1565-length-13074-cov-7.573316_pt1 | contig 13074 bp, 10 predicted proteins | sample MGYA00241057_ERZ501430 | MGnify/ENA primary metagenome ERZ501430 (study PRJEB25962, sample SAMEA2042506) | human gut metagenome | biome: human gut; feature: human-associated habitat; material: faeces...
CAAGTTACGAAACACAAACTACAGAGCTCTCAAAAGTGCTGACTCTGCAAACACTTGGGAAAAACTTTAGAAAAAAAAATGCAGAGAAGAAAAAAAATCATTTTCTTACATCTCGACGGTTGTTCGGAAACACCATCAACTTCAAGAACCAATACTTACACCCAGACAAAAGCAAAAAACATCTACTTTATCCATCAAGCTACACATATCCAATCCACAAATAAAAGACAACCTGTTCTATTTAAAGAAGAAAAGTTTTCAGTAGATTTGCACTATATAAAGATATACAATGAAGAAAATAATTATCGCCATCGATTCATTCAAAGGCTGTCTAACTTCAGCAGAAGCAGGAAAAGCTGCCGAAAAAGGTATCAAAAGCATAAACCCTTCCTGCCACACTTCAGTTATTCCCATCGCTGATGGCGGTGAAGGTTTACTGGACGTACTCATCACAGCCACTAAAGGAAAATATATAACCTTATCGGCACATGGACCGCTAATGAAAATGGCAAAAACACATTACGGTCTGTCCGGCAATGGCAGAACAGCTATTATAGAAATGGCTGCCATCAGCGGACTACCTCTCGTACCTATTGAACAAAGAAATCCTATGCTGACAACAACCTTTGGTACAGGAGAATTGATAAAAGACGCATTAAACAAAGGATGCAGAAATTTTATAATCGGTATTGGCGGAAGCGCGACTAATGACGCAGGATTAGGAATGCTACAGGCACTAGGTTTCCGCTTTCTAGACAAATCAGGGCATACCTTAGGTACAGGAGGCCAAATAATGGAAGCCGTGGCAAACATAGACACATCCGGTATTCACCCCGCACTAAGAGAAACACACTTCATGGTAGCATGTGATGTAGCCAACCCTTTCTACGGCCCTGACGGAGCGGCATATATCTTTGCACAACAAAAAGGAGCCGATTCAAATATGGTGCAAAGACTGGATGAAGGCATGCAATCATTAGCCGAAGTTATAAAGAAAACGACAGGAAAAGATATCACGAACTACCCCGGTGCAGGTGCAGCCGGAGGCATGGGTGGTGGACTACTGGCTTTTTTTAACGCAGAGCTAAAACCGGGAACAGAATTATTATTGAAAGCCATCGACTTCTCCGAAAAAATAAAAGGAGCAGACCTCATTATTACGGGCGAGGGAAAAGCAGACCGGCAGACAGCTATGGGAAAAGTACCATACGGAATACTAAAGGAAGCACAAAAAGAACATATTCCCGTTATTGTACTGGCAGGCAATATAGAAAACCTGCCGGAATTAAACAAAGCGGGATTCAAAGGTATATTCTCTATAGCCCCCGGCCCCATCACCCTAGAGAAAGCAATGGAACCGGAGTTTGCTAAAGAAAATATCACCCGGCTGGTTTCCCAACTCTATTCAGTTATAACTAGCTTCGGCTAATTTGCAAGCCTTTGTCGGACAAAGCCATATCAACGAAACGGGCACAACTGTTGGGTGGGTTCTGAGTAAGAATACTTCGAATACGTATAGCAGCCTCAGGATCTTTAGCCACCATATAAAGATAGCCGCCTCCCCCCGCACCTGGCAATTTATATCCCAGGCAATAATCATCAATCCGGCGAATGATAGTCTCAACAGCCTCGGGATTAGTGCCGGGATCCAACGCTTGGTTCAGCTTCCAGCTTTTACCAACCAAACGCCCCATTTCATCGAAATTCCCACGCTGAATGGCTTCGTACAAGTCAAGAGCATGCCCCTTCATACCGCCAAGTATAGACAAATGCTCTGTGGAGTTGAGGAACATGCTACGCACGATTTCAGCTAAAATTCCTTTGGCTGTACGGGTAATTCCCGTGTAATAAAGCAAATGGCACTTCTGATATTCGCCACCTGTAAACAAATAATCGGGCAACCAGCGCACTAACGGACTCTGATCCATACCTGCATGAGTCTGCAATAATTTCACTCCACGAAGCACACCTCCGTATTGATCTTGCCACCCCCCTCCGGTAGTCAGCAACTGTTCCAAAATAAGCGTACGGTTACATATCTCGTTCTTATCCCAGTTCAGTCCGCAAAAATCAGAGATTGCCCCCAGCACAGTTGATGCAAGAATAGAACTTGTACCCAGACCGGAGCCCGCAGGAATCGCAGAAAGCAGAGTGATTTCCATTCCGGAGCCAAACGCCTTCAACTGCTCTTCCAATGAAACATACGATTCAGTGGAAAATCCCGGCTGGAAACCTGCCAGCACCAATGCCGCTTTAGGTATAGAGAATGGGGATCCCACTTGCATGAAATCCCTTACCTCCCCGTAAGTTGTAACCACTTCCATAGCGCCTAAGTCTATAGAACGAAGAATTATCTTATACTCCCGACAGGGTTTCACGTAAACTTGTAGAGGAGGCTGCCCGTTCAACTCAATAGCAATATTCACCACATTCCCCCCTTCATTCAAGCAATAAGGTGGAGTATCCGTCCATCCGCCGGCCAGATCAATACGGACCGGACTACGCCCCCAGACAATCTGATCGGAGTACACTGACAAATGCGGTTTCTGCCTCTTGGCTAAAGCCGAAGCAGTAAGTCCGTCGCGCATCAAACGAAAAGCCTCATTCTCATATTCCCGATAAGCCAGCCCCTTAAGCTGCTGCACCCGGGCACGGAACATATTATCACTGATACGTGTCATCAGCGGAGCCGATTCTGATAAAGGCTCAGGCAACGACAGATCATACCGAGCAAATTCTCCAGCAGCATTCTCCAAATTTAGCTGATAAAAGACACTTCGTTCATAATTATGCGCCAATGCCGGCCAATTCTTTATCCGGAAAGCTTCACGCTGTTCTGCCAGACGATAAAGATTAGAATAAGCAGATATATCATCGGCAGATAACTTACGACAGCGTTGCCATATTTCTTTTCCTTGCTGTAATGCCGGTTCAGAGACCATCCAGCGCATAACTGCTCCCAATTCCTCTACAGATGAGCAAACCGGAAACAAACGCGCGGCCTGCAAGTCGTGACCGTTTTCTATTTCTTCCACCGAAATGCCGCGTACAGCACACCACTCACCTACAGACATTCCTTGATAATATGTTTCTTCCTTAGCCAAAGCTCCCTTGAAAGTATCATTGAAGCCGTATGGACGCGCTACATAGCCAGATTCTCCAAAAGGAACCACATCAATACACACACCGGACGGAACCTCTAGGTTCCAATTATTAGCGGGAACCCCTGTTATGATGGTCTGGTGATGGATATTCCATCCTGCTCCTACATAACTGTTCTCTATCCATATTTCCGAATTTTGTGAGGTAAGTTGATAACCTACCTCAGCATTTTGAACAAACATGGCCGGATGCGGTTTTACCTTCTTGTGCATAATCTCCCGCTGGTCGTTTACCAGATTTTGTACTGCCAATGTAGAAGAAATAAGTTCACGACTGGTTCCGTAATGATAAAACTCCCCTCCGGGCAACGGCAGAATAGCCACACTCAGCTTGTTAAGTTCATCGTCCATCATACGCGGGTGCTCTCCCAATGTAAGTCCGAAATCAGAATACATGTCATAATAAGAGAGTTTTCCTTCCTTATAAGATCGTTTTACCAACAGACTAACCGCACGGTCACTTAACAGCCAAATTCCGATATCCATCAGAAAAAGATGGGTTTGCATTAATTTCCCCAATTCCTCCACCGAAGGTTTTTGAAGCATGAAATCAAGCTTATCGGGAGTAGCCCGTGAAGAAACAAAAACACCATGGTTTTTTGCCAGATTAGGATCTACCCATAAACCGTAACACACCACATCCGCATCAGGAATAGTCTGAAGCGGTTGGCCCGCACGGATATAAACATCTCCACTTGCAATCAATGTATGAAGAGAAGACGGAGCTTTCTCCATGATTTGTTCATATAAAGGGAGCTGGAGGGAAAGCAGATTTTGTGACAGCCGTTGTCCTCTGGCCCACCGGAATACAGGAATGGGAGTAAGAATTTTGCCGGATGGCGCATATCCGGGCAAACGACGACTCTGCCCGCCTGCATGAAGTAAAATACGTTTTTCTTTTCCCAGCCAAGTAAGAAAATCGCTGTCAGGAGCTACTTTCTGACAACAAGCCTCCAACAGCCATGCAGTCCCCCCGCCTGATCCTAGCTTACTACCTATAGGATCGGAAGTACAAAACCACTCTGTCTGGTCCGCTTTCTCTATATCATGAAAACATTCCACCAGATTAGGGGGAAGTGATAATAATTTTTTCATAGCACATCTTTGTTTTTATTGCACACAAAGATGCTTATTTTCCCCTAATAAGCCAAAAGATAAGACATGAATTTTAATCAGTAAATTCAAAAACACGCTCATCCAATGACTTCACTTCCTTAAAGCCCGGTTGTGCAACAGGCACACCGAATGGCATCTGCGCTATCAATTTCCAGTCATCAGACAAATTCCAAACTTTACGTACTTCATCATCAATCAGCGGATTATAATGCTGCAAAGACGCCCCCATTCCTGCATCTTCCAGCATGGTCCAGACTGCCAACTGATGCATAGCATCGGTCTGCTCTGCCCAGATAGGGAAATTATCTTTATAAGTGGGGAAACTTTCCTGCAAAGAGCGAACGATAGCCATATCTTCAAAATAGAGAATAGTACCATATCCACAAGCGAAACAGCCATCAATCTTTTCTTCGGTCTTGCCAAATACCTCAGCCGGAACTCGCTTACGCAAGACATTTTTTACAATGTTCCACAACTTTTCATGCGCCTTACCTGTTAATAACACAACACGAGTGGTTTGAGAATTGAAAGCTGAGGGGACAAATTCTACAGCAAAACAAATTAAATCTCTTATTTCTTTATCAGACAATGTCGATTTGTTTTGGATCCGATAAAATGTACGACGGGCTTTCAGAGCCTCCTTAAAACTTTTTGTCATATAAAACAACGTATTTATGGGTTATTATAAATGAAGAACAAACAGGTAACAAAAGAAGTTCACTTTTTTTGCTTTTTTCAATGCAATAACCTATTTTTGTTAGCTAATTATTAACATTAAAAACAACACATTCAATGAAAGATTTTCTAAAATTTACGTTTGCCAGCGTCATCGGCGTCATTCTGGCAGGCGTAGTGTTCACTATACTAGGGATTATCACTCTGGTTGGCATAGTCGCCTCATCGGATACTGAAACGGTGGTGAAAGACAACTCTATCTTCGTACTCGACTTTAAAGGCAGTTTGTCCGAACGTGTACAGGAAAACCCACTCCAACAACTTTTGGGAGAAGAATTTGAAGCATACGGTTTGGATGACATTCTAGCTTCTATCAAGAAGGCAAAAGACAATGACAAAATCAAGGGTATTTATATCCAACCTTCTTATCTGGAAGCATCATACGCTTCCTTAGAGGAAATACGCAATGCATTACTGGATTTCAAAGAAAGCGGCAAATTCATCGTTGCTTATGCAGACCAATATGCACAGGGGATGTATTATCTTTCCAGCGTGGCCGATAAAATAATTATCAATCCGCAAGGAAGTATTGGATGGCACGGAGCAGGCATGCAACCTGTTTTCTTCAAAAATCTGGTTTCCAAACTAGGACTGGAAGTACAGGTATTCAGAGTGGGTACTTACAAATCAGCCGTGGAACCGTTTATTGCTACAGAAATGAGTCCGGCCAACCGCGAACAGATGACCGAATGTCTAGAATCTGTCTGGCATCGTATTCTTGCAGATGTATCCGACTCACGACGCATCCCGACAGATACTCTGAATGCTTATGCTGACCGATATATGGATTTTTGTCAGGCAGAAGAATATATTCAATGCAAACTGGCAGATACCCTGATGTATAAAGATGAGGTTATTTCCTATCTGAAACAATTAAGCGGTCGTGACGAAAACGACAAACTAAACAGTCTTTTCATAGAAGACATGATAAACGTCAAGAAAAATGTGCCCAAAGACAAAAGTGGAAATATAATAGCCGTATATTATGCATACGGCGAGATCCTGGATGCTCCCGGCAGTTCCACAGAAGATTGTATTGATGTACAAAAGATGTGTAAAGACCTGCGCAAATTACGTGATAACGATGACGTAAAAGCTGTTGTATTACGCGTCAACTCACCGGGTGGCAGCGCATACGGTTCAGATCAAATATGGCGTGAAGTAGTAAGACTGAAAGAGAAAAAACCGGTAATCGTTTCTATGGGAGATTATGCTGCATCAGGAGGCTATTACATTTCCTGCGCTGCAAACCGCATTTTCGCTGACCCGACTACGCTGACTGGTTCTATCGGCATATTCGGCATGATGTATTCAGGTGAGAAACTGTTTACTGAAACTTTAGGACTAAATTTTGATGTAGTGAAAACTAATAAAATGGCTGATTTGGGTGCCAGCCTAGGTCCGGTTCTCACCCGCCCGCTAAATGCATCAGAACAAGAATTAATGCAGAACTATGTCAACCGAGGATACAAGCTGTTCGTAAACCGTTGCGCTGAAGGTAGAAAAATGTCTACAGAGGCTATTGAAAAAGTTGCTGAAGGCCGTGTATGGACCGGTGCCATGGCAAAAGACCTTGGTCTGGTAGACGAGCTGGGAGGTATAGACAAAGCATTGAATGCCGCCGCCACCCAAGCCGGTATCGAAAATTACAGTATTATCGGCTATCCTGAAAAAGAAAATATTTTCGCAAGCCTGCTGGGAAATCAGAAAAAACATTATATAAACAGCGAAATTAAAGAATATTTGGGAAGCTATTATAACAGCTTCAAGGCGCTGGAGAACATAAAAGACGCCAACTGTATACAGGCACGTATGCCGTTTGACCCTAATATCCAATAAATTGCACATGGAAGGTAATCTTATCAAGATAAACAAGTGGCTATATCCGGTTTCATGGATTTATGGGACCGGTGTATGGCTGCGTAATAAATTGTTTGACTGGGGAATATACAAAGAACGTAAGTTTGATATCCCGGTCATCTCGGTAGGCAACATCACCGTAGGCGGAACCGGAAAGACCCCCCATACAGAATACCTGATAAGATTATTGCAGAAAGATTACAAAGTAGCCGTATTGAGCCGCGGCTACAAACGCAAATCCAAAGGCTTTGTACTTGCCAGACCGGATACGTCCGTACAGATGATAGGTGACGAACCTTTCCAAATGAAACAGAAGTTTCCGGATATCCATATGGCAGTAGACCGGGACCGTTGTCATGGCATAGAGCAGTTATGCAATAGTCACATCGCCCCTGGAACAGAAGTGATTATTTTGGATGATGCTTTCCAGCACCGATATGTAAAGCCCGGAATAAACATCTTATTAGTAGATTACCACCGACTGATTTGCGAAGACACCTTGCTGCCTGCCGGACGAATGCGCGAACCTGAAAACGGAAAAAGCCGGGCACATATTGTCATTGTCACTAAATGTCCTAAGGACATCACCCCTATGGATTTAAGAGTCTTAAGCAAGCAAATGGAACTTTACCCCTATCAGCAGCTCTACTTCACAACATTAGCATACGGCAAGCTGCATCCGTTGTTTACAGCAGGGAATGCAGTTTCATTAAAAGAGATAGAAAAAGACAAGCATATCCTATTGGTGACAGGCATAGCCTCCCCAGCAAAACTCATTCAAGATTTATCACCATACAATGAGCACATTGAGTCACTGGCTTTCAGTGACCACCATGACTTTACAGCAAGAGATATGGAACTGATAAAGAAGCGTTTCATGAAACTTCCGGAAGGTAAACGCATGATTATCACCACTGAAAAAGACTCTGTACGACTAGCAGCCCATCCACTGATGGACGAAATGCTGAAACCTTATATATATATGCTGCCCATTGAGGTAGCCTTTTTACAAGACCAACAAGAACTGTTTAACTCAAATATAACCGACTATGTTAGAAAAAATTCAAGAAACAGCAACTTTTCTTAGAGAAAAGATGCATACCAGTCCCGAAACTGCTATTATATTAGGTACCGGCTTAGGAAGCCTGGTACACGAAATTACCGATAAATACGAGATCAGTTACAAAGATATCCCTAATTTCCCTGTTTCAACCGTAGAGGGACATAGCGGTAAATTGATTTTCGGCAAATTAGGTAATAAAGACATCATGGCTATGCAAGGACGTTTCCACTTCTATGAAGGATACTCCATGAAAGAAGTTACTTTCCCCGTACGGGTGATGCGTGAATTAGGCATCAAAACATTGTTCGTATCCAATGCAGCTGGAGGTACGAATGCAGACTTTGAAATTGGTGATCTGATGATTATCAGAGATCATATCAACTTTTTTCCCGAACATCCGTTGCACGGCAAGAACATTGAATACGGCCCCCGTTTCCCGGATATGAGTGAAGCCTACTCCAAAGAACTGATAGACAAAGCACTGGAGATCGCTAAAGAAAAAGGTATCAAAGTACAACAAGGAGTATATATCGGTACACAGGGACCTACCTTCGAAACTCCGGCAGAATACAAGATGTTCCACATTCTTGGAGCTGACGCCGTAGGTATGTCTACCGTTCCTGAAGTTATTGTAGCAAACCATTGTGGCATCAAAGTGTTTGGAGTATCGGTTATCACCGACCTAGGCGTGGAGGGAAAAATTGTGGAAGTTTCACACGAAGAGGTTCAGAAAGCGGCAGATGAAGCGCAACCGCGCATGACTACCATTATGCGTGAAATGATTAATCGAATTTAAGAACATGCAGGAAATAAACAGAACAGAAATAGCGACCTTAGGTGAGTTCGGCCTCATTAAACATCTAACGAAGGATATCGAGTTAAAAAATCCGGAAACCCAATATGGTGTGGGAGACGATGCAGCCGTATTGGAATTTAAAGATAAAGAGGTATTGGTGACCACAGACTTACTGATGGAAGGGGTACATTTTGATTTGGTTTATACCCCATTGAAACATTTGGGATATAAATCGGCCATCGTAAACTTCTCGGACATTTATGCTATGAATGGTACTCCAAAACAAATCACAGTTTCTATCGCACTGTCCAAACGCTTTTGTATTGAAGATTTAGAACAGTTCTATGATGGGCTAAAACTGGCTTGTGAACTACACCATGTAGATATTGTGGGTGGAGATACAACTTCATCCGTAACCGGGCTCGCCATCAGTATTACTTGCATAGGTGAAGCGGACAAGGCCAAAGTGGTTTATCGCAACGGCGCACAAGATACAGACTTGATTTGTGTCAGCGGTGACTTGGGAGGAGCTTATATGGGACTTCAACTTCTAGAGCGTGAAAAGGCTGTTTTCCAAGGAGAAAAAGAAGCAAATCCGGATTTTTCCGGAAAAGAATATATTTTGGAACGTCAGTTAAAGCCTGAAGCACGTAAGGATATCATTGAGAAACTGGCAAAAGCGGGAATCAAGCCCACCGCTATGATGGATATTTCCGACGGCCTTTCTTCGGAACTGCTACATATATGCTCACAAAGCGATACCGGCTGTCGCGTTTACGAGGAAAGAATTCCCATTGATTACCAAACGGCTGTAATGGCGGAAGAGCTGAATATGAATGTGACAACATGTGCTTTAAATGGTGGTGAGGACTATGAGCTATTATTTACTGTACCTTTAACAGAGCATGAACGAGTTTCGGCTATAGAGGGTATAAAAGTGATTGGTCACATCACCAAACCGGAGCTGGGATATGCCCTGATTACCCGTGACGGACAAGAGTTTGAGCTGAAAGCGCAAGGTTGGAATCCACTAAAAGAAAAATAATTTTAATTAAACAACACTGATAATAAGCACCTTATGTTTTTATCAGTGTTTTTTTTTAGAAATAGTTTGTAGTTTAAAAAAGTTTCACTACCTTTGCAACCGCAAACAAGAAATAATGGTGCCATAGCTCAGTTGGTAGAGCAAAGGACTGAAAATCCTTGTGTCCCCGGTTCGATTCCTGGTGGCACCACTTGAAACTCAGAGAGTTACAAATCAGTAACTCTCTTTTTTTTATGCTCCAATATGGTTGAAATGCTGGATAAACAGGGAAATGTTTTCTCCAATGTTTTACCCAAAATGACTACAGTAGATGTAATTTGCTACAAGTACAAACCTCTGAAAACTGGAGAGTTACCCCTAAAGATTAGAGTATGCAAGGACAGAAAGACAAGGTATATCAGCCTTGATGTTTCTACCAGACCAGAGCATTGGGACTTTGTGAAGAACCAACCCAAGCCCACCTGCCCAGATAGGGAGATGCTTGAAAAGCTCATAGCCAATAAGATAAGTGAAGTAAAGAGCAAGATAGTAGAGCTGAAGTCAGAAGATAAGGAGTTTTCAGCCACTACACTTGTGGAGAAAGTATCAAACCCAAGCAAAATCATTACAGTTGGAGAACTATTCAAACAACACATTCATTGTCTTGAAGAGGAGAAAAGGACAGGATACAGACTATCCATCCAACAGACCTATAACTCATTAATCAAGTTCAACAGGCATTTGGATATTCCTTTTTCAGAAATGGATTATAATTGGCTGAAAAGATACGAGGCTTGGCTAAAGAAGCAAGGCAAGTCTGAAAACACCATTGGAATAAGATTCAGGAATATCAGGGTGGTATTCAATTTGGCTGTAAACATGGAATTGGTAAAGCAGGAAGATTATCCTTTCAGGAAGTTCAATGTTTCAAAGTTGCATCAAGAAACAGCCAAAAGAGCCTTGACAAAGGAAGAGATACAAGCTGTCATAAACTATCCAACAACAGGAAAGGATTTCTATACAAGGCTTGCAGTCAGCTTGTTCACTTTTTCTTATTTTATGGGTGGCATTAACTTCGTGGATATGGCATACCTGACAGCAAAGAACATCATAGAAAACAGGCTTATATACCATAGGAAAAAGACAGGCAAACTCATCAACCTACCCCTGCAAGAAAGAGCCTTGCTGGTCTTGAAGGAGTATAAAAAGAGTAATGAGCTATACTTATTCCCCATCCTATCCTCCAAGCACAAGACAGAGCAACAGAGGTTAAACAGGCTTCATAAGGTCATTACAAAAGTGAATAAGGCTTTGAAAGCCATTGGAGAAGAGTTGCATATACCTATCAAACTCACAACCTATGTGGCAAGGCATTCTTATGCAACAGTCTTGAAAAGGGCTGGAGTATCTACTTCCATTATCAGTGAATCATTGGGGCACAGTTCAGAAAAAGTCACCCAAATCTACTTGGATGGCTTTGAAAACTGTCAAATTGACAAGGCAATGGAAAATCTGTAGAATTATCCATCAGAAATTTTGCATTCAAAAATTCTTTTGTAATTTTGCACTCAACATCAACAATCCTCAATCCAACAATCAAATTATCTTATTTACCGATGTTAGGGTCAAAATTACCCTGATACTAATTATAAGCTATATATTATTAGGTAGGTATTTAGGATAGGGGTGTTTTTGACCCATAATTAATTGTTTTATAAAAAATTGATTATGGAAAAAAGTAATTCTAATTTGATTGTGGCAACAAAGGATTATACACCATTTCCTATTGCTGCCATTGGCTTATTTAAGCCAAAAGACTTGTACCTGCTTGCAGGAATGTATTTATCATCTCACTATCAGAGAAATAGTAATATTTTATACACAGATATTACTATTCACCAACTTTCATCCTTAACAGGTGTGCAAAATGAGTATATCAGTGAGAGCTACTATCCAAGACTGAAAAGAAGTGGCTTTATTTCCTACAAATGTGTGCCGAAACAGCCTAATGTAAAGAGAAACCATTTCTATTTACCCCTTCCTAAGCAGAACTTTAGATTTATCAGGAAAGAATTGTTCTTTGACAGGACACTAACCCCTGAAGAGAAAGGAGTTATGATTGGATTGTATTGCCTTTGCTTGAACAATACTTTCAGATATGACTTATCTGACCAAAGGGTGTGGGAGGCATTGGGCTTATCTAAAAACACATTCAAAAAGTATAGGAATGCCCTTATAGAGAAAAATGTACTATGGTCTTCTTATGATATACCTATGGCATTGACTAATGCATTACGCTTGCCGATGATGAGCACGATGATCAGGGCGGCGACTGCGGCGTTGATGTGGACGACAGTACCACCTGCGAAATCGTGGGCGGCCGCGCCGATGGCCTTGGAGATGGCGCCATCAGCAGACAGCAGACCACCGTTCCAGACCATGTGGGCCATAGGAGCGTAGTCGAAGGTGACCCACAGCGCCACGAAAATCATCCAGGTGCTGTACTTCACACGCTCGGCAATGGCGCCGCAGATCAGGCCGACGGTAATCATCGCGAAAGCGACCTGGAAGGCGACGTCCACGGAAACCGGGTAGTTGTTGCCGTTCAGACCGGTGGCGGTGAACACGCCGTCCTGGGCGACCATGGAGTCCTTCAGCAGGAAGCCGCTGGCCGGGTCGCCGAAGATGCCTCCGATGTCGGAACCGGCGTAAGCAATCGACCAACCCCACAGGGTCCAGATAATCATGGTGACCGACAGGGCGGCCGCCTCAAGCATCAGCATGTTCAGGACGGCCTTGGCACGAACCATACCGCCGTAGAAGAACGCCACACCAGGCGTCATGAGGAAAACCAAGGACGCGGATGTCAGGATCCATGCGGTGTTACCGGAATCAATCGCTCCCATGTCTACCTCCCTCTCTTTCGTTCAGGGCACCGGGGGCTTTGCGCGGCCGGCGTCGACTTTGTCTCTACAATGCCGTCCCCCTTGTGGGGGCTAACAGTTCGTCAGTAAAAGCCGGTCTCGTTTTGGTTTCGTTACGGCAAGTTACGCGATTGTTAAGCGCACCTGACAGTTAGGTTGGTATCGGATGGGCTGATTCCGGCATGATTCCAACGGATATGGGAAAGCCCCGAATCATGTTTCGAATATGCTTCGGGGCTAGGTTTGGTGCGTTGCGGGCGTTTCCCGCGCCCACAACGTGGACGGACGCAGGGCTCCCCTCGCTGAGGGGAGCTGTCGAGCAAAGCGAGACTGAGAAGAACTCGACCGTCTACGCGAGAATGCCGTCCACGAAACCTTCGGGATCGAAAGGTGCC
>ENA-OPAL01001592-OPAL01001592.1-human-gut-metagenome-genome-assembly--contig:-NODE-1592-length-12895-cov-3.506854_pt1 | contig 12895 bp, 7 predicted proteins | sample MGYA00241057_ERZ501430 | MGnify/ENA primary metagenome ERZ501430 (study PRJEB25962, sample SAMEA2042506) | human gut metagenome | biome: human gut; feature: human-associated habitat; material: faeces...
GCTACTGTTGTAGGTGCTACTGTTGTAGGTGCTACTGTTGTAGGTGCTACTGTTGTAGGTGCTACTGTTGGTTTTAATGTTGGTGCTACTGTTGGCTTAACTGTAGTACTGTCATTTTTCTTAGTCGTTTCTGTTTTAGTTGTCTTCACTTCAGCTTTAGTAGTTACTATCTGTGAAGGTTCACTCTTTGTAGTTACCTGATTTATAACACTATTATTGTTATCGGAAGGTTTTGTAACTTTAATACTATTATTTCTTTTAACAACAACTTTGCATTTATATTTCTTCTTTCCAACCTTTGCAGTTATTGTAGTCTTTCCCGGTTTCTTTGCCTTAACCTTTCCTTTTTTAGAAACTGTTGCTACTTTTTTCTTTGAAGACTTCCAAACTACCTTTACTCCGGCAGGTTTATTCTTCACCTTTAACTTCTTTGTTTTTCCTACCTGCAAAACTATCTTCTTTGAGCTTAGTCTTGTTGTAGTCCTTGCATTAACATTTGTTAAATTCATAGGCATCATTGTTACTATTAATGCCAATGTTAAAACAATTGTCAAAATTCGCTTCATTTTGTTCATAAATCTCCTCCTAAAAATGTTTTCATTCCCTTCCGCTTTTAAAAATAATTATTGCGGTTAATAAATACGTTTTTATCCTAACATATTTAGTTATTTTGCACAATATTTTTTTTGAAATAAAAACACTTTTATCATTTTCATCAAAAATAACGTTTCAATCTATATTTTAGCAAAAAAAAAAACAGCCCCCAATCACATGCCTTGTAATCAGGGGTTTTATTGTTTTTAAAACTGTTTTTATTATCTTTTTATAATTTTATTTTTCTATTCAATGCTTTCGTCATATACAGCTCTGCAACCTCCTATAAACTTAGGTCTTGTTCTTGCTGCAAGTACGTTTGCCTCGCCGATTTTGTTATTTTCAAGTCTTACCGGAACTGCAACTTTCTTAATGTGCATTCCAATAAGAGTTCCGCCAATGTCAATTCCACCGTCTGCCTTAATTTCTTCCACAGCAACAGGATCTTTAAATGTCTTATATGCTGTTGTTCCAAATGAACCACCTGCCTTAGGCTGTGGTACAACGTTAACTATTTCTGAAAACGGAACTGCTGCACGTTCAACTATTATTGCTCTGTTAAGATGTTCACAACACTGAGCTGCAAGATATATCTTTCTGCTTTCAAGGACTTCATATATTCCTGAGAAAACTGCCTTAGCCACTTCAAGGTTAGAATTGCTTCCAATCTTATCTCCACATATTTCACTTGAAGAACAACCAACTACAAGAATATTGCCTTCCTTTAATCCTGCTTTATCGCAAATTTCTTCTGTTGTTTTTTTTGCCTGTTCTTTTAATTCTTCGTACATTTGAATCGCTCCTTTCAAACAACATAATGCAAAAGAGAGCTGTATGATATTTGTAGCCTGCTCTTTTTACCGCCTACAATTTTATCACACAACTCTTTCCTTTTACATATTATTTTATATTTTTATACAAATTTTTTAACTAATTTTGTAACCTTTGCTTCTTCTAATGCGAAAATAGCAATAAATCCTAATACCAAGCATGTAACACCCTGGATGCTGTTGCTTCCAATTGAAGGCACTGCTCCAAGTCCATATCCTAATAAAGTACTTTCATATAAGAAATATCCTAAAACCATAATAACTTCTGCAACTACACCACTTACAATATAAGCTACTACATTCATTCCCTTGCTGTCCTTAGTGTTTGCTTTCTTAATTGTTACAAATACTAAATATGCAACTAAAGCCATTAAAAACTTAATTACAAATGTTCCCGGTACATAACTTCCGTAACTGCTGATAAAATCTGAAAGGGCTGAACCGATACCTGCTGCAAGGGCACCATAAACGCCACCAATCATCCAAGCTGAAAGTAATACAATAGTATCACCAATATTTACATAACCGTTTGTTCCTACTGTAGGTACTTTAATAATCATTGTTGCTACACATGCTAACGCTGCAAATAAAGCTGTAATAACAATCTTTCCTACGTTCTGTTTAGTTGAATCCATAATTCTCCTCCTGATATTAACACCTATCTTTTATCATAAGTGTATTATTACTTAATCTAAGTTGCATTATCTCAATCTGACACTGTAACTTATTAAAGTATAGTATATCAGTATGTGGTATTATTTATATATCCAATTTACGTAATAAACACAATACCAGATTCATAGGATATTATTTACTCCTCATCTGCATAAACAAGGGCACATTTTACAGCTCTGTGCCATCCCTTGATATATTTCTGCACCTTTTCAGAATCCATTTTGTTTTCAAACTTTCTCTCTATTGTTGAATTTTTTATAATGTCTTTTTTGTCTTTCCAATAACCTGTTGCAAGACCTGCCAAATATGCTGCCCCAAGCCCTGTGGTTTCAATTACTGATGGTCGCACAACCTGTTTTTCAGTAATATCTGCCTGAAACTGCATTAAAAGATTATTGGCACTTGCCCCACCGTCAACTCTGATAGACTTAATTTCCATTGCCGCATCCTGCTCCATTACCTTCAAAACATCATATGTCTGATAAGCAAGTGATTCAAGGGTAGCTCTTACAAAATGCTCTCTTGCAGTTCCTCTTGTTATGCCAACTACCATGCCTCTGGCATTCTGCTTCCAATAAGGTGCTCCCATTCCTGTAAAAGCCGGCACAACATATACTCCATTAGTATCACTAACCTTTTCTGCAATCTCTTCACTTTCCGGTGCACTGTTAACTAACTTCATCTGATCTCTAAGCCACTGTATTGCCGCTCCTGCCACAAAAACACTGCCTTCCAATGCATATTCAACCTTGCCTGTGCCTGCTGCAATAGTAGTAATCAAACCATTGTCTGATATAACCGGCTTATTTCCTATATTCATTAAAAGAAAACAACCTGTTCCATATGTATTCTTTACATCACCTTTTTCAAAACAACACTGACCAAATAATGCCGCCTGTTGGTCTCCTGCAACACCACTTATAGGTATTCGTTCTCCTAACAGTTCCGGCATAGTATATCCAAAAATTCCACTTGAAGGATTTACCTTAGGCAACATAGACTTGGGAATATCTAGTATATCCAGTAATTCCTGATCCCACTCCAAATCAAATATGTTATAAATCATAGTTCTTCCCGCATTAGTGTAATCCGTAGCGTGTATGCTTCCACCACTTAACTTCCACATAAGCCATGAGTCAATTGTTCCAAAAAGCAATTGACCATTTTCTGCCTTATTTCTCGATCCCGGCACATTATCAAGAATCCACTTAATCTTAGTTCCTGAAAAATAAGCATCAGGAACCAATCCAGTCTTATTTATAATAAAATCCCTAAGACCGTCCTTAACAAGTCCGTCTACAATATCAGAAGTTCTTCTACACTGCCAAACAATGGCATTATAAATAGGTTTTCCCGTATTCTTGTCCCATATAACCGTTGTTTCTCGCTGATTAGTAATGCCAATGGCTTCAATATCCTTGCCTGTAATTCCTGCCTGTCTCATAACATCTTCCATTGTAAGAAGCTGTGTCATCCAAATCTCCTCAGGATTATGTTCAACCCAGCCCGGCTTTGGAAAAATCTGCTCAAACTCCTTATTTGCCTGACAAACAATATTTCCCTTCTTATCAAATAAAATAGTTCTGGAACTGGTAGTTCCCTGATCTAATGCCATAATATACTTACCCATAGTTTCTTCCTCCGTACATAACTAAATACTATCTTTAGCCTTCATTCTATCCTTTATCTTATAATATAGTTTGTATATTTTCAATGGCACTGTTTTAAATTCCACGCAGAAATTTTTACAGCAAACACGTTGAGATTTCTGCGTGGAATTATAACATATGATTGAAAATATCAAAAAAAGTGCTACCACGTATTTTTCAGGTACATGATAGCACAATCTATTATAAACAACAGGTACGGATTTTAGAAAATCATTAGAATAATTGTTTATGATTTTCCTTTTTTAACCCTGTTGCCTGCTGTCACAAAAGTGAGCAGCTTTTAATATTTTCTTTTGTATACCTTATTGTATGCACTTATTCCGGTTTTGTGATTAGTCCTCGTAATCAATATAATTTAAAGGATCTTTTGTTTTTCCATTTCTTTCTACTGAGAAGTAAATATTATCCCCTTCCTTGGAGTAATATTTAGTTGGCTGGTTAACATAGGCAATAGTCTGGCCTGCTTCAACGAAGCTTCCTTCTTTTACTTCAGGATTTATGGTCTGACCGTAGTTTACGATATAATCATTTCCCACTGCCTGACTGATAACAACGCCAAGTTCGTCATCTTGTGTTATTTTTGTAATAACACCATCTGCTGCTGCCTTTATTGCAGTGCCTTTGCTACTTTGGATTACAATTCCGGGATTGGTTTTGTATTCATCTAATGTTGCGTAATATACTGTATTTTTCACATCATATGGCATAATAATGCTACCCTCAACAGGCCAGATAAGTTTGCTGTTCTTGTTAAACTTTAATGTTTTAATCTGGGCTGCTGCCTCTGATGAAAGTCCATACAAGTAATCTTTTTTGCTTACATTAGACTGAGTGTTTTCTTCCACTACGTTATTTACGGCTTTTTCCTTAGTTGTTTCTTCTGTTAAATAACCTCCTGGTTCAACTTCTCTGTCTTTCGGTGTTTCAGATTCCATTGCTGTTTCTTTTTGTGTTTCTTTTTCCACAACATTTCCCGCTGCTTCAATATTTTTATCTGCCGCTGTTGTTTCAGTTATGTTTGCTTTTCCTAATTTTACAATGTTTTCGTCGCTTTTTTGCCCAAGAAAATAAGTTCCCGTGGCTACGCCTACTAATGCAACAAAGCAAACTGCAACTGCTGCTATAAATTTCTTATCCATTCTCATCACCTCAATAACAGTATGTACCATTAATTGAAGATTTATACAAAAAAATTAATTTTAATATTCCACAATTTTCCCATCATAGAAAGTGCTAAGAATCTCCTGCCATGGCTTGCCATGATCTGCAAGGTATCTGGCATAGCTTATACTCATTCCAAAACCGTGACCGTTGCCTTTAGTTGTAATTCTTATTCCCTTTTCATATTCTTCTATGCTCATATCTGTAGAATTAAGACCGAGGGCTTTTGAAAAATCATCTGCCAGAACAACAGTATCCCCCATTCTTATTTTTAAAGCATAGCCTTCTTTGTCTTTTTCAACAGTTATCAGATTAATAATTTCCTTCTTATCTTTTATATTTTTTAGAATTTCCTTCCCATCTTTAAATACAACAATGCCATTAGCTGACAGTTTTTCCTTAAACTCATTAACCGTTAAATACCTTGTGCAAAGATATTCCTTCTCCTTTATGTCATTCTGGCATATAACACTTTTTAGATAACTATATTCTTTTCCAAGAATTTCCTCCCCTAACCTGGTTTTCCCATTACTTATATTATGAAACAGTGGCAAAATAGTCTCCCCCTGTTTCTTTATTATTTTGCCTTTTGTTTTGTCTACTATTCTTTTAATTTTTTTATTTTTCTCATTATATATTTTATAAGAACCTATACCTGTAAAATATGCAGCCATTCCTTTGGGGCTTTTAATGTTTTCCCTGCAAAAATCCTGAAATCTGCTGTTTTTTAACTCCACATAATTTCTATATTTCATTCCCAAAGCTGAAGCTGCTATTTGAGCTTTATCCTTCATTTTGTACAAAATATAAGTTCTAATAATAACAGACTTAGCTTTCAAAAGCTCCTCCGGCTCACTTTCGTCCATCTGCGCCATAAGAACGTAAGATATGAAGTTCTCCATATCCATTTCAAAGCTGTAGTTTTTATTATCCACTAATATTGTTTTCCCTGAGGGCTTAGTCTTAGATATTTTGTTTCCGTTTACAAGAACACATACACTACCTATAACTAACGGGAAAAAAATCGAAAATAATATTAGCATAATAAACTTTTTTCTATCTGTCATTTGGTTATTCCTAAAAATCCCTTATACTAACTTATTTTTCAAAAATCATTTATATGATTGTAGTGCATACAAAAACCCCAAAAAAACAGACATTACATTCTAACTTTTTGGGGTTTCATTTTAATTATATTTGATTATATCTATTGTGACACTTTCACAATTTTCTGTAATCTATACGTCCATTTTAACTTTTACTTTTTCAAGATGCCAAATATCCTGTACGTATTCTTCGATTGTTCTGTCAGATGTAAACTTACCAACATTAGCTACATTTAACATAGCTGACTTAGCCCAGCCTTCTTCGTTTCTGTAAGCTTCTTCAACTCTCTTCTGAGCTGCTGCATATGACTTGAAATCTTTAAGAATAAAGTATCTGTCAGCAACATCTGTTTCCTGAGTGTTAAGTAATGAGTTGTAAATTGGTCTGAATCTTTCAGGATCATCTGGAGAATAGAATCCGTTAATCAACTGCATAAGAACTTTTCTAATGTCCATATCTGAATTGAAAATATCCATTGGATTATATCCGCCATTGTTTTCGTAGTTAATAACTTCATCTGAAGATAAACCAAAGATAAATGCATTTTCTTCGCCAACTTCATCAACTATTTCTACGTTAGCACCATCCATTGTTCCAAGTGTTAAAGCACCATTTAACATAAACTTCATATTACCTGTGCCTGAAGCTTCTTTTGATGCTGTTGAAATCTGTTCTGAAACATCTGCTGCCGCAAAAATGATTTCAGCATTTGATACACGATAGTTTTCAATAAATACAACTTTAATCTTTCCATTAATTGATTCATCATTGTTAATTACATCAGCAACGCTATTGATTAACTTGATTGTAAGCTTAGCAATCTTGTAACCTGCTGCTGCTTTTGCACCAAAGATAAATGTTCTTGGATAAAATTCCATTTCAGGATGTTCCTTAATCTGGTTGTATAAATACATTACATGTAAAATATTTAATAACTGACGCTTATATTCATGAAGTCTCTTAACCTGAACATCAAAAATAGAACGTGGGTCTACATCAATACCATTATGTTCTTTAATGTATTTTGCAAGACGTACTTTGTTCTGGTATTTAATATTCATAAATTCAGCCTGAGCTTTCCTGTCATCTGCGTATACTTCTATTCCCTTAATCTTTGGAAGGTCTGTAATCCAGTCATCTCCAACCTTTCCTGTAACCCATTCTGAAAGAAGTGGATTAGCATGGAGAAGGAATCTTCTCTGTGTAATACCGTTAGTCTTATTGTTAAACTTCTCCGGCATCATTTCATAGAAATCTTTTAATTCCTGATGTTTTAAAATTTCTGTATGAAGTTTTGCTACACCGTTAACTGAGAAACCTGCACAAATTGCAAGATGAGCCATCTTAACCTGACCATCATAGATAATTGCCATCTTAGCAACTTTATCATGATTTCCAGGGTATTTGTTTTCGATTTCAATGCAAAATCTTCTGTTGATTTCTTCAATAATCTGGTAACATCTTGGAAGTAATCTTGAGAATAATTCAATTGGCCATTTTTCAAGAGCTTCGCTCATGATTGTATGGTTAGTGTATGCGCATGCATGTGTTGTAATATCCCAAGCTTCATCCCATTCTAAGTTATATTCATCCATTAATAATCTCATAAGTTCTGCAACTGTAAGTGTCGGATGAGTATCGTTCATCTGAAATACTACCTTTTCAGGTAATTTTCTAATATCATCATGATTCTTTAAGTATTTCTTAATTGCTGTCTGTAAACTTGCTGAAACAAAGAAATACTGCTGTTTTAATCTTAATTCCTTACCTGCATAATGATTGTCATTAGGATAAAGAACTTCTGTAATAGTCTTTGCAAGGTTCTCCTGTTCAACTGCAGCCATATATGAACCCTTGTCAAATTCATCAAGATTAAAGTGTACTACAGGTTCAGCGTCCCAAATTCTTAATGTATTAACTACGTTGTTTCCGTAACCAACGATTGGCATATCGTATGGAATAGCATTAACTGACTGGTAGCCTTCCTGAATAAAGTAATTACGTCCGTCTCTGTTTTCTACTCTTACATATCCGCCAAACTTAACTTCACAAGCATATTCTTCACGCTTGATTTCTAATGGATTAGCATGTCTTAACCAGTCTTCAGGTACTTCTTTCTGATATCCGTTTTCAATCTTCTGCTGGAACATACCGTATTTGTATCTGATACCACATCCATAAGCAGGATAGTTAAGTGTTGACAAACTATCTAAGAAACATGCTGCCAATCTACCAAGACCACCATTACCTAAAGCTGCATCAGGTTCCTGATCTTCGATTACATTAAGATCAAGTCCTAATTCTTCAATAGCTTCCTTGATTTCATCTCTGCTTGAAAGATTGATAATCATATTTCCAAGAGCACGGCCCATAAGAAATTCCATTGATAAATAGTATACAATCTTAGCATCCTTCTCATCATATGCTTTCTGAGTTGCTATCCACTGATCGATTACAATATCCTTTACTGCATAAGCAACACATACAAACTTATGTCTGTCACTTATTTCATCAAGGCTTTTTCTGTAAAGCATTTTAGCCTGTTCTTTCACACGCTTCTTGAATTCTGCCTTGAATTCTTCATGCTTTTCCATACCTTCGTTCTTAGCCATATTAAATCTCCTTTTTTATGCTATTAGAGAGAAACAATGACAGGCATTGCTTCTCTCTTTTTAATAAATTTTATAGCCAAATATTTCAAGTCAAATTCTAAAGAGCTTTTTCTACGCCAAAAGTTACCTTTTCACCGTTAATATTCCACTCTTTTTCATACCCGTTTATTTTACCAAATATGACATTATCTGCCAACACTTCAGACTTAATTTCGTCAAGATTGTTCTCCATTATAGCTTTTATTGTATCGTTTTTATCTACATTTACCACAATTTTGTCCATTACCTGGAAATCAGCTTCTTTTCTCATTGTCTGAATCTTACTGATTATTTCTCTAACAAATCCTTCTTCAATAAGTTCATCTGAAAGTTTTGTATCAAGTACTACAGTAATATTATTATCGCTTTCTGATACATATCCCTCAACCTGAGCCATATCAATAAGTAAATCTTCTTTTTCAAGAACTACTTCGTTACCGTCAAAATCGAATGTTAAAGGTTCTCCGGCATTAATCTTATCCATAGCTGCATTTCCGTCTAATGATGATAATGCTTCTTTAATCTTGCCTAAGAATTTACCATATTTAGGTCCAACTGTTCTAAGCTGTGGCTTAAATGAATATGAAGTAAATGCTCTTACATCATCTGTAAACTCAACTTCCTTAACATTTAATTCTTCTTCAATGATTTCTTTGTAGAAATCAGATAATTCAAATTCTGCCTTAACGAACATCTTTCCAATTGGCTGTCTGTTCTTAATTGCAGATGCATTTCTACATGCACGACCAAGTACTACAATATCAAGTACTCTTTCCATGTTTTCTTCCAATTCTTTGTCAATATAAGATTCATTAACTTCTGGGAAGTCACATAAATGAATACTTTCAGGTGCTGTTTCATCTACACTTCTTACGATATTCTGATAAATATCTTCTGTCATAAATGGAATCATTGGTGCAGCAGCCTTTGATACTGTAACAAGTGCTGTATATAATGTCATGTAAGCATTAATCTTATCCTGTGGCATGTCTTTTGCCCAGAAACGTTCTCTTGAACGTCTTACATACCAGTTACTCATATCATCTACAAAATCATCTAATGCTCTTGCAGCTTCAGGGATTCTGTAGTTACCAAGGTTTTCATCTACTGCCTTAACCATAGAGTTAAGTTTTGATAATAACCATTTATCCATAACACTTAATTTATCATAATCAAGTGTGTATTTTGTTGGGTCAAACTGATCAATTTCAGCATATAAGACATAGAACGCATATGTGTTCCAAAGTGTTCCCATAAACTTACGCTGTCCTTCCTGAACTGCTTTACCATGGAAACGGTTTGGAAGCCATGGAGCTGAGTTAGTGTAGAAATACCATCTGATGGCATCGGCACCGTACTGTCCTAATGCTTCAAAAGGATCTACTGCGTTACCCTTTGACTTACTCATCTTCTGTCCGTTTTCGTCCTGAACGTGACCAAGTACGATTACGTTCTTGTATGGAGCCTTATCAAACAATAATGTTGATTCAGCCATTAATGAATAGAACCATCCTCTTGTCTGGTCAACAGCTTCTGAGATAAAATCAGCAGGGAACTGTTTTTCAAATAAATCTTTATTTTCAAATGGATAATGATGCTGTGCAAATGGCATTGCTCCTGAGTCGAACCAGCAGTCAATAACTTCAGGTACTCTCTTCATTGTGCCACCACACTCTTTACACTTAAATGTTACTTCATCAATGTAAGGTCTGTGTAATTCAACATTAGCATTATCAGGATTTCCACTTCTTTCTGCTAATTCTGCACGGCTGCCAATTGATTCCTGACATCCGCAATCGCAACATTCCCAGATATTAAGTGGTGTACCCCAATAACGGTTTCTTGAAATACCCCAATCCTGTACATTTTCAAGCCAGTTTCCAAAACGTCCTTCACCGATTGATTTTGGAATCCAGTTTACTGTGTTATTATTTGCAACAAGTTTATCCTTAACTTCTGTCATCTTAATAAACCATGATTCTCTTGCATAATAGATTAATGGTGTATCACATCTCCAGCAATGTGGATAATCATGTTCAAACTTAGGTGCATCAAATAACTGTCCTCTCTTGTCAAGGTCTACTAATACCTTAGGATCAGCATCCTTTACAAATAAACCTGCATAAGGTGTGTCTTCTGTAAGTTCACCCTTGTCATTTACAAGCTGTACAAAAGGAAGGTCATAGTTACGTCCTACATTAGCATCATCTTCACCGAAAGCAGGAGCAATATGAACAATACCTGTACCATCACTCATAGTAACGTATGTGTCACATGTTACAAAGAAACCTTTCTTTCTCTGCTTATCAGCAATAGCCTTTGCACATTCATATAATGGTTCATATTCTTTATATTCAAGGTCAGCACCCTTCATTGTTTCTAATACTTCATAAGCTTTTTCGTCTTCTGTTGCAAGCTTTCCTAATACTGTGTCAAGTAAAGCTTCTGCCATATAATAAGTATATCCGTCAGCTGCTTTAACCTTGCAGTATGTGTCATTAGGGTTAACACAAAGAGCTACGTTAGATGGAAGAGTCCAAGGTGTTGTTGTCCATGCAAGGAAATATGCATCTTCACCAACAACTTTAAATCTTACGATAGCTGAACGTTCCTTAACTGCCTTGTATCCCTGTGCAACTTCCTGTGATGAAAGAGGTGTTCCACATCTTGGGCAATAAGGTACAATCTTAAAACCTTTGTATAATAATTTCTTATCCCAGATAGTCTTTAAAGCCCACCATTCAGATTCAATAAAATTATCATCATAAGTTACATATGGGTTCTCCATATCTGCCCAGAAACCAACTGTTCCTGAGAAGTCTTCCCACATTCCCTTGTATTTCCATACAGATTCCTTACATTTCTTAATGAAAGGTTCCATACCGTATTCTTCAATCTGTTCTTTTCCATTTAAACCTAATAATTTTTCTACTTCAAGTTCTACAGGAAGTCCGTGTGTGTCCCATCCTGCCTTTCTTGGAACCATATATCCCTTCATTGTTCTGTATCTAGGGATCATATCTTTAATTACACGTGTTAATACGTGTCCGATATGTGGTTTTCCGTTAGCTGTTGGAGGTCCATCATAAAAAGTATATGTTGGTCCTTCTTTTCTATTTTCCATACTTTTTTCAAAGATGTGATTGTCATCCCAGAATTTTTCTGTTTCTTTTTCTCTGTCAACAAAGTTCAAATTGGTTGATACCTTCTTGTACATTTCAATCTCCTTTCTTTTTTGTCATCAGATGTTTGCGAAAATAATGTATTCCCGGTATGCGACAGATTTTTCTGCAAGCAAACACGTTAATTTTCTTATTTTGCTCCGCCGCCTATGGTACAGCGAAAAACTAAACTCGCTTCGCTCAGACAGTCGTTTTATCGCTGTACACTATGCTCGCAAAATTACGAAAATTTGCCTATTGTTTGCTTGCAGAAAAATCTGTCGCATATCCTATCTGCATTGTTTTCGAAAACATCCAATGATATCTGTGTATTTATTTTATTGTGCGTCCACTATGGAGCACTTTTTATTTAGTGTGTAAGCACTAAATAAAAAGGCTCCCGCCCTGTAAAGGACGAAAGCCTGTATTTTCGTTAACCACCTTTTACAGCATACGCAGGATTTCTCCTTTAATATGTGTTCCCTTTAACGGTGGATACCGTCAGCGCCTACTAAACTTTATACGTTCTTTGGGCTGCAACTCCAGAGTGATGTTCATATACCTGCTACTTGTATTCGGCTTCCACCTTATCCGAACTCTCTATAACGTTCACTATGCATTATTTATGCAAGGCAACTACTGTCTCTATCAACGCTTTTATTATTTTATTGTCCTTTTGGACTTTTTCTTACCTTGTTATTCTAATCTAACGAATATCAGTTGTCAACTTTTTTAAATAAGTTCTTCAGCTTCTTTTATATTATTTACCCCAATTATATTGATTCCAGTGATTTCTGTAAGATTTTTCTTGGATACAGCAGGCATTATGCACGTTGTAAAACCAAGTTTCTTAGCTTCCTGTACTCTTTTGTCTGCCTGTGATACCGCTCTTACTTCTCCTGCAAGCCCTACTTCACCGAAAACTATTGTCTTTGGGTCTATTACTCTGTTCTTAAAGCTACTGATTAATGCCATTACTAATGCAAGGTCTAATGCCGGTTCATTGATTTTCATTCCACCTGCTATATTAACATATGCATCATAAT
>ENA-OPAL01001600-OPAL01001600.1-human-gut-metagenome-genome-assembly--contig:-NODE-1600-length-12860-cov-4.415385_pt1 | contig 12860 bp, 8 predicted proteins | sample MGYA00241057_ERZ501430 | MGnify/ENA primary metagenome ERZ501430 (study PRJEB25962, sample SAMEA2042506) | human gut metagenome | biome: human gut; feature: human-associated habitat; material: faeces...
TACCACCAGACGGTTTTTATTCCGTTCGTCTTTGCAATAACCATAGATAGCATAGCCGCCGATGAACTCTCCTTTGCGCCGTTTCATGTCCAACTGACTGCGCACCTTAATGGAAATATCCCGGCAGTAGGAATCATTCAGTAGATTCTTGAACGGAACCACAATGTTGTCCGAATCGTTGCTCTCGGCGTTGGCGTTATCATAGTTGTCATTGATGGCGATGAACCGAATCCCCATCATCGGGAAAATCTGTTCCAGATATTTTCCCATCTCGATGTAATTACGACCAAGGCGGGATAAGTCCTTGACGATGATGCAGTTGATTTTGCCGGATTTAATATCCTCCATCATCCGCTTAAAGCCCGGACGTTCAAAGTTGGTTCCCGTATAGCCATCGTCAGCGTATTCTTCGACCAAATGCAGTCCTGGCCGTTCTGCTGCAAAATCCCGAATCAGTTCTCTCTGATTGCCGATGCTGTTGCTCTCGGCCTTGTCACCATCCTCGATGGACAATCTCAGATAGGCCGCTGCCCGTATGTCTTTATTCTTTTCCTTGTAAAAAAACAAAGCCATTAAACCTCCTGTCTCCACGCAAATTGCATGGTAAAATCCAGAAAGTTAATGGCTTTTGATTGCACTATTCACTTAACCCGTCTGTATTTTACCAAGCTGTGACACTAAAATCAAGCTGCTGCGCACATTTTTCAAAATTTCTTTTTCAGTGCTTTCCCATACTCTGCAGCAGGCAATCCCACAGTTCGCTGCCCTCTGGCCGGAACGATTCATATACGGTGATGCCCTTGATGATGGCTTTTCTGTGATGCACAGGCTCCGTATGTTCCTGTTTAGGCTTTTCATCAAAACGCTCTTTCTGCTTCATGAAATCAATCCTCCCTTTACTAATAGGAATCCAGAAGGGCATTTTGGAATACAATTTTTGAAAAAATTTCAAAAAAATTTGAAAAGTGTATTCCAAATCGGGGCTGCGGATTCCTATTTATAGAAGGACTTCTTTTGATAGGTCTGCGGCATACGGTAAAAGACAGGTCTTTTTCTGTCTTAGAGCAAGATTCGCCTATGGTAACTCAAAACTCACTTTCGTGATTTTTCGTTCTTGGCAATCTTGATGGGGATTCCGTTCCCCATTCCCACGGTACGCACAAAATCTTGGATTTTGGCTATCTGGCTCCACATGAATGTGTTCGCAACCGAACGCCTACGGCTTATCGGGAATTGCTTCGCAACTATAAAATGCAGGAGGATCACACTATGGCTCGGCCAAAAAAAGACGAAAGTATCAGACGGACTAAGAATGTAATGGTTCGTTTTACCGATGTGGAGTACGCACTGGTTTCATGTTCTGCTGAACAGGCTGGCTATCCCGTTGCCGTTTATGTAAGGAAACAGGCCATAACCGAAAAACTTCACGTTCATTACAACATCGTTGCCGACATTGCAGAACTGCGAGATTTTGCAAGACAGCTTTCCCATATCGGAAATAACCTGAACCAAATTGCAGCCTTTTTCAACAGCGGCGGCATCCAATCTCGTGCCATGCTGGAAGAAATCAATCGTTGCATGACCGACCTTCGCGCCATGCGGAAAGAAATTGCAGGACTGGCAGGTGATTATCGTGGCAATCTTAAAACACGTCGCGGGTAAAAGTGCAGACTATGGCGCGGCACTCGACTATTTGAAATATGAGCATGACGAAGTTCTGAAGAAACCCCTGCTGGATGCAAACGGGAACTGGGTACTCCGCCGAGATATTCTTCTGGAGGGCATAAACTGTGAGCCGGAACTTTTTGATGTGGAGTGCGAAATGCTTAATGCGCAGTACCACAAGAATCAAAATTACAATGAAATCAAGACGCACCACTACCTCATCAGCTTCGATCCTGCCGACAAAGACGAGTGTGGACTGACTGGTGAACAGGCGCAGGCCATCGGCATGGAATATGTAAAAGCCAACTTTCCGGGGCATCAGGCGTTGGTCTGCACCCACCTGGACGGTCACAACGGCAGCGGCAATATCCATGTGCATATCGTAATCAACAGTCTGCGAAAGCTGGATGTTCCGCAGCAGCCCTTTATGGAACGGCTCATCGACTGTAAGGCGGGCTACAAACACCATCTGACGAAAGATTACCTAAAGCATTTACAGCAATCTCTTATGAATATCTGCTTGAGGGAAAATCTCAATCAGGTCGATTTGCTTTCCCCGTCTGTCAACAAAATTACACAGCAGGAGTATTATGCTAAACAGCGCGGGCAGATCAATCTGGACAAGTTGAACGCTGAGCTTATTACAGAGGGTTTCACTCCCATGAAAACCAAATTTCAAACGGAGAAAGATAAGCTGCGCGATGCCATTACTGCTGCGGCGAAGAAAGCAAAATCTTTTGAAGAATTCTGCCGCCTGCTCCAAACCGAATCTAACATTTTGGTAAAAGACCACCGTGGTCGATTTAGTTACCTTCTCCCGGACAGAGAAAAACACATCTCTGCCAGAACGCTGGGAACCAGTTTTGACCGTGAACATCTTCTGACGCTTTTTGAAAGTAACGCGATCACCGCTGCAAAAGAAAAACAGCAATGGAGTGTTGCTGACCCCATTGCCGTTCTCTATATCAAGTCCAATCTTCGTCTGGTAGTGAATTTGCAGGACTGCGTAAAAGCCCAGCAAAGTCGCGCCTATGCTCAGAAAGTCAAAATTTCCAATTTGCAGCAGATGGCAAATACCATCGTCTATGTACAGCAGCACGGCTACGACAGCTACGATGATTTGAAAAAAGCGCGCGATGAATTATCTGCCAAAATGTCAGATGCCCGCAACACCGCCAAATCTACCGATGCCGACTTAAAGCTTCTGAATGAGAAGATTCACTATCTGGGGCAGTATCTTTCCACAAAGGCTACATACAAAGAATTTTTGCAGGCGGGCAACAAGAAGATGTACCGTTCTGCACATCAGGATGAAATTGCCAGATACGAAGAAGCCGTTCAATTCTTGAAACGCAATTCCACGAATGGCACAATTCCCACGATGAAAAATTTACGAGCAGAAAAGGAAAAGTTGCTTTCTGCTCGAACCGCACAATACGAAAGCTACATCTATTTCAAAGATTACTACCACGAACTGCAAACCGCTTGCAGGAATGTTGATATGATTCTTGAAACGGAACACACGCAGCAGCACAGCCGTACCCAGCCAAAGCGCAGCTACGAACAATCTATTTGATACAAACGGAAAAGCAGGTACAAGACCTTTCTTCCATGAAGTCTTGTACCTGCTCTCTTTTGTTTCTATACTTTCAATGGCTCAATTTGATTGGTTTTACGGTTGAAAAAGTATTCTTCTTTTTGGCATTGCTTGTAGCCAGTTCTCAGATAATACAGTGTAAACCTTGCCTCGGTTCTATTTATTTTATACAGGTCAATCCCAAAATGGTAGTTTATATGGCGTACAAGTCTTTTTACTTTGCGCGCATCGCCCTGTCCCGGTTTAGATGCTTTCTTCATCTCACAGCAAAAAATGTTATAGTTGATACTTCTTCTTTTATGTAAAACAATATCTGGTGCCGTCCATCTTTTCTTTTTATCTTCACTTCCCGGATATTTAGGTTTTATGCCAGTGTCCATGCGATTATATTCAATATCAATCACCAATTCTGGCATCGGGAAGATTTCTCGATAGATTTTATCCATGTGCATTGCGATTTTGCCGGCAATCGTTCGTTCCTGCGCCCCCGTAACAAATAATTCTGTATCGTTCTCATAAAACAGCGTTAATGCCCGTTCCCATAGCAGAAGAACTTTTTCTTTTTCTTCGCAGCCCTGCACCTTGGTTTCCCCCATTTCCTTATTTTTTCTATTATGTACAACCATTTTACAAATAGCAAGACCTTTCAATAAAAAAGAGTGGCAGTTCCTTTTAGGGGAACCACCACTCTACATCATAACGGATTTTTAATTTCTACGACTTCGCTCCTGCTGTTGCTGCTGAGTCTGCTCTTTCTGTTTCCGCTCTGCTTGCTTGATATGCAGCCGATCCAGCACCGACCATCTGCCACCAATGCGCCGTGGCTTTTTCGGCACATTATTCACGCAACCATCTATCATGTCGTAATTCTGCTCTGTGCCGGATTCCCGCGCACGTTCATACGTTCCATTTGTCAAGCATTTCTCATGTTCGGTCATATCCTGCTGCTTTTTTTCAGCACGATGAACATATTCCGCAAGAACCGCACGAACATTTTCAAAGCCGTTCGGTGCATCCGTCACAAATACACCTTTGCTGTCTACCACGATTGGTGAAACAGTATCTTTGCGCTGCTCATTACGCATCATAAAAAAGCAAACGCCCTCGACAACTTCGCTATCATACGGAAGCCATGTCCCAGTCTTTCCATCAATCTGATAATTGGGAACCATGTAGACAACAGTATTTCCGGCTGCATCAGCATCCATAAAGCCACCGAACTCTACCAGTTCCTCTTTATCGACGTAGAAAAACTTACGTTCCTTTTCTTCATCCCATACGATCACATCGCCAACACCAAAGGAACGACCAATAAATGTGTTTGGCCGCTTTTCTTCCAGCCGCTTCCGGGCTGTCATCGGCGTATCGCTGGGGGCAGGCTTTCCTTTATATGCACTCTGGTAATTCTGATGATGAATCAAAAAGCCGTCCTCTACCTGCTGTGCATAGGATTTTGCCCAATGCTGATGATGTACCTCTTTGATTTGGAAAACTCTATACTGGTTTATCATTTTACGTTTTCTCCTTCCGCCTCCTCTGGCCTATGCCATTCCAGCTCCAGCCCCTTGAACTGCGGCTCAGTCAACCGCTGCATCTTCGGGATGGTCTGCTGAACCAGTGCAGCCATCTCTGCATCCTCTGCTACAAGCGGCTGAACTTCCAGCAACACCTGAATCGTATCTTTGAGTGTCGGCTGCTCAAACATCGCCATCAGCATCAATTCCAGTTCATCAAAACGCACATTGCTCATAACTCCATCCCTTTCTTTTTCGCTTTCTTCGGCTTATCCTGTTCCTGTGCAGGCTGCTCCTGTTTCTTGGTTTTCAGACTGCGCAGGGCATCCAGAACAGACTTTTTCGTACTGCTGCGTTCCTGCTCCTTGCTCTTCTGCCGTGCCTCCATCAGTTTTTCCATATCGGAAATAGCCTGCTGCACCAACTTATCATCCCTGAAATAGTTGATGGAGTTGATGTTCTCACGCTGCACTTTATCGTTCACGACCAACTCATACATTCCAACAAAGCCGCCATCTTCCTCGATGCAGAATCCAATGCACTTGTCAGCGTTCATCCGTCCGGACGGAATCTTGTCATAGACTTCCAAGGCTTCTTCCATTGTCAGATGGTCGTGGAACTCTCCCGCAAACGTAAACTCCAAACACTCCGCAACATAAAAGCTGAGCGTTTCCTCCGGCGCAGGTCTTTCTGCGGCAAGCTTTTCTTTCAAAACTTCTGCCTGCTGTTCAGCCACCGTATCGGCCTGTTCCCGCAGTTCTGCCGCGTCCATGATCTTGCCCTGTGCTGCATCACAGCCGAACTCTGCCAGCAGCTCTGTCATAGCCTTCTGCACAGGCTTATCTCCATCCGTTTCAATGATGCCGCCATCTCGCTCCGTGAAGTCTTTATTATATAAGGTATAGTCGAAGCCATCGTCACAGGTCTGGATGTGAAAATAGGCATCCGGCAGTTTGTAGGCCAGTTCCACTTCCTGCACGGCTAACGCCCCCTGTAACGGCTGGACAACGTAATTCTGGATATACGGGTTATTCCAGCCCGGAACCGTTTTATAGTCCTCTACGATGGTGTCAAGGCCGTTCCTGCACTGCAAAATATCCAGTGAACCCGGCAGCGGATCAGGATTTTTCTCCACACCCAAGGCTTTCATATAATGGTTCGGAAGTGCCTGATACTGCGACATTGCATCGTTGAGATTGCCAAACCGCTTAATTTCAAGCGGAACAGCCTGCCGGTTCTCGACCACATAGAATCGCTTTACGAATGGCTGTTCCAACTCTTTCTTCTTTTCCAGTTTCTCTCGGTACATCGTCACAAAGTCATCCAGTACAGCCGAATGGCTGGTAACTACCCAATCTGCTCGAAATTTAATGATTCTCGCATTATTCTCCGGGGTGCCGACCTGCTCTGCCCATTCCTTATTGCTGTGAGAAAAGCGGCCATCGTAGTTTTTATGGTGCAGAGTATTTGCCAGAATGTAGCCCACGCGCTCCATACCGTACTGTCGCACCACCTGATCGACTGCACCATCGCCAAGGTACATTCCGTCATAATTGTCCGCAATCGCTTCATGGATTGCCTGCTTACACTCGCTGTTCAGCCGATAGGAGGTACGGTATAAATCCACCTCGTCATTTTCTTTGGCATAGCTGAACGGCTCATAGTAGACAGGCACATCCGAATAGTCCTGCGCGCTGTTGTCCGGCACCGGCGCAGCCTTTTCAATGATCTCCGATACCACATCATCCTTATTCGGCATATTCCATTTTTCAGAAAGATACTCTTTTACCGCATCCAGAAATTCGTCATCGAAGCCGTTCCACAAATCCTCTGCCACCAGCTTGCCCTGCTCATTGACTGCAACGCAGGCCGCCATGTCACCGTGTTCCTCATGCTCCAGCAGGAAGAACTTTTCCCCACCGATCTCCGTTTCATCAACGGCATACCATGTACCGAGATGCCCCTCGACTGCGATGTGGTCGGAATCGCCGTGGATCAGACCATTTCTTTTCTGCTGCTGTTCCTCCATGAACTCTCGCACGGTCAACTCCGCGCCTGTGAAGTTCAGCCCATCCTCTCCAAGTTCCAGCCGCCCGTCTGCGCCAAGGTCAAGTTCTTCGGCCATCAGGACAGATGCTGCATGGTTCACCACCACCGTTTTCTCCACTGTAATGGGCTGGCCGGGGTCGTAGTCCGAGCCGCGCAGATCATAGCGATATAAGCCCTCCGGCACATCTTCATCCCGCAGTCGGCCATTGCTGAAAAGACCGGGCTTATCAAAGATTTCGATTTCCTGCAATTCTTCGTTCAAAAGGTTCTCTTTCTGCAAATCCATATTCCTTTCCTTGAAAAATTCCGGCAGTTCAGCAAAGCCGATGCTGTCCACATAGTAGGCTTTGACCGTACTGCCATCATTGAGTACCACCACATCACTGACCGACAGCGAATGCCCTGTAAAGTCTGCCGGGCGCTGGATATTGAACCGTTCATAAATGCCATCCAGCGTATCCTTTTCCGTAAGTGGCGCGGTATAGATCAGGTCATAATCTGCACGAGCATCCGTTATGCCTTTCTTCTGCACATAGTCCAATCCCATGAAGCGGTAGTCGTGTTCCGGGTCACGGGCAGTGATCTGGTAAATACCGAGCTGCTTCTCGCTGCCATACAGCAGCATATTTTCCTGTTCTGTCATACTCCGCTCCTGCTCCAAATCTGCTGTTGCAATCTGGAAGGTATCACTTCCGCGCTCGATTTCTGTTCGGTCAGTAACGATCACTGGCCACGGACTGATGCGGACAAGATAAATCTGCTTACCCTCGTCATACAGCCGCAGAGCCTGTTCACGGTTTATTACTGTCAGCTTAAAATCCGGGCGCGCATACTCGTCCTCTGCATAATCTTCCCGTTGTTCCAATAGAATCGCATCCCATGCGTCTGCCCTAATGCCAAAAATACCATCGTGCTGCTCGATTCCCTCTTGGCTTACATAATCACCTGCCGTGCCATCACGGAACAGCGGATAGATTCTTTCACCCAGCCGATGCCATTCTCGTGCGCCCTCTTTCGTCAGCGGCAGCACATCATCTTTCCGGTAGCCGTAGTCATGCATTTCGGAAAGACCAATCATCCCATCCGGGAGATTTTCAATTTTTTCCTGCGCATCGTACATCAGGCGGTTGGCTTCTTCTTTGTCATCCTCGGCCAGTGCAGCCGCCAGACCATTCACCAGTTCTTCCGTTGCTGCCCGATCATCCAGCTTAAAGGCAAAATTCACGATGAGATTTCGCTGCTCATCATCAAAAATCGTCTTTTCCTGCTCCTTGTCGCCAATCAGCTTTTCCGCATACTGCATTGCGGTCATGCGCTCTGCGCTCCTTTCTGCCACCGCTGCTTCCAGCTTTTCCAGAAAGTCGGCAGCTGTCAATCGAATCGTATCCATCGAGTCTTTCAGCTCCTTCATCTCCTTGCCGCTGGCCCAGCTTGCCACATACGGAAAAGAGTAATCGGATGTGTCAATGCCCAGAGCCGAGCATACCGTAAAAGCGATGCTTTCGGCTTCGGTTTCTTTCGTGAGCCTGTCTTTTTCTTCCCCGCGCTGTTTCATGAAATCGCTGTTATGCAGCATCGCATGAGCAACCTCGTGGATCATCGTCTTTATGGTCTGGCTCTCGCCCATGCCGACCTGAATGCAGATTTCTTTGTCTGCATCACTGTAATAGCCTTTGGCATCCCCTTCGATTTCATCAAACCGCATCGGCACAGGCGATACCTGCTCGATTGCCGCCGTAAGCAGCGCATAGTCTTTGACGCTGGCCGTCAGTTCGTTCACTTCCAACGATGGAATCGGTTCCCCATCGGTCTGTGAAACATCAAAAACCGTCGTCACTCGGAAGCGCGGAACCACATACTCCACACGTTCCATTTCCGGTTCACCGTTTTCGTTCAGCACAGCCAAGCCCGTATCCTTGTCGATTTTCTCTCGCTCCTCGACTTCCTTAATGGGAGCCGGAGCGATGATCTGGATGCCCTTTTCGCCTTTTTTAACGTAACGGTTAAACTTATTCTTCCATGCGTTAAACCCTGCCACCAGTGTGGCATCGGGCCGCTGCATAGCGATCAGCAGCGTATTATTGAAGCTGTAATTGTGGAATTTTGCCATCGTGCGCAGATACGTCGTGTACATTTCCGATGTAAAAATGTCCTTTACACCCTGCTCCAGCCGTTCCGTGATTTCTTTCATCTGCTGTTTGCGGTCAACTGCCATGCAAGCCCTCCTTTTTCTTGACCCATCGTGTTTTCATCTGGCGCGGATATTGGTCAGCCTGTTTCGGTGCCTTCGCGCCGTTCCATTCCAAGCCTCCGGCTCTGCCCTCACAGGTGTACCCGGCAGCTTTCAGAGATGCTCCATTTTCCGTATCCAGAATGTAGGTGATCACTTTGTTGTAACCCATTGCCCGTGCTGCACGGTACGCCGCCGCATACAGGATGCTGCAAGCGTTCGGTGTTCCATCTGTACACAGACGGTTAACTTCCAGCGTATAGCCATCGTCCAGCCGCCGCGCCACAGGTCTGCCGCAGATAGCAACGCCCACCAGCGCACCATTATCCGATACGCCGATGGAGAACTTATGCCCCCGCGTCGGTTTATGGTGGCGGTGATATTGCTGCACAAATGCGTTTGCCGTTTTCAGATTGATCGGTGTTAATGTCAGCAAATGCCCTCCTTGTTCAAAAACACCCCGTTAGATTCCTTGCAGAGATCTAACGGGGTTATCCCATTTATAGTTCCATATTGTGACTTTTCCGCTTCTGGGATTTCTGCGGTTCTGCGCTGCGCTCTGCCTGCTTTGCATGAAGCTGTGCCAGCACAGAGGGTTTCCGCACATTGTCCGCAGTTCGCTCTGCAACGCGGCCTGCGTAGTTCACAGGCTGGCGCGGCCTGTCTGCGACCTCGGTTTCGGCGGCATCTTCGTCCACGCCCAGGGCATCCTCGCTGCCTTTTTCATCCATGTTGAGCAAAGCGTTCAGCTCCGCAAGGCGCGCAGATTTTTCGGTCAATTCTGCTTCCTGCGCAAAGGGACGTTTGGCTTCTTCCTTTGCCTGCGCCAACTGCTGTTCCAAGGTTTCCAGTCTGCGCTCCACCTGCGGCAATGCTCTTTCGATGCCTGCCAGCGCATTGGTAACACGCAGAATGTTGCCCTGCGGGTCTTTGCCGACTTCCATCGAATAGTTCCACGCGCCCTTGATGGACAAACGGAACACCTTATCGAAGTTGTCAAACCGGGAATGCAGTTCAAACGCACCGTAGCTGCCGATTCTGCCCTCGGCACCAGCCGCCTTCAAAGCCTTACAAGCCTCGATAATGGCTGCACCCGCTTCCTTGCGTTCGGTGTACACCTTACCGCTGATTTCCATAGCGAAGTGGTCTTTATCCTGCGCCAGAAGCGGTTTTGCCGCTTCCATATCGTTTTTCAGGGCTTCGATCTGACCCTTTGCCGCAGCGATCTCTCGCGGATAACGACGGGCAATATCCGATTCCAAGCTATAAATCTGACTGGTGTGATTGGCTTTCAGCAGTTTCAGTTTGCTGACCTGAATATCCAAGTCCATCTTTTCCTTGATGTAGGGATTGCCCGTTGCCAGTGCCTTGATTTCGGCATAGGACAGCGCGGTATCGTCCACATCATCGCAGGCACGAACAGGGGATTTGGAAGTCATGATCTGAGAAATGAATTTCTGCTTATTTTCCAGAATCTGCCACATATACGAATCAAACGTATTTTCGGTGACGTAACGATAAATTTTTACCTGCTTATTCCGGTTTCCCTGCCGGAGAATACGTCCTTCCTGCTGTTCTAGGTCAGACGGCTTCCACGGGCAATCCAGATGATGCAGGGCAATCAGCCGATCCTGAATATTGGTTCCTGCGCCAAGTTTCGGCGTAGACCCCATCAGAATACGCACCTGTCCGGCGCGCACCTTTGCAAACAGGTCTGCCTTTTTAGTTTCCGTGTTATACTCGTGAATGAACGCCACTTCCTCACGGGGAACACCCCTCGCCACCAGCTTCTCCCGCACATCATCGTAAACGTTGAATGCACCATCAGCTTTTGGTGTCGATAAATCGCAAAAAATCAACTGTGTTCCCTTGTCCGACGCAGATTCTTCCCAAACCTTGAACGCATTGTCCACACAGCGATTGACCTTGCTCTCCGGCTCGTCCGGCAGCATATCATTCATAAGCCGCTGGTCGAGTGCCAGTTTTCGGCCATCGTTGGTGATCTTGAGCATATTATCGAATCTGGGATTCACATTGCCGTTACGCACGGCCTCGGCGCGGTCTGCAAAGGAACTTACCATTTCTTCCTGTATCTCGCTAGGTTTCAGCACTTCGTTGATGTACTCTGCTTTCGGCACAGGCAGGTTCAGCATATCCGCCGTCTGCACGTCTGCCGATTCCTTGAACAAGGAAATCAGTTCCGGCAGATTAAAGAACCGGGCAAAGCGTGTTTTCGCGCGATAGCCAGTGCCCTCCGGGGAAAGCTCGATTGCCGTGACGGTTTCACCAAAGGATGCCGCCCAATCATCGAAGTGGCTCAGTCCCATTTTCTGCAGCGTGTCATACTGGAGATACCGCATAATGGTGTACAGTTCCACCATCGAGTTGCTGACCGGGGTTCCGGTTGCAAAGGTCACGCCCTTGCCGCCTGTCAGTTCGTCCAGATACTGACACTTTGCAAACATATCGCTGGACTTCTGTGCATCGGTCTGGGCGATACCTGCGATATTTCGCATTTTTGTGTAGAGGAACATATTTTTATAGAAATGCGACTCGTCCACAAACAGGCGGTCAACACCCAGTTCCTCAAATGTAACCACATCATCCTTTCTCGTCTGGTCGTTCAGCTTTTGCAGCTTTGCTTCCAGCGTTTTCTTTGTTTTTTCCATCTGCTTGACCGTAAAACTGCGGCTGTCCTCGCTCCGGGCATCGGCCAGAGCCAGCGTAATATCGTCAATCTGACGTTCTACAATAGCTTTCTGTCGTTCCGGGGAGAGCGGCACACGCTCAAACTGCGAATGACCGATCACGATGGCATCGTAATTGCCGGTTGCGATCCGGGAGCAGAACTGCTTTCGATTGCTGGGTTCAAAATCCTTTTTCGTTGCCACCAGCACATTGGCATTGGGATAGAGGCGCAGGAAATCTGCGCCCCACTGCTCTGTGAGGTGGTTCGGCACCACATAGAGGTTTTTCTGCGACAGGCCCAGCCTGCGGCTCTCCATGCCGGCAGCAATCATCTGGAAGGTCTTGCCTGCGCCCACACAATGGGCCAGCAGCGTATTGTTGCCGTACAGAATGTGCGCCACGGCATTTTTCTGGTGCGGCATCAGAGAGATTTCCGGGGTCATGCCCTCAAAACGAATATGACTGCCATCGTACTCGCGGGGACGAATCGCATTGAAAATTCGGTTATAGGTCGCACACAAATCCTCACGGCGATCTAAATCTTTGAAAATCCACTGCTTAAACGCTTCCCGAATGGATTCCTGTGCCTGCTGTGCAAGCATGGTTTCCTGCTTATTCAGCACACGATGGTCGCCATCCGCATCGTGAATCGTATCGTAGATTTTGGTATCCCGGAGATTCAGCGCATCTTCCAGCAGCTTATAGCCGTTGACGCGCAGGGTTCCGTAAGTGTTGGTGACAAGCGGATTGCCGCGATCCAGCGACTTGCCCGAAATATTCCATGCACCGGAGATTTCGGAATAGGTCGCCTTGATTTCATCGCCTGCATAGTAGCCTGGTGTCTTGAACACTTCCCGCATAAACTGCGTGATGTACTCCGGCTTTACCCAGTTTGCACCCAGCCGCACTTCAATTTCCGAAGCATCCAAATCCTTGGGCTGTACCCGTTTCAGGTAATCCACATTGATCTGATACTCTGCATGGTTTGCCGCAAAGGTTTCTGCTGTGGCCAGTTTTTCACGAACATTGCCGGACAGGTATTCATCCGAGGTTTCCCACTGCTGTGTCACAGGATTTCGGAAAATCGCACCTGCCAGTTCATCCGTGATCTCCTGTT
>ENA-OPAL01001605-OPAL01001605.1-human-gut-metagenome-genome-assembly--contig:-NODE-1605-length-12833-cov-10.777430_pt1 | contig 12833 bp, 10 predicted proteins | sample MGYA00241057_ERZ501430 | MGnify/ENA primary metagenome ERZ501430 (study PRJEB25962, sample SAMEA2042506) | human gut metagenome | biome: human gut; feature: human-associated habitat; material: faeces...
AATAATAAAGAATAAAAGAGGTACTGCTAAACAGCGGTGCCTCTTTTCGACATAAGAAAACGAAAACGGTTTTGTAATTTATCAGGTTATCAGGAGGGGAAGTTTATGTGGGGATTTATAGTGGCGCTGATTTCGGGAGCGTTGATGAGCATTCAGGGTGTTTTTAACACGGAGGTGACAAAGCAGACTAGTCTCTGGGTATCAACCGGCTGGGTGCAGCTGTCAGCTTTTGCAGTCTGTATTCTTGCCTGGCTTTTCACAGGACGGGAAAGTGTGGCTGCACTTTGGCAGGTGGACAATAAATATACACTCCTTGGTGGTGTAATCGGAGCGTTTATTACAATTACAGTAATCCAGAGCATGGGAGCACTTGGACCGGCAAAGGCAGCAATGCTGATTGTTATTTCGCAGCTGGCAGTTGCTTATGTAATTGAATTGGCCGGGTTGTTTGGAGTAGACAAAGAGCCATTTGAATGGCGCAAAATTCTTGGATTGATGATCGCGATTTCCGGAATTGTTATATTTAAGTGGCAAAAATAAGAGTTTACTATTGTAAAATCATTAAGATTTCGTTACAATAAGGGTGGCATTATGGACAGGGGACTCTTACTCTGAGAAATAAGAGGAGGACCCTTATGATAAAAATAAAAAACAGATGTTGTTATACTGTGATGCTGATATTGTGTGGAATTTTGTTTCTTACAGGACTGACAGGATGTAAGAGCAGAGAGGCACAGTTTCTGATTGAAGGACTGCAGGAAGCGAAAGCAGAGGTGGATGCGGAGTCATCAGAAGAGAAAACATCAGGACAGAAGTCGAAGAAAGATACAGATGAGAAGAAAGCTGATACAGAAGACCGACAGAATGATGGTGGCAATTCTGCAGAGTTCCGGAAAAAACAGGCAGAATCAGATGGTTCAGATGCAGGTAATGGGACAGGAAGTGATTCCAGGAAACATACTTCAGATGCTGATATAGATAATGAGTCAGAAGCAGTTTCTGATAGGGAAATGCAGCAGGCGATGATCTATGTAGATGTCTGCGGAGCAGTTGCGAATCCGGGAGTTTTTCAGCTGGCAGCCGGGAGCCGGGTGTTTCAGGCGATTGAGGCGGCGGGAGGATATCTTCCCGAGGCAGCTCTAACCTGTGTAAACCGTGCAGGAGTTCTGACAGACGGACAACAGCTTTATATTCTCACACAGGAAGAGATGGAGCGGCAGGGACTGGATCCGGCAGAGATGTCCGGGGCATCAGATGGACAGATGAATGGAAGTGCCGGGACAGGACAGAACACGGGGATGACCGCTCAGGTTCAGCAGGATAACAGGATCAACATAAATACAGCAGATGAAGCTCAGCTTACTACGCTGACGGGGATCGGTGCAACACGTGCGCAGGCGATCATTGCCTACAGAGAAGAGAACGGGCCATTTGCTGCGATAGAGGATATTATGAATGTACAGGGTATCAAAGAAGGTACTTTTGCAAAGATAAAAGATGAGATAGTAGTAGGATAAGGAGAACCGAATGAGCAGGAAAGTTTTGGTAGTAGATGATGAGAAACTGATCGTAAAAGGAATCCGTTTTAGTCTGGAACAGGATGGTATGGAGGTAGACTGCGCTTATGATGGAGAAGAGGCAGTAGAGAAAGCAAAAGATAAAAAATATGATATTATCCTTCTGGATCTGATGCTGCCGAAGATGGACGGGCTGGAAGTATGCCAGCAGATCCGCGAATTTTCCAATGTGCCGATCGTGATGCTGACAGCTAAGGGCGAGGATATGGATAAGATCCTTGGTCTTGAATATGGTGCGGATGATTATATCACCAAACCGTTCAATATCCTGGAAGTTAAGGCACGTATCAAAGCGATCATGCGCCGTGCGGGAAGCGACCACGAGGAGAAAGAAAAGGCAAAGAGCATTCAGGTGGGCGATCTTCGTATGGACTGTGAAGGCAGACGTGTATTTATTGCAGGTAAAGAGATTAATCTGACAGCAAAGGAATTTGATGTACTGGAGCTTCTGGTATTTAATCCGAATAAGGTTTACAGTCGTGAGAACCTGCTGAACATTGTATGGGGATATGAGTATCCGGGTGATGTACGTACTGTGGATGTACATATCCGCCGTCTCCGTGAGAAGATTGAAACCAATCCAAGTGAACCGAAATATGTACACACCAAATGGGGTGTCGGATATTATTTCCAGGCTCAATAAAAAGAACGTGTGAAACAGACAGATCGCATTTTATGAAACAAAGATCATAAAATGCGGTCTGTTTTTTTGTGCAGATAAAAAGCATTCTGCTATTTTCTGTTTTTTATTTTATCTGTAATTATGATGTATCCATGTACAAGAAGATCAGTCACGATCAGTGCTGCCACTGACAATATCAGGCATTCTTTTACCCCAAATTCGTAAAAAGCAGCAAAACCGGCAAGTGTCCAGTAAACTCCGATATGTACGGCATACATCTTTGAAATCTGTTTTGAGTAATAACACAGTTTATTATATCCGAATTTCCATTTTTCCATCATTGGCATGATACGAAATGCAGCTGCAAACACAAATATGATACTGCAGAAACTTCCGAGTACCTTTGCAAGCCCCGGGATTCTGTATTGTTCGATCATATAATTAAAGAATCCCTCAATGCCCGGATGTAGTACAATGCAGCATATAAACCATACCGCCGCAGTAATCCCACATATGATCCCGCTTTCTTTATAAAAGTTTCCTTTTTCATCTTCAGGGATTCTTCTGAGCACTTTTCCAAAAACATATCCAAGAAATACATAACTCAAATATGGGAAGAAGCAGAAGCTGGTTTCACCTTTTCCACCGAAAGTCATATCCAGGATCCAGTTAATTGCCGGATCATCAGAAACCAGCAACTTTGTAAATGGTGATATGATTCCGACTATTACAGCACTTATGACATATCCCCTTAAGCTTACATTTAATTTCCTGTAGACCGCAAGCACCAGATAGCACATACCGGCTATAAAGAATATATTTACGAATGTAAGCATGGAATAAAGATTTGCGTCATATAATTCTCTGCTGCCTGCAGCTTCAACTGTAATGGAATTTCTTATATTAAAACTGATTGTCATTACAGCTGCATAGCATAAATTGCTTAATCCCTGATAGAATAACAGCTTTATGCCGTTTTTAACCATATCTTTGGGCTGGGAATGGCGTGTGAAAGCACTTCCGAATCCCATGGTAAACAGATACAGGCAGGCACCTGTCGGCATGAAGAGCGCAAACAGAATCTTATGTACATTTGATTCGGCTGCTGCGACACCACCTATTGTCTGAAATGAATGTATAAATACTATCATGATCAACAGGAAACCCTTTACCAGATCAAGTTCCCTCTGACGTCCTGTATTCACTTCTTTTTCTTTCAAAGAAAACATACTTACCTCCTCCTTTATCCGGATATTTTCAGTGAGAACGGAACACTTATCTTTTGTCGCTGATATCATATGGACAGTGTAGCACAGGCAGAATCATAGCACAATCATAATATTCCTGACATTGTACACACACCACGTACATTACTGTTTACTCCGTTCTCAGTAACGTAGCCAAAATTCATTCCAAATTGTCTGCTGCAATGGAATTTTGGCTTGTATGTCTCGGGATAGTGGTGCGTAAACAGTAACAATTATTCAGTTTGATTCAGTTTAGTTTGGTTTACATCTGAGATGGTTTAGTATTGAACAAAGCTGATAAAAATTAGACAAACAAAACAAACATCTATAGAGGAAAATGATAAAAAATTAGAAAATTTCTATAAATGCGCTTGTGAAAATGACGAAAAAGGCATATAATTAACGTTACAATATGTAAAGAGTGCAATAAAAAGAGAAAAAACAGGTATAAGGAGGGTGCGAAATGCTAGATCAGTCATTTTATCAGAAAGCGGATGAGATCATTGCTTTCTATGGTAAAAAACCGGCATCACTGATTCCGATCATGCAGGATATTCAGGGGGTGTACAGATATCTCCCGGAAGAATTGCTTACATATGTTGCGGAGCAGATCGGTGTGACAGAAGCGAAAGCGTTCAGTGTTGCCACATTTTATGAGAATTTCTCATTTGATGCGAAAGGTAAATATGTGATCAAGGTCTGTGACGGAACAGCCTGTCATGTAAGAAAATCAATACCGGTTCTGGAGGAACTTTATAAGAAACTGGGGCTGTCAAAGACAAAGAAGACGACAGACGATATGATGTTTACTGTGGAAACAGTTTCCTGTCTTGGTGCCTGCGGACTTGCACCGACTATGATGGTCAATGAAGAGGTATATCCGAGAATGACTCCGGAGAAGGCAGATGAGCTGATTGATAAACTGAGAGGGGGCGAACAGGGATGATCCAGAATAAGGAAGTATTGGAGCAGATCAGAGAAGAAGCTGTGAAAGAACTTAATTCTTATGACTGTCGTATTCTTGTCTGTTCAGGTACCGGATGTGTGGCAACCGGTTCTCAGAAAATCTATGAGAAATTCATGGAGATTGCCAAAGATGCTCCGGGAGTTACCATTGAGTTTGGACCTCATGACAAAGATGCACATGTAGGTGTAAAGAAAACAGGATGCCAGGGTGTCTGTGAGCTTGGACCACTTGTTCGTATCCAGAAAGGCGACGATGTGATCCAGTATACGAAGGTTCAGATCGAAGACTGCCAGGAGATTTTTGAGAAGAGTGTTCAGGGTAATGAGACTATCGAGAGACTGCTTTATCAGAAAGGCGGTAAAGTAAGCCGCGGACCGGAAGATATTCCGTTTATCGCGAAACAGACCCGTATTGTTTTGAAGAACTGTGGTAAGTTTGATGCAGAATCTCTGAATGAGTACATAGCAAGCGGCGGTTTCCAGGCTCTGGAGAAAGCAATGTTTGAGATGGATCCGGATCTGGTTATTGATCAGGTTGATAAATCCGGTATCCGCGGACGTGGTGGCGGCGGCTTCCCGGCAGGTAAGAAATGGATTCAGGTAGCACGCCAGGCTGATCCTGTTCATTATGTGGTTTGTAACGGTGATGAGGGTGACCCGGGAGCATTTATGGATGGTTCCGTAATGGAAGGTGATCCTTACCGTCTGATCGAGGGTATGATGCTTGCAGCTTACGCAGTAAGAGCACAGCATGGTTATATTTATGTACGTGCGGAGTATCCTCAGTCTGTAGCACGACTGAAACACGCTATCGCAGTTCTGGAAGAAGTGGGACTGTTAGGCGATGACATCCTTGGAACAGGATTCTCCTTCCATATGCATATCAACCGTGGTGCAGGTGCTTTCGTATGTGGTGAAGGTTCTGCCCTGACTGCATCTATCGAAGGAAACAGAGGTATGCCCCGTGTAAAACCGCCCCGTACAGTTGAACAGGGATTATGGGCGAAACCTACTGTTCTGAATAACGTAGAAACTTATGCAAATATTCCGGAGATCATTCTCAAAGGTGCAGACTGGTACAGAAGTATCGGTACAGAGGGATCACCTGGAACAAAAACTTTCTCACTGACAGGTTCTATTGAGAATACAGGTCTGATCGAGGTCCCGATGGGAACAACCTTAAGAGAAATCATTTTTGATATCGGCGGAGGACTGAAATCCGGTGCTGCGTTTAAGGCTGTTCAGATCGGTGGACCATCCGGTGGATGTCTGACAGAAGAACATTTGGATGTACCTCTTGATTTCGACTCTGTTAAGAAATACGGTGCGATCGTTGGTTCCGGTGGTCTGGTAGTTATGGATGAACATACCTGTATGGTAGAGGTTGCACGTTTCTTTATGGGCTTCACCCAGAGAGAATCCTGCGGTAAATGTGGTCCCTGCCGTATCGGCACCAAGCGTATGCTTGAAATCCTTGAGAGGATCGTAGACGGAAAGGGTGAAGTAGAGGATCTGGATAAACTGGAGCATCTTGGAAACTTTATCAAGGACCGTTCACTCTGCGGACTTGGAAAGAGTGCACCGCTTCCTGTACTTTCCACATTAAGAAACTTCAGAGATGAATATGTAGAGCATATTGTTGATAAAAAGTGCGCGGCTCATGTATGTAAGGCAATGCGTTCTTATGTGATCGATCCTGAGAAATGTAAAGGATGTACCAAGTGTGCGAGAAACTGTCCGGTTGGTGCGATCACAGGCAATAAGAAAGAGCCTCACAGCATTGATACCTCCAAGTGTATTAAGTGCGGAACATGTCTGGAAAATTGTGTATTCGGCGCAATTTCTGTGAATTAAGGAGGGTGAAAAGATGATTCATTTGACAATAGATGGAATTCCTGTAGAAGTGGAAAAAGGTACGACCATTCTGCAGGCTGCCAGACAGATCGGAGTGGAGATTCCTACACTCTGCTATCTGGAAGATGTATTGCCGGATGGTTCCTGTCGTTTGTGCGTGGTAGAAGTAACAAACAATGGAAGAACCAAATTTGATACGGCATGTACACTTCGCTGCTCAGAGGGTGATGAAGTACAGACAATGTCAGAGAAAGTAGTTGCATATCGTAAAGATACCCTTGACCTCCTTCTTTCTGACCATCGTGTACACTGCTTCTCCTGTGAGGCAAACGGTGACTGTAAATTACAGGACTACTGTTTTGAATATGGTGTGACTGAGACAAGCTATCCCGGTGAAATGAAGGATATGCCGATAGATGATACCAATAAATTCTTTACCTATGATCCAAGCCTGTGTATTCTCTGCCATCGCTGCGTGAATACATGTAAGGAGATTGTGGGAAGAGGTGCCATCGACACTATGGATCGTGGTTTCCAGTCAGTGATCGGTGCACATTACAAACATAAATGGAACGAAGGTATCTGTGAATCCTGCGGTAACTGTGTACAGGCCTGTCCGACAGGTGCACTGACCATGAAGCGCAGAAAGAAATACCGTCCGTACCAGATTGACAAGAAGGTTCTGACTACCTGTCCTCACTGTGCAACAGGCTGCCAGTATTATCTCCTTGTAAAAGACGGAAAGATCGTAGATACAGAAGCTGTAAACGGACCATCCAACAAAGGATTGCTCTGTGTTAAGGGCCGTAGCGGATGCTTCGATTTCGTACAGTCACCGGAGCGTATTAAATATCCGCTGATCAAGAATAAAGAAACAGGTGAATTCGAACGTGCAACATGGGATGAGGCCCTGGATCTTGTTGCTTCCAAATTTATGGAGATCAGGAAACAGTACGGCTCTGATTCTCTTGCAGGTTTTGCATGCTCCAGATCACCGAATGAAGATATTTACATGGTACAGAAGATGGTTCGCTGCTGCTTCGGCACCAACAATACAGACAACTGTGCACGTGTATGTCATTCTGCATCTGTATCAGGTCTTGCGATGACTCTTGGCTCAGGTGCCATGACAAACCCAATTGAGGATATCACAAAGAATGCAGATCTGATCATGCTGGTTGGTTCCAACCCTGAGGAAGCACATCCTGTAGTCGGCATGCAGATCCGTCAGGCTATCAAGAGAGGCTGTAAGCTGATCGTAGTTGATCCTCGTGATATTGGTCTGGCTAAGAAAGCAGATATCCATCTGAAACTGAAACCTGGTACAAATGTTGCTTTTGCAAACGGCATCATGAATGTGATCCTTTCTGAAGGTCTTCAGGATGACAAGTTCATTGCAGAGCGTACCGAAGGTTTTGAAGAATTAAAGGAAATCGTAAAAGATTACACACCTGAGAAGGTAGCTGAAATCTGCCACATTGACGCAGACGATCTGAGAAAAGCAGCAATCATGTATGCAAAAGCAGACCGCGCTCCGATCATCTACTGCCTTGGTGTAACTGAACATTCCACAGGTACAGAGGGCGTTATGTCCATGTCCAATATGGCAATGATGGTTGGCAAGCTTGGACGTGAAGGCTGTGGTGTTAACCCGCTTCGTGGACAGAATAACGTACAGGGTGCCTGCGATATGGGCGCTCAGCCGAATGTATATCCAGGATATCAGAAGGTTACTGATCCTGCAGTTCGTGAGAAATTCGAGAAAGCATGGGGTGTAAAACTTGATCCGAATATAGGAACTCATGCAACTGATGTATTCCCGAAAGCAATCACAGGCGAGATCAAAGGTCTGTATATCTATGGTGAGGACCCGGTAGTTACTGATCCGGATACCACACACATTATCAAAGCATTAAAGAGTCTTGATTTCTTTGTGCTTCAGGAACTTTTCATGACAGAGACAGCTCAGTATGCAGATGTTATCCTTCCTGGTGTAAGCTATGCAGAGAAAGAGGGTACATTTACCAATACAGAGCGCCGCGTACAGAGAGTCCGCAAGGCTGTCACAGTACCTGGAGAGATGAGACTGGATACAGATATTATTATTGATCTGATGAACCGCATGGGATATCCGCAGCCACATCTGACTTCTGCTCAGATCATGGATGAGATCGCATCCCTGACACCGAGCTTCGCAGGTATCAGCCATGAACGTCTTGACAGTGAAGAAGTTCATGGACAGGGACTTCAGTGGCCATGTACCTCCAAGGATCATCCGGGAACACCGATCATGCATGTTGGTAAATTCTCCCGCGGTCTTGGCTGGTTCTATCCTGCAAAATATGTACCGTCAGCAGAGCTTCCGGATGAGGAATATCCAATCATCCTTATGACAGGACGTATTCTGTATCATTACACAACAAGAGCCATGACGGGAAAGACACCTGAGCTTATGGAGATCGAAGGTAAGTCATTTATCGAAATGAACATCGTAGATGCCGATAAGCTGGGTATCAAAAACGGTGATAAAGTCAGAGTTTCTTCCAGACGAGGATCCATTGAATCTACCGCTCGTGTAGGTACAAAGACCTCACCGGGTGAGAGCTGGATGCCATTCCACTTCCCGGATGGAAATGCAAACTGGCTGACCAACGCCGCACTTGACAAATACGCAAGAATTCCTGAATATAAGGTATGCGCAATTAAGATTGAGAAAGCATAAAACAATATCGGAGACAAAGTTCCGGATCTGATATCGTAAATATTATATGGGGCTGTCGCACATGGATCTGCTGTCCTTGCGGCAGCTCCATATTCCTTTATGGAAAGGCAAAAATAATCATTCGGCAGTACATCATTCTGTGAAAGTACGGAACGGTTACAGATAATTTTTTGTGAAAAATATAGTGTTACATAATAAGGAGTACGAGGCATGCAGAGATTTCAGTCAATCCTTCAGTTTAAAAAAGTCAGTTGTAAAAATTGTTACAAATGTGTCCGGAACTGCCCGGTCAAGGCGATACGTGTTCATGATCATCAGGCCAGGATCATAGAAAGTCAGTGTATTTACTGTGAGAAGTGTATCCTTGTCTGCCCGCAGGATGCCAAGGAAGAGCAGAATATGATTCCTGCAATCTGCAATGCAATGGAGAATAAGACGCAGGTTATAGCCTCTCTTCATCCAGCATATCTGGCACGTTTTGGGGTAACCGGTATCAATGGAATAAGGGAAGCGATGAAGAAGCTGGGATTTGCAGATGCAGCGGATGCAGCAGAAGGTGCAAGCCTGATGATTTCGCAGTACAGAGCACTTTTTGCGGAACAGAAAGAGCCGGGAATAATGATCTCTTCTGCCTGCCCTGTAATCGTACAGCTTGTCAAGAAACACTATCCGCATCTTCTGGGAAATCTGGTACAGTCTGCCTCTATGATGCAGTTTCATGCCAGTTATCTGAAAAAAAAATATCCGAAGGCAGAGATTGTCTATGTAAGTCCCTGTATTTCAGCTATGTCAGAGTTGAGAGACTCAGGAAATGAAGTGGATTATGTGATCACATTGGAAGAGCTGGTGCAATGGATGAAAAAAGAAGGGATTTCCATAACTGAGAAAGAACCTGAGCAGATTGCCTACCGTTCCAGAGAAATCGCCATTGCGGATGGTTTAACAGACCTGCTTGGGGCTGTAAAGGGAATCCGCAGGCTTTCTGTAAGTGGGATGGAGCAGTGCAGGGAGGTTCTGGAAGAACTTCATCCGGAGGATTTTGAAAATTGCTTTCTTGAGATGTATGCATGCAGCGGCGGCTGTGTGGCAGGTCCTTCTTTCCAGATGAAGAAGGGACATTATCTGGCAGATGTTCTGGCAGTGAAGAATGCAGCCTTTGGAAAAGATTTTCACAGGGAGCAGGGAGACTATGAACTTCCGGGATTTGAATTGAGAAAGAATTTCGGTTACTGTCCTGCGCAGGAACAGGAAGAGGTCTCAGAGGAAGAAATCAGGGATGCTCTGGCGGAAATGGGAAAATTTTCTCCAAAGGATGAATTAAATTGCGGTGCCTGCGGGTACAACACATGCAGGGAAAAGGCAATTGCCATTATCCAGAATAAGGCTGAGGTTGCCATGTGTATTCCATATATGCGGGCAAAACAGGAAAGTTACTCCAATAAAGTCTTTAATGCCATGCCCGGACTTCTGGTAACTGTGGATTATAATCTGAAGATCATTCAGATGAATGAGGCGGCGTCCAAATTGTTCAATATGCCGAAAAAGCGGCGCCTGATCGGGAAACCGGTATCGGAGATCATGGATGATTACAGTCTGGCGAGTATACTGGCTTTTGAACGGAATCTGATGCAGGATGAGATTTATCTGGAGGATCAGAAATGTTATCTGGATCGCGTAATGACGAATGATAAAGAAAATAAAATGATTCTCTGCATTATGAAGGATATTACAAAGGAGCGGAAGCATAAAGATCAGATTCATAATGCCCAGATTGAAGCTGCGCGTATGGCAGATAAGCTGGTAGAAGAACAGCTGAAGATCGTGCAGCAGATCGCCGGACTTCTTGGAGAAACTGCTGCGGACACCAAAGTGGCAGTAGAAAAACTGAAAAATACCATACTTCTGGAGAGTGAAGAAGAGAATGAAAAGAAATAAGCATCATGGACTGAATGTGGAATTTGACGGCTTATGCATGGATTTTGGTCATGTGAGCCTGAATAAAAAGAAAGAATTTCTCTGTGGGGACTGCTATAAGATTGAAGAAAATGATGAAGACCATGTTCTGGTGCTTTCTGACGGACTTGGGAGCGGAGTAAAGGCGAATATCCTTTCCACGCTGACTGCGACCATGCTCAGTACCATGATCATTAATCAGGTGGAACTGGATGAGGCAGTGCGTGCAGTGGCAAAAACGCTTCCTGTGTGCAGTGTGAGAAATCTGGCATATGCCACTTTTACAGTGCTGAATTTTCAGGGGAAACAGGTAAGCCTTTATCAGTTTGATAATCCGGATGCAATTCTGATCCGGGATGGCAAGCTCTTTGATTATCCGGTGGAGACAAGTATGATCGAAGAGAAGGAAATCCATAAAAGCTGTTTTGAACTGAAAGATGAGGATATGCTGATCATTATGTCCGACGGTGTCACCAATGCAGGAATGGGAAAAACTACCAACGGCGGCTGGGGAAGAGATGATGTAATGGCTTTCTGTAGGGCAAAGTACCATAAAGGGATGAGCGCACAGGAGATGGCAGGCTATCTGGCAGAGGCCAGCCTGGATCTGAATCTGAATGAAACGGATGATGATATTACAGCCATTGTCCTGCGGATGCGGCATAAACAGGTGGTAAACCTTATGATCGGCCCGCCAAGTAAGGAGGAGCATGATGAGCGATATCTGAAGTCCTTTTTCGATTCAGAGGGATATCATGTAATCTGCGGCGGAACTACTGCACAGTGTGCTGCCAGATATCTGGATAAAGAGCTGATCTCTCTTAGTGAAACTGCCTGCGGAGACGTTCCTGCCTATTATAAGCTGGAAGGTACAGAGCTGGTGACAGAGGGATTTCTTACGATTGAGCATTTGCTTGAATATTGTGAAGAATGGATGGAGGACAGGCTGTCCTTTAACAGGGTGAAACGAAAAAAAGATGCGGCAGCATTGCTTGGTGTGATGCTGTTTGAGCAGGCAACGGATATTAATTTCTACTTCGGTGGTGCTATCAATAAGAGTAACGTGGAACTGGGAATCACAGAAAAAAGGAAAGAACAGGCAGCAGAAGAACTTGTGGAGCATCTGCAGAATGCAGGAAAGAATGTGAATATTGCATTCTGGGCAATCTGAGAAAGCAGGAAAAACAACAGTACATGGTTTTATAAAGAGACATCAGGAAGGATGAGACAGAAAATGGCGAAGATATTATGTGTATGCATCAGTAAGGAACGCAAGACCTGCTCGCAGAACATTCATGAATGCGAAGCTGATCTGCAGGGACTTGTGGGAGATGTGCATTATGGAATGGGCGGAAGAAAGCAGGTCAGTCTTCTTCCTTATGAGAAGGTAAAAGAATATTTCGAACAGTCCGAAGAAGAATTCAGATATGGCCGGTTTGGAGAAAATCTCCTTGTGGAAGGGATTGACTGGAACAGTATTGCGGAGGGGAACAGATTTCGTTGTGGAGATGTACTTCTGGAAGCAGTCAGAATCGGTGCGGGCGGTCCTGCATCAGATGCCTATAAGGGAGAAAAGGTATGCACGCCCATGGAACCCTGGTTTGTATTCTGTCAGATTCTGGAGGCAGGGAGGCTGAGAGAAGGAGAAATCATTCTCCAACAGAGATGAAAAATATGTAATTCTTCAGCAGTGGGCTGAATATTATGATGTTATAGCAATTTCCAAAATACTGAAGACAATCTGGTTTATAAAAAATAAGGCTCTAATGGAGTATCTTAGTGATATTATTCTCTGAAATTGCTATAGAGTTCAAAGGGTAAAACTATAGCAATCCTCGTAAATAATGCATTTAAGACAGTTCAGCAGAGTGCGAAAGACAAGGAAGATATCT
>ENA-OPAL01001610-OPAL01001610.1-human-gut-metagenome-genome-assembly--contig:-NODE-1610-length-12752-cov-3.277861_pt1 | contig 12752 bp, 10 predicted proteins | sample MGYA00241057_ERZ501430 | MGnify/ENA primary metagenome ERZ501430 (study PRJEB25962, sample SAMEA2042506) | human gut metagenome | biome: human gut; feature: human-associated habitat; material: faeces...
GCTTCTTTTGCCTCTGACAGCTCTTTTAACTCCTGGTCGATGCTTTTAAGCTCTGCTTCATATTCCGGCAACCAGGATGCACCAGAGTGCAACAGAATGTCCATTCTACGCTTGCACAGTTGCGTGTATCTCAATACCTGCTGATCTGTCATGCTTCTGTTCCTTTCCGGTCTTAGACCTCACCCACGCACCGCCACAGTGCTTAATCTTCGATAATGTCGTTCAGATTGACATTTAAAACCTTTGCAATTTTCATTGCTGTTTCATAAGTGCAGCTTTTGCCGCCTCTGATGTAATTGATTGTTGTTCTGGATACTCCGGAAAGTTCCGCAAGTCTTTTCTGCGTCATTTCCTGCTTCGCCAGCTCTGTGATCAATTTAATTCTGTCGATTCTCATTTACTCACCTCGCTTTCACAGTATTTTTACTGTTGTTTGCATAATATCACAGTGTTTTACTTGTGTCAACAACTTTTAACAGTATTTTACTTGTTATTTTTTTTAATTCATGGTAGTATAATTGTGAAAGTGAGGTGAAAAAATGACTTTTGGTGAAAACTTAAAGGCTATCCGAGAACAAAAAGGGTTGTCACAGAGAGAACTGGGCGAACGTCTAGGCGTAAGGCAACAAACAGTCGCACAATATGAAAATGCAGAAGATCAACCTAAAATGAAAACTATTAGACGCTTGGCGACTGCCCTTGATATTCCAATATATAGGCTTGTCTCTAATTGGCAAGATTTTTCTTCTGATGAATTTTGCGAAGATCTTGCAACTTCCACTACACAAAAAAATGACATAAAAAAAGATTTACTGACTGAGGGCGAACTTATTAAAGCAGCCAGAAAAAGCAGAGGATTGACGCAAAAACAACTTGCAGAAAAATCTGGTCTTGCTGTTGTAACAATTCAGCAATATGAACGCAATTTAAGACAGCCACGGTTAGAAAATATTAAAAAAATTGCCCTTGCATTAAATATGCTCACTGATGATTTATTAAGTCCCGTGAATATTTTGGAATCATCCGATTTTGACAAAGAAAAAATGGAATATTGGGAACCAGGATACTTTACCGAATCTCATACTCTTAAATTAAATGCGTTTTTTAAACGTCTTAACGTATTTGGACAAGAAAAGGCAATAGAGCAAGTAGAACTATTAACCAAAATTCCAGAATATACAAAGAAGATCGAGAGCCGTGAGCTTGAAATGTACCACAGAAAAGAAGAATTGGAAAAGCAAGCCACCCCACCCGATCAGAGTAAACCGGAGCTATTCGCCGCTCATGCTCGAACAGACGTAGAGCAAACACCGGAAGGACAGCAGCACGACAGCGATATTATGCACAATCCGGATGAATGGGAATAGCTGAGGTACTGAAACGGTACTTGAGCACTGAACGCCAAAATGTCGCCGAGTACCAAAACGGTACTTGAGACTGCTGCACTGAACGCAAAACTGCGTTAAGCTGACCGGACCGGATAACGTTTCGTTATCCCATCACCTGCAGATCGGTTCCCCGATCAGACTGACATAGCAAAACACAATGCCAGGTATTCGTCATTGGTGAAGAAAACCACTTTTACTCAAAAATGAGTAAAACCGCTCCCCAAAATTGGAGAACAGTTCCATGCGTGCGTATCGTGTCAAGAAAGATGAGGTCGTGAAACGCTACCCCATGCAGTAACAAACCGTTACCCCATGCAACCGGATCCACAGACGCTGAACGATTCGTTCACCGTTTCGCCGGCGAAAAAGGCAAACGAAAAGAAGCCTTGTGTTGAGCGATACCAATGCCCACAAGACTTCTTAGATTGTTTCTTGGTTAATGCGTCTTCACTGTATCACACTTAACTGAAAAAGGCAACAAAAAAGCCCCAGCCCTTCGGGCATAGGGTTGAAGCTTCTTTGATCGTTTGGGTTATGCACTATCACCAGAATAGTTTACTATAGCTCCATAGTTACGTCAACTAATTGTTGGTGTATGAACCTTTTTCCCTATGGATCGGACCGGCAGCAGTTGAAAAACACCGGAAAATGTCTTAAACTTCACTCACGCACCGCCACGCAAAGAGGAAGGAAGATGTTTTTATGTGGGTAGAGAAAACCAAAACAGGAAAGTACAAGTACACGGAGCGTTACACTGACTACATGACCGGGAAAATACGGCGTGTAAGCGTGACCATGGAGAAGAACAACCCCAGCACAAAGAAGCTTGCACGGCAGGCACTGCTGCGGATCATTGAAGAAAGACAGAACGAAGAACCGGAAGAAGTACAGCCGCTTACCCTCTGGCAGCTTGTGGAGCATTACAGAGCGTATCAGAAACAAAGTGTTAAGGAATCCACTTACCGCCGGAACTTCTACCAGTGCAAGGCACTGCTGGAGATCTTAGGGGCTGATGTGCTCGTTGAGAACCTGACCGCCAACTATATCAAAGAGCGGTTCTTGCAGACAGGGGAGGCTTTCAGCACACTGAATGAACGCAGAATAAGGCTCATTGCCCTGCTTAACTGGGGATATGAAAACGATTATATTACAGACGTTGCCTATCTCCGCAAGTTCAAACCGTTCAAGGATGCCACACACCGGGAAAAGATCCAGGATAAATACTTGGAATCTAAAGAGCTTACAACGCTGATCCGGGGTATTGAGATTAAAAAATGGCAGCAGCTTACCCGGTTTCTTGTTCTGTCCGGTCTCCGGATCGGTGAGGCTCTGGCTCTGACTGCTGCCGATCTGGATATGTATAACAAAGTCATTCATGTGAATAAGACTTATGATGCAAATAACAGAAGCGTGGGGACTCCAAAGACACTGTGCTCTATCCGGGATGTGTATATACAACCGGAGCTTGAGCCGATCTGCAGGGACTTGCTTTTGACTGCCAAGCTTGAAAGCATGGCGTATGGTGTCCGTACTCCGCTCTTGTTCTTTAACCGGAACGGCAACCATATAAACCCATTCAGTTACAATAAGTATCTGCGTGAACGATCTGAGAAGCTTATAGGGCGGCGGATCACTGCACACACACTCAGGCACACGCACGCATCTATGCTGCTTGCTTCCGGTGTGAACATTGAGACCATAGCACGGCGGCTCGGACATGAGAACAGCAAAGTTACCAGGGAAATTTATTTGCACGTGACGGAGAAGCTGACAGAGCGTGATAACGACCAGATCAGGCAGGCAAAAATCATCTGATTTTGAAGGGGCAGAAAAGGGGCAGGATTTTGCCGTTCTGTTCCGGCACAGAAAAACAAAAAACGACTGAAAACCTTGATTTTACAGGGTTTTTCAGTCGTTTTCCTATATATGCATATTGCAAAAAATGCCGCAGACCGGAATCGAACCGGTTAAAGTGCATTTATTACAAATGCAGTGTTTTTGAGACTTTGCGTAAAAAGCCGATAAACACTACATTTTATATATAAGTAAGTTGTACTAAAAGACACGTTTTTCACAATAATATAAAACTATGCAACACGAAATGCAACACGAATTTTAATTCCTTATACCCGCGTCACTTTCTTCAGATACACCCAGCCCGAGCCATTTTTCAGCCTGCCAAAACCGTTCTTCTCCTCGATAATCGCATAAGTTCCAGCTGGACACATCTGCACACGGCTGTAGGTTTTTCCCGGTCCCGTTCTGATCGGGACGTTGCTGCTTTTCGACTGCACCTTGTATGGCAGTTTGACAGATGCATAAACTTTCTTTCCAGCATCATTGTAGACATGATAACCGGCGTGCTGATCCGCACACTGCTTTGCCTTCTTCAACGTCTGAAACGCTCCGATCTGACTTTTTGCGTTCGCCCAGGTCTTGCGGACGCGATACCACGGCTTGGTGGTCGCCGGCAAAATATCGCCATTTTGTCCGGAAATGGATTTTTTGAATGCATCCCAGGTATACGTACCTGTATTGTATACATACGGATTCGGACAGATTTTCCCGGTCACATCATAGTGACGAATGACATGATCTGCAGGGATGTTGTACTTCTTCATCAGGTATCTGGTCAGCTCAATAGCAGATTGTATTGTTGCTCCTTCAAAATACCAGTCCTTATCTGTTGCCCCAAGACTCGCCGCGTTCTTCTTTCGCACACACATCTCAATCCCAATGCTATTAGCGTTTCTGCATTCCGGATGTTTGTAACTGCTCGCCCCACAATGCCAGGCGATATTCCGATCTTCCACGCACTGCCAAATTTCGCCGGCGAAACCGACAAAATAGTGTGCGGATGCTCCACGATTACCACCGCCGTAATATGAACAGTTTTCCTGTGCTCCGCCCAATGCCCCAACATAATGGATCACAATATATTTGATCCTGGAAATATTGCCTGGATTATAATTGTAATTTGAAATCATTCGGTTAATCTTGTTCATAGTCTCTACCGCCTTTCTCAGATGACGCTCATGCGTCCCCTTTTTTCTCTGCTTTCTGTGTCAGTATGTCGATCGCATTGGCGATCACTGCCGGCAGCGGTATGCCCATCAGTCCGGCATTCTCAACGATGCTGATTAATTCATTGGCAATGAACCCGATGATCACTGCATCACGGATGTAATCCACACCGATTGCCAGATCCAGCCGGTACGCCACCAGAACAAACAGCAGCGTCATGCATTTCCTGCACAGACCTTTCCAGCCTGTCCGACTTTCCAATGTCCCTGTTGACGTTTTCTTACTGTTGTGGAATACCCCGGCAACGATCAGACCGGATATGTAATCGATCGCCATAAAAATGATCAGCGTCATCAATGCCTGATCCCAGCCGCCAAAAAAAGAAGCAATCGCCCCACCGACTGCTCCAATACCTGTACATAACATTTCTTTTTTCATCCTCGTTAGTCTTTCCTTTCTTGTTACTCTGTGAGAACATTGATTCTTCGCACCCAGATACCTTCGCCGTTCTCGTTGGCTGATATCATCATATACTTTGCATTATCCGGAACAGTAACGATATAATCACAGTCCCCTTCTTCTTCGATTTCTACAGCTGAAACCATTGTGAATCCGGCACTGCTGTTATCAACTGCAAAAATAATCGGATATTTTCCGCGTCCACTACCGGCTCGTGATACCATGCTCGTATGTATGATATACCGTTCGCCTCGTTGTACATTCAGTGTTGTACACTGTGTTTTTGCCCCTTCCATAAGTACACACGAACTGCCAGCATCTTGTGCTTCCCACAGTTTGCCGTCTGTGATAGACACTGTTTTTTCTACTGAAAAAATTGCCTGTACATTCCGGACATCCTTGCGTGTTTTTGCCATCAACGCCTTACTCTGTCCTGTAATACCTGCCATCTTTGTTTCCATATCTTTTACGTGCTCATTTGTATAACTCTTACACGCCTCAGCGTTATTGTAACATTCTTGGATGCTGTCATGGATCGACTGCCGGACATCCCGCCCGTAGACTGCCGCCAGTATCTTTTTTAAGTTCTCTGTTATAGCCATTCCTGTTCCCCTTTCCTATGAAAATGTCAGCTTCAATGCCGCATGCACACCACATGGTGCATTGTTGACTGCGTTGGTTGTATTCGGCATCGTTGCGGCAATAGATACCATATTACGGTTGACAACGCCCCGGTAGGACGATGCCGCTATCAGCGTGGATGCATTGCCACCATAAATATAATTCCCATTCTGCCGGATCTGCAGTCCGGTTGCCGATGCTATGCTAACAGAACTGCAGCCGACAATCGGTGTCGATACCGGAATGCAGAACTGCACTTCCTTGCCTGCGGATGTCACATAGCCAGCCGTGAAACATTCAATATTTATGCTGTCGCCCTTGGTCAGGATATTCATATTTCCGACTACAAACCAGTATGATCCGCTGTAGACCAGCTCCAAAACCGTGTACTGATCTATCAGCTCTGCAGGGATGTTGCTGTTCCGGTAATAGATTGGCTTCGCCCCTGTACTATTGACGTTCAGTGTTGGATTTGCAGCGGTGTTGGCATAACTGAAACGCACAAACACCCTTGCACCAGCTGCCAGCTTAAAGTTCGACAGGCTGACCGTCTTTGCGGCGGTCGATCCCGTCGTATAACACACGGCATAATGGGCAATGTCAGCCGTACCATTGAAATTAACGCCATCTATTGCCCGTGTTGTCTGGAGTTTTGTAGCTGTTCCTGCATTTCCTGTAATCGTTGTCGGTGTTCCTCCGCCATTGGCATCCACATAACTTTTCACTTTCTTCCATAACTCAGTAAGCCCCGCCTTATCTAGATATGCCATGTTCCTTCCTCCTTATATCAATTCACTTTACACGCAGATTGCATCAATTTCGGCATTGGTAAGTGCATCGACCACAAACAATCCGCCCAGTGCATCCCATGCCTTGCCGTCCCACGCCACGTTGGTACCTGCCGGGCCGTAGTCAGATGCTGCTTCCAGGTTGTATACGTCACCGGCAACCTGCCCTGTAGTCGGCAGTTTTGTTACATCTGCCAGGGAACCCTTGTACTTATACACGCCTGTAATGTCGGATTTCTTCGCATAGATACCAGATAAATCTGCCTCTGTTGGCAAATCATTCAGTTTTGAAAACATCGCTGGAGGCATGAGACCCATATTACCAGTAGTTGCAACTGGAATAATTGCTTTTACGGTACTTCCTGCGAAAGTGAGACCAACAGATGCTTGCGTGTAATCTTCCTCAGTATAGGCCATTGTCATGGCTTCCCATGTTCCTTTACCGCTCAGAAGTTTACCCGTATCGCCTTTCGCCGGTGCCGGTACCAGTCCGTGTGTACCTGCCGCATTAGCTGTTGCACCCTTGAAGTCAGAGTAGGTCGTGTTTGATGCCGGGATGCCTAAGCCTGTGATATCTGTCTTAGTAACTGGTGTCGTACCAGATACGTGTCCGGCTGCATCCACGGTCACTTTGTACAGTCCGTTTGTTTTCGCCGTATAACTCGGATGCACATATTTGTTCGCACCGGTTTCGATTCCTGTCAGTTTGTTCTTCTCTGCTGTCGTATAGTCGTTCGTAGACAGTCCTTTACCGCTTACTTTGTCTACCTTCCCTGATAATGCTGTTTTGATCTTGCCCCAAAGATAAGTTAATCCCGCTGTATCCAAAAATTTTGCCATAATGTTTTTCTTCCTTTCTTTTAACTGTAAATGCAGATCTCATCAATCTGCCCATTCGTTATCGCCGTTACTGTTGTGTACTTCACACGCCCCTGCCCTGCCAGCAGCTGTTGCTGTGTGTATGTTAATGCCGTACCGCCAAGCGTGACCTTGCTGTTTGCCGGTTTTAACAGGTCTGTCACCTTCTTCGTGATCTGCAGCTGCTGCTGTATGTTGTACGTGGGTGCTGCACAAAAAACCTTTTCACCGATCCGCAGCATATCCACATCATAACCGGCATCCGACAGGTCGATTGCAGATAATTCTGTCACCAGATTTACCCCGTTGATCTTCTTAAATGCCTTTTCGCCTTCTTCTTTCAGCTTCGTGGGGTCCTGTATTTCGGAAAACTCCACGGTCTTCGTGATGATGCCGTATTCTTTGACAGCTGCTGCGTCTTCCAGGTAGTCCTTGCCATCGTTCACGCCTGCGATTGTGACCGGCCATTCGTTGTTTGATGTCGATGACCCGAGCGGGATCAGACGCGTTGCAAGATCATCCGTCTTGACGTTCTTGGTAACATCAATTATGTTCTGCCCCTGCCGTATATCCTGGCCGCCTGCCTGTTCATATTCTGCCAGGTAATCAATATAGTGCACACCGCCGACGGTTCGTGTTCGGATATACCCGCCGCTTTCTGCGACGAGTTCATCCATTATGTCCCTCGTGGTGCTGTAATCGTTCCGCTCCCGATCTGCCGCTTCCCCGGTAATAGTCACCTGACCGATCAGGAACTGCTTGAAATCATCCACCTGTTCGTTGTGCTTCTTAACCAGCCACTTGAAATAATTTCCTGACGTTGTCTTTCCCGGTACATCCGTGCCGGTCTTGTGGAATGGACGGATGATGCTGTCCTGAAAAAATACTAGGTCGCCTTCTGTCTGGATCTCCATCTCAAGATCCCTGTCTTCGACGGTGTTCATCACAACGCCCCGGTAGATCGTCTTCTCACTGCCCGTCAGGCCGAACCGGATTACTTCCAGCATGGACTTTCGCCGCAGGACGGATGCCGCAAGCGGATGGTCCAGGACGATCGAAACATCACAGGAGCCGTTTTTGTTGACTTCCTGAGTCAGTGCCCCTTCCGTAATGCAGCGGCCTCTTATCCACGGATGGTACAGGTAGGAACCATCCAGCGTGATCTTATACATTAGAACCTGCCCCCTCTGTATTCTACGGAAACCGTGCCGCCATCCCCTTTAAACTGCATGGTATGGATGCCCTCTGTGATCAGGATATCAGGCACCGTACTGTGCCCTTTTGGGATCTGGTAGCTTTTTCCGTCATATGTCACTGTGACCGCCGCCGAAGCTTCAAAAACACACCCCGTCGGCATCACATCCCCTACGACCGTGATTTCACCCGGTACCGGGATGTTTTTATAGTCTCTGATGATATCCGTTTCAAAATTGAATCTGTCCCATTCCCAGTCATCCAGTGACGTTTTCCGTGCCAGCTTGTACGGCTCTGCATCCAGTGTGACCACGATCTGACTGTAATGCTGGTTGAGCTTGCTGCTGTCCACGCTTACCCTGGCATCGTAATAATAGCCGTCATCCCCGAAGATGACCGGGAGCCGCCTGCCGTGCAGTTTCCCGCGGATGTCACTGGCTTTTGACAGCCAGGTGCTGTAAGTGCCGTCCTTGAAGTCGAACGTCAGCTTATGTGTTGCATTGTCGTACACTGGGAAACCGGTAATGGCTTCCGTCAGATCCAGTGCACCGTTCCTACCGGGGATGGTCACGGTACTTTTCCGGACGGACGGCGTACCAAGGTCCACACCCAGCAGTTTCAGCCCAAAATCGCCCATTTTATACTTTCCGATCTGTACATCCATCAGCTTCCCCTCCTCTGCCGGTTCCGTATTGTGTTCATGTTTTCATTGACGTAGGGTGTGACCGCCTTGCCCACCGTCCTTCCATCCAGGTCGACCGTGGTATGCAGCTCTGCCTGTAACTGTATTGTCTGGTTGCTTGCCGCTTCTAATAGTTTCCCTATCGATGCATTGCCTGCATTTGAAACGGTTATGAAATTGCCTAATTGATTAACCGTCTGCTCGAACCGGTCCAAGGATGCCAACAGCTTCGGATCCAGCTTTTGTAATGCTGCCTTTTTCTGTTCAGTATCCTCGAATGGTGTCGGGAGTGCTTCCAGTACTTTGCCCACCTCAGACAGTCGTCCTTTTTTTGCCAGCTTCTGTATTTTTTTCTTACTTGCCGCATTTGCTTTCAGGGCTTCCAGATCCAGCTCAGAATCATCGGTGCCCTTTGCCTTCTTTTTCTTTTTCTTTGCCGTTGTCTTGCCCGAAGTTGTGGTACCATTTGCATTTGTTGACGTTTTCGTGCTTTTCGCGGATTTATTTGATTTTCCAAGCCCAAACGCTTTTTTAAACGCTTCGATCATATCCTTTGCAATGCCCCGCATGGATTTTTTCAGCGTTTCTTTTTCACCATTCAGACTCTTGATCAGGCTTTTGGCGATCTCCTTTCCGGCTTCTTCGGTTGCTTCCTGTGCGGTCTTGGCTGCCTCTTCCACTTCTTTCGTCCATCCGGCTTTTGTGTCTGTCAGACGCTGTTCGAAAAATTCCTTGCTGTAGGTTTCGGACGAACCCTGCAGCTGTTCCCATTTCTTCTTGTACGCCTCCAGCTCCTCTTCCGACATCGCATTCAGGTGCTCCACGAAGTTGTCTGCCTCGTTCAGGTCCATGCCAAGGATCTGGTCCATCAGGCTTTCCGGTATCTTGTCCTTGAGCTTTTTCAGACCTTCCTGATACCGCTCGACTTGTGTCAGCTGGGTGTCCAGGTCGTACATATTGGCCGGATCCGACATTTTCTTCTTCATGTCGTCCCGAAAAGAAATGATCCGATCGTAAGCCTTCTGGTACTTTTCTGCGATCTCGTCCAGCTTCTTGTCTAAGTCGTCTTCGATCTTACTGTAAGCTTTCTCTGTCCCTTCTTTCAGGGCATCCATGAACGTTGATGTGTATTTATTGGCATAGTTCTTGATTTTTTTGGCGTTCTTCCGGAACTTTTTTGCTTCTTCCTGGAGCTTTTTCTTCTGCGTTGCATCCGTGGTGTTGCCCGCCTCTGTTTTCTTGTCTTCGGCCAGTTTTTCGTATTTTTTTACAACCTTATCCACATAGCCGTCAATCTTGTTATCCAGCTTGGAAACCAGGAGTTCCTGACGCTTGTCAAGCCCGCTGGTGATGGATTCCATGATCGCAGACGCCGCTTCAGAATAACCGCCCTTTGCCGCATCCACTTCACCGGCTGCTTTGACAGCTTCCTCTGACATCTTTTTCATGGTCTTTTTCAGCTTCGGGACTTCGGCTTCAATGCCCTTGATCACACCGCTGACAATATTCTTTCCGATCTTGTTCTTGAAAACTTTAGATGGAGAATGGATACCAAGCTCGTCTTTGGTGGCATCTACAGACACTTTTGCAAGATCTCTGGCACTCTTTTCAACATCTCCGCTGCCTTCATCAATACCGACTGCCATACCTGCCGCCAGCATCTCACCAACTTCGTCACGCATGACACGGGATGGGGATTTTATGTTGCCTTCCTTTTTTGCCCCGGTAACTGCATTTCTGACCGCTGCCCTTGCAGCTTCTTCGACTGCCGGGGAATTGGCTGTCATACCGGCAACGGTTCCACGCATCAGGTTCGCACCAACGTTATAGAACCCGTTGTAATATCCCAGTGCTGCGTCTTCCGCTTTCCGGATGGAACTGCTCGCCGCCTGTGACACCTGCCCGGAATTCTGCTGGATTCCGTCCGCGGTTGCTTTCTGCGACTCTTTTCCGGCTTCCTCTCCGCCTTTCTTGGCCGCCTCCGTGACTTCCTTCTGGCCGGATTCGATCCCGCTTTTTGCTTTTTCCGTGTGCTCTTTGCCGCTCTTCTCTCCGGCTTCGCCTGCCGCCTGTGCGATCTCCTGACCAGTACTGTCCCAGTTGGTTATAATGGCAGCTAATTTCTCTGAATAGGCTTCTGCCGCTTCGCCACCACTCTCAGAATATGCTGCCACTGCATCTTGTAATTCTTTTTTTGACATTTCTGTGCATGCTTTGACAAGATTTGCACTCTGAGGTCCCAGATCAACCAAATATGAAAAAAATTCTTTCGTCATGCCCTCTCCGGCACGTCCTGCAAGGGTTATCAGGTTATCTGCCCACTGATCTACACCATTTGCTGCACTTTTCAGATGTGTTACTACATCTCCTGCTGAAATCTCTTCACCGCCCGAAAAATCTTCGTATGCATTTACAACGCCTTTCAAGTTGTTCTGGATGGACGTTTTCATGTCCTCGTAGGCTTGTTTGACCTCATCGGACATTTCTGTTGCAGAATCTGCCACGCCCTGGTTTGATTCTTCAACAGCGGTTTTATACTCGTAAGCTTTCTCCGCTATTTTGTTGTATCTTTCATCTGCTTCCGAAGTTGTCCCCTGTAAGCCGGCAACGACTTCTTTCTGTTCTTTTATCTGGCCGTTCAGGGCGTTCAGCTGCAATGCATATTTGTCAACCGGTTCACCGGCTGCTGCGTAACTGCTCGCCATTTCCTGCACGGATTCCGTGCCGTCCTGTACCGCAGCGTTATGTTCGTTAATCTTCTTTACTGCCTGTGACCGCAGGTCGTTGAGCACTTCTTCCGCTTCTGACAGCTGGATCTGTGCCTCTGCCAGATCAGAAGCCGCCTTGTTTGCCTGTTCCTGATAAGCATTTGCAAGTGCCTGCTGCTTCATGGAATCGATCACGGCATCCACTGCGGATTTCTCCCTGTTCAGTGCCCCGGTTGTTTCATCAATGGAAAGTCCAAGCTCCGGCATGGCCCCGTTGAGCTGGTCGACGATCGTGTTCATCTGTGCTTTGTCTGAGGCTGTTTTATTTGTTTTATCCGCCAGCTCGTAGAGTTTGTCCGCAAGGTTCTGGTAGGTAGCCGCTTCTGTTTTCGCACTTTTGATGTTTTCTTTTCTCTCTTTCGCATGCTCTTCCATGCTGTCTTTCAGCTCATCGTAGGAATCTTTGCACTGTTCGATCGCCTTCCGGTTCTTTACTGACTCCGATGTCCGGTCTTTCATGACCGCCCCGAATGCCACGGCTGCCGCTGTAAGGGCTGTAAGGGCTGTAAGGGCTACTGCCACCGCACCGACTGGATTCGCAAGGAGTGCCGCTGAAAACTTCGTAAATGCTGTTGTAACCTGTTGAACGACCAACAACCCGACCAGTGCTGCTGCCAGTACTGCAAGGGCTGCTGCCAGTGCCGTGACTGCCGCCACTACTTCCGGGTGTTCCTTGACGAACTCCGTTGCCCATTCCATCGCATCTGCCCCGCTCTGCTGGAGTTCCATCAGCACCGGTGCAAGCTCATCCCCGATCGCTATCTTCAGGTTCTCGATGGCGTTCTGGAAACGCTGCTGAGCAAATTCCCCGGTTTCTGACATCTTCTCAAATGCAGTGGTTGCCGCCCCGGTGCTTCCTTCCATCGCCTGCACCAGGCTGTTGTATTTGGACGTTCCGCTGTTCAGGATGGACAGCATACCGACGCCGGTGCTCGATTTGGATGAACCGTGGAAAGTATTGGGCCGTTCA
>ENA-OPAL01001621-OPAL01001621.1-human-gut-metagenome-genome-assembly--contig:-NODE-1621-length-12659-cov-2.863773_pt1 | contig 12659 bp, 9 predicted proteins | sample MGYA00241057_ERZ501430 | MGnify/ENA primary metagenome ERZ501430 (study PRJEB25962, sample SAMEA2042506) | human gut metagenome | biome: human gut; feature: human-associated habitat; material: faeces...
ACTCGCCCCATCTTGCGCAAGACTACGGTCGTGGTAGAGCAGGCCCCATGGGTCCAAGGTCTCCGCTCCGCTTCGGTCGTTGCAGAACAGACGTCCCCCGGGCGTCTTGCGGTCTCCGCTCCGCTTCGGTCGGCGCAGAGCAGACATCCCCCGGATGTCTTGCGCCCCATCTTCCGCAAGGCTCCGGTTGTTGCTGGGCAGGCTCTCTATAATGATAAGACAGGAAAGGTAGGATTTTTATGATTAGATTTAATAACGATTACAACCGCGGTGCATTTGATTGTGTTTTGAAGGCACTGGCGGATACAAATACAACCAGCTATCCGGGATATGGTGAGGATGAGTGGTGCGATAAGGCTGAGCAGATTATTAAGGGGCTTATTGGCAGAGATGATTCCATGATTAAATTTATTCCGGGTGCGACACAGGCCAATTATGTTGTGGTTGCGGCGGCGCTTTCACCGGTGCAGAGCGTGATTGCAGCGGATACGGGACATATCAATTGCCACGAGGCAGCTTCTATCGAGAATACAGGTCATAAGATTCTTGCGCTTCCTAACACGGATGGTAAAATCAGTGCTGCGCAGATTGAGGCGTGTGCCGCAGAGTATTATGACAATGCAAAGCCTGAGTATCTGACAGAGCCAAAGATGGTTTATATTTCATTTCCGACTGAGCAGGGAACGCTGTATTCGCTGCAGGAGCTGACGAAGATTCACGAGGTCTGCCGGAAGTATGATATGTATCTGTTTGTGGACGGGGCACGGCTTGGATACGGGCTTGGATCAGAAAAGAATGATGTTTCTCTCGAGGATCTCGCTGCTCTCACAGATGTTTTCTATTTCGGCGGAACGAAATGCGGTGCGCTGTTTGGTGAGGCCGTTGTGCTTACAGCTGACTCGCTGAAAAAGCGGTTCAAAGCCTACATGAAACAGAACGGCGCTGTCCTCGCAAAGGGATGGCTGCTCGGACTGCAGTTCCACTGCCTGCTGGGGCATGATCTTTATTTCACTGCGACACGCCGCGCCGATGAACTTGCCATGAAACTCCGCAAAGCATTTGCGGCGCAGGGGATTCCATTCTGGGTGGAGAGTTTTACGAATCAGCAGTTTGTGATTCTCACCGATGCGCAGAAGGAAACTCTGGAAAAACGCTATATTTTCGAGCCAATGGGGAAATCCGCGGACGGCGGAAATATTGCGCGGTTCTGCACCAGCTGGGCAACGACGGAAGAGGAAGTGCAGACACTGATTGATGACCTCAAAGCTTTATAATTTTTGTCCAAAACGGCATTCTGCAAACACCGGCGATCTCTAAATCTGCTTTGCAAATTCAAAGAAAAAGCTGTACCGGTGTGCCACGAAAATGCAGATTTTGCCTTGTTTTACTCCGAGAAAGGAATCTTTATGTCTCATAAAATTGGTATTACCGCCTGCTCCAACCCCATGCATCCTTCCTTTTCCGCCGATCTGGCGCGTCTCTGTCAGATTCTGCGGGAGCTGGGCTTCGATCCTGTTTTAAGCCCCTGCCTCTACGACAACGGTTCCGGCTTTTCCGGCACGGGCGCGGAGCGGGCGGATGCGTTTATGAACCTTTACTGTGACCCAGAAATCACGGATATTTTTGATGTTTCCGGCGGCGATATGGCGAATGAAGTTCTGCCGTATCTGGATTTTTCTGTCATCGCCGCCTCCAGCAAGCGCTTCTGGGGATACAGTGATCTCACGACGATTGTCAATGCTGTCACGACTGCGACTGGAAATGAGTCGATGCTGTATCAGGTTCGAAATCTGCTGTACGACCACAGCGCCGAACAGATCACTCTGTTCCAAAACGCTTTTTCCGGGCAGTCTCCCAGCCTCTTCGACCTCCCTTGCACATTTCTGCAGGGCGATCACATGGAAGGTGTGATGATCGGCGGAAATATCCGCTGTTTTCTGAAGCTCGCCGGAACGGATTTTCAGCCGGATTTCCGCGGAAAAATCCTGCTCCTCGAAGCCATGGGCGGCGGCGTTCCGCAGATGGTTACGTTTCTGTCCCAGCTGAAAATGATGCATGCCTTTGAACAGATCAATGGTATTCTCCTCGGAACATTTTCCCAGATGGAACGCGACCAGCTGACGCCGGATATGCCGCAGCTTGTCCGCCAGGCGGCCGGACCGGATCTCCCGATTGCAAGGACTCCGTATATCGGCCACGGCACGGATGCACATGCCGCCGTGATCGGCAAATTTTATCAGATTTCTTCTGACTGATATACATCCGCGTAGCGCACGCCGAACTCCTCTGCGTCTGCATGGCGTTCCATATAGATATCAATGTGGCCGTACGGCGTGCCGCGGTCCTCGACCGTGTAAATTTTTCCGCCGATATTCAGCTTCGTTCCAAACGGCAGAACGCCGGTTGCAATGGTCCGGCCCTGCACCGGCATTTTTCCGGATGCGGTCGGGCCGCCCGCCCAGCGGCCACAGCAGACGGCGCAGTTGCAGTAAGCGGTCAGTTTAAAATTGCCGAGATATTTTCCCGAAGCGCTTTCCAACCGATCACCTGCGGTACTGTTTTCTGCACTTGTATTCTGCACATTTTCTGCTCCCGCCTTCTGTTTTCCACCATTCCCGTTTTCTGTTGTCTGGTTATCCACAGAGTTTCCTTCTTTTCTCCCATTATCCACATCTCCCGTTTCTATTTTGCTCTCACGTATTTCCTCCGAAATCACCCGCACAGCAAATTCTGTCGATTTCTCATAGTTAAAATCTGAAATCAGAATCCCCGTCGCCTCACTTCCAGCGTGGATTACTTTTCCATCACCGAGATAAATCATGACATGGTAAATAAACCCGCTCTCCCGCTGGTAAAACAGCAGATCACCAGGCTTTGCCTCCTGCACCGGAATGCGTGTTCCAGCTTTCGCCTGCTGGCGTGAGGTTCTCGGAAGGATATACCCGAAATTAGCAAAAATCTGCTGGGCAAAGCCGGAACAGTCGCAGCCGTTTGTAAGACTCGTCCCGCCCCAGACGTACGGATTTCCCAGGAATTTTTTCGCGTACTGCAGGACCTCGCCGCGCGCTTCGTCAGAAGAAAGAAGTGTTCTCGTCGTTGCATATGTATAGGTGTACGCCTTATTATTCCATGGCTTCACCCACATTTCCGCCATGGGAAAACTTTCCTCCTGCCAACGGTTTACCTCTTTTTCAGCCTCTTCTCCGCGCAGGAGATACCGCGCGCAGACAAATCCACGGACATCGCCGGATTCCACATAAACCCAGTCAGAATCCGCATCCGCTAAAATATAACAGAGGCTTCCCTTCGGCAGGATTCCGACGATTTTCTGATTTGTGCCTTTTCCTTCGCGGACGTGAAGCCAGGAATTCACATCGGCGATAGCATATGTTTTTTCAACCGTATGAAACAGCCACGGCATACGGGAAATCGTGACTTTTTCAGCTTCTGCCGCCTGCCACTCACTGTAGCTTTCCCGCGTGCGCTCAGCTTCCTGCTCTGCCGAAAAGACGGGTTCAGCCTCGGCGGCTGGCGGTTCCGCAGACTGTGATAAATCAGAATCCGAAGAGACTTCTGCCGTCTTGTCCCCACCAGCTGCATCATCACTTCCTGCAGATCCGTTTTCTTCCTCCGGCGGTTCCATCTGCTCCCCATCTCCGCCGCCGATTTCTTCCTGCCCCGGCCATGGATCGTTGAAAATATCTTCCCCTTCGCCCGGCCACGGTCCATCCATTTCACTGTTTCCCGGTGTTTCCGGCATGTCTCCCTGATCTCCCGGTTCTGGATTTTCCGGCTCCTCTGGCTCTGTCTCGCCTGCCTCTCCCGGTTCTGGATTTTCCGGCCCCTCTGGCTCTGTCTCGCCCGTTTTTCCCGGTTCCGTCATTCCTGCATTCTCTCCGCCGTCAGGTTCCTGCGGTTCCGGTTCCTCCGGGACTGTCTCATCTTCTTTTCCCTCGGATCCACTTTCCTCTTCCATCTCATCATTCTGCGTACCTTCCGGTTCTGTCACCTCTTCCGCAGGTGCCTCCTCCGCCGCATCTTCCTCCACGCAAAAAGAAGCAGCCCCAACGGCTGCTTCCCCTGCAATCTCAATTCCAATCTGTCCCGGATCGGCCGTTTCCTCTTCTGCTGCATAAACGGCTGTCGGGTTTCCCAGTGTCACTGCGAGCGCACCGATCATCGCGGCGCGCACCAGCTCGGCGCATTTGTCGCCCATCATTGTTTTATCAACCATTTTCGCTTTCTCCTATTCAATTTGTCCGGCCAGACGGAATTGATCCGAACAAATAAAACAGAAGAAACACCTCTGGTATCGCTTCCTATTCCTCTGCTCGAAACAGTCTGACCGCATTTTTTTCTGTCGTCTCAATGACTTCTTCTTCCGAAATTCCCTTGAGTTCTGCGATCTCCTGCACAACGTACGGCAGATACAGAGATGAATTTCGTTTTCCCCGGTACGGAACCGGTGCCAGATACGGACTGTCTGTTTCCAGCAGAATGCGCTCCATCGGAGCCATCTGAACCACTTCTTTGATCTTCTTTGCATTTTTGAACGTCACCACGCCGCCAATGCCAAGATAAAATCCCATTTTCAGGTATTCCTCTGCCATCTCCACAGAGTAGGAAAAACAATGAATGACGCCGCCGATCTCCTCCGATTTTTCTTCTTTCATGACGCGGAGCGTATCGGCCGCCGCCTCCCTGCTGTGAATAATCATCGGAAGTTTTTCTTCCCGAGCAAGCGCAATCTGACGGCGGAACCAGTATTCCTGCTTCTCATGATTCTCCTTGTCCCAGTAATAGTCAAGACCAATCTCACCGACCGCGACCGCCTTTTCCATGCGGCAGAGTTCCCGCATCCGCGCCATCACGTCCTCGTTCAGATCGCCCACCTCATCCGGGTGAAGGCCGAACGCGCCGTAGATGAACGGATACGCTTCCATCAGTTTTCTTGTATTTTCCAGTGATTCCAGATTTGCCGAGACATTGATGATACGCCCGATCCCGTTTTCCTGCATCGAGGAAAGCAGCTCTGCGCGGTCTTCATCAAATTTCTCATCGTCATAATGTGCATGTGTTTCAAATATCATATCCGAATTTCTCCTTAAAAAAACGAAACAGAAACGGAAGAAAGCTCTGCATAGCCTTCCCCTGTTTCCGTTTCCACGTTTATCCATCCTATCGTTCGTTGTTTTCGTAAAAGTAAAGTGCGCCGCTGCGCCTGTGCTTATTATAACGCATTCATTTTTCCCGCGTCAACCAGGAAACGAAAAAAAGTCACTCTTCAACATGATCACCGCCGCGCCGCAATCTCATCCAACAGGCAGCCCGCCACTTCGTCTTTTCCCATGAGCGGAAGCTCCTTGATGCCGTCCTTCGTGATCAGCGTCACCACATTCGTCGCCACACCGAAGCCGGCACCCTCTGTCTTCAAATTGTTTGCCGCGATCATGTCCAGATGCTTCTTCTCCAGCTTTGCACGCGAGTTTTCCACCATGTTCTCGGTTTCCATCGAGAAGCCGCACACAAACAACCCCGGATGACGGTTCTTTTCCACCCATCCCAGAATATCGTCGGTGCGCTCCAGCGGAATGCTCATGTCACTGTCCTTCTTTTTGATTTTCTGATCCGCCACCGTCACAGGCCGGTAATCAGCAACCGCGGCCGCCTTAATCAGAATATCCGTCTCCGGCAATGTCTCCCGCACCGCCTCCAGCATGTCCTTCGCCGTCGTCACCGGTCGCATCGCAACGCCTGGAACCGGGGCTAATGAAACCGGGCCGGAAATCAGCGTCACCTGCGCGCCGCGGAGCATCGCCTCCCGCGCTATCGCGTATCCCATGCGGCCGCTGCTGTGGTTCGTCAGATACCGCACCGGATCGAGGGATTCCTGCGTCGGGCCTGCAGTCACGGTGACACGCACACCAGCGAGCGTCTTTTCGCGGGCAAGCTCCATCGCGATATAATCGAGCAGCACCTCCGGGTCCGGCAGTTTTCCTTTTCCGACGTCCTTGCACGCCAGCATTCCCACGGTCGGCTCGATGATGCCGAAACCGTATTTTTTCAGCGTCGCCAGATTATCCTGCGTAATCGGATTTTCCAGCATCGCCGTATTCATCGCCGGAGAGACCAGCTTTTTGCACTTCGCTGCGAGCACCACCGTTGTCAGCATATCATCTGCAATGCCGTGTGCCATTTTTGCAATCACATTGGCGGTAGCCGGGGCAATCATAATCAGATCCGCCGCTTTTGCCAGCGAAATATGCGTCACCTCATATTTAAAATCACGCGCAAACGTATCGACCACGCAGCGGTTGTTGGTCAGCGTCTCGAACGTCAGCGGGGTGATGAACTGCGTCGCGTTTTCGGTCATGATGACATGCACGTCTGCTCCGGCTTTCCGAAGACCGCTCGCCACATTTGCCATTTTATAGGCGGCAATTCCGCCTGTCACACCAAGTACAACACATTTTCCGTCAAGATTTTCCATTGTAACTCCGTTCTGCTGCCTCGAAGCAACTTTTTTCCTATGATAGTTTTAAGTATAGCAGACAGAAAAACAGATTACAACCAATCCTGTTTGCCATTGATGCAAAAAGGCTTTATAATAAAAGGACAAAAGAGCTCTACTTTTAAAATAATCGCGAGGTATTTTTATGATTTTAGCCATTGATATCGGGAACACAACCGTTACGCTCGGCGGCGTCCGGACCGCACCGCAGCAAGCGTATTCCCTCGAATTCACAGCCCGGATTGACATCAACCACACCTGGTCTGCCAGCCAGTATGAATCTGCGATCGAGCAGCTTTTTGAAGACAAGAATCTTTCCCCGTCCGACTTTCGGGGCGTCATCATTTCCAGCGTTGTTCCGTCGGTTCTGACGCTTCTGCAGGAATGTGTCCGTAATCTGTTCGGCACAGAACCGCTGCTCGTCACATCCGAAAGTGATCTCGGCATGACATTTTCCATCCCGGAACCGGAAAAAGTAGGCCGCGACCGCCTCGTTGATGCAGCCTGGGCCGCCGCACATTATCCGCTGCCGGTCATCACCGTGGATCTTGGAACAGCGACGACCTTCAATGTCATCCGGGAAAACAGCGTCTTCTGCGGCGGCGCCATCGCACCGGGACTCGATATGGGACTTGGCGCCCTCTCCGAGCGGACCGCCCAGCTCCCGCGGCTCGACCTCCAGATCCCGAAACGCATCATTGGCAGAAACACCGAAGAATGCATTCTCTCCGGCACCATCGTCGGCATGGCCGCGATGCTCGACGGAATGGTCCAGCGCATCGAAGCCGAACTCGGCTCCCCCGCCACCCTCATCCTCACCGGCGGCGCGGCACGCTTCGTCGAACCGCTCGTTTTACATCCTCATATCTATGACCCGAACCTTCTGCTGAAAGGGCTGGCGTTCCTGTGTGAGCGGAATTGTGCAAATTAAAATCGTACTTCCAAATATTCATCAGACTTTTTCATTCTGCATGACGTTAAAAAGCGTGTCTGTTCTCCAGGCACGCTTTTCTCTATTTTTCTATGGAATCGCAACCCTTCTTTGTGTTGCCTCTCCGCTTTTCAGTTTTTCCTGATTCTCCTCTTTCAGTTTTAAAATACACGGGCGAATGCTTTCATCATACGTTTCTGTTGTCTGAAGTACATGACCATTGTATACAATCACATCATCGGAATACAGAAATACAAGCGCCATCTGATTCATCTCATGATCGTAGATCAGAAAATACCAGTTATAATCATACAAAATCCTCTCTGTCATGTTGAATACCCGTTTTGGCTTCTGGCAGGAAATTTTTTCTCCGTAAATGGTCGAGAGAATTTCGTCCATCTCCTCCTGATGATCCTCGCGCGTGATCGCGAAGGACATTCCGGCTCCGGTGTCTTCCGGGATATAAAGATAAATCATCTCGGCTTTGTCCGTATCAAAGGTTTCGATTTCCTGTAGCAGTTCCTGATCCGATTTTTCTGAGATGAAATCTGCTGCCGTCAGGAAAACATCTGTCGTACCCCGCTCAGGACCAATGGGATTTTCTTTCTGTGTATACATCGCCGTCATTCTTTTTACCAGACATCCTGCAATCACGCAAAGGATCACTCCAGCTAACACTGTGATTTTTCTCTTTTTCATACGTTTCAAGGAAATCACCCCTCTTCCAAAACAGACATTCCGGGAACCTTCCAAAAGTTGAATTTTCTCTTTTCAGTATATCATAAATTTTTCCGGGACACACTCTTTTCCTTCTCCCTATGCACGGAAAAACTCCCGGCACTGCCGGGAGTTTATGACTTTCTTATTTCATATTACTTTTCACCTGCTCATATACCAGCCCCGGATAAGCTTCGAGGCTGACACCGTTTTTTTCAAACATTGGAAATGCTTCTGCGCCGGATGCGCATACGGCGGTTGCCATGCTTGCCTGTTCGGTGTAGCTCTCCCAGTTGTCGGTGGTAAGGCCAGGCTGGTATGCTTCCCAGGCGGTTTCGTATTCGGTGCTCTTATCGGAAGGAATCGCATCTTTCAGGCTCTCGCCGGACCAGACGGCAAGCTGATCTGCTTTTTTGTAAGTGTATTCTGGGAGCTGATCGTCGCCCAGCGACTGGTACAGCTCGTAGCGGGTAATGGAGTCTTTGGAACTTCCGTAGGATTTTTCCATTTCTTTTTTCACGGTATCCATATCGGCATCATCCGGGTAGGTGATGTCTACTTCGCACAATACCGGTTTTCCCGTCGCTCCGGTCTGATCGAGGTTGATAAACTGAAACATGACTCTGGAAGTTTGCTCGCCGAAAACAGTGGCTTCTGTATCTACTGCGATCGCGGCTGCACTTTCGGTCTCAGAGAAAATTTCCACCTGATCCCGATCTAAATTCCAGTCGGCAAGCACTTCATCCACTGTTTTTCCCCATCCGGTATCCGGCGGCGTAATTTCCTTGCTGCTCTCTTTCGCTCCCTGACATCCAGTCAGCAACAGAGCACACATTGCAAAAATACCTGTTAATTTTTTATTCATACACCTGCATCTCCTTTCCGCTTTGTTATTTTTTTCACATACTTTTTTGTTAGCCCTATACTACCATATATTCTTCTGAAAATCTATGACGTTTGGTGAAAATTTTCTTACATTTTTCTTATGCATTCGATTTAAATCAAAGAAAAAGCAACAACATCCCTTATAGAAATTCTCTACCGCTATTCAAAAACGCTCCCCTAGTATCTATAACGCAAGGGGAGCGTCTATTTTCAATTAGTTCGCTTGTTCTGATAATCGAGTTTTGCTTAAGCTCTCTCCCAGCGGCCTCCCGGGGCTGAAGATATAACCTTGCGTAGGTGAAAAGTTTATGACGTTTTCTGAAACTTTGAACAAGAAACTTTTTATTCATTTTATCAAGTTGGAACTTTCTCCACCAGATCTTCTACCGTACATACTAATGCCCGCGCAATCTTCAACAAGGTCTCTGTCTGCGCCTTGTTAATATCCTTTCTTCGCTGTTCATACTGCTGAATGGTCCGAACCGAAACACCTGCCTGCTGTGCCAGTTCACTCTGACTTAGATTTGCAAAAGTACGCAATTCTTTCAAGTTTGTCTCCGGTTTTGCTTCACGATATAATTCATTCATTTTATCTACAAACTGACGAACATCCATTTCATGATATGGCGTGTAGAGCATTCGCACTTCAGTTACAGGAATAGCCTGGTTTATTTCCGCAAAAGACAAACTGGTACTCCACTGATAATAGGCCAACGCCCAGCCTGTCCAATATTCAGGGCTGCGATCGTAAGAATAAGAGGGGGCTTGTTCCGGCTTTGGTTCCCCTGCTTCCTGTAATACTTCATATGCAATTTCAACTCCCGACATTCCCGCTACCACAGAACAGTCACCTCGTTCAAACCGTGACGCTGTATTACTCATACAAAACCACTGCCATACAGTTTCCAACGGCCGTTTTAAATCGTTGACCATATAATCCAGCATGCAGGCAAGATTTTTTTGTGCAACAGAAAGATATAATTTATCGTAAGCGTGGATCATCTGGTTTCATCTCCTCATCTAAAATTGTGGTGATATATAAATCACCCCGCTGACGGCGGTTTCGTTCCAGATCAAAATATTGCCGACGCGCCATATGATCACGGGATGCTTTCCTCTTATACCATTCCTGCACACTTGCAATCTCATACCCTGTAAATTCCAAACTTTCAAATGCTCTTCTGCTTTTTAAAACAAACTGCTGGCCCAGTTTTCCCAGACGCATTGCATTACTCAACTGACGGTAAGAAATTGCACCATTAATAAAATCCGCTGCAAAAGAAAAATAGCTGTCGTCAGCACGATATCCAATGATAATATCTGCCTTTTCATAATCAAGATGAAAATTTTGTAGCAAATATTCTTTTGCTTCTGCCGCCAACGGTGTGGATGCATCAAATTCTCGATTTTCCAACAAAATCGTAAGCCAATGGAGCATTGTATAGTCGCGCATATTCAAATTGAGAACTTTCAATCCATCACATTCAATCTCATATCTATTTGCGTAACCATTTTTATCCGCACTGACACCCCATTCTTTGGCCATATTTTGGTTTTCTGTACAGTAAAATCCAACACCATAATCATTATAAATTTTTCCATAACCATATTTCGGCCGTTCAATAATATGATCCGAACCATGATAAACTGTTTTTTTCATTTTATCACCTCTGCTTCGAATTATACTCCTAAAGGCGTATAAAAACAACAAATAGAAAAATTTGGATTCAGAAAATACGTTTGAAAGAACTTTTGACATTTTTGCAAAAGCGTGATGCTATGATGTCGAAAAAGAGCGCTGCCGACAGACGGTCAGCCTGTTTACTAATTATGTCAAAAATGGTCGCCTAGTTTGCAGACAGGGGTGGCTATTTTTGCGTCTTACCCTTATTTTTTCTCCACCATACGCTTCCTACAACAACTCCTCCCGCCAGCACAAAAATTATTTGTTTTCTCGAAAGCCTCCATCCGAATAACTCAACTCTTACTTTCTTCGGCTGATACGAATACCCCATCACAATTCTGTTATCATTCCCCGTCCCCACCGATGCATGGCAGTATGTGGTTCCCATGAATTTCATCGCAGATCTCGGTGTTCCCAGCTGGCTTCCGGAGTAGCTGGCGCCGTTTAGCTGTTGGTTGTTTGCAATAAGATTTCCACTGACTGCCCAGTCGCTCATTGTGTTGTCTTTGTACCATAAGGTTCCGCCAAATTCATACGGTCTGATCGCCTCTCCTAGTAAAAACGAGAAGCTGTCGTTTCCACAGGGCTTTTTGTTCTCTGTGAATCCATAGGTTGGATAAACATAAATCGCCGAACCATTTTTGAAGGCTGATGCATAAAATTCAATTCCCGTAAAATCTTCCGCACTTCCATTCATCATCTGTTCTTCTGCATTGATTTTCATATACTCGAATTTTCCATCTCCGCTTTTTAAATCATCGACGATAAACTGCTTCACATGCTCATCCAGCTTTTGTATCTCATTCTCTGGCATCCCTGTTTCCTGCAAATAAGCATCGTAATCAGAAGGAACCTTTTCCTCTGCATTCACATAAGATACCCCCGCATACAATGACAGTCCGCAGCAAAGTAAAACCAGAAATAACGTCCGCATTTTTCTCATACAACGCTCCTCCTTCCTGTTGTCATATTCGATAAACCCGTTCAAATATTCTCTCTTTATCATTATATTATCATAAGATTCAGAATCTTTATATGACGTTTTCCCTAACTTTTTAAAACGCAAAAAATCCCTTCCCACACATCACGCATGGAAAGGGATTTCTCTATTTACTCTATTTTTCTTTTAATCAATTAGCAGATCTCCGCACCCGCCGGCATTGCTTTTTCCGGGGTCATGAGGCATACGTTGCCTTCGGCGTCCTCGGCGCAGAGCAGCATTCCTTCGGACATCATTCCTGCCAGTTTGGCCGGTTTCAGGTTGGTCAGGACCATAACCTTCATTCCGATGGTGTCTTCCGGTTTGTAATATGCTTTGATTCCGGAGACGATCTGTCTTGTCTGGCTTCCAACTTTAACCTGGAAGCAGAGGAGTTTTTTCGATTTCTTCACTGGCTCGCAGGAGATGATTTCACCTACCTGGAACTGCATTTTTCCGAAGTCTTCGAAAGTGATTTCTTCCTTCGGCTCAAGGTCGATCACTGCCTCCTCTTCTTTTTCCTCTTCTCCGGATGCGGCAGCCATGGCAGCTTTCTGTTTTGCCTGGATCACTTCTACTTTTTCCATTACCTCTTTTACATCGAGTCTCTGGAACAGGATCTGCGGCTGATCGGTTACTTTATTGCCCGATGTATACAGTCCGAACTGATCCAGCTCTTCGTAGCTGCGTTTCTCTGCATTCAACTGAGCCAGGATCTTCTCGGTGGTCTCCGGCATGAAAGACTCGAGCAGGCATGCGCCGATGGTGATGCTCTCTACCAGGTTGTACAGAACCTCTTCCAGACGGTCTTTCTTTGCCTCGTCTTTTGCCAGTGCCCACGGCATCGTCTCGTCAATGTATTTGTTGCAGCGTTTGAACAGACCAAAGATTTCGGTCATCGCATCTGCCACACGCAGCTCTTCCATCTTTGCAGCAACTTTTGCTTTTGTTG
>ENA-OPAL01001647-OPAL01001647.1-human-gut-metagenome-genome-assembly--contig:-NODE-1647-length-12519-cov-1.945202_pt1 | contig 12519 bp, 10 predicted proteins | sample MGYA00241057_ERZ501430 | MGnify/ENA primary metagenome ERZ501430 (study PRJEB25962, sample SAMEA2042506) | human gut metagenome | biome: human gut; feature: human-associated habitat; material: faeces...
CCGGTAAACTGGCAGATTTCGGTACAATGCCAATTGCAGGAAAGACCGGAACCGCAGGAACATCTGAGGCTGCCAGAGATGCGTGGTTTGCAGGATATACGCCGTATTATACCTGTGTGGTCTGGGGGGGATACGATGATTACTCCAGATTGGAATCCAGCCGCTATCCCAAGATACTGTGGAATCATATTATGAAACAGCTTCATGAAGGTCTTGCATATAAGGAATTCGAGATGCCTGAAGATGTGGAAGTAAGCAGCGTTTGCAAGACTTCCGGTAAGATTGCCATTGCCGGTGTATGTCCGGAGACAGAGACAGAGTATTTTGCAGAAGGTACAGAACCTTCGGAAAAATGTGATCTGCATCAGACGGCAGTGATTTGCAAAGATTCCGGCCTGCTTGCCGGGGAATATTGTCCGGAGAGCAGCAAAGAGACAAAGACATTTATGAAAAAAGGATCCGGTGAAGATAAGATGCCGACAGAGGTGTGCAATGTGCATACTGGTGAGGGGTGGCTGAACCAGCTCATTCAGGCACTGACTCCGGAAAACAACCATACCGGACAATAAAATAATTTGAATGCGTTCAAGAGCAGGCAGCGAAAGCAGATTGCGAGTGTCCGCTTTACATGTATTAGAAGCATGAGCAGTAAAAATAGAAGCATAAGATAGGAAAGGAGAAAATGAGATGATTTCAACTGATATTGGAATTGATTTAGGAACCGCCAGCGTATTAGTTTACGTCAAAGGAAAAGGTGTAGTATTAAAAGAGCCATCTGTAGTGGCATTTGATAGAAATACAAACAAGATCAAAGCGATCGGAGAAGAAGCACGTTTAATGTTAGGAAGAACACCAGGTAATATCGTGGCAGTTCGTCCATTACGTCAGGGAGTTATCTCTGATTATACAGTTACAGAGAAGATGTTAAGTTATTTTATCAGCAGAACAGTTGGTAAGTCTTTATTTGGAAGAAAACCTCGCATCAGTGTTTGTGTACCAAGTGGTGCAACTGAAGTAGAGAAGAAAGCCGTAGAAGATGCAACATATCAGGCAGGAGCAAGAGAAGTTTCCATCATCGAAGAGCCAGTAGCAGCAGCGATCGGTGCAGGAATCGACATTGCAAAACCTTGTGGAAATATGATCGTTGATATCGGTGGTGGTACAGCTGACATTGCAGTTATCTCTTTAGGTGGAGTCGTAGTAAGCAACTCTATCAAAGTAGCTGGAGATGACTTTGACGAAGCAATCGTACGTTTCATGCGTAAGAAACATAACTTATTAATTGGAGAACGTACAGCAGAAGAGATCAAGATCAATGTAGGTACAGTATACAAACGCCCAGAAAATCTTACAATGGACGTTCGCGGACGTAACCTTGTAACAGGACTTCCAAGGACTATTACAGTCAGCTCAGAGGAGACAGAGGAAGCACTTCGTGAGGCAACTCTTCAGATAGTTGAGGCAGTGCACTCAGTGCTTGAAAAGACTCCACCGGAGCTTGCAGCCGATGTCGCAGACAGAGGAATCGTGCTTACAGGAGGCGGTTCGCTGCTCAGAGGTCTTGAGGAGCTTATCGAGGAAAAGACCGGCATCAATACAATGACTGCAGAGCAGCCTATGACATGTGTTGCTATCGGTACAGGAAAGTATGTAGAGTTCCTTGCAGGCAAGAGAGATGAAGAATTCTAGAATATACGTTTTATAACAGGCAGCCGTGAGGGCGATGATATGTCCCTGCATTGCAGGAATGTATTGTCGCTTTTTTGTTAATATTGTTACAAATGGGGATATTACAGTCAGGGGGATTAGTGAACAAAATAAAGGATATTGGGAGAGGCGTAATCAATCTGGTATTTCCACCGCGCTGTCCGGTATGTGATGGTATAATTGGTCCGGTTGAGAGATATATACACAGCAGATGCTGTGAAAAGCTCTTTCCGGTTGAGCAGCCGCAGTGTATGCGCTGCGGGAAGCCGGTTTTGTCTGAGCGAAGAGAGTATTGTGACGACTGTGCACGGGCACTAGAGCATCACAGGCAGATGCGGGAAGATGACAGCTACAGGCAGGGCAAGGCGCTTTTTGCATACAAGGGCAGCATAAAGCAGACCATGTACAGGTTCAAGTATTCAAACAGACGTGAGTATGCGGCTTATTTTGCACAGACAGCAGTGGAAAGATATTCGGACTGGATACTAAGATGTGGGATAGATGTTATTATTCCGGTGCCGATGCACCGTAAAAAAATGCGCCAGAGAGGCTACAATCAGGCAGAGTGTTTTGCAAAGGCATTGTCTGAAAAAACAGGCATAAGGATGGTAAAAGGGCTTGTGCGCAGAGTGAAAAATACCAGTCCACTCAAGACAATGGGGTATGTTGAACGCAGAAATTGTCTAGAGGGGGCTTTTCAAGTGGCGGATAGTATTGTACAATATGACCAAATACTAATAGTAGATGATATATATACTACAGGCAGTACGGCGGAGTCGATTGGGCACGAGATAGCAAAGAAATGTCCCGGCCGTGTATATGTGCTGTGTATTTGCATAGGACAGGGAAGTTAGGAGGGTTTTATCAGATGAGAATATCTAATTGCAAGGGCTGTGGCAGAATATTTAATGTACTGTCAGATGAGCAGTACTGCCCGAACTGCCAGAAAAAAATGGATGAGAAATTTGATATAGTAAAGAGATTTGTTGAGGATAATCCAAATGTGCCGGTTGAGACAGTGGCCAAGGAGACGGATACATCCATGAAGCAGATAAATAGGTGGATACGTGAGGAAAGGCTTTCGTTTTCACCGGATTCATCATATGGTATACCATGCGAGAACTGTGGCAGGATGATACGTACAGGTAGATTTTGTGATGAGTGCAAGACTAAGCTCACAAACACACTACGCAGTGCCCTTGACACACCAAAGAGCCAGGATAGGCAGCTGTGGCAGCAGGATGACAAAAACCGTATGAGATATATCAAGTAACAGGTAAGAGGATGATTTATGATAAACGAAGAAAAAGTAAGGGAACTGTTTAATATTGCTCTATGTGACAGCAAAAGCGATGACAGCCGTGTGCAGAAGCAGTCCGCAAGCTATTACGGATGGGACTATATATGGAAAGAGGGCTTAAAAAGCTTCTTTACAGGTACATTCGCATTTGCAGGGCTTGTTGTGATGTGGGTTGCTGTCAATGCAGCAGAGCTTTTGGACAGAATCAATAAGCTTGATTTTAAGGCAATGGGTGTCACAATAGGCATACTGTATATTGCATTTATGGCGGTTTACATTTTTGTCACAATTGTGGTGTATACTGCAAGATATAAGGCCGGCAGAAGAGAAGTGCGCAAATACGCAAATCACCTGAAGGCAGTGGGCAGAATATATTCCCGTGAGGAAAAGATTAAGCGTTAGGGAGGCTTTATGAACAAGTTACTGGAAATTAAGGATAAGGCAGTCAAATTTTGCGGTGAGTATGAGCACTTTATACTTCCGGTTGTGAGATTTGCCGTTGCATTTATCGCATTTATAACAATAGATTTGAATATCGGCTATATGGCGAAAATCAGCTCGATGCTTGTGGCACTGCTTTTAGCGCTTGTGTGTGCACTGCTTCCGGTGAATGCAATACTCTGGATTGCTTCGATTATGATACTTTTAGATATGTATGCGCTGTCCATAGAGGTTTTTGCTATCACATTTGTACTTCTTTTAGTACTGTATTTTGTCTATTTTCGTTTTGCACCGAAGGATGGCATGCTTGTGATACTCACACCTATATGCTTTCAGCTTCACATACCATCTGTTGTGCCGGTTGCAGCAGGTCTTTTAAGAAGAGCTTATTCGGTTGTTGCAATAATATGTGGCACACTGCTGTACTATTTCCTTGACGGAATCAGACAGAATGCATCAGCGCTTGCAGAGGTGGTAGATAAAAAGGGGCAGAGCACTACAAAGCTCAATGTGACAATGGGACAGCTTCTTGACAACAAAGAGATGTTTATAGTTATGGCAATCTTTGTTATCACCACACTGGTGGTGTATCAGGTCAGACGATTGAAAATCAACAATTCATGGACTGTTGCTACCATAGCAGGAGGGCTCATACAGTTGGTTGCACTTGTTGTTGCTTATCTGGTGCTCGGACTGCCGGAGAAGATAATCTGGCTTGTGCTCAGCACTGTAGTTGCTATTTTTGCAGGTGTTGTCATACAGTTTATATTTATGAATCTTGACTATGCACGTACAGAAAACGTACAGTTTGAGGATGATGAATATTACTATTACGTCAAGGCAGTTCCAAAGAAGATGATTGCCAAGGAGGAAAAGGTTGTAAAGCACTTTGGCAATACAGGAAGCCTTGGAAAGAAGATTCCGAGACATAATCAGGAAAATATCAGCAAAGAGGCTATTGCAAAAGATCTCGAAATAGACGAAAATATATTTGAGGATGACAAATAGTTACATAGTATAAGAGAAAGGAGGGCGCTATGGATAATGTGAGTGGTGTATTGATACGCTTCAAGGACCAGTTCCTTACATTCACAAATGTGCCGGGCATCAAAATCGGTGTGATAGACATTATAGAGATACTTATTATTTCAGTGCTCTTCTATCATATACTTTTGTGGATAAAGACCACGAGGGCATGGAATCTGTTCAAGGGCCTTATTATCATACTGTTGTTTGTGCTTGTTGCAGCATTGTTCCAGATGGATACGATACTGTGGCTTGCTGAGAAACTCTTTAATATAGGTCTCGTGGCACTTGTTGTTATTTTTCAGCCTGAGCTTCGAAATGCCTTGGAGAATATTGGTGGAAAGACCTTTTTGGGTGATTTTTTTAATACTGGCAGAGGCGAAATTGAGAAATTCTCCGACAAGACAATTGATGAGCTGGTGCGTGCATGCTTTGCGATGGGCAGAGTAAAGACAGGAGCGCTAATAGTCATGGAGGATGAGATAAATCTGGGAGAGTATATCAGAACAGGAATAGATGTGGATGCTATACTTACAAGTCAGCTCCTCATCAATATTTTTGAGAAAAACACACCGCTTCATGACGGAGCGGTTATCGTGCGTGGCAACCGTGTGGTGTCAGCTACATGTTACCTTCCGCTATCAGACAGCCTGTCACTCTCGAAGGATTTGGGAACCAGACACCGTGCAGCGGTCGGAGTCAGCGAGGTAAGTGATTCGCTTACTATCATAGTTTCAGAGGAGACAGGATCAGTTTCTACAGCATACAAGGGGCAGATTGAGCACGATATAGATGCCGATCATCTACGCACACAGCTTAAGCTTCTGCAGAACAGACATAGGGAGCCGGGTAAATTTGAATTAATTAAAAGGAGGTTTAAGAATGGGAAAGAAGCTTCTAAAAACCTTCACAAATAATATAGGCTTTAAAATACTTGCGATAGCATTTGCATTTATACTCTGGCTTGTGGTCTACAATCTCAATGACCCGGTCAAGACAAAGACATTTACCACAACAGTCACCGTCACAGGCCGTGATTCGGTTGTTGACAAGGGGCTATGGCCTACCATCAAGGATTCGGAAAAGACCATCAGCTTTTCGGTATCAGGCAAGAGAAGCTATCTGAACGAGCTTGATGATTCTGATTTTTACGCAAATGTCGACCTTGCAAATATCATAGTAGATAAGGATGATACGAATAAGGCAAGCGTAAAGGTAGATATTGGATGCACCAAGTACAGACATTCGATTACCTTCAACGGTGGAGACCATATGCTCCCGCTTTCGGTTGAAAAATATATGCAGAAGCAGTTTGAGGTAAAGGTATCATTGGATGGAAGTCTCTCAGGTGCGAAAGCACTGGGAAACAAGCCACAGGCAAATCCAAAGGTAGTAAAGATCGGAGGTCCTGAGTCCATTGTTTCAACTATAGCATCGGCTAATGTAAATATAAAGGTCGATGACAATACCATAATATCAGATAATCAGATAACTGATCGCGGTGATCTCACTCTGATTGATGATAATGGCGATGAGATAGATATATCAAAGCTTGATGTGGACAGCCAGTATCAGTCTATAGCAGTGACAGTTGATGTCTTAAGTACCAAGGAGGTGCCTATCAAGTGTACTACGACAGGCTCACCGGCAGGAGGAAAGAGCGTGCTCGGAGTAGAACTATCAGAGGAGTCTGTAATGCTCAAAGGTAATGCAGAAGCATTGAACAATATCACATCTATAGATGTGGGACCAATTGATATATCGGGCGCAACAGACGATATAAGTACATCTGTTGACCTGACAGGATATCTGCCGGATGGAGTTTTTATAGTGAACTCATCCAAGGCAAAGCTCAGTATAGATATAAAGATTGAAACAAATGCGACTTCAACCATGACGCTGAACAGTTCCAATATCACATATGACGGACTGGAAGAGGGATATACGCTTACATTTGTAACAGATAAGAGCAGTGTCATAGTAAGCGGCACCCAGTCTGATATAGATACACTTTCGGGAACTACACTGAAGGGTAAAATTGATGTGACAGGCCTTGGTACAGGTACACATACAGTGACGGTAAAGCCAAATCTGGATGAGACCAAGTACACATGGGGCGAGATAAAGGTTCAGATAGTTATCGGAAGGGAAGGTGACGGAGGCGGCACAACGGGAACTGATGGTACAGGAACAGCCTCGGGCTCAACAACAGGCGGTACAACATCAGGCGACACCGGCACAGGCGGTTCATCGTCATCGGGCAGCACATCGTCAGGAAACACCGGAAATAACGGCTCTGACAGTTCATCACATTGATAGATATATAACCGAAAAGAGGTAATAAAAGTGGTAGCACAAAAAATAATAATCAAGAATCCTACCGGATTACATTTACGTCCGGCCGGCAATCTCTGCAAAGAGGCAATGAAATTTAAATCAAAGGTAACATTTATATATGACGAGAAAAATGTAGCTAATGCAAAGAGTGTACTTTCAGTGCTTGGAGCATGCATAAAGTCAGGCGATGAGATAGAGCTTATCTGCAATGGCGAGGATGAGAGTGAGGCGCTTGAACATCTTATACAGTACATCAAGGATGGACTCGGAGAGTAGTACACAAGGAAAATGGTATACATGGAGAAACATATATGGAGAAGCTTTTAACCATAGTCGTTCCGGCTTACAATGTTGAAAAGTATATAAAGAACTGTCTTGACTCGTTTATAGATTTGTCTGTGCTCAGAAGTCTGGAGATACTCATAGTGGATGATGGTTCCACAGATTCCACAGCCAGCCTGGCACATACCTACGAGCAGAAATATCCATACAGCTTCAAGGTGCTCTCCAAGGAGAACGGAGGCCATGGATCTACCATCAACTATGCGATACCGCGCGCAACAGGAAAGTATTTCAAGGTGGTGGATGGTGATGACTGGCTGGACAAGAGCCTTTTGCCACAATTTGTACAGCTTTTGAAGCACACGCACTCGGATGTCATATCCAATGACTTCAACCTGGTGGATGATAGGACAAAGAAGGTCACAAAACGCAGAAAGGCAGTGTCCAACTCTTATCACTACAACAGGGAGTGGGGCTTTGCGGAGGCCGTCATGGACCCGCTGATCACTATACATTCCATGACCATCCGTACTGATGTATTGCAGAAGAATGATATTCGTATGGATGAGCACTGTTTCTACGAGGACCAGGAGTATATACTCTACCCTATACCATACTGCACAAGCATCACGTTTTCGCCCCTGCCGCTGTATCAGTACAGACTTGGAAGGAGTGGCCAGAGCGTGGACATAAAGATGATGATCAAGCGTCATGACCAGCACCTTAAGGTGCTTGATGCACTGTTTGAGTACAACAACGTGCATGGCAATCTGCAGACCTACAAGAAGCAGTACCTTGAGCGCGGCATAGCCGAGGCAGTCGATGATGAGTACCAGATATTTCTGGCAAAGGGCAATGATACAAGGAACGTTGAGCAGATGAAGAAGTTTGACGAGATGCTGCGTGAGGAGCACCCGGGAGTGTACCAGGCGTGCAGCAGGAAGAGCGTCTGGATGCTTAGAAAAACAGGTTTTAAGATATTTCCGATGGCAGCATGGGTCTATAGCAGACTGCGTGGTAATTAATTTCATGAATAGGCGTTAATGAGTATGCAATACTCTTTTTAATAATAGTAATCAGGACGGATAGAACAGTTAATGAGTAAAATATTATCAATCATAATACCAACATATAATGCAGAAAAGTTTCTGAATAAGGGCCTGTCGTCATTTCTGGTATGCAGGGATACAGATGCACAGACAGCACAGCACAACTGTAAAATGGCAACGGAGGGCCGCTTTGAGGAAATAGATATTGACAAGGCTATACTCGATAAGCTTGAGGTGATAGTCGTAAATGACGGCACACCTGACAAAAGTGTTGAAGTGGCGCAGAAATTTGTGGACTGGTATCCGGATACCTTTGTCATAGTAAATAAAACAAATGGTGGACACGGTTCTGCAATCAACACAGGCGTGGAGCATGTGAGAGGAAAGTATTTAAAGGTGGTCGATGCAGATGACTGGGTAGATACGCTTGCGCTAAAGCACCTGGTTGAATATCTCGAGCATGTAGATTCGGATGCGGTGATACAAAGCTTCAGGTATTATGACATATCAAAGGATGAGTACAGACCGGCAGATGTGAGTGTGCCTGATTTTACAGGAGAGTACAATTTAAAGGATATAGAAAATATGTGGGATGATGTATATGATGGTCTATCATTTCACGGAGTGATATATAACACAGGGTTCTATAAAGCACTTGGATATAAGCTTACAGAGCATGTATTTTACGAAGACCAGGAGTATGCAACTGTTCCGTTTTCGTATGCAAAAACTGTCAGATTTATTCAGGAAGAGTTGTATGTATACAGAGTTGGAGATGTAAATCAAAGTGTTTCAGCAGCAAGTCAGGTGAAGCGTCTTCCGGATTTGGAGCAGGTTATATTTAATGTACTTGAGGCAGAGAAGAGCTTTGCAAAAATGCCACAGGGTGGAAAGGAACACTTTATCAGAAAGACGTCGGGCATAATCACAAGCTATTATCAAATAGCTTTGATAAAAAATACCGACAGACAATCCGGCAGAGCGATAGTAGAGCAGTTTAACATGAAGCTTGCTCAAAAAAGTGCACTTATGTATGAGGCAGTACAGCGTAAATATAAAGTATTTTGGCTGTTTAATAAGCTGCATGTGAGCAACAGCTTTTACGAGAATCAATTTGCAAAGCTGCTTGAGTTTGCCAAAAGGGTTGGCAGAGCAGACAGACTATACAGAAAATAATACTGACTACCATTGTCAAATATGGTGACAGACAGCGATATAAGTGGAAATTAACATATAGAAACAGGAATTAGATAGGATATGGAAACAGAAAATAAAAAGATACTATCAATAATAATACCGACATATAATGCGGCAAAGTTTTTGGATAAAGGGTTATCATCATTTATTATTGATGATAACTCTCTTTTAAATATGCTGGACATTATTGTTGTGAATGACGGCTCTACCGATAATAGTGTGGAGATTGCACAAAAATATGTAAATAAATATCCTGACGTGTACCGGATACTGAATAAAGAAAATGGTGGTCATGGCTCGGCAATTAATGAAGGAGTAAAAATAATAAAAGGAAGCTATTTTAAGGTAGTAGACGCTGATGACTGGGTAAACACTGATGTGTTGAAAGAAACTATTTGTTATCTTAAAGATAATGAAAATAAACATGAGAATTTCGCAGATGCAGTGCTGATGAGCTATAGATCATATGTGCTGCAGAGAGAAAATACTGATGAGTATCCATACGACGATAAATATATAACAAAAAATGGTGGACCATATAATGCAGGATATGTGGACGAGCATCTGTATGATTTCTGGTGGGGGCTGAGTCTGCATGGGGTGATATATAATACGCAGTTTTATAGAAATACAGGACTGACACTCTCTGAGGGGGTATTTTACGAGGATCAGGAGTTTTCAATAATCCCAATGGCATATGCAGAAAGTATCTATGCATATGATAAGGCACTTTATGAGTATAGAGTCGGTGACGTAAATCAGAGCGTTTCGATAGAAAGCTCACTGAAGAGGCTTGACCATTATGAGAAGGTTATCATGAGGCTGATTGAGGCAGGCCGGGATGCGGAGCACTTTAGTATAGGCGGAAAGCAGCTGTGGTTTGATAAAACAAGCAAATTTATCAACGACTATTTGCAGCTTTGCCTGATTAGGAACACTGATAAAAAACAGCTTAGAAAAAGGATGAAGCTGTTTGTCAGTCAAATCGAAAAAAAGAATACAGATTTGTATAAATTTGTAAATAAGAATTATAAAGTATTTTGTGCGTTGAATAAAATGCATATGAGCGATAGAGTATATCAGGATTATTTTATACGCCTGTTACATATTGTACGTCATTAGAAGCTTTTTGTTATCATAATGATGAATAATATGTCTAAATAATCGGAAAATATGTGACAAATCTCACTTGAGGCATATATAAGAAAGTGATAAAATATGGGGCTGTGAGAATAATATAAAATTAAGATAAAGAGGACAAAGATGAAGAAGAAAAATATAAAACTCCTGGTAGTTTTGGCCTGTGTGCTTATGGCGTTGGGAATGTCAGGCTGTGGAAAGAAAGCATATAAGACATTCCCTGAAAAGTACAAGCTTGCATCAGTTGATGTAGGTGGAATGACTGCTGACGAGGCAAAGAAAGCCATAAAGACTGCAGTAGGCAAGTATAAGATATCAGTGAAGCTTGACGATGCATCATTTGATATGACAGCAGAGGATTTAGGGCTTAAGTATAATGACAAAGCAAATCTTCAGGAACTGATAAATGCGGCCAATAAGGATAAGGAGCCGGAAAAGCAGGTGAAGCTTTTTAAAATGGACAAGTCTGATGAGCTGGAGACGGCTCTTGTAGACTCTTATATCACTGCAAAAACGCAGTCACAGTCTGATGCAACGGCTCAGAGTGATACGGATACAGACGCAAATGATGGCGAACAAAAGAAGACTGCGACAGACACACAGACCTTTGATATAAGATCAATTGTGCCATATCGTGCTACAATAGCCTACAATGCAGATGCAGGACAATTTGAGGGTGTTGACGGTGTATCGGGAGATGCACCTGTATATGACAATGCAGCTGCAAATCTGACAAGCGCTGTAAAGGAGCTGAAGGATAAGGTAGAGCTTACATCTGCAACAGGATATGTTGATGGAGAAAAGGCTGCGGACAGCGAGCAGGTAAAGAAGGCATTAAAAGAAGCCAATGCATATCTTGATGTGACAGTGACATGTAATTTCACACCGGCAACAGGTGAAGCTGCTACAGAGGCTGTAGGAAAGGATCAGATAGCCCAGTGGCTTATAGTGGGCAATGACGGGGTGTCAGTTTCGCTTGATGGTGAGAATATGGCTACATACTGTACAGAGCTTGCAAAAAAGCATGATGTGTCAAAGAAGAAAACAGGACAGTTTAAGACAACAGGCGGAAGTATAATAAATGTGCCTGTAGCATCATCAGGACAGACTGTAGATGGAAACAAGCTGTATGAGGCGATTGCTGAGGCAATAAACAATAAAAAGTCTGCAACAGTGGAAGCAGTTTACAGTGAGGCAAAGGAAGAAGAAACAGGTGAATATGTCACATATGGTGGCAATTACTGTGAAGTGGATCTTACCAACCAGATGGTATATGTATACAAGAATGGAGAGCTTGTTGTATCAAGTCAGTGTGTTACAGGATGTATTTCAAAAGGACACGGAACACCTACCGGAGTGTATTCTATTTTCTCAAGAGATAAGGATAGATACTTAAGGGGAGACGGATATAAGTCATGGGTTAATTTCTTTATACCATTCAATGGTGGAATTGGCTTCCATGATGCTTCGTGGAGAAGTACTTTCGGTGGAAATATCTACCTGTACAGCGGCAGCCATGGCTGCATAAATATGCCTTATTCAGCTGCAAAGAAGCTATATGAGAATGTAACATTAGATGAAAAAGTAATTGTATATGGTGGTGTTGACAAGGTGGCCGGTAAAGCACAGAGTCTTGGCGGAGCTGACTCTTATAATGTGACAGAGGGCGACGGAGCATTCAATCTCGGTGTGACAGCAGAGGATAATGCAAAGCTCACATACTCAAGTGATAATGAGGGTGTAGTGAGAGTGGATGAGAACGGTAATGTGACGATAGCAGGTGTCGGAACTGCAACAATCACTGTCAAGTCTGAGGCTACTACAAGCTATAAGGCCGGCAGCAAGACGATTACAATCACTGTAAATGCAAAGCCACAGCCAAACCAGACACCATCTGTGACAATAGGTTGCGGTAATAAAACTGTAACAGAGGGAGATGCACCATTTTCTCTGGGAGCAAGTGCTTCAAACGGAGCAGGGCTTTCTTACCAGTCAAGTGATACATCGATTGCATCGGTGGATGCTGCCGGAAATGTGACT
>ENA-OPAL01001660-OPAL01001660.1-human-gut-metagenome-genome-assembly--contig:-NODE-1660-length-12439-cov-2.887032_pt1 | contig 12439 bp, 8 predicted proteins | sample MGYA00241057_ERZ501430 | MGnify/ENA primary metagenome ERZ501430 (study PRJEB25962, sample SAMEA2042506) | human gut metagenome | biome: human gut; feature: human-associated habitat; material: faeces...
AATTGCGAAATCGTTGGCGATAAACCTGTAAAGGTCAAAACGCGTCTTGTTGTCGAACTTTTATACATAACAAAAATGAAATATGAACCCCACTAATCGGTGCCTATCCCTTTCCTTGTGAAAAAGACAGGCGCCGATTCCTTTTTGGAAAAAACCGAAAGGTCCAGAGGAAATGCGGAGTTGGATTTGCTGTTGGATGAGGACGGTGTGGATGCCATCCTCATGGGCAGACGGACACAGTACCCGGCCGAGGCCGTACAGCTTGCCGATGAGAATGTCGGCGTTGTGCTGAACAGCAGCCAGTCCTATGTGTGGGAGCGCGGAAACCGCCAGCAGGGCATGCGCCTCGACGAGACAACGATGCCGTCGGGATTCCAGAGTGCATCTCTGGACGAAAACGTGCTGAAGGAGTCACTTGGTGATGATTACGAACTGCTGAACCTGACGGGCTGCACAAGAGAAGAAATTCTCTACATGATCAGCAGCGGCTGCGGCGTTGTTGTAAAGACCGGCGCGAACGAGAGTCTGCTTCTGACCGGATACGATATTTTTGGAAATTCCTGGCTGTATAATCCGGCAACGGGCGAGACAACCGCACTTTCTGACGATGACAGCGATGCATTGTTCGCACAGAACGGCAATGTCTTCATCAGTTATATTAAAAAAGTAAAGATCGAGTGATTTGCGGGGTTTTCTAATGACGAAAAAAGTGCTAGAATAAAGAAAGCACTATGAATATTTAGGGAGAAAAAAGACAATGAAACTTACAACCATCCGAGAGATTTATAAAAACCGGGAAGCATACCTGGACAAAGAAGTAACCGTAGGCGGCTGGGTGCGCAGCGTACGTGATTCCAAAACCTTTGGTTTCATCGTTCTACACGACGGAAGCTATTTCGAAACCCTGCAGATCGTATACCACGATGAGATGGAAAACTTCGCTGAGATTTCCAAAATGAACGTCGGCGCAGCCATCATCGTAAAAGGTACCCTCGTTGCTACCCCGCAGGCAAAACAGCCGTTTGAGATTCAGGCGACAGAAGTTACCGTAGAGGGCGTTTCCGCACCGGATTACCCGCTGCAGAAAAAACGCCACTCCATGGAATACCTTCGTACCATTTCCCATCTGCGTCCGAGAACCAACACCTTCCAGGCAGTATTCCGTGTTCGTTCCCTCTGCGCCTATGCGATCCATCAGTTCTTCCAGGAGAGAGACTTCGTTTATGTGAACACCCCGCTGATCACCGGAAGCGACTGCGAGGGAGCCGGCGAGATGTTCCAGGTAACCACCATGGATCTTGACAATATTCCGAAAACCGAGGACGGCGCTGTTGATTTCACACAGGACTTCTTCGGAAAAAAGACAAGCCTTACCGTAAGCGGACAGTTAAACGGCGAGACCTTTGCACAGGCATTCCGCAATATCTACACCTTCGGACCGACCTTCCGTGCAGAAAATTCCAACACCACCCGCCATGCAGCAGAGTTCTGGATGATCGAGCCGGAAATTGCTTTCGCTGATCTGGAGGACGATATGGAGCTTGCTGAGGCAATGTTGAAATATGTCATCCGCTACGTTATGGAGCATGCACCGGAAGAAATGCAGTTCTTCAACAGTTTCGTGGACAAGGGACTGATCGAGCGTCTGAACCATGTCGTAAATTCTGAGTTCGGCCGTGTAACCTACACCGAGGCTATCGAGCTTCTGGAGAAAAACAACGACAAATTCGATTACAAAGTATACTGGGGATGCGATCTGCAGACCGAGCATGAGCGTTATCTGACCGAGCAGATCTTCAAGAGACCGGTTTTCGTTACCGATTATCCGAAGGAGATCAAAGCGTTCTACATGAAGCTGAACGATGACAACAAGACCGTTGCCGCTATGGACTGTCTGGTTCCTGGCATCGGAGAGATCATCGGCGGAAGCCAGCGTGAGGACGACTACGAGAAACTGCTTGGCCGTATGAAAGAGCTGGGACTTGCTGAGGAAGATTACGGATTCTATCTGGACCTCAGAAAATATGGTTCCACCCACCATGCAGGATTCGGACTGGGATTTGAAAGATGCGTCATGTATCTGACCGGAATGGGCAATATCCGCGACGTTATCCCGTTCCCGAGAACAGTAAACAACTGCGAGCTGTAATTACGAAAAGTGATATAGAAACTTAAAAAATACGGATGCCGGGTGCAGTGGAATCTAATGTGGATTTGGTGCGCCTGACGTCCGTATTGTAGTAATAGAGAAAATGAATCCAGAAAGGGGTATGCGCCTATGCGGTTTATTCATATTGCGGACGTGCATCTCGGCATGCAGCCGGATGCGGGATTTCCCTGGAGCGAGGAGCGCGGGGAATCCATCTGGGAGAGTTTTCGGCGGATCATCCGCCTCGTCGGACGGGAAAAGCCGGATTTTCTGCTGATTGCCGGGGATCTGTTTCAGCGTCAGCCGCTTCTGCGGGAACTGAAAGAGGTTAACGATCTTTTTGCGTCCATCCCGGAGACGATCGTCGTGCTGATTGCCGGAAACCACGATTATGTGAAGCGGGAGAGCTTTTACCGCGGTTTCGACTGGGCAGACAACATGGTAATGCTCCTGTCGCCGGGGCCGGAGTGTGTTGAAGTTCCGGAGAAGAAGACGGCGGTGTACGGATGCAGTTACGACAAAAAAGAGATCCTGGAAAACCGGCTGGACGGCGTGCGGCCGGAGGGCAAAATGAAATATCATCTGCTGCTCGCGCACGGCGGCGATGCCCGCCACATGCCGTGGAATCCGGGCCGCATGGCGCAGGCTGGGTTTGATTATATTGCGTGCGGGCACATTCATAAGCCGGGGATTCTTATTCCCGGCAAAATGGCATACGCAGGCGCACTCGAACCGACGGATGAGACGCAGTTGGGGCCGCACGGCTACATCCGCGGAACGGTGGACGAGCACGGCACGCGGATTCAGTTTGTGCCGTTTGCCAGATATGAGTACGAAGATCTGGTGTTGAACGTGACGGAGGATCTGACACAGTATGCGCTGGAGACGAAGCTGAAACAGGAGCTGGCGCTGCGGGAGGATGGGAAGATCCGAAAAATCCTCCGCCTGAAACTTGTGGGACACCGTGCCGCCGAGCTGGAATTTTCTCCGAAACGGCTGCTGGACTGCGGCAGAGTCATCTCCGTGGAGGATGAAACACGTCCGGCGTACGATCTGGAACAGCTGAAGAAAACGTATGGCGCTAGTCTGATCAGCGCCTATATTGAAGTATTTGAAACAAAGACGGATGCGCAGTCACAGAAGGCGCTCGACTATGGTCTCGAGGCGCTGCTGGCGGCACGCAGGAACGGCTGAAAAAAAGATTGCGGGAGGCGTAGAAGATGAAAATAGAAAAACTGGAAATCCGCAATTTTGGAAAAATGCAGAACCGCACACTGGAATTTTCCGATGGGATTCAGCTCGTCAGCGGGGAAAATGAGAGCGGAAAATCGACCGTCCATACCTTCATCCGCAGCATGCTGTTCGGCATGACACGCGGCCGGGGGCGGGCGGCAAAAAATGATGTCTACAGTCGTTATGAGCCATGGGAAAATCCGGCATACTATGCGGGAGAGATGGTGCTTGAAAGCGGCGGCAAACGGTTCCGCCTGACACGGAATTTCGGGCGGCAGAACGCCAATGCAAAGCTGGTGTGCCTGACGGACGGCGAGGTGCTCTCCGTGGAGGACGGCGATCTTTCCATGCTGCTCGGCGGTGTCAGTGAGATTGTGTATGATAATACGGCTTCGATCGGGCAGTTAAAAGGCAGAACCGAGGAAGGGCTTGCGGATGAGCTGCGGAACTATATGGCAAATTACCAGGGGAGCAGCGATGGAGAGCTCGATGTGGCGGCGGCGCTGGATCTGCTGAAGCAGAAGAGAAAGCGCCTGGAGCAGGAACAGAAAAAGACGCTGGCGGGACTGGAAAAACGGAAGGAAGAACTTGAGACGAAAATTTCCGTTTTTACGGAGGAGTGCCGTCAGAGCGAGGAGAATCTGCAGCAGGCGAAAGAGCAGATGAAGCGGGATATTTATCAGAAGGATGTGCCGATCGAACGGGTGCGGAAGATGAAAAAAGAATCTCGGAAGAGCCGCAAATGGGGTGCCGCGTGCGTGGCGCTGGCTGGATTTCTCTTGTTCTTATGCATTCTGCAGTTCTTCCATATTGATTCGCTGCTGACGAGAACGGGACTCGGGCTTGCGATTGCGGCGCTCTTGTATCTGGCGTACAGTCTGTTCCGTCACCGGAAAACGGAGGTCGAGCAGGTCGTGACGGAGCCGGAGGAGCAGGCGATCCGCCGCCAGCAGTGGAATGTGGACCGCCTGAAGCAGGAGCTGGGGCAGAAACAGACGGTGCTGTCGAACTTGCAGAGTGAATACGAAGAGCTCTGCATTTCCATGACGGAAAAAGATCATCTGCAGGAAGAACTCGATGCGCTTTCCCTGGCGGGGGAGACGATCCAGAGTCTCTCCGTACAGATGCAGAGCCGGATCGGCGACCGCTTAAAACAGCAGATGTCAAAAACGCTGTCATCGCTGACGAATGGCCGCTATCTGCAGGTGAATATGGATGAGAATCTGCGGATCGGCCTTCACACCGCAGACGAATATGTGCCGCTTGAACAGGTCAGCCGCGGCACGATCGAGCAGGCGTACTTTGCGCTCCGCATGGCGGCGATGGATGTGCTCTGCGGCGAGGAGGAGCTGCCGGTGATTCTCGATGAATCGTTTGCGTTTTACGATGAAAACCGGCTGAAAGAAACTTTGAAATGGCTGGCGGAAAACCGGACGCAGGTGCTGCTCTTTACGTGTCAGAAGCGGGAGGAGGAAGCACTCTCGGAGATGGGAATTCCGTACCGGAAAATTGTGCTTTAAGTAATGCGGCTCGCAGAGAATCGGTGAGTTGTGGTTTGGAAATAAAGGAGAATAGAAGTTATGCTGACAATAGGATGTCATTTATCATCGTCCAAAGGATATCTTGCCATGGGAAAAGAGGCGGTGTCCATCGGGGCGAATACCTTTCAGTTTTTTACAAGAAACCCGAGAGGAAGCAAGGCGAAAGCCATCGACGAGGCTGATGTCGCAGCGTTTCTTTCTTACAGTAAGGAGCATGGAATCGAGCGCATTTTGGCACATGCGCCGTACACGCTGAATCCGTGCTCGAAGGATGCGCACACGAGAGAGTTTGCATGGATGACGATGGCGGATGATCTGAAACGGATGGAGTATACGCCGGGAAACTGCTACAATTTCCACCCGGGCAGCCATACCGGACAGGGGGCGGAAGAGGGAATCCGTCTGATTTCGGAGATGCTGAATGAAATTTTAAAACCGGAGCAGACGACCACGGTGCTGCTCGAGACGATGGCAGGAAAAGGAACCGAAGTCGGCCGCTCGTTTGAGGAACTGGCGGCGATTCTGGAGCGCGTGGAATTAAAAGACCACATGGGTGTCTGCCTGGATACGTGCCATGTGTACGATGCGGGATACGATATTGTGGATCACCTCGATGATGTGCTTGAGGGGTTCGACCGCGTGGTAGGACTTTCGAAGCTGAAAGCGATTCATCTGAACGACAGCAAGAATCCGTTTGAGAGCCATAAGGACCGCCATGAGAAGATCGGCGAGGGATCGCTGGGGCTTGCGGCATTTGAGCGGATTGTGACACATCCGGCGCTGGCGGGACTGCCGTTCTATCTGGAAACACCGAATGAGCTGGATGGATATGCAAAAGAGATCGCGCTGCTGCGCGGGTTTGTGAAATAGAGGAAGAAGGTAAGAGAAAGTGGAAAACACGAGAGAGAAGAATAAAAGAGCTGACGGAAGAAAAAAGACGTATTTCGACAGGGAAAATAAAAAGAAAGCCGCTCGTACCGAGAAAACAAAGAGCGTGGCACCGGAAAAAGGAAAGCAGAAAAAGAGTTCATCATCGTCGAAATGTCCTTATCAGAAAAAATGCGGCGGATGCACATATCTGAACCTCTCCTACGAAGAGCAGCTCGCGAAAAAAGAGCAGTTCCTGAAGAAGACTCTGAAGGGCATCGTCCCGGTCAAAGGCATGGTTGGCATGGAAAATCCTTATCATTACCGGAATAAAGTCAATTCCGCCTTTGCACGCAAAAAAGACGGAACGATCATATCCGGCATTTATGAAAAGGGCACACACAAAGTGGTCCCGGTCGATGAGTGCCTGCTCGAGGATCAGCGTGCCGATGCCATCATCCGCGATATCCGCAGTCTGCTGAAGAGCTTCAAAATCATGATCTACAACGAGGACAGCGGCTACGGCCTCCTGCGCCACGTCATGGTGCGCACCGGCTTTGCTTCCGGCGAGATCATGGTCGTCCTCGTCTGCGTATCACCAGTCTTCCCGTCAAAAAACAACTTCGTAAAGGCCCTGCGCAAACTCCACCCGGAGATCACCACGATCGTACTGAACGTCAACGACCGCACCGACAGCATGGTACTCGGAAAACGCGACATTGTCCTCTTCGGACGCGGTTACATCGAGGATGAACTCTGCGGCTGCACCTTCCGCATCTCCCCGCAGTCCTTCTACCAGGTCAACCCGGTTCAGACGAAAAACCTGTACGAAAAAGCCATCTCCCTGGCCGGCCTCACCGGAAACGAACGCGTCATGGACGCCTACTGCGGAATCGGAACCATCGGCCTCATCGCATCCCGCGATGCCAGAGAAGTCATCAGCGTCGAACTGAACCCGGACGCCGTCCGCGATGCCGTAACAAACGCCAAACGAAACCAAATCAAAAACGTCTCCTTCTACCAGAACGACGCCGGCGCCTTCATGGTCTCCATGGCCGAAAAAGGCGAAAAAGCCGACGTCGTCTTCATGGACCCGCCAAGAGCCGGCAGTGATGAAGCCTTTCTGTCCTCTGTCGTAACCCTTTCACCGAAAAAAGTGGTCTACGTCTCCTGCAATCCGGAGACATTGGCGAGAGACCTGCGGTATCTGACAAAACACGGATATAAGGCAGAAGAGGCATGGGGGTATGATATGTTCGCGTGGTCGGAGCATGTGGAAAGTATCGTGTTGCTTTCCAAACTTAAATCAAATAAGTTGAAGCATATCAATGTGGAATTAGAGATGGATGAGCTTGATTTGATGGCGGCGGAGAGTAAAGCGATCTATGCGGAAGTCAAGGATTATGTTTCTGAAGCAAAGCGGATTGAAAGTTAGCAACTTGTATATCGCACAGGTGAAGCAGAAATGCGGCATTATTGAGAGGGCAAATTATAACCTGTCAAAATTGGAAAACTCTAGACAGCCGAAGTGTCCGCCAGGGAAAGAAGCGGCTATAAGGGAGGCACTGGAACATTTTCGGATGATATGACGATATCGTAGAAATAGAAGAATCCTTTTTCTTTGACTTGGTTCTTTAAGTCCCTTTGTTAGTTTTGGTTAGTGGGACATAATTTTACATTTGAAGAAACGTGAATACGTATCGGAAGATAGATAGAGAGTTCAAACAGATACGAAGGAGTTTTGTTCATAAATGATAGAAAAAAATAAGATTTTAGAATCATGGATAATGGTGGAACATTTATCGGAGGGAGACATCGGTTTGAATGATAAGGCTATTCTCACTCTGAATGATTTGCAGGAACAGGATTTCTATTCTCTGTTTCTGCATAAAATTGAGAAAAAGAAATGGAATCGACGGCAAAAAGGAGGAGTCGTTGTCTATTTTGATATTTTTAAATTTCAGGAAGTTGTGGACATACTTCATGCAGAGTATGGCTTGGAATCGACGGATGAGGATATTCGTTTCGGAGACAAGTTCAGTTTCGCGCTGTATTTCGATAAGAATCTTAATTTTCTGGAGGATATGACATTCTTTACAGAAAGTGCTTACATACGGAAATTCAAAAAAGTTCCCTATGAGAAAGAGTTTCGGGAATTTGAGAAAGATTTTAAAAATCAGCTTGCTCAGGATTTTGATGAGACAGCAGGGGATTCGGCGAAGTTTAATGCTGCGATGCAAAAGGAACTCCTGCAACATGAGGTTGATATAATAAATTGCCGGATGAAGATTCTGGGAAATATCGAGACTGAAGCGACGAATCTGCATTCTTTTTTCATCGATGATCTGGAAAAAGCAAAAAAAATCGAAACGGTTAATTTGAATGCTTATTTGTATGGAAATAAAAAGGAACGCATGAACCTTGACAGCAAAAAAGATTCAGTGAATTTTCATCCGCATCTGTTTGAACAAATTCTGCAGCCGAAGAATTATCCCCTGGGAAGGTTTCCAAGCAATACGACATATGCGCTTTCTCTGATGCAGCAAGTTGCGGTAAACTTATCCATCGGCTTTGACAACAATCAGATGAGAAGTGTCAACGGTCCGCCTGGAACCGGAAAAACGACGCTTTTGAAGGACATATTTGCGCAGTTAGTGGTACAGCAGGCGTATAGTATTGCGAAACTTTCGGACCATTTTATCAAAGGAACAGAGAAAACAATTTATTTTAATCATGCATCGATTGGAGAGATCCCGGAACATATTATCGAAAATAATATCGTGGTTGCAAGTTCGAATAATGGTGCGGTTCAAAACATTGTGAACGAACTTCCGTTGAGTAAGGAGATTGACAATTTTCTAATCGATGAACTGAAAGAAGCGGACTATTTTTGTGAGATATCGAATGCGAAGGTGTCGGTAGAGTGGTTGGAAGATGAGAACGGGAAGAAAAGAGAGGAACTGGTAAAAGAATCTGTTCCGGGAGAAGAAAAGTTTTGGGGAGTATTTTCACTTGAAGGTGGAAAAGCGAATAATATGAGCAATATCCTCACGAATATGAAGCATATCCACAAATATTTGGAAGAAGATTATCTGCCGAATCAAGGTATATATAAACAATTTCTGAGTCATTATGAGGAAGTAAAAGCGATTCGAACAAAAAGGCAGGAATTTGCAGATAGCGTTCGGATGTATCAGGAATATACTCAAAAGATGGAACAGGTTCGTGGCAGCTATCAAGAAAAATTAGAGAAGAAAGAGCATGAATTGTGCGTAGAACTTAAGAAGCTTGCAGAAAATAAACAGGAATGCGGGCAGCAGTTGGAACAGTTACATCTCAGTTTGAAAGAGGTACAAAACAGGGCAGAAGCTGTCCGAAAAAATATGGACAGTATGAACCAGTGCCTTCAAGTACACAAGGAGCAACGTCCTTGCTTCTTTGCGGGAAAGAAAAAGAAAGAGGAATATAGGAGCAGATTAAATGAGATTACGGATCAGTTAGTAAAATTAAATGATGAAGATATAGAATGCAGGGAACAGGAGAAAAAAATTAATGAAAATATTCATTTGCGGCAAACAAGGCTGAGTAAAAGTAATGAAAAACAGGAGAAGCTTAAGCAGGAGTTTAACAGTTGGAAGACGGTTGAAACAGGTAAAATTTCAAATTTGGAGAAAAGAGTCCGCGAATATGAAAATATAAAAAACGACAGTAAGACAGAACCGCTGAATATGAATCAGGAGTATGAAGATTTACAGATATCAAACCCGTGGTTTGACGAAGCGTATCGTGTCGCACAGTCAAAATTGTTTGTTATGGCATTACGTGTTCGAAAACAATTTCTTTATGAGAACAGAAAAAATGTAAAGGCGGCCATTATCGTCTGGGATCAGCAGGAGAAGTATTTGGATCGAAAGCATGTGATTGAGGCGGCATGGAACTGGATTAATATGACAATTCCGGTGATTAGTTCTACGTTTGCCAGTTTTTCGCGTATGTGCAAAAATCTTGGAGCTGAGACACTGGGGCATCTTTTTATCGATGAAGCAGGACAGGCGCTGCCACAGGCGGCTGTCGGTGCAATCTATCGCAGCAGGCATGTAATGGTGGTCGGTGATCCGTTGCAGATTAAACCGGTTCTTACGTTGGATTCTAATACCCTATATATGTTGGGGGAGCATTTTGGAGTGACAGAAAAATATTTATCTGCATCTGCATCCGCACAGATTTTAGCAGATGCGGCAAGTCAGTACGGGTTTTATCGAAAACAGGACAAGGCGGAGGATTCATGGGTTGGAATTCCGCTATGGGTGCATAGAAGATGTCGGTATCCGATGTTTACAATTTCGAACATGATTTCCTATGACGGATTTATGGTGCAGGGAATGGAAAAGTACGGAAAAGCAGACTGGTTTGATGTTGGTGGAATGGCGAACAATAAATATGTCGAGGAACAGGGAGAATTCCTTTTGCATAAGCTCAAGGAGATGATAGATAAAAATCCGAAAATCTTAGATAAAAAAGAAAAAGATGTGGTTTATGTAATTACACCGTTTTCCAATGTGGCATATCAGCTTTCTCAGAAATTACGGAAAATTCACTTTACCCGATATGATGAACAGGGAAAACCGACAAATGTCGGAACTGTCCATACGTTTCAGGGGAAAGAGGCTCCAATCGTATTTTTTGTACTCGGTGCCGACAGGCAGAGCAGCGGAGCGGCACGCTGGGCAGTAACCGAAGCGAACATAATGAATGTTGCGGCGACGAGGGCCAAAGAGGAGTTTTATATTATTAGTGATAGGAAATTGTATCTTGGGCTTGGGTGTGATGTTGCAACAGATACGGATCGGATTATCAGAGAATATAAAAATCAGTATCTTGTGGATGATCATGCACACAAGAATGAGTTGCGCATGCAGGTTGACGAGACACGGACACTCATTATTGATGCGGATTTTAGACGCATTACAGGAACGGTCAAATATGTTGGAAAGGGAACAGAAAGTTTTTATGCCTATGTAGTTGGTGCTGATGGAAAAGAATATTCCATTACCGAAAGTATTTATTCTAAGACAGAGAGTGCAATAGAAGTGATTCAAAAGGGTAAAAAAATATCTTTTATTCCAGGAGAAGGGAATAAGAAACTATTTGCTACAGAGGTGAAGATAGATGTTTAATTAAGAGAGAGGTTATCGGGAATTTAATGGAACGGTAAAGGGAGGGGTAAAAGATGGAGGATCAAAGAGACAATCCTAATATTATTGGGAGTGAAATCATCATATATCAAACGGAAGATGGATATACAAAAATTGACGTTAAATTTGAAGACGAGACCGTTTGGCTTACACAGGCACAATTATGTGAGTTGTATCAGACAAGTAAATCTAATATCAGCGAGCATATCAAGCATATTTTTGAAGAGGAAGAATTGGATGAAGAGTCAGTTGTTCGGAAATTCCGAACAACTGCAGCTGATGGAAAAAACTATAATACAATTCATTATAATCTTGATATGATTATTTCTCTTGGATATAGAGTGAAATCCAAGATTGCTACAAATTTCCGTCGGTGGGCTGCTGAACGATTAAAAGAGTACATGATAAAAGGCTTTACAATGGATGATGAACGGCTAAAAAATCTGGGTGGGGGTAATTATTGGAAAGAGTTATTAGACCGTATTCGGGATATTCGCTCATCTGAAAAAGTGATGTACCGACAGGTACTTGACCTTTATGCAACAAGTGTTGATTATGATCCCAAGAGTAGTGAATCCATTGCATTTTTTAAAATGGTACAAAATAAATTACACTATGCAGCACATGGACATACAGCAGCAGAAGTTATATACGAGCGTGCGGACGCCAGTCAGCCTTTTATGGGATTAAAAAGTTTTTCTGGTGATTTTCCTGTATTGAAAGATATCAGTATTGCCAAAAATTATCTCAATGATGAAGAGTTAAAGATCCTAAATAATATTGTATCGGGATATTTTGATTTTGCGGAGATTCAAGCTATGCGTCACAATCCCATGCATATGGAAGATTATGTGGAACACCTTGATAATGTTTTGAAAACTACAGGTGAAAAAGTGTTGCAAGGAGCCGGAACGATTAGTCATGCACAGGCAATTGAAAAAGCAACAGAAGAATATCGGAAATATCAGGTGCAGAACTTATCGCCGGTTGAAGAAGAATATTTGGAAAGCATTAAAAATATTCACAGTACAGTAAAGAAAAACAGTAAGAATTAATTTTCATAAAAGAGATTTTTAGAAGTTGGTAAAAATACGAGTTTGGACAATGATGAGTATGTCGAGACGGTCTGTTTGCTGTCAAGAAAATAAAATCAAGTACTGAAAAGTAGCGTATTTCCGAGCTTTTTGTAAGGTTGGTATCATCAGAGAAGCCTTGCGGAAAGCTCGGTTTTATTATATGGAAACATATCTACTTTTTGGTCTGATTGGAGAAAAAGTGGATGGCCGGAAAATTGCGGTAGGGTTTAGGCTGTGGATTAGATGTTAGCATTTCCGGATTTGGTTCATCGTGAATCAGTCGATACAGCGGATGTTTGATAGTTTTTTCCTCGCCACCGGTACCGAGAGTATGAAACTTTTTCTGTAAAATAATGTTTGGAAGGTTCTTCTATGATA
>ENA-OPAL01001666-OPAL01001666.1-human-gut-metagenome-genome-assembly--contig:-NODE-1666-length-12405-cov-6.906721_pt1 | contig 12405 bp, 9 predicted proteins | sample MGYA00241057_ERZ501430 | MGnify/ENA primary metagenome ERZ501430 (study PRJEB25962, sample SAMEA2042506) | human gut metagenome | biome: human gut; feature: human-associated habitat; material: faeces...
AGCTGGGAGAGCATCTGCCTTACAAGCAGAGGGTCATAGGTTCGAGCCCTATAGGCCCCATTTTTGAACAATTTAATTGAATATGCGGGTATGGTGGAATAGGCAGACACAAGAGACTTAAAATCTCTCGGGGGCAACTCCGTGCCGGTTCAAGTCCGGCTACCCGCAGTATCAGTAAGATTCCTATTTTCGGGAATCTTTTTTTGTGCCATAAGATTTATTGACAGAAATGGGAAAATATTCCTAGTGTGTTGGTAGGGATATTGACAAGGTTATTTTCCCATGATAGAATCCTGACAGTTATAAAACGAATTATTTTGTCCGATTAACTGAATCAAGTAAGTCCCCTGCTTCTATTGTGGAAAGCAATAAGCTGTGGAGGGGGACTTTGTTGTCGGTACAATATACATGGAAAGAATATAAGGAGAAATCAGAAAATGCTGAATCAGTTTTCAAGAACAGAATTATTAATTGGAAAAGAAGGAATGGAAAAGCTGAAAAATTCCAGAGTTGCAGTATTTGGAATTGGCGGTGTAGGCGGATATACGGTAGAAGCCCTGGTAAGAAGCGGTGTTGGAACACTGGATCTGATCGATGATGACAAAGTATGCCTTACCAATATCAATCGCCAGATTTATGCGACAAGAAAGACTGTAGGAAAATATAAAGTTGATGTGGCCAGAGACCGTATCCTTGAAATCAATCCGGATGCAGTTGTAAATATCCACAAGACGTTCTATGTGCCGGAGACAGCAGATTCCTTTGATTTTTCCCAGTATGATTATGTGGTCGATGCGATTGATACTGTAACTGGAAAACTGATGCTTGTAGAGCAGGCAAAGGCTTCAGGAACACCGATCATCAGCTCTATGGGCGCCGGAAATAAGATGGATCCTACCGGTTTTATGGTGACAGATATTTATAAGACATCTGTCTGCCCGCTGGCAAAGGTTATGCGTCGCGAATTGAAAAAACGTGGAATTAAAAAGCTGAAAGTTGTTTATTCACAGGAAAAACCAATGACTCCTATTGATGACATGGCGATCAGTTGTAAATCTCACTGCATCTGTCCTCCTGGAACGAAAAGAAAATGTACCCAGCGTCGTCAGGTGCCGGGAAGCAACGCTTTCGTGCCATCCGTAGTAGGACTGATCATTGCCGGTGAGGTTGTAAAAGATCTGATCAAATAAAATCCGAATATTCCGTAAAAACAGATATTGCAAGTATACCCGTACTGTGCAGTATCTGTTTTTTTATTCCTGATAGTTTGATTGTTTTTGCAAAAGCTGTTCTTTTTATAGAATGTTCAGATTTTTTATGATAAAATATTTTCTATAGATAATTCTGTAAATAAAAGAGAAGGGCGATAAAGTATGGGGATCGTTGAAAAATTTATAAAAGAGGGACAGCTGACAAGGGAAGAATATCCGGAACTTCTGCATTTATATCAGGATCCGGATTCGGTTCGTCTGCTTCGGGAAGAAGCTGTCCGTATCCAGAAGAAATATTTTGGAAATAAAATATATACACGAGGTCTGATCGAATTTACCAATTACTGCAGGAATGACTGCTATTACTGCGGAATCCGCCGTTCAAACAAGAATGTCAGCCGTTACCGCCTTACAAAAGAAGAAATCCTTATGTGCTGTGAAAACGGGCATGAGCTGGGCTTTCGGACATTTGTGCTGCAGGGAGGAGAAGATCCATGGTTTAATGATGATCGAATGGTGGACATCATCCAGTCCATCAGACAGGGATATCCGGACTGTGCCATTACACTGTCTATTGGGGAGAAATCAAAAGAAAGTTATCAGAAGTTTAAAGAAGCCGGGGCAGACCGTTATTTACTCCGTCATGAGACAGCCAATGAAGAACATTACCGTTACCTCCATCCGGAAAATTTAAGTTCTGCAAACCGGAAACAATGTCTTTATGATCTGAAGGAGCTTGGATATCAGATCGGAGCAGGTTTTATGGTAGGGGCTCCGGGGCAGACGATGGAATATCTGGCGGATGATCTTGTTTTTCTGAAAGAGCTGAACCCTCATATGGTGGGAATCGGACCGTTTATTCCCCACCATGATACGAAATTTGCAGAGGAACCTGCGGGAAGTGTGGATCTGACACTGTTTCTTTTGTCTGTCATCCGGATCATGCTGCCACAGGTACTTCTTCCGGCAACCACAGCTCTGGGAACTCTGGACCCGAGAGGCAGGGAAAAAGGTTTTCAGGCAGGTGCCAATGTAGTAATGCCAAATCTTTCCCCGGTGAAGAACCGTAAACAGTATGAACTTTACGATAACAAGATCTGCACAGGAGAGGAAGCTGCGGAATGCAGGGGATGCCTTTCCAGACGTGTGGAGTCGGTTGGTTATGAGATCGTCACAGATCGTGGGGATTCTCCGATGATGCTTCACTGATTTGGGTCAAATATTTTATGTATCAGTACTTTCTTTTTTGAGTAATTTACGGTAAAATACCAGTGAGATCAGATTGCTAAAAAATTAACAGCTGGTCAGAAACAAGCGGAGTTTTCCTGTATGCGGATAAAACAGGAAAAATTATGGAGTGCGTACAATATGGAAAAAACAGAAAATGCTGTGCGGAGCAGACTTCTGGAAGCGGGAAAGGAAGAATTCAGAGACAGGGGATTTCTGAAGGCTTCTCTTCGTGCGATCTGCAAAAAGGCAGATGTGACTACGGGAGCACTATATTTCTTTTTTGAAAGCAAAGCAGCTCTTTTTGAGGAGATTGTGAAAGAAACGGTGGAAAAGCTCAAAGAGCTTACCAGAGATTTTTCCAATCGGGAAAAACAGCTGCAGCCAGAAGAATATGACAGAATTCTTATGGAATTTATCTGGGAAAACCGGGATATCGCAAGAATCCTTATGGATGGAGCGGAAGGAACTCGATATGACAATTTCCGGGAAGATACCTGTATAAGAATGGAACAGTTCCTCCGGGAAAATCTTCAGAAAAAATGTGGAAAAGAAGTGGATAGTGATCTGGTACATATTCTGGCAGAGACGAAATTACAGGGATACAGTGAACTGCTCAGAGGAGATTATTCAAAAGAAAAGTTTATGGAAATTTTCAGGATGCTGAAGATCTGTTCCTGTCAGAGTTTCCTGGCAGTTGCAGAAGAAATAAGCAGAAAGCAGTAAAGACCTGGCAGCTTTGAGCTGTCAGGCTTTTTTTCTGTGAAAACCATTGCTCATTTTCTCAAAGTATGCTATGATTAACTTGGTTAGTTTTAACAAACCGAGGGAGGTGTAAACAGAATGAGATCAAATGAATCATCGGAAGATTATCTGGAGACGATCCTGATTCTTGGAAATAGGAGTTCGCTTGTAAGAGCTGTGGATATTGCGGCAGAAATGGGCTTTAAGAAACCAAGTGTCAGCGTTGCCATGAAGAATCTCCGCCAGAAAAATCTCATCACAGTAGCAGATAACGGAGATATCCGCCTGACAGAAGAAGGACATAAGATCGCAGACAAAGTATACGAACGCCACCAGCTGATTTCATCCTGGCTGATGATGCTGGGAGTGCACGAAAAAACAGCACTTCATGATGCCTGCAGGATTGAACATATTATCAGTGAAGAGAGCTTTCAGGCACTGAAGAGAGCAGTTCATGAGCTGAGAGAACAGCAGGAATCTGTAAAAGAAAATGCTGCAGATCGGGCTTAAAAAGATCTGCCACAGAGGACATCAGGAATTGACAACTGAAAAAATAAGAATATAATGGAAATCCAGGTTATAAAATGGAGGATATCAGAAAGATGAAATTACTTTTTATACGACATGGCGACCCGGATTACACAATAGATTCCCTGACCGAAAAGGGCTGGAAAGAGGCGGAATTCCTTTCCGAGAAGATCGCTGCTCTTGATGTCAGGGATTTTTATGTCTCGCCACTTGGAAGAGCAAAGGATACCGCATCCTGCACACTTAAGAAAAACGGAAGAACAGCCACAGAATGCAAGTGGCTCAGAGAATTTGATGTGAAGATCAGAAGACCGGATGTGCACGGAGAAAAGATCATTCCCTGGGACTGGCTTCCTGAGGACTGGACAAAGATCGAGAATTTCTACAGCTTTGACCGCTGGTGGGATAATGATATCCTGCGAGAAGGAAAAATGAAAGAAGAGTATGACTGGGTCACACAGAATTTTGATAAAGTTCTGGCAGAACATGGTTATGTGCGTGAGGGCCATTACTACAGAGCGGAAAAAGCCAACGAGGATACCCTTGTATTTTTCTGTCATTTCGGAGTAAGCTGTGTGCTGATCAGTTATCTTCTCAGCATTTCTCCACTGGTAATGCTGCAGAATTTCTGTGCGGCGCCATCATCGGTGAGCACTATTGTGACGGAAGAGCGAAGAAAAGGAATCGCATCCTTCCGTATGAGTTCTTTTGGTGATATTTCACATCTGTATGCTCATCAGGAGCCGCCGTCTTTTGCTGCCAGATTCTGTGAGACCTATGATAACAAAGAGCAGAGACATGATTAAGGATGAAAAAAGACGGCTGTAATATTTCGGGAATTTTCCGGAATACGACAGAAAATAACGGCCGACAGGATTATTTTGGGAAATGATTAGACTTCGTTAATAAAATTTATAAATTTATTAGAAATTGTACAAATTTCCCTCACATTTATCCTGTATGATATAAACATCTTAAGAGAACAGAAGCTCTTAAGAAAAACTCTTTCCTTTCCCTAAAATATGTATGAAGATAAACCACCGTTCCGTTGGCAAGACAGAGCCGACAGGACGGTGGTTTTGATTTACAGAAAAATGTTGCCGGATGACAGAGGAGATAAAAGTTTCCAATGTTAACCGGCAACGTTTTTTTGTTTTGTTAAGATTACTGGTCGTGTGGATGCAGAGGGCAGTTACGGTCTTCTGTAACGGTTGAAACAGGAATAGATCTCCTGGATCCGGGGCATGGCATAACCACATGAAATATAACTTCCTTCCGAGAAGAATGATAATCCCTGTTTTTTCAGCTGGGAATCCAGATAAGTGACGATCTCCGGCAGAGTACGTTTTCCGTCGATGAGATGTTCACAGGCATACTTCAGAAGCAATGCCAGAGATGCTGTCTGCTCGGAGTCGATCAGCTGCTCCACATAGCGGAGGTCTACTTCGGTTTTTCCAAGAGAGAAGCCGTCTTTGCCATGAACTTTGGTTTTCAGTCTTTCCGGCTGTCCGGGACGGCTGTGGCGGGATGGAGCCGCTTTGGACCTGGTCATGATGCGATGGCTTTCCGGCAGACGGAACGCAGGTGTTTCAACGTCTGAGAGAGGATATTCCTGACAGAGCTTTCCGGTAATTTCTGTGATATCCACGGGATGATAATTATCCATCTGGATCACAGTATCCGCAATGTGGAAAAATGCTCCGGAACTTCCTGCAACCAGAATGGTGGAGATCCCTGCCTTTTCATAGAGATCCCGTGCACGTTCCAGAAATGGAGTGATGGGCTCTTTTTCCCTGCAGATCACACGCTGCATGAAAGAATCCCGTACCATAAAGTTGGTGGCAGAAGTATCCTCGTCAAGAAGAAACACTTTACTTCCGGCTTCCATACTTTCCACGATCCCGGCAGCCTGGGAAGTGCTGCCGCTGGCATCCTCTGTAGAAAAGCAGAGGGTGTCTTTTTTGTTTGGAAGATCGTTGATAAAAAGAGAAATATCTACGTCTTTGATAAAACGGCCATCCTCAGAGCGGAGCTTCTGGGCAGAGGAATCGGTAATGACATATTCACGGCCATCACCGGAAATATGGTTGTAAATACCCAGTTCCAGTGCGTTAAGCAAGGTAGATTTGCCATGGTAGCCGCCGCCTACGATCAATGTGATGCCGCAGGGAATGCCCATGCCTGTGATGGTTCCTCTGTGGGGCAGATCCATGGAAATCCGCAGGTTTTCCGGAGAAACAAAGGGAACGGAATTTTTCATCGGGCGGGAAGAGATGCCGCTTTCCCTGGGAAGGATGGCCCCATCGTTTACAAAGGCAGCCAGGGAACGCTTCGCAAGTTCCCGGCGGATATATTCCTGGTCTTCGGCAAGCTCGATCGCTTCTTTCAGATGGTCGGCATCAAGGTTCCGGTAAAAGAACGCTTTATGCACGCAGACCGGGAGAAAATCGAAGAGGATTTTTTCCAGTTCGGGGGAGTTGATGGTTCTGCCATTGGCCGGGAAACCAATGAAAAAACGGGCAGTGATGCCTTTTTCCGTAATCTCGCAGGCGGTACGTGCAAGAACCTCCTGACCACAGTGACTGACGGAAATCAGGCCGCTTTTTCCGGATCCTTTTGCACGGAAGGTATAATGATTTACCTGCTGTTCAAACTGGCGGTTCAGGAAATCTCCCAGTGTGATACGGGTCAGGGAATCCTTGTAATATTCTCCCGGAAATCCGGTGTCACGGTGGGAAAGTTTCACGCTGATGTGAGACGGAGAGGCAAAAGGATCTCCCTGTACGTGGTCAATGGATAAAATATAACGGTCAAACTGGTATGCCCCCCGCAGAGACTTGTATGCGGGATAGCTTTTGCGGTTGATGCTGTGAAGAAGCTCTTTTAACTGAGCAGATGATTGCATGTTGATTCCTCCTTTGCCCTGGCCAGGTCAGACAGGACCAATTCTTAAGAACTACTATAACGAATCATAAAGATTTTGTAAAGAATATCAATTGCGGTGGAAATTCATAAGTGTTTGACCTATAATAGTAGACAGATTGCAGATAATATGATGAGAAACGGTATCTGTCAGAAATTATAAAGAAAGGTGGAACATGAAGATGGAAAGAAGAAATGCGTGGCTCTCCTATAAGGAAGCAGAAGAGGCAGAAATGGAGAAGCTTGCGAAAGCCTACAGAGAATTTCTGGATAAAGGAAAAACAGAGCGTGAATGTGTCACAGAGATCGTGAAGGAAGCAGAAGCTGCCGGATACGAATCCCTTGAGTCCAAGATCAAAAAAGGCGAGAAGATCAAAGCCGGTGATAAGGTTTATGCGGTAGGAATGAAGAAGATTATTGCTCTGTTTCATGTAGGATATGAAGAACTTTCCGGAGGCATGAGCATTCTCTGTGCACATATTGACTCACCGAGGCTGGATGTGAAGCAGAATCCGCTGTATGAGGATACAGACCTTGCTTATCTGGATACTCATTATTATGGCGGTGTGAAGAAATATCAGTGGGTGACACTTCCACTTGCCATGCATGGTGTTGTTGCAAAGAAGGACGGCAGTGTTGTGGCGGTCAGCATTGGTGAGGATGAGGAAGATCCGGTACTTTACATTACAGATCTTCTGATCCACCTTTCCGGAAAACAGCTCCAGAAGAAGGCTGCTGAGGTTATTGAGGGCGAGAAACTGGATATCCTGATCGGCAGCAGACCTCTTGCGGATCTTCCGGATGATAACAAAAAAGATGCTGTGAAACAGAATGTTCTGAATATCCTGAATGAGAAATATGGTATTGAAGAGGAAGATTTTCTTTCCGCAGAGCTGGAGATCGTTCCGGCAGGAAAAGCCAGAGACTGTGGACTTGACCGCAGCATGATCGCGGCATATGGACAGGATGACCGTGTATGCGCCTATACTTCCCTTGCGGCAATGCTGGAGATGAAAGAGACACCGAAGCGTACCGGATGCTGTCTCCTTGTAGATAAGGAAGAGATCGGAAGCGTTGGTGCCACCGGTATGCAGTCCAGATTTTTTGAGAACAGTGTGGCAGAGCTTCTGGATGGAATGGGATGCTATTCCGAGCTTGCCCTGAGACGCGCACTTCGTAATTCCAGCATGCTTTCTTCTGACGTGAGCGCAGGTTATGATCCGGCCTATGCAGAGGCTTTTGAGAAAAAGAACGCAGCATATCTGGGACGCGGTATTGTTCTCAACAAGTTCACCGGAGCAAGAGGAAAATCCGGTTCCAACGATGCCAATGCAGAGTATGTGGCGAGAGTACGCAGGATCTTTGATGATCATGATGTCGCTTTTCAGACAGCAGAGCTTGGAAAAGTCGATTTTGGCGGCGGCGGAACCATCGCTTATATTGCGGCGCTTTACGGAATGGAAGTCATTGACAGTGGCGTGGCTGTGCTGAGTATGCATGCTCCGTGGGAAGTTACCAGCAAGGCGGACGTGTATGAGGCATATAAAGCGTATAAGGCATTTTTACTTGATGCATAAAAATGCGTCAGTTCTGAAGACATTCCGGTGATCTTTTCGTTACAGATCAATGAGCGGGTTTTTCCCGGAAAGGACAGAGCAGTCTGCCTGCTGCTGTTTGGGTGCGGATCATTCCGCCGATAAACAGCAGTATCCCCTGCAGACTTCGCTCTGTATTTTTTAACCAAATCAAGTAAGTCCCCTGCGGGGTTGCGAAAAGCAATAAGCAGTGGATAGAGCTTGCCTGAGACTGGTTTACTTTAGAAGGAGTAGTTTAATTATGGAAGAAGCATTGGTACGGGTAGTGGATCTGTGCAAAGTTTACAATCCCGGAGAAAATGAAGTGCGGGCGCTGGATCATGTGAATCTGGAAATACATAAAGGTGAATTTGTGGCAATTATCGGACAGTCCGGTTCCGGAAAATCTACATTTATGAACATGCTGGGCTGTCTGGATGTTCCCACCTCCGGGAAATATTATCTGAATGGAACAGACGTATCCACAATGAAAGATAATGATCTCTCGGTGGTTCGAAATAAAGAGATCGGATTTATCTTTCAGGGTTTTAACCTGATCGCGAATCTTACCGCAATAGAAAATGTGGAGCTTCCTCTTATCTATCGTGGGATCGACCGGAAAACAAGAAGAAAGCTTGCTGTGGAATCCCTCAAAAAAGTCGGACTTGAGAAGCGTATGGATCATAAGCCAAACGAAATGTCGGGCGGACAGCAGCAGCGTGTGGCCATTGCAAGAGCGATTGCGGCCAAGCCCCCTGTAATTCTGGCGGATGAACCTACCGGAAATCTGGATTCTGCATCCAGCAGGGAAATTATGGAGATTCTGAAGGGAATGCACAGATCCGGAGAAACGTTGATCCTGATCACCCATGATAATGGAATCGCGGCTCAGGCCAAACGGGTGGTTCGTATCATGGATGGAAAAATTGAATCAGATATGATTAATGAGGAATTCGTCGAGGAGGCTTAACAGAAATGAAAAAAGGAAAAAAGATTGTAATCGGTGTAGCGGCAGTGGCAGTTGTGGCAGGCGGTTTTTACGCAGTATCAGGAGGAAGCCGCGGCGAGGCACAGCTTCCTCAGGTTTCGGTTACAAAGGCGGAGACCGGAGATGTGGAAGAAATTGTGGATGCAACCGGAACGGTTGTCAGTGATGAACAGAAAACTTTTTATTCACCGGTAAACGCACAGATAAAAAAAGTATCTTTTGCAGAAGGGGATTCCGTCTCAAAGGGTACAAAACTTGTGGAATTTGAGCTGAAAGATCTGGAGAGAGATAATCAGAAGGCAGAACTGAATGTGAAATCCGGAGAGTATGATTACAAAAATTCCATCAATAAATCTGATGAGGCACAGCAGAAGCAGAATAATGCCAAATCAAAAGTTTCCAGTTTGGAGCAGCAGGTGAAAGATAAGCAGAACTATCTGGCATCACTGAAATCTCAGCTGGCATCTGTGCAGGCGCAGGCAGCAGCAGACGCACAGGCCCAGGCTCAGGCGGAAGCCCAGGCAAAAGCCGATGCTCAGGCAGCCCAGGAAGCGGAAATCCAGAGAGCATATGCAGAGGCGCTTACTACATATCAGAATGAAACGCTTCCCCAGTATCAGAAGGAACTGGGCGAGCTGAATGCCGCCTATATTAAGGCCCAGGGCGAGTATAACCAGGCAGATAATAATTATCAGATGGCTTTTGCCCAGTGGCAGGCAGACCAGAGTGATGAGAACGCGCAGGCACTGGACGAAGCGGAGAACACAAGAAGCCAGGCCGAGATCAATTGCCAGGAGGCAAAAGAAGCTTACGAGGATAAAAAGGCGGCTCAGCCGAAAATGCCGGAATATTCGGATTACAGCAGTGCCGGAGGGGAAGATTTTGTTACAGACGGAACACAGGACGATGGACAGGATCTGACAGACCAGGGAAGTGCATCCGCTGCTTCCACAGGTGCATCTGTGGATACTTCAGGAATTGAGAATGCCATTGATCAGGCAAGTTCTGATCTGGCAGATCTTCAGTCCGATCTTGCCACACAGAAATCCATTGCAGAGGCAGATTCTACCAGCCTTACAAAGGAAGAAAAAGAGAAGCTGAGAGTCAGCAATAATCTTACAGAACTGGATGCCAAATCTGCAAAAGAACTTGTTGCGGAAGGAAAAAAAGGTATCACGGCAGATTTTAACGGCGTTATTTCCAAGTCTGCAGTGCAGCAGGGAGCAGCAGTGACACAGGGAATGGAGCTTTTTACCCTGCAGAACACAGATAAAGTCAGTGTGGACATCAATGTATCCAAGTATGATTATGCAAAGGTAAAAGAAGGCCAGACTGCGGATATTACCATCGGTGATAAGAAATATACCGGCAAGGTAACGAAGATCAGCCATATTGCTACAACAAACGAGAAGGGATCTACTCTGATCGCAGCTACTGTCAGTATTGATAAACCGGATAAAGATATTTTCCTCGGCGTTGACGCAAAGGTGAAGATCTATGCGGAAAAGGCTGAAAATGTAGTAACACTTCCGGCAGGAGTGGTAAATATTGGTAAAGATGGCTCTTTCTGTTATGTACTGAAAGACGGCGTGATCACAAGACAGGACATCACTACAGGAATCAGTTCTGAGGATTCTGTTGAGATCACAGATGGAATCAAAGCAGGCGATGAGGTCATCGAGGATCTGGGTTCTCTGGAAGAGGGAATGACGGCAGAAGCAGCACCTGCAGATGGTGACAGTGCAGCAGAGACAGGGGAGACTGCCAATGAGTAATATTTATGAATACATCAAAATGGCGATCCACAACATCATGGCAAATAAGGGAAGATCGTTTCTTACCATGCTGGGTATCATTATCGGTATTGCATCGGTGATCGCCATTGTTTCCATCGGTGAAGGAACCAAGAATCAGATGAACAGTGAGATCGATGATATCGGCGGCGGCCAGATTGCGGTGTACTGCAGCGATGATGCCACCGCAGATGATGTCTGGATCCAGCCTGAGGATATTGATGCGGTCCGGGATCTGGATGGTGTGGAAGGTGTTAATGTTTCAGATTCCTATACAGGAGAGACAGTAACCGGAAAAGGCGATTTTAATCTTACAGTAACCGGTGAGGCGCAGGACGCCAAACTGGTGGACAATGCTTCTGTGAAGTATGGAAGTTACTTCGGACAGAAAGAGGTTGAAGAGGGAAAAAATGTCTGTGTGATCTCAGATGCCGACGCGAAGCGGCTTTTTGGAACGGATGATGTCGTGGGAATGACACTGGATGTCACCTGTTATGATCTGACCAAGACATTTCGTATCTGCGGAGTTACCACGCAGAAGGAGAACGGTACTTTTGTCAGCTACACTTATGACGGTATGCCTGTGTCCATTAACGTGCCTTATACGGCCATGGACGATTTTACAGGAAGTACCGGTGAGTTCTATCAGATCACAGTTCAGGCAGACAAAAATCTGGATTCCCAGGTGGTGGCAGACCGGATCGTAAATCTTCTGGAAAGACGCCATCATTGTGCCGGAGACGATTATTTCCAGGTACAGAGTTTCCAGGATATCATGAAATCCATGAACCAGATGCTTGGAATGGTCACCGCATTTATTTCTTTTGTTGCGGGAATTTCCCTTCTGGTAGGCGGTATTGGTGTTATGAACATCATGCTGGTGTCCGTCACAGAGCGCACCAGAGAGATCGGTATCCGTAAATCCCTTGGGGCAAAGACTTCTTCCATTATGCTTCAGTTCCTTGCTGAGGCAGCGATCCTGACCATCATGGGTGGCCTGATCGGCATTGTCCTTGGCATCGCAGGGGGACATGTGATTTGTGCGGTGATCGGCAGCAGCATGGGAACCACCATCACACCAGGGATCAGTCTGGGAACTATCCTGGCGGCAACATTGTTCTCCTGTGCAGTAGGTGTATTCTTCGGAATCTACCCGGCAAGAAAAGCAGCCAAACTCAGCCCCATCGAGGCACTGAGAAGAAACTAGAAAACTGTTGCTTTTGCATCAAAAATAGTAATAAAAAATATTTTTGAAAAAAAATAAAAAAACTTTCAAAAAACCCTTGACATTTTATAGGTCTTAGAGTATCATACATATTGTTGCAGCGGTGATACGAAATATCACAAAGGAAAAGCAACAAAGATGTGCGTTTAGCTCAGCTGGATAGAGCGTTTGGCTACGGACCAAAAGGTCGGGG
>ENA-OPAL01001673-OPAL01001673.1-human-gut-metagenome-genome-assembly--contig:-NODE-1673-length-12376-cov-2.473744_pt1 | contig 12376 bp, 11 predicted proteins | sample MGYA00241057_ERZ501430 | MGnify/ENA primary metagenome ERZ501430 (study PRJEB25962, sample SAMEA2042506) | human gut metagenome | biome: human gut; feature: human-associated habitat; material: faeces...
AGGCAGATGAAAGATTGGGAATCGGAATTTTCCCGTTTCCTAAGGACCGTGATTTTTTCATTCCGGTGCATTTCCATACACCTCTTATTATTAAATCACCTGCCGGTATACCCAGACATCCCCTCGCGCAAGGTCATCTTCCCCCCGGAAAACGGGCCTCCGCAACCGAATAAAACGGGGTTGTTTGCAAATCCTGGTAAAATCCATATATTTGCATCAGACAAGACAGGCTGCTTACGACCTGGCACCCCCGGAAGCCCGATAGCTTCGCCACCCATTGTATCGCCACGTCCGGCCTTGTCGAATTTTGGAAACATCATTTACCGTTTATGACACCTCCTGCCATCGAACAATCCACCCCTGAAGAACGACGGGCTTTCGTAGTCGAAGCCTGGAAATGTCTGCACGATTGCGAGTCCTGCGGCAAGTGCCGTATCCTGAAAGGGAAAGACCCCGAAACGCTTTATGCCGACTACATCGAGGGCCTGCGCTCCTACATGGACATCACGCTAGACCTCAGGAACAAGAGCTATTAAGCATCAACCGGATTTCTGTTCCGTGAACCGCCGACACGCTTTTCAATAATAACTACAAGTCATCCGTGTCACCCGGAACTGAGTGACACGGAAGCTAAAGCCACAACTACAACCTCTCATTCCAATTTGATGACAAGTTTTCTTCCAAAAATTAGTTTTATTCTCATAAATTGCATAGATTTGCATCTATAACATTCATTATAATGAAGATTAATACCCGAATACACATATAATCATCACTATAATGATATATAAGTATGAGGAATATGGCAGATTTTTATGAATACTCTACTCCCGAGATTGTAAGGCTATTAGGTGCCCGGTTCAAAGAATACAGAATACGTTGCAATCTTACTCAGAAAGATGTCTCCGAGCAATCGGGCATTGGGCTTACCACCATCCACAAATTCGAGAATGGTACAGCAGGCAATATTTCATTGTCCACATTTATCGTGTTGCTGAAAGTGGTCGGACAGATCAACATGATAGACCATCTTCTTCCAGAGTTGCCTGAATCTCCATACCTGATGCGTAAAGACGATAAAAAGGCACAGCGCGTAAGACACTCTAAATGATACGAACATGGTACAGTCGTTGAAAGTAATGCTTTGGGGCGAAGAAATAGGCCGTTTGGCCTGGGACGCCAAACGCAGGTTGTCCTACTTCGTGTATAACCCCGCCTTTTTGAAGAAAGGTCTGAATATTTCTCCATTGACGGCTCCTGCAGATGGGGTAAGAGGACTTATGCCTGTTTGGGGAGAAGATGCCAAAATCTATCAGAAATTACCGGCCTTTGTAGCCGATTCATTACCTGATGCCTGGGGTAATCAGTTGTTTGATTTGTGGCGCCAGCAGAGCCACCTGTCCAATGCGGACATTACTCCCCTCGACAAGCTTTCATTCATAGGGAAGCGTGGCATGGGAGCCCTGGAATTTTTACCGGAGGTTTCACGGGGACGTAAGGCCGAGAAAATAGACATCAAGTCTTTGGCCAGTCTGGCAGAACGCATATTCACAGAAAGGGAAAATGCACGGATTCTGCCCGAAGAATCCATTACCATGCAATCTTTGCTTACGGTCGGTACTTCTGCCGGTGGCCGTCAGCCCAAAGCCATTGTAGCTATCAACCGAAAGAGTGGAGAGATACATAGCGGGCAGATTTCCGGCTTGGACGATTTCGATTACTGTCTGATTAAATTCGGCAATTCACAATACAGTTCGGCAGAGTTGGAGATGGCCTATTACGAACTGGCCACTAGGGCTGGAATTAATATGATGCCTTCTGAACTCTATGAGGTAGATGGGAACAATCATTTCATGCCCCAACGTTTCGACCGCAAGGATGAAAAGAAGATTCATACCCAGACGCTGGCTGCCATCAGTCCCGAAGCCGACAGTTACGAACAACTGATGACCGTGTGCCGGAAACTCCATCTGCCCGAAGCCGATTGCTCTGAGGTGTTCCGCCGGATGGTATTCAATATCTTGGCCAACAATACGGACGACCACAATAAGAATTTTTCATTTATCATGAGTGAAGATGGCTCCTGGCGCCTGTCCCCCGCATACGATATCACTTATATCTTCGACAACGGCGGTTTTTTACCCGATGAAGATCATTGCATGTATATTAGGGCCAAACTCCGGAACATCACACGGGATGATGTAATCCAGTTCGCTAAAGACCATGGCATACGCCGGCCTGATGCAATGATACGTGAAGTAGCGAACAGCCTGAAACAATTCCGCATAGTCGCTACAAAATACGGTGTTGCCGAGCAATGGACAGGACGGATTGAAACCACCATAGCCAATCATTTGAGGTCCTGGGGCGAGTTGGAAGAAGTCACAAATACATCTGAAATAACCATCAACGGACATATCGTAAAGAACATCCGTATGGAGCAAGCCTTTAAAGGAAATTTCCATTTACTGGCCGAAATAGACGGTCATGAACGAAAGTTCGTTATAGGTAAAAACAAGGAAGAGTTTTCACTCATAGAATCGATGGGAATCGCAAATCTGCCACCAGAACAACTCAAGGATATGGTTGAGAAATATTTTGGTCTATAATTTGGGGTAGTGAATGACAAGTTATAAAAATTCAACGGTGTAACCCACATGAATGAAACGATCATTACCAACTGGAACCAGACGGTCGGCCCCGATGCCATCGCATTCCATCCAGGAAACTTCTGCATATTCAGCCATACATTCCAGCAAGCCCCATACGCTTCCGAAGTTATTCCATGACCTTTTCGAATATAAAATACTCATCATGGAAATCACTCCCTCCGGAAGGTCTGGATGGGTCCCTGTGCGCCTCATTGAAGAATTCCACAATCTTGAAACCGCATTTGTTTACATAGAAATGTATGTTGCGTTTCTCAAAATAAGGCGTGATCAGACGCCAGACCTTGGTATCAGGATATCTCTTCTCCAGACTCTGCCAGATCCGAAGTCCAAGTCCACGTCCGTGTTTGTCAGGATACACATAAAACAGCTCCAGCCAACTGATACCTGTTTGAGAATCAATCTTGACAACGACTCCTCCCACCTTCTCTCCGTCAGCATATACCGCCAGCGTTTCACATTGAGGGTCGTATAAGGAATGGTCTATATCATCATCCGGAATAATCTCTTCTTGCCCTACCTGATTTCCAAATGTTTCAATGACGGCAGTAGAGAAAATCCCTTTCACGTCTGCCCGGAACCGGGCGTATTCCTGCTCATCCAGCTTGTTGAATGTAATGTTCGCCATATCTCTCTTACATTTATGATTTAATGTTGACAATTTCTACTCCTTAAAATCCCGCGGCATCTTTCCCTGTTGAGCTCGGACCAATTGCTTCTCGGCTTTCGTAGACAAAGTTTCTGGGCGCATATATTGTTGCTGCCATCAATGAATTTGCCAAAAGTCATCGTCATTCCGTCCGCGAAGCGAATAATTATCTGATACGCTTTTGCTACAATCTCCTCCATGTTACATGCAATTTAATTCACTGATACTCAATGCGCTATCTAAAGACACATTACTCTACTGATTATTCTCCCACACAAAGGCACTCAGCAGTTTATCCATTTGCGACATGGCATAGAGTGGACAGATTTGTACGTGACGTACTGCATTATTATCCTTGACATCTTGATACTCAAAGCTTCCATAGTTCTCCATTGAGCATCTAAGGGCATTGTCCAAATGCTTTTCGATGCAGTAATTGCAAGTTTTTGATTATCAAATATTTGGAGCTCTAAAAGGTACAGAAGTCTAATTTTTTGTCATTTTTAGTCATTGTAACTCATTGAATATCAATAAGTTGCATATTGTCACATTCTTTTTGTAAGACAAAGATAATTGTATTTTGTTGAATTTCAAAGTTTTCCGGCAAATAAGTTACAAGAACGAGGTATTTTTTACCCTTTTTTTAGTGATATGGCATTTTTATCAATGGCGTGCAATATCATGCAAATAGAATAAGTATTTTGTGGTTGTATTTAAATCTTTGTGAAGTAAGATAATATGAAGACTGATGTTAATTTGTATCGATTTTCTATTAATGGATGGACTGATGTTTTGATTCAATGATTATATTAATACGGGTACAATAAATTCGATAAAAAGAGTGTTAGTTCTTAGTTCTTGCATAAATGATGCAAATATTCAAATCTAATTTGTGAATATGGATATTTAGTAATAGATTTGTGGGAAAACAGATTGTATGATAGCAAAAATAAGATTTAAGAATATGTTCTCATTCAGAGACGAGGCTATATTAAGTTTTGAAGCTGATAGAAGTAAGGATATGGAGTCATATCATGTTGTCGAATTTGGGGGTGATGTGAGACTATTGAAAGTGGCTGTCATTTATGGAGCAAATGCTTCGGGTAAGAGTAATATTATTAAAGTTTGTGATTTTATCAAGTCATTCATTACTTATACCCCACTTAATAAGGCAGAACAAATTCAAATAGTCCCGTTTCTCCTGAATAAAACAGGTTCGAGGCAGTTATCTGAATATTCGATTTCGTTCTACTTGAAGAATGAGGAAAAAGCAGTTCGTTATGTCTATTCTGTAGCTTTAAACAGATGGCACGTAGCAAAGGAAAGTCTAATCTATTATCCAAGTCAACAGCCTGCTACCATATTTGAAAGAAATACTGAGAATAATGTATCAGTTATTAAATTTGGACAGAAGATCAAAATGTCGCAATCTGTCAAAGAGGAAATAACATTGAAGTGTTTGCATAACATGTCAGTTTTTGCTGCTTATATGCAGGTAAATACACATATTGTAGAATTAGAGGCAGTTCTTCAGTATCTAACCAATCAGGTTATGCCGGCAATTGTGCCTGCATCATCTTTAAGTCGTTATGCCGAAGAATCAATCAAGAATGAGTCTGCAAAAGATTATATTTTGAGATATCTACAGGAAGCTGATTTCAATATTTCAAATATTGTTTCCAAAGAACAGGAAACACATAAGGGTTCGATTAATTATACTATGTATCAGCATAAAGTTTCATCTGATGAAGGTAACAATGATTATTATGAATTCCCGGAACTGTTTGAATCGGACGGTACTATCCGTACGTTTGGCTTGGCTGCTCAAGTACAAAAGATTCTTGAAAATGATGCTTTTCTTGCTGTTGACGATATCGAATTTTCTCTTCATCCGAAATTGATAGAACATATTATTGAACGTTTTCTGAAAGAATCAGAGCAAGCCCAGTTGTTGCTCACTACACATTATGATGGACTGTTGGGAGAGGAAGATTTGCTTAGAAAAGATAATGTCTGGTTTACTGAAAAGAATCTGGATGGATCAAGTGTGCTGTATCCTCTAACAAATTTTAAGGGATTGAATAGGATCAGTTCTCTCCAAAAGGCATATAAATTCGGTAAATTCGGTGCAGTTCCTAATCTCTAATCATGTAATTTTATGAAAAAGCTAGAAAAATAGCGATTCTTGAGAAAGCTAAATGGGCAATGAAATACTCACAGACTCAAAAATGGTTTAGCCCATGGGCTTTCTACTAAATGTGAAAAGTTTCATAAACTGTATTGGGAACAATGAGTGCCTCGTTTACTTCACAGTTCGAAAAAGAAGAAAAGGATGCTTTTTATTCTTTTAGACTTAAAGATGAAGTAGGACTTGATGTTTTATCGATGAACAGATTTGTGAGTTTTTAGTGTCTTATCTATGAAAATAGAATCTATTTTTAAGTGCTATGAGGTCTTTACAATCGGTGAGTGATGAGAAATTTTAGAGAATAATCGACCTTGTCGGTAATCATTATGTGACAGCAGTCGCTATTTTTTAAGATGGTCTTAGTAGTAATATTTTGAACAGAAAAAGAATTATTATTTCTTTTATTGTTCAAAATATTACTATATTTGCAGTATGGATAGACAATTAAGTGAAATAGGAACCATTCCAGTAACGACTTCAATCATTGAATCGTTATATCCGGAACTGAAGTCTGCTAATAAGAAAGTTACTTGGCTCGAAAAACAAGGGGTTATCATCAGACTGAAGCGAGGACTTTATGTGATCAACCCAGAATATTCAGGAAAGACTCTATCGAGTGAGTTAATCGCCAATCATCTCTATACACCTTCGTATATTTCAATGTCTACTGCACTACGATATTATGGACTTATCCCAGAGGCTGTATATGTTCATCAATCAATGACAGTAAAACATCCCCGAAGCTTTCAAACTCCAGTCGGCAATTATGACTACAAATATATTTCAAGAAAGGCATTTCCTATAGGAATAAGGAGTATGAATAAAGGTGACTATGCATTTCTTATTGCATCACCGGAAAAGGCTTTGTGTGATTTGATTGCCAATTCCTCAAAAGTCATTCTTCGCTATATGAAGGATGTAGAGATATATCTTGAGCAGGATATTCGTATGGATATGGATGAGTTCCATAAGATGGACGCAACTATATTTGAAGATTATATCAATGTGGGCAAAAAGGCTGATTCAATTTCGACACTTTTAAAATTCTTAAGACGATGAAAAATGAAATATTCGACAATATGCTCTCCCGTTATGACCTGACGACGGAGCAACATAAGAGAAACGCCATATTTGAAGTTAACCAACAAATGATACTTGCAGGCCTATATGCTGGAGGTTTCTTTGAGTCGGCTGCGTTCTATGGCGGAACTTGCCTGAGAATCTTTCATGGTTTGCAGCGTTTCAGTGAGGATATGGATTTTTCACTGCTTACGCAAGATGACAAGTTCGATTTTACGAAATACTTCCCTGCTATCATTGACGCCTTTGCAATGGTAGGTCGTGAGGTTGAAATAAAGAAAAAAGATAAGAAGAATTTCGGAAAGGTCGAATCGGCATTTCTTAAAGATAATACCGATGTGTATGATGTGAGTTTCCAGACAGAGAAGTCTATAAAGATAAAGATTGAAGTAGATACTTGTCCACCGTTGAACTTCAAGACGGAACAAAAGCTATTGCTTCAGCCACATTCATTTATGACCCGTTGTTTTACACTTCCAGATTTGTTTGCAGGCAAGATGCACGCACTGGTCTATCGTGTGTGGAAGAATAGAGTCAAAGGTCGTGATTGGTACGACTTTGAATGGTATGTACGTCATAATGTTCCGTTGGATTTTACTCATTTGGCAGAACGATGCAAGCAGTTTAACAATGAGGATATTACTCTAGAGTTATTCAAGGAGAAACTTATTGAACGTCTCTCTACAGCTGATATAAAACAAGTGAAAGAAGATGTATTGCCTTTCGTTCGCAATCCAAAAGAACTTGATATTTGGTCAAATGATTATTTCGTACAGTTGGCTGGAATGATGAGAATGGGATAATCTTATATTTATGTAATGCATTTAGTGGTAAATAAAAATGACAAATATGATTAATTGGCTGCATATATCTGATTTACATTTAGGTAGTGAAGGTGCAATAACGAACATGATGCGCGATGAGTTGCATGAATACTTAAAAGAACTAGGGGTAAAATGTGATTATGTATTCTGTACTGGTGACATTCGAACAGCAAATGTAAGTTCTAACGTATTTACGGATGAAATGGCCGATTATTTGAAATCTATATGCGATGCAGTCCAGACATCAGTTGATAGATTGTATATAGTTGCCGGTAATCATGATGTGGATAGAGATGTTGATGGTCGTCATGATGTTATCAGGAAAGTATTCTATGATAGCGAAAGGTACTATCACCCGGATAATGGCATTATAGAGCCGGAAGACCTGTCGGTCATTATGACAGGAGAGAAAGATTTTCTTTCTTTTCTTAGCAAAATATACGACGCAGACCGACTCAAATTATATAGCAATCCCAAAATGCCGCATTTTAATATAGAGACAGAGCATTTCAATATTCTGCATGTAGATACCAATTTAGCATACACCAGCGGACAAGAACATAACGACTTGTTCGTTGGTACAAAGTTATTATATGACGCAGTACGTACGCTTAATAAGAATAAACCGACTATATTGCTTAGCCATTATCCGGTTACTTCGCTTATGCAAGGAGAGAAGAAAGTGCTCTCGACGATGCTGCAACATAATAGAGTGCGTCTATGGCTGGCTGGGCACGAACATGACCAAGTGCTACAGAAAGTTCATTATATCTATTCTTTACAAGCTGGTGTTCTGCGTAATGAACAAGATGTACGGTCTTCGGTCCTTTTAGGACGATACGACCCGACAACCTGTGCGTGTTTTGTAAATGTGCATACATGGTTTGAAGAAGGTTGGGCTAAGTATCCTTATGTTGATTTGGAGAACACGCCTCAAGATGTTTTTTCCATAAATTTAAGTCCTAAATTAAATGATAAGGTTGCTATTCCACAAGATCTGAAACAGGCGATGAACGGCCTTATATTAAGAGATGTTAATGTGGATTTAATTCAGCGGGAGCCGTTGCTCCCTGCAATTCAGAGCGATAATATCGTAGAACGTACAGCTTTGTTGGATCGTTGCCTTAATGCACTGGATGATGGTAAAATACTCGTGATTTTTGGTTCTTTGAAAATAGGAAAATCGACTTTAGCAGCACAAATACATCAGCACAGGCCAAAAACTGCCATATACGATTCTGTTTTGCAGACGGATCTGGAAAATAAGGTAAAAATACTGCTAAAGGAAGGAAAGGGCGGTGAAAGTGTGTTGGTAAGCACGGGGGCATTAAATCTGAATATAGCAGGACTTGATGATAGTAGAGTTTGTCAGATTGAAGTACCTTTATTGACAGTCGCTGAAACCAAAGAACTTGTTGATACGTATAGACCAGAGCAGAACCCACATATGTTCATTTATGCACATAGTTGTGGACATCCTGTTCTTGTGCGAACACTTTGCGAATATTTGAAAGCTAATCATTGGCGATTAGATGAAAAACATTTTTCCAATCTTTTAGCATATAGTTTTGACTATAATCTGAGTAGAACAATGGCTGATTTGATGCGGACATTGTTAGCTGATACGACTGATCGCGCTTTGCTAAATCGTCTGTTGATTGTGAATGGTACTTTCACTGAAGAAGATGCCTGCAAATTAGCCGGAATTGATCCATCTATTGACGAACCAAGAATGCGTTTAAATGGATTAGTTCCTACATGGGTAATGCCATTAGATAATTGTTTTAAAGCGAACCCACTTATCAGTAAATTATGGAAGCCTGATGTGCCAGAACAAACTTTCAAAGATGCCAATTTATTATTAGCAGAAGGTATTTTGACTAAGAAAAAAGTACTTGGAGAACATGATGTACTGAATTATATCCTATACAGTATTAAAGGTGGTGCGGATGACAATGCTGGAAGAATGTACATCACAACCTTAATGAAATTGGATGATATTGGAGAATTGCCACATGGAAGCCTCCTTTGTAAATTATGGATAAATGTCCCCTTACCCGAGGGAATGTCTATTGATGTCAAGATAGGAATACGTTATCTTCAAATTGCACTTATCAAAGATCTGAGTGCAACTCAACGATCATTCTTGATAAAAGATTTAAAAGACAATGTCTCTAAATGTACTGATGCTGAAAAAATACCGTTCTATAGCAGCATGATTACAATGATTTGTTGGATGGAAGGTGACATTGAGGGTGGGTTGTCACATTATCATCGATACCTGGAAAGTAAAGGTGATGATAATAAACTATTAAAGACTATTGGAGATGCAAAACCATTTTTTGATAATAACATTTGGTTTTTCCTTCTGCGTTTGTCTAATGAACAAGATTTCATTAACTGGCTTGATGTATTCAAGGTAGATGATATTGAATACTCACATAACGATCATGTAATTTGCGAGTGTTGTTATCTTGCAATAGAACGACTTTGGAGGTATCATTTAGGGGGTAAACCCGTTAATGATCGTGTGAAGATATTATTCAGAATTTTGGAAAAAGCAGAACTTAAGCGCTGTTCAGAACTTGCTATCGTTTGTGTTTTTGCAATTATGGAGATTTTTAATTCTGAACACCGTTATGAAGAAGCTCGATCGCTATATGAAAGCAAGTATTCTAAGTATGAAGAATTGCCATTTGCGCAGTTGATTTTGAATGGTTCAATGGGGAATAGCTACTTCCGAGATGTTGCTGAAGTACATGGTCATGCTCTTGATTACTTTAAAAGGTCACTTTCGATTGCAGATACCGAGTTGATTCCTAATATTATGTTGCATGTTAAGCAAATGATGGCATACGTTCTGGCTGAGACTAATATTAATGCGGCAGTAAAAGAACTTGAAGAGGCACTACAATATGTTTCTGATGTTAAACATCGTATAGATATATATGAATACTATCAGTGCATAGGAGAGTTGTCATATGCATATTGGTGTGCGGGCAATAAACAGAAAGCTGTTGAAAAACTATCAGAATGTGTGCGTTTTGTCACGAATGACCTTCAAGATGGCAAAGAAAAATTTGCCAAGAGCTTTATCTGTTTATTAGGGTGTCTAATAATAAAGTATCAGTGCGACTTGGATAACAAACCTATGCCTAAAGATCAAGCGATTCCTCATCATGGGATGTTCACTGAAAATGACTTAAGTTCATTTGATGATCTATATAGCGAAGACCGTATCTATACATCCTGTTATCAGATGTGTCAACTGTGTAAAATGGTCGGCTTAAGGGATTTGGCTCGTGAATGGGCGCATAGAACACTGGATGCATGTAAGAAAAGAGGCGAAGTTCGCGAGATTCATTATCTACTCTTCCTGTTATTACCATATTTTATTGAGGATAATGATAAAGATGCCATACTTTTTGTAATTAATCATACATGTGAAGCGCAGCGCATTAATTATGAGAATCACCCTGAACTGCATAAAGAAAATGCAGACTTTGAGTTTGTTGAGTTTAGTATAGTACCTCTTCTAATGATGTCGCTTAGTCAGAATCTTCGTGGAGATGATAGTGGTTTGAAACTCATTAAAAAGGTATTTGACAATTATCATCCAGTGAATAATCCTGAAAAATTTGAACTAGTGAAATCTGTGTTTGATAGACCTTCGTATGATAAAGACTATATAGCGGAAATTAATAAGTTGGACATGAATGATAACTATGTTGTTTATATTTGTGCTTATCTGATGACAGCTTATCAAAGTGAGGCAGATTATGCATTCTCACTTCTAATTGCACTTTTGCCTATGTTGGAGAAACAATTGATTCAAATCTTGGGTGAAGATATAAAACCTATTATTAATCATTTTGTGACTGATTTTTGGAAGGCTAAAATTCTAACAGCTCCTAACGAATTCAAAGATTACAAGTTCCTTCGAGAAAAGGGGCTTCCACTTATTGAAAAGTATGAAGGAAAAATAAATCAGGCAAATCATACGATGCTTATCGTGAGCAATCATATAAATAAACTAATTAAACTTAATGGTTTACAAGAGGGTTGGATGGATAGGTGATCTTTTTTGTTTATCAATGTTCCTACACTAAATGTAGAAAACTGAATCAGGCTTGAAAGTAAACCTACTAGGGTCATTATATATTTAATAGACTATAGTCTTGATTTAAGCCCAATAATAGGAATTGTTACTTTGGCTTATCCCCAAGTCAACGCTTAGGGGGTAAGCTATTTATCGTTTATTTAAGTCTGCCCCATTTTTTCTGCAGGCGCTGTAAATACATCTCGTACAGTTAAAAATTACTTTGCTCATAATTTTTTGTTGTGTTTTTCAATGAAACTCTGAATATCTTTTTAAATAAATCTTCTTCCCAATTTGAGAATAAGAGATTTGGCCTGTATCTCTAAGATTCTGTAATGTCCTGGGAGAAATTTTGAGAATCAGGCAAACTTCTTGATTATCCAACCATCCCCCTATTGTTTTCTGTGAAGAAGCTGTTATCAATTTATCAATGGTATCAAAGAAGTTTTCAATTTCCTTTAATGTCTTTTCATATGTAGCTGTTTCAATTCCAATGATTTCCATATCCAAAAAAGTTGAGTTTGTACAAATGTATTTTGAATATGTATATGATACAAAATGTTGTCATTAGGTGTCGTCAGGTAGCATCAGATGTCATTGTTGGTGGCTGTGTTAACCGGTTTCCAATTCTTTATTACATAGTTTACACTTTTAGTTTACACTAAATATTAAGTAGAAAATTTTATACTCCTGATTATCTGTATTTAATAAGCTTGTTGATCTTTGTCTCAGATTTAGGCATACTATTTTCATTACTATAAGTATATACTCTTGAGTGCGCACAACGGGAGTATCGATTTATTCATTTAATAACATTGGAATTATGTCATACATAGATAATGAGATACTCGAAAGACTGATAGGAAC
>ENA-OPAL01001682-OPAL01001682.1-human-gut-metagenome-genome-assembly--contig:-NODE-1682-length-12289-cov-2.340445_pt1 | contig 12289 bp, 8 predicted proteins | sample MGYA00241057_ERZ501430 | MGnify/ENA primary metagenome ERZ501430 (study PRJEB25962, sample SAMEA2042506) | human gut metagenome | biome: human gut; feature: human-associated habitat; material: faeces...
GCCTCGCGAGCAGCCCGGAGCCGCGCCGCTTGGCGACAACCGTGCCGGACGGGCATCCGAGGTTCAGATTGACGGTATCGTAACCGTACTCCCTCAGTTCCTTTGTCAGGGACAGAAAATCCTCCGCCTGATTAGTGAGAATCTGCGGAATCACCGTCATCCCTTCGTTGTGCTCCGGGAGAATATCGTTCCGTTCGCGGGAACTCATTTTTTTATTTGTAATAAACGGCGTGAAATAACGGTCTGCCGCCGGAAAATATTTGTGGTAAGCATTCCGGTATACATATCCGGTCAGCCCTTCCATCGGGGCGAGATAAAACTGCATGATGATAAAATCCTTTCGAAAAATAGTCAGGGAACTGCAGAAAATGACTGCATTTCCCAATATCCAAAAGTGTACCACAAAACCATGGAAAACGACAGAAAAAGTTCCTACAGAAAGTGCAGTCAGACACCGAGAAGCACGGAAAATACAAAATATACTAAAATAGTGGGAAAAATAGAGAAAAATGCAGAAAAGGTCTTGACTTTAAAGTGTACTTGAATGATACACTGATTCCAGAAGGAAACATAAGGGAGGACATTCAAGATGGAAAAAGTAAAAAAAGTAACCCTTTCCGGCAAGCTCTTTGCGATCGGCCTGATCCTGCCGTTCTTCATCGGCCAGATCCCGGCAGTTGGAAAAATGCTCCTGCCATGAACGGCTGGAAGCATACTACGATCTGAAGGTCTTCCTCACGATCGATCCGATCGAGCAGATCCAGAGAATTGAAAAGCGGAACGGGAGTGAAAAGGCGGTGGAATTTCAGAAGAAATGGATTCCGCTCGAGGAGCTGTATTTTGAAAAATGCCGCACCAGAAGCCGGTGCGACGTCTGTTTTACAATGTGTGATGAGATGTAGAAAAAATCCGATACAGAATCTTTTTTGAGGGGTCCTCAAAGATTTCTGTACCGGATTTTTCTAATTCTGCATATGAATCTGCTCGCCCGTCACCGGCGCAAAGCAGCGAAGCGTTTCGCCATCAAGATTCTCGCGGTGCATATCAACCGCAGAAATCTGATGATTGTCATACGTCGTATAATAGTAAATTCCCTGCGTCGCATTGCAGCAGGAAGTATAGAGCGTGATCTCATACTTTCCGTCCGCCACCTCGCAGCATCCTCTCTGCTGGTCAACAGAATTTAAAATATGGAAAAACTGGCTGACACTCTCCGTTTCGCTGTTTCCCGAGATCGAGTTCTGCTTTACAAACGCCACGCGTGCAAAGCGGGAAGCAGACGAGAGGTCGCCCGGCAGTCCAAGACCGCCCATGCCACGGCTGTACGTAGAAAGATCGAGCTGGTTGGAAAACGTGTTGGCCGGCTGTTTCGGTGACAGATGCAGGTAATTGTTCAGTGAGAACATCTGCATTGGAAACGGCGGATTGTTTGTCAGAACGCCGACTGGATTGTCGTAGACATGCAGACCGTCCGCCGTGGATTCCACGGTGATGGCACCCGATGCATCTGCGATGATCCAGTGAAGCTGTGCGAGCGGAAGATTCTTTTTAAAAGGTGTGCTGATGAGATTGATACGGGAGAGGGATTCTTTTGCTTCCGCAAGCGAAGCACATGTACCGAGAATCCACGGGATCAGCTCGAACTGCGCGATATTGTCTTTCTCCGGTTTCGGATCGAAATAAACGGCATTTCCTACAAAATTAAGGCCGGCGATACCAAGCCCCTTTTCATTGAACGCCTCATAATAGAGCGGGTAATCATCCATCACACACGCCATGCCGATCATTGCATAGTGATGGGAAAGGGACGGCATATGAAGAAAGGAAAACGGATAATTGCGAGGTGTAACGGTGATCTGGTCGCCATAGGAAAATTCATAATCGAGTGTGCGGCCCATATAAAAGTCGCGTGTTTGATAGGTTGCTGCTGTACACATAGAAAAACTCCTTTCGATGGACGGGTTGTCATTGCTGTAAGGTATCATAGCACAGAAGCGGAGGAACGAACAGGAGAAAAATATGAAAAAAGTATAAAAAAGTATAAAAAAGGATCCTGTCAGGCAGGATCCTTCAGAGTGGAGACAAAACCCTGCTTTTGCAGGGTTTGCTATGGGGGTTTTTTGAGGGATGATTGCTCAGATACGCTCCGGGTCGCTGACCGGTATCTGTTTCGAAGCAGCAGATCAGACATAGATGCTGTGATTTGAAAGGACGCTGCAGGAAGAGGTGGAATTACGCAAGATGCTTCCGGAAGCGTTCTATGACAGCAACGGATTCTGCACTGACAGGTTTCGGAACAGCGGACGGTTTTGCAAGAAAATAGCCCTGCAGGAGATCAACATCCAGTTCCAGTACCTTCAAAAGTTCAGCTGGAGTTTCCAGACCCTCGGCAATGATTTTCATGCCTCTTTGATGTGCATAGGAAACAATATTTTCTACGATCTGCTGCTTGTCCGGATCGGAGTCGATATCGCGGATGATGGAAAGATCTAGCTTGATATACGCCGGTGCAAGCTCCAGAAGCGTTTTTTCATTGCTGTAGCCGCTGCCGTAGTCATCCAGGGCAAATACACCGGAAAATCCCGGCATCTCACGTTTTTTCAGCAGAGCTGTAAGATCCGGTGAATCCTCCTCTGTGATCTCAATGACAATCCGATCCTGAAGAAAGCTGTATTGTTCGACGTAAGCCACTGCCTCGTCGTGATTCATGTATTGGCTTGCAATCGAATTGACAAAGAGAAGCTCATCACCGCGTATCTGATGGGTGGAGAGGAATGTGGCATAGGATTTTGCAGAGAGAAACATAGTCAGACGTTCTATTTCATGCAGGCACTCTTCCTCGTGAGCCAGCTGCAGGATCTGATCCGGACGAGTAAGTGCCGGGAGATTTCCGCGCATCAGCGCCTCGTAGGCGTAGATACTGCCGTCCGCAGCGGAAACAATTGGCTGGAAGTAATAGGTAAACAGCTCTTCATTCAACATTTTATGGAACAGGCGGCGCATCTCGGTTTCCTTTGCACTTTTTGTAAAAAGCTCCAGATCGAATTCGGTAATGTGCCCTTTTTCTGCTTTCTTTACCTGGTACATTGCGAAATCCGCATATTTTTTCAGCGTAGACAGATCTGTACTGTTTTCCGGATACCAGGAAACTCCGCCGGAAAAAAAGGTGGTATTTCCGGTGGAGCTCTGTGAAAAAAGTGATCAGAATTTTACTGATGATAATAAGAGAGGAAGTCGGTGATCTTTCCAACTGCATCCTTTAAAACTTCAATTCTCGGCAGGTAAACAACGCGGAAGTGATCCGGCTGTCCCCAGTTGAAGCCGCCGCCGTGGACGATCAGAAGTTTTTTGTCGCGCAGCAGATCGAGAGCAAATTTTTCGTCGTTTGTGATATTGAACTTTTTCGTGTCAATTTTCGGGAACATGTAGAACGCAGCTTTTGGTTTGACTGCGGTGATACCCGGAATATCGCAGAATGCCTTGTAAACGTATTCGCGCTGCTCGTAAATCCGTCCGCCCGGAACGATGCCGGGGATCTGGTTGAGCATGTCGTAGACGAGGTCGCGCTGGTCGTGCACGCGGCCGCCCGGCACGATGTAGTCGTTGACGCTCTGGTGGCCGCCAAGAGCGGTCTGGACAACGGACTGGGCCGGAACATTAGAGCAGAGACGCATGTTAGAAAGCATTTTGAGTCCTTCAATATAGTCCTTTGCGATAGCTTTATTTCCGCTTAAGATCATCCAGCCGATACGGAAGCCTGCGATCATGTGCGATTTGGAAAGACCACTGAAGGTGACACAGAACAGATCCGGTGCGAGGGATGCAATGGAAACATGCTCAAGACCGTCCATGACGAGCCGGTCATAAATTTCATCGGAAAAGATGATCAGCTGATGCTCTCTGGCAAGCTCGACAATCTGCTGCAGTACCTCTTTCGGATAGAGTGCACCGGTCGGGTTATTCGGATTGATGATAACGATCGCTTTTGTGCGGTCGGTGATTTTTTTTCGCATATCATCGATGTCCGGATACCATTCGGACTGTTCATCGCAGATGTAGTGGACGGCTTTTCCACCGGCCAGCGTTGCGCAGGCGGTCCAGAGCGGGTAATCCGGGGATGGGATGAGGATTTCATCACCGTCATCCAGAAGAGCGGACATGCAGAGGTTGATCAGCTCACTGACGCCGTTTCCGGTGTAGATATCATCGATAGAAACATTTGGCAGTTTCTTTAACTGCGCATACTGCATGATCGCTTTTCGTGCAGAGAAGAGACCCTGGGAAGGAGAGTAACCCTCGCAGTCGGTAAGCTGATGGCTCATGTCGTAGATGACCTCATCAGGAGTACGGAAGCCAAATGGAGCCGGATTTCCAATGTTCAGTTTCAGAACCTGTGTGCCGCACGCTTCCATGCGGTTTGCTTCTTCTACGACAGGTCCGCGGACATCATATAAGACATTGTCGAGTTTCGATGATTTTTTAAATTCTCGCATAGGGGAACCTCCTGTTTTTGTCTGGGAAAGGGAAGCGGCAGATGGATCAGAAAAGGATTCTGCCGGATCGGAAACCGTATCTGCCGTATAGTTTACTGTGGAATCTTTTGCAAGCAGCCAGTCGGGATCGACCTGGAGCACATCGGCCAGAAAGTGAAGAATGTCGGAGCGCGGAACCGTTTTTCCGCTGACATACTGGCTGACATGGCTTTTTCCAAGCTTCACACCGCGCCGCTGGGCCGCTCGGATCAAATCGACCTGCTTGAACTGTTTTGCCTGCATGGCCAGTTTCAGACGGTCGGAAAAGGTTTCATTTGTCATAGAAAATCTCCTTAAAATAGAATGCAAAATAAAGAAAGTTCAAAACTGTGCTTATTGTAGCATGAGCGGGAAGAAAGTTCAATAGGAAAGCTGAAATTTGTAAAAAATATTGAAAAGTTCAAAATAGAAGAAAAATAAGTTCAATTATAATATTTGTCTATTCTGTACAGGTAAAGCGTTAAACCTTGCGCATTTTGCAAATTGACAAACGATGAGATTTCAGTAGAATAAAAAAACAGGATGCTATGCGTTTCTGTTGGGATCCGCCAATAGAAACGGGAGAGAAAGGAAGGAAAATGTATGGGGGAAGGTCATAAAAAATTGAATATTTCTGACTGTATGGGACTTGCGATCGGACAGATCATCGGTTCAGGCATCATGGTACTGACGGGAATCGTCATCGGTCTGACAGGACACGGCATTGCCGCAGCGTTTATTTTAGGCGCCGTGCTTGCCATTATCACCTGTGTACCGTTTATTATCCTGACGTCCGCAATCCCGTCATCAGGCGCCGGCTTTACTTACATCCGACGATTGATGGGTGAAAAAGCCGGCTTTATGTACATTGCGATGTTTGTCTTAAGCCAGGTTCTGATCGCAACGTACGCGAAAGGCTTTGCAAGCTATTTCTGCTCGATTTTTCCGCAGTTTGGCGAGTCGGCTGTCGCAATGGCAGCACTTGTTATCTGCACCGCCATCAATCTTATCGGACTGAAATCGAGCGCACTGGTGCAAAAGGGCATGGTTGTGCTGCTGCTTTTAAGCCTGTTCTTATTTATTGTATTCGGGTTGCCCAAAGTAAGCTGGGATGCCCTGACACCGACGGTATCCAACCTGATGCCGAACGGTCCGAAGAACTTTTTCACAGGCGTGGCACTTTTGAGTTTTGCGTGCGGAGGCGCAAAATTCGTTGCGGAGAACGGAGACGATATTGTGGAGCCGTCCCGCACGATTCCAAAGGTTATCGTGCTTTCCACGAGTATCGTTGCTGTATTCTATGTGCTGATCGGTATCGTGGCAGGCGGCGTGCTTCCGGTCGAAACGGTTGCATTTCAGAATCTGACGCTTGTCGCACAGGAGATTTTTCCAACCTGGCTGTACCTGTTTTTCGTGTTCGGTGGTGCCGTATTTGCGCTGCTTACCACCCTGAACGGAACCTTGAGCTGGGTGACAAGAGGACTGCAGGCTGCCGCAAAACAGGGCTGGCTGCCGGAAAAAACCGCGGAGGAGAATAGAAACGGTGTTCCGGTGATCCTTCTGATGGTCTTTTTCCTGATGGGCGCTATTCCGATCCTTACGGGAATGGATCTGACATTGATTTCAAACATGGGTGTCGGAACCGATATGGTGACGGAATTTATGGTACTCCTGGCCTGCTGGCGTCTGCCGGATATTTTCCCGGAAGAGTATCAGAAATCTGCGTTTTGTATGAAAAAGCGGACACTTCACATTCTGCTGTTTTTCATCGGCATTCTGATGATCGGAACCTCGTATGTCAATCTGTCGGATCTTACCGTTCCAGCGGCGATCGCATGCGGCATCTATATTCTGGTGATGTTTGTTTACACGCAGGTCCGATACCCGTATGTGAAGGCAAAACAGGAAAAGAAAGAAGACAAATAAAGAAGAGAAATGGAGAAGAAACATGAGGGCAACAACAAAAGAGCAGGGCTTTTACAGCCAGATTTTTAAGCTGGTTCTGCCGATTGTGATTCAGAATCTTTTAAGCGCGGCAGTCAACTCTGCCGATGTCGTGATGCTGAACTACGTGGGACAGTCCGCTATTTCCGCGGTATCCCTGGCATCCAACTATGCAAATGTATTATTTATGGTTTATTATGGACTGGGAACAGGAGCAACACTTCTGTGTGCCCAGTACTTTGGAAAAGGCAATATGCGAGCAATTCAGACTGTCGAGGGAATCGCACTTCGATTCTCCGTCATCATCTCCGTCGTTGTGGCAGGAATTGCTTTTACCATGCCACAGATGATGATGCGTCTGTTTACAGATAATGTGGAACTGATCCGGATCGGTGCTTCGTATCTGCGCGTCATGGGTGTGACCTACCTGTGCTGGGGCATTACGGAGATCTATCTTGCGGTGCTTCGAAGCCTCGGCCGTGTGACGATCAGCATGGCGATGAATATGATGGCATTCGCACTGAACGTATTTTTCAACGCATGCTTCATTTTTGGTCTCTTCGGATTTCCGAAGCTTGGAGCAACCGGTGTTGCAATCGCAACGGCGATGTCGCGTGTCATTGAACTGATCGGCTGCGTGATTGTATCGATTATGAGTAAGGATATCAAGCTCGATCTGCGGTACATGTTCATCCGCAACAAGCTGCTGTTTTCCGATTTTGTGAAGCTGTCACTTCCGGCGCTTGGAAATGATCTTTCCTGGGGCGTTGCATTTTCGATGTATTCTGTGATCCTGGGGCATTTGGGAAGCGATGCGGTAGCGGCAAACTCGCTCGTTGTCGTTGTAAGAAATATCGGAACTGTGCTGTGCTTTGGTGTGGCAAGTGCGGGCGGTATTCTGCTTGGAAATGTTATGGGAGAAGGAAATCTGGAAAAGGCGAAGGAATATGCGTCTAAACTGCTGAAGCTGACGGTTGTTACCGGAGCTGTGGGCGGACTGGTTGTACTGGGTATCACGCCGTTTGTACTGAAGTTTGCTTCTTTAAATGAGACCGCGATGCATTATCTGAAATATATGCTGCTGATTAACACCTATTATATTATGGGGACTGCCGTCAATACAACGCTGATTGCCGGAGTATTCCGTGCCGGAGGTGACACAAAGTTCGGACTGGTCTGCGATACGATTGATATGTGGTGCTACGCGGTGCCGCTTGGATTTATTGCAGCGTTTGTCTTCAAGCTTCCTGTCCTTGTGGTTTATTTCCTGCTGTGTACAGACGAGTTTGTAAAATGGCCGTGGGTTCTGAAACGGTATAAGAGCGGACTGTGGGCAAAAAACATTACGCGGGATCATCTGTTTGAGGATGAAGAAAAAGAATAGATGATATAGAAAAAAGACATCTGCAGGGGTGAAAAATCACTTCGCCAGATGTCTTTTTCAAACACGCTCTAACTGTGCTGCAAGAGTCAAAGAAACAACAGCGGAAAGTCAGAATGGTTATAGCATAACGGATCGGAAACTGGTATGATCAGACCGTAAAAGGATAGTGCAAAAGTTTTAAAGAACGGTATATCCTTTGCTCTTTAAGCTTGCTTCTGTCTCGTATACATCCGGTACATGGAACACCATGATCGGGCAGCCGGACTCGCGGTTGAAGGAGAGATAGATATAGTCGATGCTGATATTTGTCTCAAGCAGTGTTTTCAGAAGGGAATTTAAGTTGCCCGGCTGATCAACTACCTCGACACCGAGTACATCCGTCTGGCGTGTCATGTAACCGGCAGCCTGAAGCGCCTGCTCTGCTTTATCCGGATCGGAAACGACCATGCGGACAATGCCGTACTCTGCGCTGTCATTGTTGACGGAACCTAAAATGTTGACGTCATTTTCAAACAGAATCTGTGTGATCTGCTGCATCGTGCCTTTTTTATTTTCTGCGAAAATAGAAAGTTGTTTTAACATAATTGGGGCCTCCTAAAATTGATCTCTGATTCCATTATACTGCCAAAATCAAACGCGTCAACGAATTTTGTAAAAGAAGACGAAAAAAGGTGGAAAAAGCGTATCGTTTACAGAAAAATCAATAGAATAAAAGCATCAATATAAAAAATAAAAAAAGAAATCAATGAGCGAAAAAAAGACAGAAAAGTCGGATAATAAGAGAAAATGCACAAAATACAAATAAAATATGAGAAAACGGGTGAAAAAACTTTTGCATAATGACGAAAAATGCGTTACAATAAAAGCGCTATATGTGAATTTATTATTGGGAGGTATTAGAATTATGGCAACATTTTATGCATCAAAAACAGGAGAAGTATCTGCTAGAGAAAAAGAACATTCCGCGCTGGTACGTGAACTGGCCGGTGAGTGTATGACACTTCTTGAAAACGACGGAACCCTGCCGCTTGCCGGTGCAGGAAAAGTCGCAGTTTATGGTAACGGCGTCCGTCACACGGTAAAAGGGGGTACCGGTTCCGGAGACGTTAACACAAGAACGGTTGTTACGATCGAACAGGGCTTAAAAGAGGCCGGCTTTGAAATTCTGACCGGTAAATGGCTTGACGAATATGACAAAGTGCTTGCAGATGCGCAGGCTGCATATCAGGCAGAGCTGGCAAAAAAAGCAGAGGAGCTTCACATTCCGATTTTTGCTGTCATGTTCTCGGAAGCATTTGCGCAGCCTGATGTACCTGCGATTACCGAAAAAGAGGACACTGATACCGCTATCTACGTTCTGTCAAGAAACTCCGGTGAAGGTGCAGACCGCTATAACAGAGCATGCGATTATCTGCTCGGCGAAAACGAGCTCGCTGACATTGCCTATCTGGCAGAGCATTATGAGAAAACAGTTTTAATTTTGAATATTGCGAACCTTGTAGACACCACAGAGTTAAAGAAAATCAAAGGACTGAATGCAATTCTTCTTGCAGGACAGGCCGGAAATGCAACCGGAAACATCGTTGCAGACGTTGTTCTCGGAAAGAGCATCCCATCCGGAAAGCTGACCGATACATGGGCTGCTTCCTATGAAGACTATCCGTCCTCCGAAAATTTCAGCCACAACAACGGTGACACCAACGATGAGTATTACAGCGATGGCATTTATGTCGGCTACCGTTATTTTGACACCTTCAACGTAACCCCGAACTACTGCTTCGGCTACGGCAAAGGCTATACCGATTTTGAGATGGAAGTAAAGGACGTGGAGGCAGATGATAAGAACGTTACCGTTACCGCATCCGTAAAGAACATTGGTGATACATTCGCCGGAAAAGAAGTCGTACAGGTTTACTATTCCGCACCGGATGGAACGATTGAGAAACCGTATCAGGAGCTTGGCGGCTTCGGAAAATCCGATCTGCTCTCGCCGGGTGAGTCCCAGACGATTACCATTTCCTTCCCGACGAGATCTATGGCTTCCTACGATGAGAAAAAAGCAGCATGGGTACTCGAAGCAGGAACGTATTACATCCGTGTCGGTAACAGCTCCAGAACAACGAAAGTGGCAGCAGCCCTGAATCTCAAAGAGACCGTTGTTACGGTTCAGGGAAAGAATCTCTTCCCGGCAGATGACGCTCCGCAGGAACTCTCCAAAGCAGGCGTAACACCGTACAGCTATGAAGGTGAGGCAGAAGAAAAAGCAGCTGCAAAACAGATCGATATCTGCAGCAAATGCATCAAGACGGAGACTGTTGTCTACAGTGAGACACCGGAAGCATTCCCGGCTTATGAGGGAGAGAAGCTGACCGCGGCAGATGTAAAGAGCGGAAAAGCGACGTTAAAAGATCTCGTATCGCAGCTGACCGTAGAAGAGATGGCTGCCGTTTGCAATGGTACTGCAGACGGACTTGGCCAGGAAGGATTTATCGGATCTTCTTCCGATATGGCGCCTGGAGCAGCGGGAGATACGACTTCCATTCTTCTGGAGGACAGAGGTATTTACAATACGATTCTTGCAGACGGTCCGGCCGGTCTTCGTCTGATTCCGCACTTTGTCGTTGATGCAGACGGAAAGATGGTATCCTCCGGAAATCCTCTGGAAGATGCGTTTAACAAAAATGAAATCGAAGTTCCGGAAGGCGGCACGGAGTATTTCCAGTACTGCACCGCAATCCCGGTAGCAGCACTCCTTGCACAGTCCTGGAACATGGATCTGATCCAAAAATGCGGTGATATCGTCGGAAAAGAGATGGAAGAATTCCACATTTCCGTATGGCTGGCACCTGGCATGAACATTCACAGAAATCCGCTGTGCGGAAGAAACTTCGAGTACTACTCGGAAGATCCGCTGGTGGCAGGTCTGTGTGCAGCAGCCGATACCAGAGGAATCCAGTCCCATGCCGGAATCGGAACCAGCATTAAGCACTTTGCAGCCAACAACCAGGAAGACAACCGTATGTACGTCAATGAGCACATCAGCGAGCGCGCAATGCGTGAAATCTATCTGAAGGGCTTTGAAATCGCAGTCAAGACAGCACAGCCGATGACGATTATGTCTTCCTACAACCTGGTAAACGGTGTACATACTGCCAACAGCCACGACCTTCTGACAGCAGCAGCAAGAGATGAGTGGGGCTTCGCAGGTTATGTCATGACCGACTGGGGAACCTCAGAGGACATGAGCGGATTGTTCGCTTACAAATATAACCTGAAATACGGACATTCCACTTCAAGAGAGTGTGTTCTTGCAGGAAACGATCTGCAGATGCCTGGCCAGCAAGGAAACCGTCAGGAAATTATAGCATCTGTTGCAGACGGAACTCTGCCGCTTGGACAGCTTCAGACCTGTGCGTACCGTATTCTGAATGTTGTTCTGCAGTCCCTCGCCTATGATGACTGTAAACCGTACGGTGACCAGTTCGATCTCGCGGAGGCGGTTACCGTTACAAAAGCATAAAGAATCAAAGAGTATAGAAGCAGCCCCGCAGACCTTTACCCTAAGGTTTTGCGGGGCTGCTTTTTGTATCGTCAAATGAGGACCTTTTTTGATCGGATTGAGTTTCCATGTCAGGTGCTGGCAGAAAATGTAAAAAGCTCACGAAAGAACTGTAAAACTGGAGAAAAACACAGAATAAAATCGGTAAAAAAATAAAAAATAGTGAAAAATGCACAAAAAGATTGTCCCTAGAGCACATAGTGTGCTATAATGAATGCATCTATTAAAACAGGGGGATAGATTATGGCAAAAGAAATGATTTTCAGTAGTGCAAAAAAGACCGTCTACCGTGACGGAGATACTGCCATTAAGGAATTCTGCGAAGGATTTCCGAAAGCTGAGGTTTTAAACGAAGCATTATGTAATGCAAGAGTGGAGACCATTGAAGCGCTCAATGTTCCAAAGATTTTGGGGGTAACGGTAACTGATGGAAAATGGTCTATTATCAAGGAATATGTACCAGGTAAGACCTTAGAACAGCTGATGGATGAAAATCCGGACAAGCTGGACGAGTACATGTCCCAGATGGTAGATCTGCAGCTGTTGATCCACAGCCAGGCTTGCCCACTGCTCAACAAACTGAAAGAAAAGACCATCCGTTCCTTAAAATCCGTGGAACAGCTGGATGAAAGCACACGCTATGAGCTTTTGACCAGACTGGACGGAATGCCAAAACACACCAAACTCTGCCACGGCGATTTCAATCCATCCAACATCATTGTTGGTGATGACGGAAAGCTCTATGTCATTGACTGGGTACATGCTTCCCAGGGTAATGCAAGTGCCGACGTGGCCAGAACCTATCTTCTGCTCAGCTTAAAGGACAAAAAGAAAGCAGAACTGTACATGGATCTGTTCTGTGAAAAGACAGGTACAGAAAAACGCTATGTA
>ENA-OPAL01001691-OPAL01001691.1-human-gut-metagenome-genome-assembly--contig:-NODE-1691-length-12256-cov-3.064339_pt1 | contig 12256 bp, 9 predicted proteins | sample MGYA00241057_ERZ501430 | MGnify/ENA primary metagenome ERZ501430 (study PRJEB25962, sample SAMEA2042506) | human gut metagenome | biome: human gut; feature: human-associated habitat; material: faeces...
AAGAACAACGCTGTGCTCTTGTAAGTTGTGACCTACACCACCGATGTAAGCAGTAACTTCGAATCCATTTGTAAGTCTTACTCTGGCAATCTTTCTTAACGCTGAGTTAGGCTTCTTTGGAGTAGTAGTTTTAACAACTGTACAAACTCCTCTTCTTTGTGGACACTCGTTTAGTGCTGGCGCTGTTGATTTATTAACAACACTCTTTCTACCTTTTCTTACTAATTGGCTTATAGTTGGCATTTTTTCACCTCCTGAAATTTATTTATCTATATAAAATAAGATAAACACTAATTATTATTCTAGGGTCAATATTGCTGATGACTTAACATCAATCCCACCTATCTTCCCAAGTTCTTTCATTGTAGATACTTCTACAATTTTAATGTTTTTCTCTTTTGCTAGTTGAATTATTGGAAGTATCAACTTAGCATTTGCATCTTTAGCTACATATAAAACTTTTCCTTCGTTATTTTTAATTAACTTAGTACATTGTTTTATTCCAATAACTTTTTTTACTACAATTCTGTCTAACATGAATCCCCCTCCTTAAATTAAAGATCATAGAGGCATGTTATACAGGATGCCTCCATGAATCATGTAGACAATCATACTGTAGTGTAGCTTCAAAAATCACACAATTGGTATTTTATCATTTAAGCATACACATGTCAATAAAATTGCATTGTATTATTCTATTGTTTCAATATTATCTTCTTCTAACTCTTCTGTTGGTACATCAAGCTTTAAAGATCTATATCTCATCATACCTGTACCAGCAGGAATTAACTTACCAATAATAACATTTTCTTTTAATCCAATTAATGGATCTATTTTACCTTTAATAGCTGCTTCAGTAAGAACTCTTGTTGTTTCTTGGAATGAAGCTGCTGATAAAAATGAGCTTGTTGCAAGTGAAGCCTTTGTGATACCAAGCATAATCTGTGTACCTGTTGCAGGTTCCTTGCCTTCTGCTTCAAGCTGTTCATTAACTTCGTTAAAGTCAAGAACTTCAACTGTTGTTCCTGGTAAGAATTCTGAATCACCGGCTGTGTCAACCTTAATCTTCTTAAGCATCTGACGAACAATAACTTCAACGTGCTTATCATTGATTTCTACACCCTGTAGACGGTAAACTCTCTGTACTTCACGGATCATATAATCCTGAACTGCACGAAGTCCCTTAATCTTTAATAAATCATGTGGGTTAATGCTACCTTCTGTAAGTTCGTCACCAGCTTCAAGAACAGCACCATCAAGAATCTTAATCTTTGATCCATAAGGGATAAGATAAGCTTTTGATTCGCCAGTTTCAGGGTTAGTTACGATAATTTCACGTTTCTTCTTTGTTTCCTTAATTTCAGCAACACCACCGAACTCTGCGATAATTGCAAGTCCCTTTGGCTTTCTTGCTTCAAATAATTCTTCTACTCTAGGAAGACCCTGTGTAATATCGTCACCGGCTACACCACCAGTATGGAATGTTCTCATAGTAAGCTGTGTACCAGGTTCACCGATTGACTGAGCAGCTATGATACCTACTGCCTCACCAACCCGTACTCTCTGTCCTGTTGCCATATTTGCACCATAACATTTAGCACATACACCTACGTGTGACTTACATGTAAGAATTGTTCTAATCTTAACTGATTTAACACCTGTAGCAACAATTCTTGCTGCACGCTTTGGTGTAATCATATGGTTAGCTTTAACAATCATATTGCCTTCTGCATCATACATTGTTTCTGCAGCAGTTCTACCTGTGATTCTTTCTTCAAGACTTTCGATTACTTCGTTTCCATCAACTAAGTCTTCGATTTCCATAAATGGAATAGCCTTACCTTCACAACAATCTACATCTCTAATAATAAGATCCTGTGAAACGTCTACAAGTCTTCTTGTAAGGTAACCTGAATCGGCTGTTCTAAGGGCAGTATCTGACATACCCTTTCTAGCACCATGGGCTGAAATGAAGTATTCCAATACGTCAAGACCCTCACGGAAGTTCGACTTAATAGGAAGTTCGATAGTCTTACCTGTTGTATCAGCCATCAAACCACGCATTCCGGCAAGCTGTTTAATCTGTTTATCAGAACCACGGGCACCGGAATCGGCCATCATAAAGATGTTGTTGTACTTATCAAGACCACTAAGAAGGGCTGTTGTAAGTTCATTATCGGCTGCCTGCCATGTTTCGATAACTTCTTTGTATCTTTCTTCATCAGTTAAGAAACCACGACGATAATGCTTTGTAATTTCATCAACTGTGTGTTCTGCATCTGCAAGAATCTGTTTCTTTGATTCAGGTACTGTCATATCTGAAATTGAAACTGTCATAGCTGCCCTTGTTGAGAACTTATAACCCATAGCCTTAATGTTATCAAGAACTTCTGCAGTCTTAGTTGCTCCATGGTTATTAATAACCTTTTCAAGAATCTGCTTTAACTGTTTCTTACCTACGTGGAAATCAACTTCCAATTTAAGGTAATCTTCATCAGTTTCTCTCTTAACGAATCCTAAATCCTGTGGAAGAATTTCGTTAAATAAACAACGTCCAAGTGTAGTGTCAATAATACCTGTTACTTCTTTTCCTTCTCCGTTGAATACAGTTCTCTTAACCTTAATTCTCTGGTGAAGTGAAATTTCTTTATTTTCATAAGCTAAAATAGCCTGATTAATATCACTAAATGAATGTCCTAATGCATCAACAGGTTCACAAATTACAACTCTATCATCTGCATGATACTTAATCATATCGTGAGCTCCGATAATTCCTTTATCTAAAGCTTCCTTGATTTCTTCATCTGTATCATAAATAGGAGCATCTTCAGCTACTGTAGAAGCAATTTCTTCTTCCTTAGAATGATCAACCATTCTATCCATTGTCAAATAGTAAATACCAAGTACCATATCCTGTGAAGGAACTGCTACAGGTGCACCATCTGATGGTTTTAACAAGTTATTAGGTGAAAGTAAAAGGAATCTACATTCAGCCTGTGCTTCTACTGAAAGTGGAAGATGAACAGCCATCTGGTCACCGTCGAAATCGGCGTTGAACGCTGTACATACCAATGGATGAAGTTTGATAGCCTTACCTTCTACAAGAATTGGTTCAAACGCCTGAATACCAAGTCTATGAAGTGTAGGGGCACGGTTTAACATAACAGGATGTTCTTTGATTACATCTTCAAGTACATCCCAAACTTCTGTCTGAAGTCTTTCAACCATCTTCTTCGCACTCTTAATATTGTGAGCTGTACCATTAGCTACTAATTCTTTCATTACGAAAGGCTTGAATAATTCAATAGCCATTTCTTTTGGAAGACCACACTGGTAAATCTTAAGTTCCGGTCCTACTACGATAACTGAACGTCCTGAGTAGTCAACACGCTTACCAAGTAAGTTCTGACGGAAACGTCCCTGCTTACCCTTTAACATATCTGATAAAGACTTAAGTGCTCTGTTACCAGGTCCTGTTACAGGTCTACCACGTCTACCATTATCAATTAATGCATCTACAGCTTCCTGAAGCATTCTCTTTTCATTTCTTACGATAATTTCTGGAGCGCCTAATTCAAGAAGTCTCTTAAGACGATTGTTTCTGTTAATAATTCTTCTATATAAATCATTTAAATCAGATGTAGCAAATCTACCACCATCTAACTGAACCATAGGTCTTAAATCAGGTGGAATTACAGGAATTACATCTAAAATCATCCATTCTGGCTTGTTACCTGAATTTCTGAACGCTTCAAAAACTTCCAATCTCTTAACGATTTTTGCTTTTTTCTGTCCTGTTGCTTCAAATAATTCTGATTTTAATTGCTCTGCTTCTTTTTCAACATCGATGTCCATAAGCAATTCCTTGATAGCTTCAGCACCCATTCCTACACGGAATTTTCCGCCGAATTCTTCATATGCTTCTCTGAATTCTTTTTCTGACAATACCTGCTTGTAATCCAATGTTGTTTCCATTGGATCAAGCACGATATATGAAGCAAAGTATAATACTTTTTCTAATACTCTTGGTGAAATATCAAGGATTAATCCCATTCTTGAAGGGATTCCTTTAAAGTACCAAATATGTGATACAGGAGTAGCAAGTTCAACACTACCCATACGTTCTCTACGTACGCTGGCTTTTGTTACTTCAACGCCACATCTGTCGCAGACTACACCTTTATATCTGATTTTCTTGTATTTACCACAATGACATTCCCAGTCTTTGCTTGGTCCGAAAATCTTTTCACAGAATAAACCATCTTTTTCAGGTTTTAAAGTTCTGTAATTTATTGTCTCAGGCTTTGTAACTTCGCCTCTTGACCATTCTCTGATTTTTTCAGGTGAAGCAAGACCAATTTTGATTTTGTCAAATGATACCTGTTCACTAACGTTATTATCTGCCATGATCAAATCTCCCTTCTTAATTATTCATCCATTCCATCTTCAACTACATTTCCCTGAGCATCAACAGTCTGGAGTTCTTCACCTACAAATTCCTGTGTGCTATAACCAGCCTGTTCAAAGCTCTGGCTGTCTTCTTTCTTCTGGCTATAGTTCTTATTATCATTAAGAATTGCATTAAAGTTTGTTTCACCGTAATCAATGCTTTCTTTTAATTCTACTTCGTTGTCATTTTCATCTAATACCTTAACATCAAGTGCTAATGACTGAAGTTCCTTAATAAGTACCTTGAATGATTCAGGAATTCCCGGCTGAGGGATGTTTTCACCCTTAATAATTGCTTCATAAGTCTTAACACGTCCTACAACGTCATCAGACTTAACTGTTAAGATTTCCTGTAATGTATATGATGCACCATAAGCTTCAAGTGCCCAAACTTCCATTTCACCAAATCTCTGTCCACCGAACTGAGCTTTACCACCAAGTGGCTGCTGTGTTACTAATGAGTAAGGACCTGTTGAACGTGCATGAATCTTATCATCAACCAAGTGATGTAACTTAAGGTAATGCATGAATCCGATTGTAACAGGGTTATCGAAGTAATCACCTGTTCTACCATCTCTAAGTCTAACCTTACCATCTCTTGCAATTGGAACACCCTTCCATTCTTCTCTATGATCAAGGTGTTCACCAAGATATTCCATAACTTCAGGATTTAATTTATCCTGATATTTTGCCTGGAAATCTTCCCACTCTGTATTGGCATAATCGTTTGCCATTTCAAGTGTATCCATAATGTCGTACTCGTCAGCACCGTCAAATACAGGTGTTGCAATGTTAAATCCTAATACTTTAGCTGCAAGGCTTAAGTGAATTTCAAGGACCTGACCAATGTTCATACGTGAAGGTACGCCCAATGGGTTAAGTACGATATCAAGTGGTCTTCCGTTTGGAAGGAATGGCATATCTTCTACTGGTAATACTCGTGAAACTACACCCTTGTTACCATGACGTCCGGCCATCTTATCACCAACGGAAATTTTTCTCTTCTGAGCAATGTAAATACGAACTGATTCGTTTACGCCTGGAGCTAATTCGTCTCCATTTTCTCTCTTGAATACCTTAGCATCAACAATGATACCCTGTTCACCGTGTGGAACCTTAAGTGATGTATCTCTTACCTCTCTTGCCTTTTCACCGAAGATTGCTCTCAAAAGTCTTTCTTCAGGTGTAAGCTCTGTTTCACCCTTAGGTGTAACCTTACCAACAAGAATATCTCCGGCACGAACTTCAGCACCGATTCTGATAATACCTCTTTCATCAAGGTCTTTACGGGCTTCATCACCTACGCCAGGAACATCATTTGTAATCTCTTCAGGTCCAAGCTTAGTATCTCTTGCTTCTGTTTCGTATTCTTCTATATGAATTGATGTATAAACATCGTCCTGAACTAATCTTTCACTAAGAAGTACAGCATCTTCGTAGTTATAACCTTCCCATGTCATGAAACCGATAAGTGGGTTCTTACCAAGTGCAATTTCACCGTTAGATGTTGATGCACCATCAGCAATAACTTCACCTGCTTCTACGTGGTCTCCCTTAAATACTATTGAACGCTGGTTATAACAGTTACTCTGGTTACTTCTCTGGAATTTAAGAAGCTTATATGTTTCTTTTTCTCCATTATCATCATATCTAATAGTAATTTCTTTTGATGTTGATCTTTCAATAACACCGGCACGCTTAGCAACAACACAAACACCTGAGTCAACAGCTGCCTTTGCTTCCATACCTGTACCAACAACAGGAGCTTCTGTTGTAATAAGTGGAACGGCCTGACGCTGCATGTTTGATCCCATGAGGGCACGGTTTGAGTCGTCGTTCTGTAAGAATGGAATCATTGATGTTGCAACTGAAAATACCATTCTAGGAGAAACGTCCATTAAGTCAATTCTCTTCTTATCAAACTGTGATGTTTCTTCTCTATAACGTCCTGATACGTTATTGTGTACAAAATGTCCTTCTGCATCCAATGGTTCATTAGCCTGTGCAACAGTGTAATTATCTTCTTCATCTGCTGTAAGGTAAACAACTTCATCTGTTACTCTTGGATTTTCAGGATCTGACTTGTCTACTACTCTATATGGAGCCTCAACAAATCCGTACTCATTTAATCTTGCAAAAGATGCAAATGAGTTAATAAGTCCGATGTTAGGACCTTCAGGTGTCTCAATAGGACACATTCTACCGTAATGTGTATAGTGAACGTCTCGAACCTCGAATCCGGCACGGTCTCTTGAAAGACCACCTGGTCCTAAGGCTGATAAACGTCTCTTATGTGTTAATTCACCCAATGGGTTATTCTGATCCATAAACTGTGACAACTGTGAACTTCCGAAGAATTCCTTAACAGCTGCAGTTACAGGTTTTATATTAATTAATGTCTGTGGAGAAACTCCTTCAAGATCCTGAGTTGTCATACGTTCACGAACAACTCTTTCCATTCTTGAAAGACCGATTCTATACTGATTCTGAAGTAATTCACCAACTGCACGGATACGTCTGTTTCCTAAGTGGTCAATATCATCTTCTGAACCGATTCCATATTCAATATTCATACAATAGTTGATTGTAGCGAAAATATCTTCCTTAGTAATATGCTTTGGAATTAATTCGTGTACGTTTCTCTTAATTGCATCTTTTAATTCTTCTTCTGTTTCATTTTCAGCAAGAATTTCAGCAAGAACAGGGTAATAAACCTCTTCATTAATTCCCAATTCTTTACAATCAAAGTCAACATATGCATTAATATCTACAGCAAGGTTTGAAAGAACTTTTTCATTCTTAATATCTGTCTGAATCATTACTGATGGAACAGCTGCATTCTGAATCTTAATAGCAAGTTCTTCTGTTACAACAGTTCCGGCTTCTGCTAAAACTTCTCCTGTTGTCATATCTACAACATCTTCAGCTAATGGTAAACCTTTAATACGGTTCTTGTAAGCCAATTTCTTGTTGTATTTATAACGACCAACTCTTGCAAGGTCATATCTTCTTGCATCAAAGAACATACCTGCAACGATTGATTCAGCACTGTCAACGCTAAGAGGTTCACCCGGACGAATCTTTTTGTAAAGTTCTAAAAGGCCTTCTTCATAGCTTGTACTTGGATCTTTCTCAAATGTTGCTGTAAGTTTTTCTTCTTCACCGAATAATTCAGTGATTTCAGCATTTGTTCCAATTCCTAAAGCTCTAATAAGAACTGTTACAGGAAGCTTTCTTGTTCTATCTACACGAACATAGAAAATATCATTTGAATCTGTTTCGTATTCAAGCCATGCACCTCTGTTAGGAATAACCTGTGATGTATATAATTCCTTACCTACTTTATCATGACCGATAACGTAGTAGATACCTGGTGAACGAACTAACTGGCTTACGATAACACGTTCTGCACCATTGATAACGAATGTACCTGTTGCAGTCATAAGTGGTAAATCACCCATGAAAATATCGTGTTCTGTAAATTCACCTGTCTCCTTGTTATGAAGTCTTACTTTAACTTTTAAAGGTGCAGAATATGTTGCATCTCTTTCCTTACATTCCTCGATTGTGTACTTCTTCTCATCTTCGCATAATTTGAAGTCAACAAACTCAAGGCTTAAGTTTTGTGCGTAATCTTCAATCGGAGATATATCTTCCAATACTTCCTTAAGACCTGTACTCAGGAACCACTCATATGAATCTCTCTGAACTTCAATAAGATTAGGCATTCCAAGAACTTCTTTTTGTCTTGAATAACTCATACGTATGCCTTTTCCTGATTTCACAGGGCGAATTCTGTTTTTCTCCATTGACATTTCACTCCTTGTCTTTATTTTATTACTTTTTTAGTTACTTTTGCTTAATAAAATTAAGTTTTTGTACTGTTTTAGCACTTTCATTGCTGTCAAAAGGGCGCACTACGCCTACTTTTAAGCATAACAGTAGAATTTTACCATAGGAAACAATTGGTGTCAAGGGCTTTTTTATTGAATATTTCTGTTTGATTATTGGAGTTATATTTTTAAGCACTATCAACTTGGTATCGAAGAAAGCACGCGTACATTTGTAGAATGTACGCACTCAAACACAAAAAGAGAGACAGGGTTTTGTGTAAACACAACCCTGTCTCTCTTTTATGTTTGAGCGCACGCTCTGTGAAAAGTTTGTAGCGATTATTTTAATGTTACAACTGCTCCAACTTCTTCTAACTGAGCCTTTAATGCTTCTGCTTCTTCCTTTGTAGCACCTTCTTTAACTACCTTAGGAGCTCCGTCAACTACTTCCTTAGCTTCCTTTAATCCTAATCCTGTAGCATCCTTAACAGCCTTGATAACCTTAACCTTGTTAGCACCAACTTCTGTTAATTCTACGTCGAATTCTGTCTTTTCTTCAGCTGCTCCACCTTCTGCTCCAGCTGCTGCTACTACAACACCTGCTGCTGCAGATACGCCAAATTCTTCTTCACATGCTTTTACTAAATCGTTTAATTCTAAAACTGTTAATCCTTTGATTACTTCAATGATTTCTGCTGTTGTCATTGTAATTTCCTCCATTAATAATTCTTTATAATTGTTTCGATGTTATTAAATCCATCTTTAATGTGAATGCTTCGCATTCATTATCAGGTTATGCCTGATTATGCAACTTCTTCGTTCTTTTCAGCAATCTGCTTAATAACACGAGCGAAGTTTGTAACTGGTGACTGCATAGATCCAAGTAATTTTGAGAGAAGTACTTCTCTTGATGGGATAGATGCAATCTGACCGATTCCTACTGCATCGTAGTAAATTCCGTCAACTACGCCACCTTTGATTTCTAAAGCCTCAGCTGTCTTAGCGAATTTTGCTAATACTCTAGCTGCTGCTGTAGCATCATCTTTACATACTGCAATAGCTGTTGGTCCTTCAAGATGCTGAGCTAAATCTGCGAATTCAGTATCTTTGATTGCAAAATTAATCATAGTGTTCTTGTATACTTTGTATACAACACCAGCTTCTCTTAACTGCTTACGAAGTTCTGTATCTTCTGCAACAGTAAGTCCACGGTAATCTACAACAACTGCTGTAGCTGCACCATTGAGTAATTCTGAAATCTCTTCAACGACAGGTTTCTTTAACTCTACTTTTGCCATGATTGTTTTGCCTCCTTATAAAATTTAGGTCTGCAACCAAACATTGCGCCGAATATTATACAATAGTATAAAAAACCTCTCTGCCGAAACAGAGAGGTATTGTCAGTCATATTTATAACTTCATTCCTCGGTAGGTACTAAGTTTACGCCCTTGTCAAGGATAAATCCCCATAGGCACCTACTGTCTTCGGCAATTGGTATTAAACCACTTGTGCATAATAGCACATTTTTATTTTATTGTCAACTGATTGTTCAGTAACAACCTTAAATTATGCGTTAGCGTTTACTAACTTAGTTGGGTTAACCTTTACTCCAGGTCCCATTGTTGATGTAAGAGTAACGCTCTTTAAGTAAGCACCCTTAACTGCAGCTGGTTTAACTTTATTAATAGCACCCATAAGTGCATTGAAGTTTTCTACTAACTGTTCTTCTGTAAATGAAGCTTTTCCAACTGGAACATGAATGATATTAGCCTTGTCTAATCTATATTCAATCTTACCAGCTTTAATATCATCAATAGCTTTTGTTACGTCCATTGTAACTGTACCTGCTTTAGGGTTTGGCATTAAGCCCTTAGGTCCAAGTACACGACCAAGTCTACCAACAACACCCATCATGTCTGGTGTAGCAACAACAACGTCGAAGTCTAACCATCCATCATTCTGGATTCTTGGTATTAACTCTTCACCGCCTACAAAATCAGCACCTGCTGCCTGAGCTTCATCAGCCTTAGCACCTTTAGCGAAAACTAAAACTTTAACAGTTTTACCTGTACCGTTAGGTAATACTACAGCACCACGGATCTGCTGATCTGCATGACGTCCATCACAACCTGTTCTGATGTGACATTCTATTGTTTCATCAAATTTTGCAACTGCTGCTTTCTTTACTAAAGAAATAGCTTCTTCTGTGTCATACTGTGCAGCTCTATCGATTAACTTTGCTGCCTCTGTATATTTCTTTCCTCTTTTCATTTAAACCTCCTAGTGGTAATAGCGGATATACCTCCCACTTTTTTCAATTCATTTTAAAATTAGTCTTCAACCTTAATTCCCATACTTCTAGCTGTTCCTGCGATCATGCTCATAGCAGCTTCAATGCTTGCAGCATTTAAATCCTGCATCTTTGTTTCAGCGATCTGCTGTAAATCAGCCTTTGAGATTGTAGCAACTGTTTCTTTTAATGAATTGCCTGCACCCTTCTGGATCTTGCAAGCTTTCTTTAATAATACTGCTGCTGGAGGAGTTTTTGTTACGAAACTAAAACTCTTGTCCTGGTAAACAGTGATAACAACTGGAATAATCATTCCCGGCTGATCAGCTGTTCTTGCGTTAAAGTCCTTTGTGAACTGAACGATGTTTAATCCATGCTGTCCAAGTGCTGGACCAACTGGTGGAGCTGGTGTTGCTTTGCCAGCTTCGATCTGCAATTTAATGTAACCTTCTACTTTCTTTGCCATCTTTCGGCACCTCCTAAATTTGTGGTATTAGCGGGAATCCCTCCCACGGCCTTGCTATTCATTGCAAAACCTTCTTCTATTAGCACTTATGTGCATTATTAAAATTCACAATGTGAATCTTAATTCATCTTTTTAACTTCTGTAAAGTTTAATTCTACAGGAGTTTCTCTACCAAACATGTCAACATTAATTGTGACTGTCTGTCTGTTCTCATCAATACGTTTAACCACGCCTGCTGTACCTGACCAAACGCCACCGATGACTGCAATCATATCGCCTTCTTTAAAATCAACTTCAACTTTTTCATTCTTGATTCCAAGAGAAAGCATTTCTGTATCAGTAAGTGGAACCGGCTTAGATCCAGGACCTACAAACCCTGTAACACCTCTTGTGTTTCTTACAACATACCATGTATCATCATTCATAACCATGTTTATAAGCACATAACCTGGGAAAAGTTTTTTCTCAGAAACTTTTCTTACGCCGTTTTTAAGTTCGACAACTTCCTGTGTAGGTACTGATACTTCTAATATTTGATCGTGCAATTTTCTATTCTCAATTGTCTGTTCAATAGTAGTCTTAACTTTATTCTCATACCCTGAATAAGTATGAACAACGTACCAATTTGCTTCTGACATTTAACCACCTCATATTTTTAATTCTTATCTTCCAATAATAGCATCTAATCCTAATTGTACAACACTATCAATGAGAGAAATAAGAACACCTACGATAATTGTGATTACCACAACAACAACTGTCTGTCTAATAATTGTTGCTTTATCCGGCCAGATAATTCTTGAAAATTCAGCCTTAACACCTGTCCACCAAGTCTTAATACGACTTTCTTTCTTCTTAGTTGCCTCTGCCATTTTCTTACCCTCCATTAACTCAAACTATTTAGTTTCTTTGTGTAATGTATGTTTCTGGCAGAATTTACAATACTTCTTTGTTTCAACTCTGTCTGGATGAGTCTTCTTATCCTTTGTTGTATTGTAATTACGCTGTTTACATTCAGTACATTCTAATGTAATTCTTGTTCTCATGAGTTTCACCTCCGCATTTTTTATATGTTTAAAGTCTAAATTTTTTTGCAAAAAAAAAAGACCTAGTTGCTCGCCTCATAAATATAACACGTAAATACAAATGCGTCAACATTTTTTTATTAATATTTACGATTTATATTTTGAACGCAGATAAGCATTCCCCCGCTTCAA
>ENA-OPAL01001694-OPAL01001694.1-human-gut-metagenome-genome-assembly--contig:-NODE-1694-length-12247-cov-3.150673_pt1 | contig 12247 bp, 11 predicted proteins | sample MGYA00241057_ERZ501430 | MGnify/ENA primary metagenome ERZ501430 (study PRJEB25962, sample SAMEA2042506) | human gut metagenome | biome: human gut; feature: human-associated habitat; material: faeces...
AGAGAGTGTAGCATGGCGACAGAAAGAGCAGTTCTCCGACGGTGTAGGATACAGCTGGATTGACACGTTGAAACAGATCACCTCCGAAGCGGTAAGCGATGAACAGATGGCACATGCGGCAGAACGCTTCCCCATCCACACACCGATGAACAAGGAAGAATATTATTACCGCAGCATCTTCGAGGAATATTTCCCGAGCGAAAGCGCTGCGCTGAGTGTACCAAGTGTGCCGAGCGTAGCCTGTTCGACAGCCGAAGCACTGGCCTGGGATGCTTCTTTCCAAGGAAAGAATGAACCAAGCGGCCGTGCTGTAGCCGGCATACACGAAGAAGCTTACGAACAATGAACAAATCAAAAACTAACTTTATATAATGAAAATCCAATTCACCAAAATGCACGGAGCGGGCAACGACTACATTTACGTAAACACATTAAAGTATCCCGTTGCCAATCCGGAAACACTTTCTATCGTATGGAGCCGCCCGCACTTCGGTATCGGCAGCGACGGACTTGTACTGATAGGTCCTTCTGAAAAGGCAGATTTCAGTATGCGCATTTTTAATGCCGACGGTTCGGAAGCTATGATGTGCGGAAACGCCAGCCGTTGCATCGGGAAATACGTATACGAGCACGGACTGACCCAACACACGGAAATCACGCTGGAAACCCTTTCCGGAATCAAGACACTCCACCTGCATGTAGCTGAAGGGAAAGTCAATACCGTTACCGTAGACATGGAACAGCCGTTGCTGGAAAATAAACAACAGTTGGCAACAGCTTCCGGAAGCATGATGGATGGAGAAATCAAAGCCGACGGACAGACATTCAAAGGAACATTCGTCTGCATGGGAAATCCGCATTTCGTCATCTTCGTTCCCGATGTCATGCAGATTCCTCTCACCGAAATCGGTCCGAAACTGGAACATCATCCCCTCTTTCCGGAACGCTGCAACATTGAGTTCGCTCAAATCCGTGAAGATGGAAGTATCCGTATGCGAGTTTGGGAACGGGGCTCCGGCATCACCCTGGCCTGCGGTACAGGTGCCTGTGCTACTGCCGTAGCCGCTTCGGTTACTGGAAGAACCGGACGCAGCAGTGACATTGAGATGGATGGAGGTACTCTGCATATCGAATGGACGGCAGACAACCGCATTCTCATGACCGGGCCTGCTACCACCGTGTTCGATGGAGAAATAACGATTTAAAAACAACCAAGGAAACAGACTTTTATGGCAATAGTAAACGAAAATTTTTTGAAATTACCAGGTAGTTACCTGTTCTCGGATATCGCAAAGAAAGTGAATGCATTCAAAATTGCTCATCCCGAAGCCAAACTCATCCGTTTGGGTATAGGCGACGTTACCCGTCCGCTTCCCCCTGCTTGCATCGAAGCCATGCATCGTGCGGTAGACGAGATGGCTCACGCTGAGACTTTTCGGGGCTACGGTCCGGAACAGGGGTACGATTTCCTGATTGAAGCCATCATCGCCAACGATTTTGCTCCCCGCGGTGTCCAGTTAAAAGCATCGGAAGTATTCGTCAGTGATGGAGCAAAAAGCGATACCGGTAATATCGGTGATATCTTACAGGGCTGCAACAGCGTAGCCGTAACAGATCCAGTTTATCCGGTTTATATCGACAGCAACGTGATGAGTGGACGTGCCGGCGACTTGCAGGAAGACGGACGCTGGAGCCGTATCACCTACTTGCCGTGTACAGCAGAGAACGGTTTTATTCCGCAGATTCCGGATATACGCATGGATATGGTATACCTATGCTACCCGAACAATCCGACCGGTACCACTCTGACGAAAGAACAACTGAAGCAATGGGTGGATTACGCCCTGGCCAACGACAGCCTCATCCTTTTCGACGCTGCCTACGAAGCCTTCATCCGTGAAAACGATGTTCCCCACTCCATCTACGAGATAGAAGGCGCCAAGCAATGTGCCATTGAGTTCCGCAGTTTCTCGAAGACTGCCGGATTCACCGGTGTACGTTGTGGGTATACGGTAGTACCGGAAGAAGTCATGGCTCGGACAAGCAACGGCGAACGTGTTTCGCTGAACAGACTGTGGAATCGTCGCCAGTGTACCAAGTTCAACGGAACAAGCTACGTTACCCAGCGAGCTGCCGAAGCCATTTACAGTCCCGAAGGGAAAAAACAGGTAAAGGAGACTATCGATTATTACCTGGAAAACGCACGCATCATGCGCGAAGGTTTCCAGCAAGCCGGCTTTCAGGTATTCGGCGGTGTAAACTCTCCATATCTGTGGCTGAAGACTCCCCAGGGATGCACTTCCTGGCAGTTCTTCGACCGTCTGCTGAACGATGTCCACGTAGTAGGTACACCGGGCGTAGGCTTTGGCCCCAGCGGAGAAGGCTACCTGCGACTCACAGCCTTCGGTAAACGGGAGGATTGCATTGAAGCGATGAAACGCATCGCTAAATGGGCTAAGTAGATTCTTTTTCTATACAATAGTTTTGCGGTAACCTGCCTTCCGAAATGGAGGTGGGTTACCGCTGTTTTCAACGGGACATATTTATCCCTTAGGAATATCATGCCGCAACAAATCACCGCAATGAGATTTTACCTCCTGATAAATATACCGACAACGCTGCTCACTCATCCGAATTTTTATACCGACAGCTATCATATCTATCAGGGTAGGATTTCCTTTGCCGTTGACAGAAGTAGCATGTTCGCCATTATATCCTTCTGTGCATAAAGTCAAATCGTAAGCTGGGGCAAGTTCCCATCTCCATTTTCCCTTTCCTGTCTGTTTACAGATAAAACTGAAATTCTTGCAATGATCATCCTTATTATCTGTCAAGTAATTGAAGACCATCCGACGATACATTTCCTCCACATCGGCAGGATTTTGAGTCAGGAAACCAGTCAATGCCAACAGGTTACTATAATCCAACACCGGATTAGACAATGATATACACAATGTCCGGAGTCAGAGACAGGACACCTACCGGTATACCGTGATAGTTAACAGTCAATTTTTCAATCTTCATCTTGTTTGTACGCTCTTTTCTTGTTACTGTTCTTCCGGATTTGGGTAAGCTCCTCCATCGTATCATATTTCGGTTGCACAAACAGGTTACGGAGTTCTGAAACATATCCCAATGCAATAGCCAGCCCTATCAGATTCTTCAGTGAAATCAATCCCTTCTGTTCAAAACGGACAATATTACTGACAGCTACCCCTGCCTTTGCGGCTACCTCCTCCCGCGTCAGGTTTTTCTCTACTCTCCTACGGCGGAAATCATTGGCAATATCTCGTGAAATATCATCGGGATTATCCAATGTATAGTTATCCAATACCGATAACATATTATCTGTATCTATGGAATTCATAAGAAAACTGTGTATATATTATCAGTTGTAAAGATAAGGATAATTGAGTGATTATCCAAATTATATCCTGCTGATATTACTTTCTTTTAAAAGCTGTTTAAATGACCTTCAAAGTCCATTCGACATCACCAGAAACAGGTATATCAAGTTCTTTCTATTCTACAAAAGATTCTCCCGATGATTGGTTTCACGCTTTCACACAAATCCAATAGTTTGAAAAACAAAAGCATACTGTGAAAGATAATATTTCACGGTGAAAGATGATGTTTCCTTTCCATTTTCATTACATGAATTGCGACTGAAGAAGTCAACCTATTTTTGGACAAAACAATATTCCACAACCAATAAGTATCAAAGAGGAATCTCCCTATTCGTTCAAGAAACAGAATGCTTGCATCAGATTCAGGTGCAGGTACCTGCTATTTTTGCAGGAAATCAACAAATTAAACTAAAACGATGAAGAAGATATTGAATTACACAATCGCCATGCTATGTATGTTCATGGCTTTCGGATGCAGTAACGGAGTAAAGGACATGGCTTATTCGTATACAGACCAGATAAGCGGCGATGTAACCGTCATCAGGCTGTTCGAGGAAAAGGGGAAAGTGCTGATAACCAGGTTTTCCGCCTGGGAGATAGAACAGCATCAGGAAGAGCTGTATCTATGTTATGGCAAGATGATGCAGAGGGCTTCATACCAACAGTTGGACGATGTGATAAACATCATGCAACACAATGAAATTACAGACAAGATTATCTTACAGGAAGACGGAGGTTTACGGTATAAAGCCGATGTATACTGGCCGGACAAACGTTTCAAGGATATCAAACCGGTCGGCAAATATGGTGGCAAAGCCTATATCGCCAACTTGTCCGAAGGAAATGGTGCCATCTACCTTGCATTCATCAATGAACGGAAACTGTATTACGTAGTCTTCAATGCCAAAATTAATGAATTTGAGGATGTCAAGTTATGTGATTATGAAATATCCGGAAAGAAGATTCTGGTGAGTGACCTGGATCTGTTTTTCGAAGAAGAAGGCGAAAACTTTCTAATCATGAACACAGGATGGTCTTATGTAACATTCAAGTCCATCGGCGAACTTGACGATTATAAATTGTGGGAAGATGTGCTGTCGGAACTGTAGGATTTACCAACTCCAAGATGGATGTTAGTCTTGCCAACGACACAGAATACTAATTGGGAAGTGAACAGGTATCCACCGGAATATGCAAATATAAGAGCTATACAAATTATGAAACGTACACAGAACGAAGCTGACACCCGACAGGTCCTCAGCGTAATCGAAGACTACAACACCGCACTCACCTTACTTGACGATTATGACCATCAGTGCATGAAACGTCCGCAAGGCAGCAAAGCTATTTATGTATTGAACTATGAAGAATGCCGCAAGCTGATTGACCAGATGCGTTTCAATGCAGATTCAGACCTGTTCGGTCATGAAAAAGACGATTCTTTCAAAGGAAGTATCGGTAACATTTATCAAAGTTTTAGCGGCGAAGATGTCTATCCGTCTCTGGAAGAGAAGGTTGTCAACCTCCTTTATTTCGTCACCAAGAACCACAGTTTCAGTGACGGTAACAAACGCATCGCAGCAACTCTCTTCCTCTATTTTCTGGACAGGAACGGATTCCTCTACGACGAGCATGGCAACAAACGAATAGCCGACTATACCCTGGTTGCTCTTACAATCATGATTGCTGAATCTCGCATCGAAGAAAAAGAAATGATGATTAGCATCGTTATGAATTGTATGTAAAATGATCAGCGACACCGGAATATAAAAGAAGGAAGATTGGCTACCTAAAACCAATCTTCCTTCTTTCTGAATTTCCTAAATGTAACACCTCCGACTCACAGTGTTCCTTTAACTTCTCAAAATCAGGGTTCTGTTCTCCCCACAATATGGAATCTATGGCATGCTTCCGACAAATATTCTCAATTTGTCCCCCACTGAAATCGTACAACGAAGCTAACTTATCAGCCTCATCCTCCCTTAAATCCGGCATCATAGACCTCCAGATAGCAGACTTTGCCTGTACATCAGGCCTTTCAAACTCAATCTTATAAAGAAATCTTCTCTCAAAAGCCTTATCCAGATTGCCAGCTATATTTGTTGTCGCAATCAGAATCCCTTCCATATTCTCAATTTCCTGCAATATGATATTCTGGATTGAATTCTCCATTCTGTCCACGGCACGTTCTGCCCCTTCCATCCTCTTTCCCAGTATAGCATCAGCTTCATTGAACAACAAGATAGGAGCGACATCAGACTTTTCCACAAGATATCTGTATTTATTGAATACGTTCTTAATATTCTTTTCGCTCTCTCCCACCCAACTGCTCTTAATCTCGGATATATTTACTCGCATGATATTCCTGTCAGTCTTCCTTGCAAGCTGATAAACAGTCTCTGTCTTTCCGGTTCCCGGTGCACCATAAAACAGACAGGCAAACCCACTGCGAAGTCCTTTTTCTTTCAGCCGATTGCAGATATCGGAAAAATTATTCTGCTCCAGCAAACCTTCCAACTGTTTTATCGAATCAGTCACCTTTCTATTATAGAACAGCTCTTTTGCGGGCAAAGACCTGCAGTCTACAAGTAAAGAGGAGAAATTTCCGGATAAGTAGTCCGAGCCACCGGCCTTCACCCCGAACAGGAAATTCCTCTTCGCATCTTCAGTAAGTTTATATTCCTCCCTGTTCACCATCCCGTCCTCATTGCAGAACTCTATCAGATTCAACTTCTGCAGACGGTGATTACCCTCCATCAGTAAGTTGCAAACAGACTTGAAATGATATTTGTTACAACACATCTCAGCAAAGTCCTGCTGCCTTACATTTTCCTCTCTGTTCTGAATAAACGCATCACACACAAACAGGAAAAGAACCAGATTATTGATGTCAAGTTCCAAAGCCTTAATCCTACTTGCAAAATCCAAATGCAGATTGTTCTCAATCAACTCCACCACATCATCCTGAAAGCCCTCTATACTGCACTCCTCATGTACCCGGCAATCAATATACTCGTTGAGCTTACCGAAAAACTCGCTTGTTGTCAAATCCTTAGGCACCTCATACTTGTAAGCCTTGTTATTCTTGAGATGCTCTATTACCACAAGAGGTACTCTGTAAGTAATATTATCATCTGCTCTTCCCATTGTACAAGCAATGAGATGAGATTTTACAAGCCCCTCCACATCGGCAGAATATCTTAACATTTTAATATATTTACAGCCCACATAGTCAGACAGATCATTAAGTTCAATCCTTGTATCATAGCTTCTGTTCACCATCAAAGCCAGCACAACAGCCTGTATACTGTTGATACCCAACTTGCGCGATACATATCTTATCTGCCCGTCAACCTCATTGAAGAACGATTCGCTCAACTGAGAATTCTCAGCTTTATCAGCAATCACCTCTATGCATTCCAAAATATTCATACGCTTTGTGCTCATGACAATAAGTATTAATGTTATCAACTTCCTTAATCATGACACAAAGGTATAGGCAGCTTGCACATATAGCATGTGCATGAATAATATTTTTTATAAAAATGTCAAATCAGATGTTTTTTGTTCCAAGTATAAGAGCCTCCTGTATGCGAACAAGCAGAATGAAGTTTCTCATCCACAAGTTGCATAATAGGTTTTTCTCCATCCAGCTCCTCATAATGATGCCAGATAAGTCCGGATATCTTTTCTTTCTCGGTTTCAATATCCTTTATTTGTTCCATAGAAAATTGATTTCTGATTTCAGGATTATCCATCATCATCTGCTTGAGTTTCTTCGTAGCAAGCTTCATTGTCCCATGATAAAACGCATAATCCGTATTACCAAGTTCCTTATAGAGTGAATCAACAGTACCGTCTAAAGTTACCTTGATTCCTTGAAATACAGGGAATACACCACATACTTCTATTCCATAAAGGGTGAAACACTTCTTTACGTATGGGACACCATTGCCTGTGGTGTTGACGAAGTTCTGGTTTTTGGTTTTAAGTTGTATCATAGTTATCAGTTATAAATTATGATTATTTATCATCATCGGACAGGTTCATCTTATGTTTCACAATCAATGCGCCGACGACCATGCGGGCAGGCTTTGTTACCAGCTCCCATGTAGGTTGTTCTATCTGGATTTGTAATATCTCTCTATCTCATCCTAGGGGAGTTCATCACCCACACGTACCCAACGGTTGGATTTGAGAAGATTATCCCAAAAGGAGCGAAAAGCCTAAAAAGTCAGCTGTTTACCTTGCGATTTGTACTTCATTAAATTGGTTTTAACATTCACTGTTTTTTTTGAGAAGAAGCCCATCATTGACATAAATTGTGTCAATGACAGACAACTTCCTATTTTTTGATTTTATATCGAACCCACGTTAAGTTAAATGAATCTTCAGACATGACAAAACGCTGGCCAATTTATTATTACCCAGCGTTTTTATTTGGCTTTTTATAAAGAATACAGAATCAAAGTACAAATTCTTCAAAATCGACATAGCTTGCATCTTTTGACCAGGAACGTAGATTTTCTTTTAGTTCTTCCAGTTTTGCTAACTTATTCTTCAATTCAGCAATCTCATTTTCTCTCTCTTTTAAAACTTTTCTTAGCTGAATATATTGTGGCGCATATTCATTATAGTAAGCATCTTGATCTGAAAATGATCTAGCTATTGTTGCAAAGATGCCATTAATATCATCTATCAACTGTTTTTTAATTTCATCCAGCTGTTTTGCATTCTTATATGATTTAAACCATTCATAGGCTTCAACGGCAACAGCAATAACAACACCAGCTCTTCCTAAAAACTTTGTCATTTTTTCTCCCATTTTAACAGCTCCCCATGGTTTGAATTTATGACCTTTCGCAAAAATATCTCTGCCAGCCTTAACCATATTTGCATCGACTTTTATTTTTCCGATATATTTTGCACCCTCCTTTATCTTTCCTTTAACCCAATTAGATTCAGCATCTAATCTTTGTTCAATTCGAATCCTCTTATTTTCAATCTTTATGTTGTTGCTATTAACACAGTTTGAAAGAATCATGTTAATGTTTCGCTCAAGCTTGTATAGAGTTACACCATCTTTTTCTACACCTAATTCATCTTGTATCACTGAACCTATTGTTTGAACACCAGCATCTTTTATCTTATCAATAACATTCTTTTGAAGTATATCTAGTTCATTTACCATTTGAACCTTAGCATCATCAAGGTCTCTTTTAAGGATGTTTATGTCCGAAGATAACTCATCACTATTATCTTGTAGCTTAACCAGCATTTTTGAAGATGGTAACATTACACTTTCTATATCTTTGTCTACATTAGACAAAACATCTTTCATACTAGCATATGCCACATTATCCTGTAGTTCCTCTTTGTTACAATTTTTGACAACTTCTTTCAATAATTGTTGTAAATTATCAATACGGGAACGTTTAAAGTATACATCAGGATCGCTATTAAGCCAATTCTCTACACCTTTGCGCTTTGGGTCAGCTGCAATGCAGACAATATTTAATTGCTCAAGCTCTTTATCTGATAGATTTAATGATTCTTTTAACCTATCTTTCAATGCATTTGTTTTGATTTCAGCACCTAACTGATAGTCTTCTTCATCTGATAAAAGATAACCTGCATCGTCCATTTTATTTATTACAAAGATGGATGAGTCTAGCTTCTTAAGATCTTTCATAATGTATTTAATTGTATCTACATGGCTATCTTTTAAAGGATTAATGGCATTGCATACATAAATAACAATATGAGCCTCAGATAAAAAACGGATAGTCAACTCAGAAAAACGAACATTTGCACCATCAATTTCTTTTTCCTTAGTACCAAACAGCCCTGGAGTATCAATTATTCTGAAATGTTTGCCTAAGAAATCATGTTGATACACAATTATCTCGTCAGATGACTCATCAGATGCTATTTTCATATTTGATAAAACCTGTCCCATTAAACCAGCTATTGCACTAGTCTTTCCATCAGAAAAGCTACCTATGAGAGCTATATTAATCTCATTACCTGAAATAGTATTAATAATATGTTTGATTTTCTTGAGAACATTTGTCATATCTATTCCAAAATCATTGCATTTTTGGAGCAGTTCGTAAAGCTGTACAATTTTTTCAATCTTTAAGTCTTTTTTATTCATAATTTCAATTTTATTTGATTAGCATATTCGCTTATTTTATACATAGCATCTTCTATCAAATCATCCAACTCCTGTAAAGCATGCAGTTCATCAGTAATACTATCCCTTATTATATCCCGACTTTTATCAAGCGAGTTAAATAATTTGTTTAAACCTTTTGCTGTTTCAATTTCAATATCTTTTCTGTAATTACTAATAGTTTCTGATACTTTTGCTTTTGCTTTGGATCGTCCTCCATCACCATATATTAATTTTCTGGCAATATGCAGTACACCTCCTAAAACACCTCCAATTACTGCTCCTATTACTCCACCAAATGGTGCTCCGCACAACGCACCCCCAGCGACATCCCAAATAAAGTTTCCGACATCCGACCATTCGAGGGCTAAATTCTTTAAAGCATTATCTATATATATTTCATTCCTGTATTTAAGATTGCAATAAGGCATCGAAATATTTTTAGAATAGATTTCATCTAATTTATGCTTTTTGGTAGTAATGTCTGATTGCAATTGTCTAATGTTCTTTATCACAATGTCAGGTATTGCATCTTTCAGTTCTTTTTGTCTATAAGTTACACATGATTCAGCTCGAGCTTTTTTATTGTCATTACCGTCATCAATGATTCTACAAAGATCTCGTTCCAATTGATACATTACACTCCTAATCTTTGAGGAACTTTGATTTCGGATATTATTTTTTGTAAATCCAAATGTATCTACAACTTCATTTCGAAATCGTTTAAGTGAATCTTTGAAATCCTGCAACGTTTCTTGATTATCCTTAGTTGTAATTTGCAGATGACAAATAACCCTGTATGCCATTGAAATCATCTTTTGAGCATTTGCTTTAATAATTTCTTCAAGATAGTTTTGAGATTTATCGTATACAAAATCCAAGACAGGAATAAACTGACTAAAATTCATCAATGCTTCATCATTTCCAAAAAATGAAAAAGCCATCTTTTGCCTTTTTATCAAATCACTACGTTCTGGTGAAAAGTTTGCAAAAGCACACATTGCCAAGAAAGCCTGTAGTGTAAAATTCCCCTTATAAACGCTACCTAAAACTTCAGTAAACGTATCCCGAATAAGCTTTTCACATTCTAGTACACTATTACTAAATAAAGTCTCTCGATCCTTGGGTTCTTCATAGTTATCAGGAGCTGATCTTACATTATAAAGTGTATAAACATTTACCCAATCACCAAGGTATTCTTTAATTTTAGATGCAGTAGCTCTATTGGGTTTGTTATTGTCACCATGTACATAAAATACAATATGCGCACGGCGTAATGCTTTTTTTATACCATCAGCATACTCTTTCTCATTTCCCTCTATTCCTGGCACATCTATTAAGGTAAATGGGATATTGCCGATTTTCAAACTATACTCTTCATATTGTTTGGTAAAATCGCTACGTCCATCTCCAACAATGCGTCCATCCGTATTGACAATCCTTGAATTATCACATAAAATCCTGAATGTCTCTATAATAGTACTTTTACCAGCATTTGTTTCTCCTAAAAAAGCTATTGTTAGCCTATCCCATATTGTTCCATCAATAGCATTTTTCATTTCTTCAGAAGCAGAATTGATTTCATTTTCTAACGCATTGATGAAGCAGGTTTGAATATCTGCAAGTTGCTTATTTCTTACACCATTCAAATTACTTATTGATTCTTTCAAATCATTTAACTCTTTTATGAAGATATAATATTTATTTTGAATGTCTTTTCTATTCTGCATTGACTAAAAATTTTAAATTCATGTGCAAAAAATTCTCCACACAGCAGTGCAAAAATCTATATTCATTTTCCGCTATAAGACTCCTGCTTTTTATGTATAAAGACCACACTAAATGCTTAGAATACCAAGTGCATCCCCTGTATGCTAACATGCACCATGCAAAACTTCATCTACAAGTTGCATAATTGGCCGTTCACCATCAAATTCTTCAAAATGATGCCAAATTTTTCCTACAATTCTTTCCTTTTCCTCATTTATATCATGCAACTGTTCTTCAGTAAACTACTTTTTCAATTCAGAATAAGATATAAGTAATTCCTTCAATTTAATAGTAGCAAGTCTCATTGTCCCATACTAAAAAGTAGAATCAGTATTTCCTAACTTTTTATACAAAAAATCTACACTACCATCAAGCACAACTTTTATACCTTGAAAAACAGGAAATACTCCTATAACCGTTTTACCTTAAAGAGTAAAACTTTTTCTGGTATAAAACTCCATTAAGATACCTTCCTTCATAGCTTTGATTTTCAATTTTCATAATCTTCTTTGTCATAAATAATTAAAAATAGCAATCGTAAAAGTTCGTGGATAATCGCTATGCTCCATCCACAAACTTTTACGATTTTACTTAATTTTTCCTTACTTTCTTCAATTTTGATTATCTACTTTTACACTAATATAGCTCTCAATAATAACTATAAACTCTTTAAATACTGCATCAAAGCTCCAAATCCAACCAAACCAGCTATTGCTTTAATGATTTTCTCACGCTGTTCTGGAGTTGAATTCTTATACATTTCAATAATGGCTTCCCATCCATTTTTAGCCATTTCCAGAATCTTTTCAGAAGTAATAATACCATTATTCATATTCAATATTTCTTGAGTTCAACTTATAAATGCAACTTTTTGGGTGCGGATAATAAGCAATAA
>ENA-OPAL01001695-OPAL01001695.1-human-gut-metagenome-genome-assembly--contig:-NODE-1695-length-12242-cov-3.441946_pt1 | contig 12242 bp, 15 predicted proteins | sample MGYA00241057_ERZ501430 | MGnify/ENA primary metagenome ERZ501430 (study PRJEB25962, sample SAMEA2042506) | human gut metagenome | biome: human gut; feature: human-associated habitat; material: faeces...
CAAAACCCCTTATAAAGGAGCTGATGTAAAGGTGTTAGTCGTAAAAGATATAGTATGAAGTTCTCCGACCGATTCCTCTACAACCTGGCGCCGTTCATGGTCATCATAGCCTCGTTCCTCACCTTCGCCTGCCTGCCTGTCAGCAAAGGCCTGGAAGTGCTGGACTTCAACGTGGGCGTGTTCTTCCTGCTTGCCGCTTCGAGCATCGGCGTGGTAGGTATCCTGCTTGCCGGCTGGAGTTCCAACAATAAGTTCTCGCTTATCGGAGCCATGCGAAGCGGTGCGCAGATGATTTCATATGAGCTTTCGATCGGACTCTCGATCCTCACGATCATCGTACTGACCGATACGATGCAGTTCTCCGAGATCGTCGCCCGACAGGCCGACGGCTGGTTCATCTTCAAAGGACCCCGGCGTGCGCATCTTTGGCGGCGAGGGTGTGGGCCGGGTGACTAAACCGGGCCTTGACCAGCCGGTGGGCGAAGCCGCCATCAACCACGTCCCCCGGGCCATGATAAAGGAAGCGCTGGAAAAAGAGGCCGAATCTGCCGGGTACGCGGGCGGCTTTGACGTCACCATCTCCATCGAGGGCGGGGCCGAAACGGCGAAGCGCACCTTCAACCCCCATATGGGCGTGGAAGGGGGCCTCAGCGTCCTCGGCACCAGCGGCATCGTCGAGCCCATGAGCCAGCAGGCCATCCTCGACACCATCCAGCTGGAAATGGGGCAGGCGGCGCTTCGGGCCGGAAGCCCCCGGCGGCTCATCCTTGCCCCGGGCAACTACGGCCTCGACTATCTCCACGAGAAGATGCCCGCCCTAAAGAATATCCCGGTGGTCAAGACCTCGAACTTCATCGGTGACACGCTGGATATGGCCGCAGCGGCAAACTTTGAAGAAGTGCTTCTCGTAGGCCATGTGGGCAAGCTGGTCAAGCTGGCGGGCGGCATCATGAACACCCACTCCCGCACAGCCGACTGCCGCACCGAGCTGCTCTGCGCCCACGCCGCCCTCTGCGGCGCGTCCCAGGACGTCTGCGCGGCCCTGATGAACGCGGCCACCACCGACGCCTGCATGGAGATCTTAGACGGAGCAGAGATGAGAGAGCCGGTGCTGTCCAGTCTGCTGGACGCCATCCAGCTCCACATCGACCGCCGCGCCGCCGGGGCGTTCCGGGTGGGCGCGGTGCTCTTTTCCAACCAGCACGGCCCGCTGGGCGAAACAAAAACGGCAAAGGAGCTGATGCAGGAATGGCAGAACTGAAAGGTACATTTTACGGTGTCAGCGTCGGCCCCGGCAACCCGGAGCTGATGACGCTGCAGGCTGTGCGGCTCATCCGGCAGTGCCCGGTGCTGGCCGCGCCGCAGACTGCTTCCGGCCAGATGCTGGCGCTGGACATCGCCCGCAGTGCGCTGGGAGAAGCGCTGGACGGCAAGACCATCGTCCCGCTGTACTTTGCCATGAGCCGTGACCCGGCTGCGCTGGCGGCTTCGCACGAAAAAGCCGCCGCCGCGGTGCGGCAGTATCTGGATGCCGGGCAGGACGTTGCCATGCTGAACATCGGTGATGTTTCCATCTATGCCACCTTTGGTTACCTGCAGGAGATCTTGCAGGCCGGGGGTTATGCCACCGCCATGGCGGCAGGCGTGCCCAGCTTTTGTGCGGCGGCGGCGCGGCTGAATGTGCCGCTGACCGGCGGCATGGATACGCCGCTTACCATTGCACCCGGCGGCTGGACAGACCGCGTGCTGGAAATGCCCGGCACCAAGGTATTGATGAAAGCCGGCAGGCAATTGCCTGTCTTATTGGATACCCTGCAGCAGGCAGATAAGCTGAAAAAAAGCGCACTTGTGTGCAACTGCGGTCTGCCGGACGAGCGGGTCTACCCGGATCTTTCCCTTGAGCGGCCGCAGGAACAGGCCGGTTATTTTGCCACCGTTTTGGTAAAGGAGTAACGTTATGGTACATTTTGTTGGTGCAGGCCCCGGCGCACCGGACCTCATCACCCGGCGGGGCGCGGCCCTGCTTCAGAAAGCCGACTGCATCATCTATGCGGGCAGTCTGGTGAACCCGGCCCTGCTGGGCCTTGCAAAGGCAGACTGCGCCATTTATAACAGCGCTGAAATGACGCTGGAGCAGGTGCTGGATGTGATGCGGCAGATGGAAGCTGCGGGTAAGATCACCGTGCGCCTGCACACCGGCGACCCCTGCCTTTACGGTGCCATCCGGGAGCAGATGGATGTGCTGGATGCCGAGGGCATTCCCTACGATGATACCCCCGGTGTGTCCAGCTTCTGCGGTGCAGCGGCGGCACTGAATGCAGAGTACACGCTGCCCACCGTGAGCCAGACCGTCATCATCACCCGCATGGAGGGCCGCACCCCGGTGCCGGAAAAAGAAAAGCTGGCAAGCCTTGCCGCCCACGGGGCAACGATGGTCATTTTCCTATCCATCGGCCTTGTGGACAAAGTACAGCAGGCACTTCTGGAAGGCGGTGCCTATACGCCGGATACCCCGGCAGCGGTGGTGTATAAGGCCACATGGCCGGAAGAAAAAACGGTTCGCTGCACCGTAGGTACGCTGGCGGAAAGCGTTCATGCAGCGGGCATCACCAAAACGGCGCTCATTGTGGCAGGCGGCTTTCTGGGCCGGAATTATGAGCGCAGCAAGCTCTACGACCCGGCCTTTACCACCGAGTTCCGCAAGGGGACAGACCAGTGACCCGGGCCTACCTTGCCTTTACGGCAAAGGGCCTTGCACTGGCCCAAAAACTGGCGGCGGCATATCCCGGCAGTGTGACCCGCTGCGGCCATGAAGCCGGGCAGGTGCACCTTGCCGATTGGACGGCCCGCCAGTTTGCCGGGAGCGATGCTCTTGTTTTTGTAGGTGCTGTGGGCATTGCGGTGCGGGCCATTGCGCCCCACTGCCAAAGCAAGGCGCAGGATCCTGCCGTTGTGGTGCTGGATGAGTGCGGACGCTTTGCCGTGCCCATCCTCTCAGGCCACCTGGGCGGTGCCAACGACCTTGCCCGGGCGCTTGCCGCTGTGTGCGGTGCGGTGCCGGTGATCACCACAGCCACCGACGCAAACGGTGTGTTTGCGGTGGACGAGTGGGCAAAGCACCAGAACTGCACCGTGCTGGAGCCGGAGCGCATCAAGCTTGTCAGCGGTGCACTGCTGGCGGGCAAAACGGTGCAGTTTGCATCCGACTGGCCCATTGCGGGTGCACCGCCTGATGGGATCACGGCGGGAGATGCCCCGGACTTTGCCCTCACCCTCTGCCCGGCGGGGGATGCGCTGCATCTGGTGCCGCGCATCGGCGTGCTGGGCGTGGGCTGCAAACGCGGCACCAGCACCGAAACGCTGGCCGAAGCCTTTGCAGCTTTCTGTGCCCAGAACCGCCTTGCGCCGCAATGCATCACGGCGGCGGCAAGCATCGACTTAAAACAAAACGAGACGGGCCTGCTGACCTTCTGTAAGAGCCACAGCTGGCCGGTGCAGTTTTTCACAGCGGAACAGCTGCGTGCCGCCCCCGGCAGCTTTACGCCTTCGGCCTTTGTGCAGAGCGTTACCGGCGTGGACAATGTCTGTGAACGGTCGGCAGTGCTGGCCGCAGACGGGACACTCGTTTTTCACAAATATGCCCATACCGGCGTGACCTTTGCGCTGGCCGTGCGGCCCTATGCCCCGGACTGGAGGTGGCAGAATGTTTGATCCGATGAAATTTGAAATCGACGAACCGGAAAAGGTAGTCTACGTGGTGGGCATTGGCCCCGGAGATGTTTACTACCTGACGCAGGAAGCCCAGAACGTTCTGGAACACGCAGATGCCATCTGCGGCTATAAACTTTATCTTGATCTGATCGAGCCGGAGTTCCCATGTGAGGAATATTATTCCACCGGCATGACCAAGGAGATCGACCGCTGCCGCTGGGCGCTGGAAAAGGCGAATACCGGTAGGCGCGTGGTGATGGTGTGCAGCGGCGACGCAGGCGTTTACGGCATGGCCAGCCCTGTGCTGGAACTGGCGCAGGATTACCCGGACGTTGCCGTAGAAGTGGTGCCCGGCCTTACGGCCGCCCTCAGCGGCGGGGCTGTGCTGGGCGCGCCGCTGGCCCACGATTTCTGCGTGATCTCCCTTTCCGACCGGCTTACCCCGTGGGAGGTCATCGAAAAGCGGCTGGCCTGCGCAGCGCAGGGAGATTTCTGTGCTGCACTCTATAATCCTTCCTCCAAGGGCAGGCCGGACTACCTGCAAAAGGCAGTGCGCATCCTGCGCGCAAACGGCAAGGCGGATGATACCGTCTGCGGCCTTGTGCGCAACATTGGCCGCGAGGGCCAGAGCGCCCGGGTGCTGACGCTGGCCGAGCTGGAAAACACGCCGGTGGATATGTTCACCACCGTGTATATCGGCAACAGCAATACCCGCGCCCTTTCGGGCCGGATGGTCACGCCGCGGGGGTACCGTAAGTGAAGGCGGTCGTGTTCAGCGGCACCACCGAGGGCCGTCGCTTTTCCAAAAAGCTGGCAGAGCTTGGCGTTGCGGTAACGGTGTGCGTGGCAACGCCGCTGGGGGCCGAGGAGCAGGGCGAAATGGCGGGCATCACGGTGCACGCCGGGCGGCTGCAGCCGGATGCCATGGCGGCATTGCTGGCGGGAGCTGATCTCTGCGTGGATGCCACCCACCCTTATGCAGTGGATGCCACCAGGAATATCCGCGCTGCAGCGGTGCAGGCGGGCGTGGAATACCGCCGCCTGCTGCGTGCGCAAAGCCCCTTGCCGCCCGGCTGTGCGGTGTTTGAAACAGCAGCGCAGGCTGCAGAATATCTGGCCGGGACAGAGGGCAATATCCTGCTTGCCACCGGTGCCAAGGAGCTGGCTGTGTTTGCCGGGCTGGAACCGGCGCGGCTTTACCCGCGCGTCCTGCCCACGCCGGAGGGCATTGCCGCCTGTGAAGCAGCCAATGTCCCGCACCGGAACATCATTGCCATGCAGGGACCGTTCAGTCTGGCGCTGAATAAGGCGTTGATAACACAGTTCCAGATCCGGTACCTCGTCACCAAGGACGGCGGCGCAGCGGGCGGCTTTGCCGAGAAGGTGCAGGCCGCTGCCGATACCGGCGCACAGCTGGTGGTGCTGCGCCGCCCGCCGGAAACTGGCGAGACGGAAACACAAATTTTAGCGTATTGCAAGGAGATTTTGCAATGGTCACACTGATCGGCATGGGCAGCGGAAAATGGGAAGCCCTTTCGGCGCAGGCACAGCAGGCTGTGCGCAGCGCGGGCCTTGTGTTCGGTGCAAAGCGGCTGCTGGCGGGCCTGCCTGCAGACTGCACGGCCCGGCAGTTCGCGCTCTACCAGCCCGCTGACATTCTGGAAACGCTGGCACAAAACCCTGGGCAGGATGCTGCCGTGCTTTACAGCGGCGATACCGGATTTTACTCCGGTGCGTCCGGTCTGCTCACGCCGCTGCGGGCGCTGGGCATCCCCGCGCGGGTGTGTCCGGGCGTTTCCAGCATCCAGCTGCTTTCAGCGGCGCTGGGCCGACCGTGGCAGGACTGGAAGCTGGTCTCGGCCCATGGCTGCGCCTGCGACCCGGTGGCCGAGTGCATGATGAACCGTTCGGTGTTCTTCCTCACCGGCGGCACTGAAACGCCCGCCTCTCTGTGCCAGAAGCTGACCGATGCCGGTATGGGCGAAGCCCACGGCGTGGTGGGCGAAAACCTTGGCACCGAGGCGGAAGCCATCCGCTACGGCTCTGCTGCAGAGCTGGCGGGGCAGAGCTTTGCACCACTCAGCGTGCTTCTGGTGGAAAACTTTGATCTGCCGCAGCTGCGTGCGCCGGGCTTCCCGGACGAAAGCTTCATCCGGAGCGAGGTGCCCATGACCAAGCAGGAGGTGCGCGCTGCTGCGCTGGCAAAGCTGGCGGTAATGCCCACCGACACTCTGTGGGATGTGGGTGCAGGCACCGGCAGTGTGAGCGTGGAGCTTGCGCTGGCGGCACCCAAAGGCCGCGTTTACGCCGTGGAGTGTGAACCGGATGCCTGTGAACTGATCCGTAAAAACCGGGCAAAGTTCCATGCTTGCAACCTCATCCTCATCGAGGGCCGCGCACCGGATGTGCTGGCAGACCTGCCTGCGCCGGATGCCGTGTTCATCGGCGGCACCAAAGGCGGCATGGAAGCCGTGCTGGATGAAGTGCTCGGCAAGAATCCGAACGCACGCATCTGCATTTCGGCCATTGCGCTGGAAACGCTGGGCGCTGCCATTGCCGCCCTCACGGCCCGGGGCCTGACCGCAGAGGTAACGCAGATCGCCGTCAGCCGCACAAAACCGGCGGGCCGACTGCACCTGCTCATGGCCAATAACCCCATCTTCCTCATTACGGGTACACGCAAATGATGCAATTCCTCATCGCAGCGCCTTCTTCCGGCAGCGGCAAGACCACTGTTGCCTGTGCAGTGCTGGCGGCGCTGAAAAAGCGCGGGGCCGACCCCTGTGCGTTCAAAAGCGGGCCGGACTACATCGACCCCATGTTCCACCGCTCGGCTCTGCAGGTGGACAGCCACAATCTGGATCTGTTTCTTTCCAACAGGGATATGGTGCGTGCCATTTTTGCCCGTTATGCCGCCGGGCATGGTGCCGCCGTGTGCGAGGGCGCTATGGGCTTTTATGATGGTCAGGGCCTGACCACCCGTGCCAGCGCTTGGGAACTGGCGGATACGCTGGGCCTGCCGGTGCTGCTGGTGGTACAGCCCAAGGGTGCCAGCGTGACGCTGGCCGCGCAAATTCAGGGCCTTGTGAACTTCCGCAAAAACAGCCATGTTTCGGGCATCCTGCTCAATGATTGTTCCGAAAAGCTGTATAAAATGCTCAAGGCCCTGCTGGAAAGGGAGACCGGCCTGCCGGTGCTGGGTTATCTGCCCCATTTGCCGCAGGCAGCGGTAGAAAGCCGACACCTCGGCCTGAAGACTGCAGATGAAATTGCCGACCTGCAGGAAAAGATCGCCCTGCTGGCCGATGCACTGGTGCTGGATTGGCAGCGCCTTGCCGTGCTGACCGAAAAGCCTGCGCCGGAAGCTTTGCCGGGAGCAGCTGCACCCACATCCGTCCGCATTGCGGTGGCAAAGGACGAGGCGTTCTGCTTTACCTATGCCGAAACGCTGGACGCACTGCGGGATGCCGGGGCGGAGCTTGTGCTTTTCAGCCCGGTGCAGGATGCGGCTTTGCCGGAAAATATAGGTGGGCTGTATCTGCCCGGCGGCTACCCGGAGCTGTACGCCAAAACTCTGAGCGAAAACAAAACCATGCTGGCTTCCATCCGGCAGGCCGTGCAGGCGGGCCTGCCCACAGCAGCCGAATGCGGCGGCTTTTTGTATCTGGGCCGGAGCCTTGAGGATGCCGACGGTAAGGCGTGGCCCATGGCAGACGTTCTGCCGGGCGATGGCATCCGGGTGGGAAGGCTGGTGCGCTTTGGCTATGCCGAAATGACCGCCAAGGCGGACAGTATGCTCTTCTGCGCCGGAGAAACGCTGCCCATCCACGAATTCCACCACTGGGATTCCACCGCAAACGGCACTGCATTTACTGCCTGCAAAAACGAAAAAATGCAGTGGGAATGCGGCTTTGCAAACGAGAATTTCTATGCGGGGTTCCCGCATTTATACTGGGCGGGCACGCCCCTGCCGGGCCGCTTTGTGCGCGCGGCAGAACGATACAGCAAAACAAAAGGATGACCAAAATGACCGAAACGGAACTGAATGCACTTTTGGCGGGTATCACCCCGGCCAACGAAGCCGCCCGTGCGGCGGCACACGCCCACTGGGCCAGCCTTGCAAAGCCTCTGGGCGGGTTGGGCCGGCTGGAGACCATGCTGGAGGATGCTGCCGCCCTTACCGGCAGTGCGGAGCTTGATCTTTCCCGCCGGGTGGTGGTGGTGCTCTGCGCGGATAACGGCGTGGTGGCGCAGGGCGTGAGCCAGACCGGGCGGGAAGTGACCCGTGCCGTGGCCGAAAACCTTGCCATGCGGCGCACCAGTGTGTGCCAGATGGCCCGCACGGCCCACTGCGATGTTCTGCCCGTGGATATGGGCATGGCAGGCGAACCGGTGCCCGGCGTGCGGAACTGCCGCGTTGCCGCAGGTACGGCAGATTTCACCCTTGGTCATGCCATGACCCGGGAGCAGGCTGTGCAGGCTGTCGGGGAGGGCATCTCCCTTGCCCGGGAGCTGGCAGAGGATGGCTACAGGCTCATCGCCACCGGTGAAATGGGCATTGGCAATACCACCACCTCCAGCGCGGTGGCGGCGGTGCTGCTGGGCCAGCCCGTGGAGCTTATGACCGGGCGCGGTGCGGGCCTCTCGGACGAAGGGCTTGCCCGCAAGGTGGATGCCATCTGCCGCGGCATCCTTTGCAATGAGCCGGACCCGGAAGACACATTGGATGTTCTTGCAAAGCTTGGCGGCTTTGATATCGCGGGCCTGTGCGGTGTGTTTCTGGGCGGTGCACTGGCCGGTGTGCCGGTGCTGGCAGATGGCTTTATCAGCGGAGTGGCCGCGCTGTGCGCCGTGCGGCTGTGCCCGGCGGCGGCAAAGGCTGTGTTTGCAAGCCACTGCTCGGCAGAGCCTGCCGCACGCATCGTGCTGGAAGCACTGGGCAAGGCACCCATCATTACGGCGGGGCTGCATCTGGGCGAGGGCACCGGCGCGGTGGCAAGCATCCCGCTGTGGGATATGGCGCTGGCCGTATACGGCGGGTGCTACTCCTTTGCGGAGGGCGGCATTGCGCCGTATACGCCCCAATGTTGACGCTGGTTCTGGGCGGCGCGGCCAGCGGCAAAAGTGAATACGCCGAGAGCCTTGTGCTGAAAACCACCGGCCCGCGCTACTATCTTGCCACCATGCAGGTGTGGGATGCCGAGTGTGCCGCCCGGGTAGAAAAGCACCGCAAAATGCGGGCAGCAAAGCAGTTTGAAACGGTGGAGTGTCCCTTGCATCTGGACAATGTGCGTCTGCCTGCGCGGGGCACCGCCTTGCTGGAAGACCTGGGCAACCTTGCGGCCAACGAGCTGTACGACCCGGCGGGAGCAGGGGAAAACGCGGCCAAAGCCATCCTGCACGGGCTGGAAAGCCTTGCCGCCCAGTGCGAAAACCTCATCGTTGTTTCCAACGAGGTGTTCAGCGGCGGGGCCGACTATGCCGGTGACACAGGCCGCTATCTGCTGGCACTGGCGCAGGTGAACAATGCCTTTGCCGCCCGGGCAGATGCGGTGGTGCGGGTGGTATGCGGCATCCCCGTGTACTATAAAGGAGTGGAAAAATGATCGTTTTGCAGACCATTGCGGTGGCCTTTGCCATGTTTTCAGCCATCCCGGTGCCGCAGTTCGAATGGAACGAAAAAAATATGCGTTATGCCATGTGCGCCTTCCCGCTCATTGGTGTCGTTATTGGTGCGGCGTGGTGTGTGTGTGGCGCGATGCCCCTGCCGGGCCTTGCCAAGGCGGCGGGCTTTGCGCTGATCCCGGTATGGATCACCGGCGGCATCCATCTGGACGGCTATGCCGACACCTGCGATGCCCTTTCCAGCTACGGCGACCGAGAAAAGAAGCTGGAAATATTAAAAGACCCCCATTGCGGTGCCTTTGCGGTCATCCGGCTGTGCAGCTATTTTCTGGCCTATTTTGCCCTGTGCACCTGTGTGAGTTTTACACCCCGCGTGGGTGTGCTGTGGGTTCTGGCACTTGTGCTGGAACGGGCGCTTTCGGGCCTTGCGGTGGCATCGTTCCCCATGGCAAAAAACACCGGTCTTGCACACACCTTTGCCACTGCAGCAGACAAAACTGTGGTGCGCCGGGTGCTGGCGGTGCTGGCCGCAGTGCTGTGCGTGGGTATGGCGGCGCTGGGCGGCTGGGCGCTGGTGCTGGCAGCGCTGGCGGTGCTCTGGCGCTACCATGCCGTGAGCCGGAAACAGTTCGGCGGCATCACCGGCGACCTTGCCGGGTGGTTTTTGCAAAAGGCCGAGCTCTGGATGCTGGCGGCGCTGTGTGCCTGCCAGTGGGGAGGGCTGCTATGATCTTTATTACCGGGCCGCTCTACAGCGGCAAGCGCACCTTTGCGCAAACACTTCCTGGCAAGCGTCTTTCGGACGTGCAGGTATTGGCTGCCGATGCCGCCGACCTGCCTGCCTTGGCAGACAAGCTTGCCCATGAATACGATATCCTCATCGCCACCGAGGTAGGCGGCGGTGTTGTGCCGATGGATGTCAAACAGCGCGCAGACCGCGAGGCGGCGGGCAGGCTTGCCTGCCTGCTGGCCGCACGGGCAGAGTGCGTGGTGCAGATGTTCTGCGGCATCCCCACGGTTTTGAAAGGAGAATTGTCTCAATGCTGATCTATCTTCTGCGTCATGGCCAGACGGAATACAACGCCCAGAAGCGTTATCAGGGCCAGCGCGACATCCCGCTCTCACCCGAAGGCGCTGCTCAGCTGCGCCGGGCAGATTTTGACCCCGATGTGGTCTATGTTTCCACCCTGCAGCGCACCAGCCAGACGGCGCGCATCCTGTTCCCGGAGGCAAAGCTTGTGCCGGTGGACGGCCTGAAAGAGATGTGCTTTGGCAGCTTTGAGGGCCGCAATTTCATTGAGATGGAGCACGACCCGGACTATCTGGCCTGGGTGAACGCCAACTGCGAAAGCCCCTGCCCGGACGGCGAGACCAAGGCTGTCTTTTCGGAGCGGGTGTGCAGGGCCTTTGCCGCACTGGTGGACAGGGCCCTTGCCGATGGGGAAGAGACACTGGTCATTCTGGCCCACGGCGGCACCCAGATGGCCGCTATGGAACGGTTTGCCGTCCCCCACAGGGACTACTACGCATGGTGCGGGCCTAACGCGGGCGGCTTTGTGCTGGATGCAAAGGACTGGACGGAAAAGCATCTGCTGTATCTCGTGAAGACCGTCCAGTACACAAAGGAGAGCAGGGCATGATCCTTCAGGCAGTTGTCGGCGGCTTTGTGCTGGACGCGCTCTTCGGCGACCCGGCGTGGCTGCCGCACCCGGTGGTGCTTATGGGCAGATGCATCTCCCGGCTGGAAAAATTCCTGCGTGCCCGCCTGCCCGGCACCCCGCAGGGAGAGCTGCTGGGCGGTGCCGTGACGGCGTTCTGCCTGCCGGTGGGCACCTTTCTGGTCACGAGCCTTGTGTGTCTGGCGGCGGCAAAGCTCAGCCCGTGGCTGGGCCTTGCGGTGCAGATGTTCTGGTGCGGGCAGGCGCTGGCAGCCAAGGGCCTTGCGCAGGAGAGCACAAATGTGTATAACGAGCTGGTCCGGAACGACCTGCCCGCTGCCCGCAAAGCCGTGAGCCGCATCGTGGGCCGCGACACCCAGGACCTGACCGCCGAGGGCGTGACCAAGGCCGCGGTGGAAACGGTGGCCGAAAATGCCAGCGACGGCGTCATTGCGCCGCTGCTGTATATGCTCATCGGCGGGGCACCGCTGGCGCTGACCTACAAGGCTATCAATACCATGGACAGCATGCTGGGCTACAAGAACGAAAAGTACCTTTATTTTGGCCGCGCAGCCGCGAAGCTGGACGATGTGGCCAACTACATCCCCAGCCGCCTTGCCGCCCTTTTGTGGGTGGCCGCTGCAGCCTTTACCGGCAACGATGCCAAGGGCGCATGGCGCATCTGGCGGCGGGACCGGCGCAACCACGCCAGCCCCAACAGCGCCCAGACTGAGAGCGCCTGCGCGGGTGCGCTGGGCGTCCAGCTGGCCGGGCCGGCCTACTATTTCGGCGAGTATTACCCGAAGCCCACCATCGGCGACCAGCTGCGGCCCATCGAGCCGGAGGATATTCTGCGTGCAGATCGGATGATGTATGTAGCCAGCGGGTTTGCGCTGGCGTGGGGATGTGCGATACGGGGGTTCTTGGGATGAAACAACTGGTCCACGGCGGTGACTGGATGGGCTACCGCGAACGCTTTGGCCGCGACGCGCTGGATTTTTCGGCGAACGTCAGCCCACTCGGTCTGCCCGAAGGGGTGGCGCAGGCCATCCGGGATGCACTGCCTCTGGCCGACCGCTACCCCGACCCCCTCTGCCGTACCCTGCGGGCGGCGCTGAGCCGGGCCGAGGGTGTGCCGCAGGAGCATATCCTCTGCGGCAACGGCGCGGCAGACCTCATCTTCCGGCTGGTCTGGGCCGTAAAGCCCCATAAGGCGCTGGTGACAGCCCCGACTTTTGCCGAGTACGC
>ENA-OPAL01001698-OPAL01001698.1-human-gut-metagenome-genome-assembly--contig:-NODE-1698-length-12226-cov-4.457481_pt1 | contig 12226 bp, 10 predicted proteins | sample MGYA00241057_ERZ501430 | MGnify/ENA primary metagenome ERZ501430 (study PRJEB25962, sample SAMEA2042506) | human gut metagenome | biome: human gut; feature: human-associated habitat; material: faeces...
ATATGATGAATATGCATACAGCCAGAGCAAGGATGTGATCACATCTCTGGAGCTGGAGCGTATCATGAATGCTGCAGGACCTACAAAAGGACATCTTGAGCGCCTCTCCGATGGAAAAGCACCGAAGGAGATCGTATTTATCCAGTGTGTTGGAAGCCGTTGCTCCGATGACCGTGGAAAGCCATACTGTTCCAAGATCTGCTGTATGTACACAGCTAAGCATGCCATGCTGATCCGTGATAAATATCCGGATACCAATGTGACGGTATTTTATATTGATGTCCGTACACCTGGTAAAAACTTCGATGAGTTTTACAGAAGAGCAGTTGAGCAGTATAACGTAAACTACATCAAAGGTCAGGTAGGAAAAGTAATCCCGCAGCCGGATGGAACACTTCTTGTTCAGGGCTCGGACCTTCTTGATAATAAGCAGATCTTCAAGAAAGCAGATATGGTAGTTCTTGCAACAGCCATTGAACCGAATCCGGATGTACGTAAGATTGCTACCATGCTTACTGCAAGTATTGACACCAACAATTTCCTTACAGAAGCCCATGCAAAGCTTCGTCCTGTAGAATCACCGACAGCAGGAATTTTCCTTTCCGGTGTATGCCAGGGGCCAAAGGATATCCCGGAGACAGTTGCCCAGGCAGGAGCTGCGGCTGTTAAGGCCATAGGACTTCTTGCAAAGGACAAGTTGACAACCAATCCATGTACGGCAAAATCCGACGAGCTTCTCTGTAACGGATGCTCTACCTGTGCAAATGTATGTCCTTACGGAGCGATTTCCTATGAGGAGAAACAGGTCAACGATCACGGTATCCGTGAGACAAGAAGAGTTGCGGTTGTCAATACAGCACTTTGCCAGGGCTGCGGTGCCTGCACAGTAGCCTGCCCGTCAGGAGCCATGGACCTTCAGGGCTTCTCCAACAGACAGATTATCGCGGAGGTGGATGCAATATGTCGATAGAAACAAAGGAAGAATTCAGACCAAAGATCGTGGCATTCTGCTGTAACTGGTGCAGTTACGCCGGAGCAGACCTTGCTGGAAGCAGCCGTTTGAGCTATCCGGCGGATGTAAAGATCATCCGTGTTCCATGTTCCTGCCGTGTCAATCCCATGTTCATCCTCCGTGCCTTTGAAAAAGGAGCCGATGGTGTGATCATGTGCGGATGCCATCCGGGAGACTGTCATTACAGTACCGGAAACTATTATGCAAGAAGACGTATGACACTTCTGTTTTCAATGCTGGATTATATTGGTGTGGAAAACGGAAGAACACGTGTGGAATGGGTATCTGCCGCAGAGGGCGTGAAATTTTCACAGACTATGAATGAGTTTGTTGAGAAGATCCATTCACTTGGTAAAAACGTGAGATTGGAGGATATAAGATGCAGGAGCTGATAAAACGTGCAAAAGAACTGCTTGCAGATGGCACGGTAGTCCGGGTTCTTGGGTGGAAAGCCGGAGATCTTGCCTTTAATCCGGAACCAGCCTATTTTGAAACACCGGAATCTCTGGAGGATTTTGTCTATGATGGATTCTGCGGTGCCAATTTAAGCAAATATATGATCGAAGCTTCCAAGCTGGAAGGAAAAACCATGGTCTGTCTGAAGCCCTGCGATACATATAGCTTTAACCAGCTTTTGAAAGAGCATCGTGTAGATAGAGAAAAAGCCTATATCGTAGGTGTTGGCTGTAAAGGAAAGCTGGATATTGAAAAGATCCGAAAAATGGGGATCAAGGGTATCCGGGGAATTTCCGGAGCAGAGATTACCGGAGATGCTGAGACATTGACTGTGGATACTGTTTACGGAGAAAAAACCTGTGCATACAAAGATGCCATGCTGGAACGCTGCCATGTATGTAAAGGAAAAGAGCATAAAATTTACGATGAACTGATCGGTGAGTCAAAGGAGACAAAGGACGCTGACCGTTTCGCAGAAGTTGAGCGGATCGAGGCAATGAGTCCGGAAGAAAAATTTGCATTCTGGCAGAGCGAGCTGAGTAAATGTATCCGCTGTAATGCCTGCCGTAATGTATGTCCGGCCTGCAGCTGCCGCAAATGCGTTTTTGACAGCAACAAGTTCGACAGCGCCCAGAAGGCAAATGTGGATTCCTTTGAGGAAAAGATGTTCCATGTGATCCGTGCCTTCCATGTAGCCGGAAGATGTACGGACTGTGGCGAGTGTAGCAGAGTTTGCCCGCAGGGAATTCCCCTTCATCTGTTTAACCGTAAGTTTATCAAGGATATTGATGCGTTTTACGGTGAGTATCAGGCAGGCGAGGATGCGGAGTCAAAGGGTCCGCTTACCAGCTTTACCTTTGAGGATGTAGAGCCAGGGATCGTGGCAGAAAGGGGATAATGTATGTATAAGATCGCAGTAGAAAATCTGCCGGCATTATTCCGGAAAATTGCCGCAGACCAGGAATTATATTTACCGGTAAAGGTAAGTGAACAGGTGAACTTCAAGGCATGGAGTGAGGATGCAGAAGTTTCCCTTGAAACACTGAAAACCGTGAAATCACCGAAGGATGCTTTCTTTCCGCAGAGTGAAAATCTCTATACCTGTAAAAAAGACGGAAAAAATATCAGCATTGAGCCTCAGGCACTGAAAGACCAGAATTTTGTTGTATTCGGAATGAGAGCCTGTGATGTACAGGGTGTGAAGGTTCTCGACAAGGTATTCCTTGGGGATCCGGTGGATACTTTTTACCAGGCAAGAAGAGAACATGGAACTATCGTAGCTCTTGCCTGTCATGAACCGGAGGAAAGCTGCTTCTGTAAAGTATTTGGTATTGATGCCGCAGATCCGGAAGCAGATGTTGCAGCCTGGATCATCGAGGGAGAACTTTTCTGGAAGCCTCTCACAGAAAAAGGAAATGCTCTGACAGAAGCTGTGAAGGAGCTTTTGGCAGATGCTGATGAGACAAAGGTAGAAGAGGAGAAGAAGGCAATCCGTGGTATTATCGAGCTTCTTCCATATACACATCTTTCACTGGAAGGATGGGCGCAGGAAGAATACATGGACCGTTTCAATTCTCCTGTATGGGAGAAACTGTACAAGCCTTGTCTTGCCTGCGGAACCTGTACCTTCGTATGTCCGACCTGTCAGTGCTATGACATTAAGGATTACGACACAGGGCACGGTGTTCACCGTTACCGCTGCTGGGATTCCTGCATGTACTCTGATTTTACCATGATGGCTCACGGAAACAACCGTACCAGCCAGATGCAGAGATTCCGTCAGAGATTTATGCATAAGCTTGTTTATTATCCGTTAAATAATGACGGCATGTTCTCCTGTGTTGGCTGCGGCCGCTGCGTGGAGAAATGTCCGGAATCTTTAAATATCGTAAAAGTCATCAAGGCCTTTGAAAAACAGGGAGGTGAAAAGAATGAGTGAATGTACCTGTCATAAAAATTATACACTGGATACGCTGATCCCAAAGGTTGGCGTGATCACCGATATCCGTCAGGAGACACCGGATGTAAAAACCTTCCGTGTGGAAGCTCCGGAGGGTGGAAAGCTTTTCGAGCATATGCCAGGACAGTGTGCCATGGTCTGTGCACCAGGCGTCAGTGAAGGTATGTTTTCCATTACTTCTTCTCCGACTGTAAAGGATTATCAGGAATTCAGCATCAAAAAATGCGGATCCCTTACCGATTATCTCCACAGCCTTCAGGTTGGAGATGAGATCGCAGTCCGCGGACCATACGGAAATCATTTTCCGGTGGAAGATAAGTTAAAGGGAAAAAATCTCCTGTTCATCGCAGGTGGAATCGGTCTGGCACCTCTTCGTTCCGTGATCAATTATGTGCTGGATAACCGTGAGGATTACGGAACAGTAGATATTCTCTATGGTTCCCGTTCCGCAGATGATCTGGTGCAGCTTAAGGAAATCCAGGAAGTATGGATGAAAACAGAAGGTGTAAATGTATATCTTACCATTGACCGCGAGCAGGAAGGCTGGGACGGTCATGTGGGATTTGTTCCGAATTATCTAAAGGAGATTGGTTTTGATACCAATAAGACCGCTCTGGTCTGCGGCCCGCCGATCATGATCAAATTCGTTCTGGCAGGACTGGAAGAGCTGGGCTTCTCCAGAGATCAGGTATATACCACACTGGAGCTTCGTATGAAATGCGGTGTCGGAAAATGCGGCCGCTGCAACATCGGAGACAAATACGTCTGCAAAGACGGCCCGGTATTCCGATGTGATGAGGTGGATGAATTACCTAATGAGTACTAAGTTATAGATTGCACCTTAAGAAACTTTCAAATATATGCGCTGGTTATAGCCAGTACACAGCCATGTGGAACAGCCATCTCGCTAAGATGCCCATTTTAGGAGCGGTTTTAGCGGCGCTGAAATCCAGTACTTACGAAGACTTAGGAGTGAAGGCTCTCCTGAACTCCTTAGTCACAGTTAGTACTTAGTTCAGCAGAGCGTTGCGACGGGCACGTGTGAGATGGCTGTTCCACATGGCGTACGATTTGGATAAAAGAAAGGACACCAACATGGAAAATAATATGGTAAACGTATATTTTTTCGGTAAAAAATACAGCGTTCCCGGTGATCTGACCATTATGACAGCTATGGAATATGCCGGTTATACATTAAAAAGAGGATGCGGCTGCAGACACGGATTCTGCGGCGCCTGCGCGACCATCTACAGGATCAAGGGACAGAATGAGCTGAAAACCTGTCTCGCCTGTCAGACACAGGTGCAGGAAGGAATGTATGTGGCAAGTATCCCGTTCTTCCCTACAGACAAGAGACTTTATAATATAGAAGATCTTAAGCCGAACCAGCAGGTAATGATGGAGCTTTATCCGGAGATCTACAGCTGCATCGGATGCAATGCCTGCACAAAGGCCTGTACACAGGACTTAAATGTCATGCAGTATATTGCATATGCGCAGAGAGGTGAGCTTGAAAAATGTGCAGAGGAATCCTTTGACTGTGTAAGCTGCGGCTGCTGTTCCGTAAGATGTCCGGCAGGAATTTCCCATCCGATGGTAGGCCTTCTGGCAAGACGTCTCACCGGAAAATATATTGCGCCGAAAAGCGAGCATCTGGAGAAACGTGTGGAAGAGATCCACGAGGGCAAATTTGACGGTATGATCGAGAAGATCATGCAGAAGCCGATCACAGAGATGCAGGAACTTTACAACAGCAGAGAAATCGAGAAGTAGGAGGGCGTAAAACATGTATGCACCATATCCAGAAAATATGATGGAATCCATCAAAAAGGTAGAGGCTACAAGAGCGGAGCGTATGGCAACAGAGCCAAGACGTCTGAGTGCAGATGAGAAAGATGCTCTTCTCAAAAAATTCCATCCGGATTATAACCCGGATGCATTTGCAGAGATCAAGGTAGGACCGAACAAGGGACAGAAAGCACCACTGGAACTGACAAAAATGCTCCATTCAGAAAGCCGTCTGCTCAACGAAAAAATCGATCTTACAAAAATCGATTATGATGTAGATGTACTGATCATCGGCGGTGGCGGAGCAGGCTCTTCCTGTGCCATCGAGGCTCACAACGCAGGTGCCAACGTTATGATCGTTACAAAGCTCCGTATCGGTGATGCTAACACCATGATGGCAGAAGGCGGGATCCAGGCAGCAGATAAAGAAAATGATTCCCCGGTACAGCATTATCTGGACTGCTTTGGAGGCGGACATTTTGCCGCAAAACCGGAGCTGGTAAAAAGACTGGTAATGGAAGCCCCGGATGCGATCAAATGGCTCAACGACCTTGGTGTTGAGTTTGATAAAGCAGAAGACGGAACCATGGTTACTACACATGGCGGCGGTACCTCCAGAAAGAGAATGCATGCTGCAAAGGATTATTCCGGATCAGAGATCATGCGTACTATCCGTGATGAGGTCTTAAATCTTAAGATCCCGGTAGTGGAATTTACCTCCGCTGTAGAACTTCTGAAGGATGAAAAAGGTCAGACTGCCGGTGCAGTCCTTCTCAACATGGAAACCGGAGACTATTCCGTTGCAAGAGCAAAAACAGTTGTAATTGCAACCGGTGGTGCAGGAAGAATGCATTATCAGGGATTCCCGACCTCCAATCACTACGGAGCAACTGCTGACGGACTCGTACTTGGATACAGAGCAGGCGCTTCCCTTCTTTACCAGGATTCTATCCAGTATCATCCAACAGGTGCGATCTATCCGTCACAGATCCTTGGTGCCCTGGTAACAGAGAAGGTTCGTTCCGTTGGTGCACAGCTTGTAAATGCAAACGGAGAAGCTTATATCCATCCGCTGGAAACCCGTGACGTAAATGCTTCCGGTGTTATCCGCGAGTGTGAGGAAGGCCGTGGCGTTGAAGTTCCAGGTGGACGAAAAGGTGTATGGCTGGATACTCCGATGATCGAGATCCTGGGCGGTGAGGGAACTATCGAAAAGAGGATCCCTGCCATGTTCCGTATGTACATGAACTACGGCATTGATATGAGAAAAGTTCCGATCGTGATCTATCCGACCCTTCATTATCAGAACGGTGGTCTTGAGATCAACGGGGACGGCTTTACAAAAGAAATCCCGAACCTTCTGGTTGCAGGAGAGGCAGCAGGCGGAATCCACGGAAGAAACCGACTGATGGGCAACTCTCTTCTTGATGTAATTGTATTCGGACGAAATGCAGGTAAAAAAGCAGCTGCCAAATGCAAAGAGGTAGAGCTTGGCACCATGAATCTGGATCATATCAAAAAATATGAAGAGGAACTGAAAAATGCAGGAATCGACACAGGAGAAGTATCTCCTATGCTTTTGCCTAAATATGCTCGTCACGAGCGCTGAAAATGTGCTATTATAGTAGAAAACATATGAGATAAGCGAAAGGGGTCTATTATGAGAGAAATCGAAGTAAGCAGACTTACAGATGTCATCGAAAAACTCTGTATCGAAGCCAATGAGCATCTTCCGGAAGATGTGAAAGATGCCATCAGAACCTGCCGTGCCTGCGAGGACGGCGAGATCGCAAAAGGTGTCCTTGACAACATTATCGAGAATTTTGATATTGCGGACAGCGAGAATGTTCCGATCTGTCAGGATACAGGAATGGCATGTGTATTCCTGGAAATTGGTCAGGATGTCCATTTTACAGGCGGAGATCTGAATGAGGCTGTCAATGAAGGCGTACGCCGCGGATATGACAAAGGTTACCTCAGAAAATCCGTTGTCAAAGATCCTGTCCGTCGTGGAAATACAGGCGATAATACACCGGCAATGATCTACACAGAGATCGTTCCCGGAGATCAGGTAAAAGTTACTGTAGGACCAAAAGGTTTCGGAAGCGAGAACATGAGCCAGATCCGTATGTTCAAACCATCCGCAGGTCTTCAGGGAATCAAGGATTTTATTCTTGAGGTTGTAGAGACTGCAGGCCCGAACCCATGTCCGCCTATGGTAGTTGGCGTTGGTATCGGAGGAACTTTTGACAAATGTGCACTTCTCGCAAAGAAAGCGCTGATGCGTCCTCTGAACACAGAAAATCCGGATCCTTACTATGCAGACCTTGAAAAAGAGATGCTGGAAAAGATCAACAAGCTTGGCATCGGCCCACAGGGCTTTGGTGGAAAGACTACAGCCATCGGACTGAATATTGAGACTATGCCTACCCATATCGCAGGTATGCCATGTGCAGTGAACATCAACTGCCATGTAACACGTCATAAAACGGAGGTGCTTTAATATGGAAAGAAGAAAGATCACACTGCCTCTGACAAGAGAGCTGGCAAGAACTCTCCATGCAGGCGACCAGGTTTTACTGACAGGAACCATCTATACATCCCGTGATGCAGGTCACAAGAGAATGTGCGAGGCCCTTGCAAAAGGAGAAAAGATTCCTTTTGACCCTACAGATGCTACCATTTACTATGTAGGTCCGACTCCGGCAAAACCAGGCGAAGTCATCGGCTCCGCAGGCCCTACAACCAGCGGCCGTATGGATGCTTATGCACCGACCATGATGTCCGTAGGCGCCAGAGGAATGATCGGAAAAGGTGCCCGCCTTCCGGAAGTCGTAGATGCAATGAAAAAATATGACGGCGTATATTTCGGAGCCATCGGCGGAGCAGGAGCACTTCTTGCAAAATGCATCAAAAAAGCAGAGCTTATCGCTTACGAAGACCTCGGAGCAGAAGCACTCCGCAAGCTTTATGTGGAAGACATGCCGCTTGTAGTCATCATTGACAGCGAGGGAAATAACCTCTACGAAGAGGGACGTGCAGAGTACCTGAAAGAGCACGCAGAATAATCTTTTGCTCTACAATATGATATTGTGATATATTTCAAAAAGGAATAAAAGGATAAAAGTCCGACAGTAAATGCTGAAGATCCGTGCAGAAGCATTTGTTGTTGGACTTTTTAATTTTATCATTTCACTTTCAATTTAATCATTCTTGAGAAAATGATCAAATTAAAGTTGACAATGATAAGATTGATTTATATACTTGAAGTAAATAAAATCGAAAAAAGAGTGATAAAGAAGGTGATGGAAAATATATGAGACGGTTTGATTATCGGGAAAAGTGGAAAAATCTGTTGACTCCTGAAATTGTATCTTATCTGACACAGATACATGAATTTAAGGGAGAACAAACTCTTTTTATTGAGGCCAAAGCAGATACTCTTACACAATTAGTTGAAATCGCTAAAATTCAAAGTACGGAAAGTTCCAACAAAATAGAAGGTATTTATACATCAGACAGCAGATTGCGGGAATTGGTAAAAGACAAAACAAGGCCAAGGACAAGAAATGAACAGGAGATTGCCGGATATAGAGATGTATTGAATACAATTCATGAAAGCCATGACCATATCCCACCAAAGTCTGCGATTATTTTACAGCTTCACAGAGATTTGTATAAATTTGAAAGTTACAATATTGGAGGGAAATATAAAACTGCGGATAATATAATTGAGGAAGAAGATTCCCGGGGAATAAAAAAAATACGGTTTAAACCAGTACCGGCATGGGAAACACCGGAAGCAATGGAAGAACTATGCAGAGCATTTGAAGAGGCAATGGCAACAGGAGAAATAGATCCACTTCTTTTGATTCCGATGTTTATTCTGGATTTCCTGTGCATACATCCGTTTAATGACGGCAATGGAAGAATGAGCCGTTTACTTACACTGTTACTTTTGTACAGATCCGGCTATATTGTGGGAAAATATATCAGTATCGAGAGAATGATAGAAAATTCAAAGGAATTATACTATGAATGTTTAAGGGAAAGTTCTGAGAACTGGTATGAGAATAAGAATGATTATATACCATTTATAAAATATATGCTTGGCGTTATCGTAGGAGCATACAGAGAGTTTTCTTCAAGAATAAAATTGCTGATAACGCAGAATATATCAAAACCGGAGCGAATAGAAGAGATTATAAAAAATAATCCGGGTATAATTACAAAAAAAGAAATCGCAGAAAAATGTCCGGATATCAGTGTGGTAACGATACAGAGAACACTGGCAGAATTACTGACAGCAGAAAAAATTTTAAAAATCGGCGGCGGAAGGTATACGAAATATACCTGGAATAATGAGCGATAGATGGGAGATAAAAAATGATCACTGGTGAGTTAAAAAACAAAATAGATGGTTTATGGGATATATTTGCGGCAGGAGGACTTGTCAATCCACTGGAAGTAATCGAACAGATTACATACCTGATGTTTATTCATGATCTGGATGATTCCGATAATATGCGTGCAAGAGAAAGTGCAATGCTTGGCTTGCCATTTCAGAGTATTTTTTCCGGAGAAGTAAAAATAGGTGAGAGAACAATTGACGGAAGTCAGCTGAAATGGTCCGTATTCCATGATTTTCCGGCAGACAGAATGTATATGATCATGCAGGAATGGGTGTTCCCGTTTATAAAAAATCTTCATAATGATAAAAACAGTGCATATTCCAAATATATGGATGATGCGATCTTTAAGATTCCGACACCACTCCTTTTATCCAAAGTGGTGGATTCTCTGGATGAAATTTACAAACTTATGAATGAAATCCAGACAGCAGATGTCAGAGGAGATGTATATGAATATCTTCTTTCAAAAATAGCTCAGTCCGGACGAAACGGACAGTTCCGTACACCAAGACATATTATCCGGATGATGGTTGAGATGATGGACCCGTCCAGCGATGAAATTATCTGTGATCCGGCATGTGGAACCTCAGGTTTTCTGGTTGCAGCAGGAGAATATCTGAAGGAAAAAAGAAAAGAAGAAATTTTTTATGATAAGCAGAAAAAAAATCATTACATGAATCATATGTTCCATGGATACGATATGGACCGCACCATGCTTCGTATTGGAGCCATGAATATGATGACTCACGGAATAGAAAATCCTTATATTGAGTATCGGGATAGCTTATCTGATCAGAATGCAGATAAAGATCAGTATTCTCTTGTGCTGGCAAACCCACCTTTTAAAGGAAGCCTGGATGCAGAGTCCGTTTCTGGAGATCTTCTTAAGATTTGTAAGACAAAGAAAACAGAACTTTTATTCCTTGCTTTATTTTTGAGGATTATGAAAATTGGAGGAAGATGCGCTTGTATTGTACCAGATGGTGTACTTTTTGGATCATCACGGGCACATAAATCCATCCGAAAAGAAATTGTTGAAAATCAGAGACTGGAAGCTGTAATATCCATGCCTTCCGGTGTATTTAAACCTTATGCAGGAGTATCCACAGCAATCCTTATTTTTACAAAAACAGAACATGGCGGAACCGATCAGGTGTGGTTTTATGACATGAAAGCAGATGGCTTCAGTCTGGACGATAAACGTACTCCGGTTACGGAGAATGACATTCCAGATATTATAGAGCGTTTCAAAAACCTTGATAAAGAAGCAGAACGGAAACGAACAGACCAGTCATTTATGGTACCGAAAAAAGATATTGTGGAGAATGATTATGATCTCAGTATCAATAAATACAAAGAAATCGAATACACTCCGGTGGAATATCCGCCAACATCAGAAATCATGGCCAATATCCGGGAGTTGGAACTGGAGATCGGAAAAGAAATGGATGAGTTGGAACGGTTGTTGGGATTATAGAAGAAAGGATAGCAGATTCGAAAATTCGGGTTTGTGGTGGGAATAAATGATGGAACAAAAACGGTTGGGTGATATTGCTACATATATAAATGGATATGCATTTAAGCCAGAAGATCGTGGTACTGAAGGACTTCCCATTATTAGAATTCAAGATCTTACAGGGAATTCTTATGATGTGGGTTTTTATAATGGAGAATACCCTAAAAAAGTTGAAATTAATAATGGAGATGTCTTGATTTCTTGGTCAGCTAGTCTCGGAGTATATATTTGGAACCGAGGAAAAGCCCTCTTAAATCAGCATATCTTTAAAGTCGCGTTTGATAAGATTGAAGTGAATGAGCAATATTTCGTATTTGCTGTTGAGTATAATTTGAAAGAGATGGAAGCTAAAATGCATGGGGCTACCATGAAGCATATTATAAAGAGAGATTTTGATAATATTAAAATTCCTTTTCCTTCAGCTGAAAAACAGAAAGAAATAGCAGATATACTCTTGAAAGTAGTTAATATTATTGAAAATCGAAAACAAGAATTAAAAAAATTTGATACATTAGTTAAAGCCCGATTTGTCGAACTGTTTGGAAATCCAGTTTATAATACGAATGATCTTCCGATTAGAAGTCTTAATGAGTTAGGTAATTGGGCAAGTGGTGGTACGCCTTCTAGAACAGTACCAGAGTACTTTGAAGGCAATATAGATTGGTATTCAGCAGGCGAATTAAATACACTCTTTCTCGAAGGTTCTGTTGAAAAAATAACTGAAGAAGCAATTGAAAAGAGTGCTACAAAATTATTTAAAGCAGGAAGTTTACTAATTGGAATGTATGATACTGCAGCATTCAAGATGGGAATTTTGAAGGAGGATTCAGCGTCGAATCAGGCGTGCGCATGTATAACCCCAAACGATGAGGTAAATATTATTTGGTTATATTATGAATTGCAGATGATGAAAGAATACTTTTTATCGCAGAGGAGAGGTGTACGTCAGAAGAATCTTAATTTGGGTATGATTAAAGCATTTAAAATTCCAATTGCAAAGAGAGACCAACAAGATGAATTCTCTGATTTCGTCAAACAAGTCGACAAATCAAAAGTTAAAGTGCAAAAAGCACTGGATGAAA
>ENA-OPAL01001699-OPAL01001699.1-human-gut-metagenome-genome-assembly--contig:-NODE-1699-length-12215-cov-2.258224_pt1 | contig 12215 bp, 9 predicted proteins | sample MGYA00241057_ERZ501430 | MGnify/ENA primary metagenome ERZ501430 (study PRJEB25962, sample SAMEA2042506) | human gut metagenome | biome: human gut; feature: human-associated habitat; material: faeces...
GGCCGGCGCGCTTGGCGGTCACAACGTCCAGGCCAAGCTCGGAAGCCATCACGCCGCACAGGTCAGAGACTTCGAGGGAGTGCTGAAGCACGTTCTGACCAAACGAGGTACGGTAGCGCAGGGCACCAAGGGTCTTGACGATCTCGGGATGCAGGTCGTGGATGCCGGTATCGAAGGCAGCCTGCTCGCCAGCCTCGCGCACGCGCTGCTGAACCAGGTCGGCAGCCTTGTGATACATCTCCTCGATGCGGGCGGGGTGAATGCGGCCGTCGGCGATGAGGTTCTCGAGGGCAACACGGGCGGTCTCACGACGGACCGGGTCGAAGCTCGAAAGAACGACAGTCTCGGGCGTGTCGTCGATCACGAGGTTGACGCCGGAAACCTGCTCGAAGGTCCGGATGTTGCGACCCTCGCGACCGATGATACGGCCCTTGAGGTCATCAGAGGGAATGTGCACGGAGGTAACGGTGACCTCGGCTGTGTGGTCGGCAGCGCAGCGCTGAATCGCCAGGGACAGAATCTCCTGGGCGGTCTTGTGGCACTCGGCGCGAACCTGCTGCTCGGACTCGCGAATGATCGTGGCAGCCTCGTGGGTGACCTCGCCGCGAACCTTATCGAGGAGCTCCTTGTGGGCGTCCTCGCGGGTAAGGTCGGCAATACGCTCGAGCTCGGAGGTCTGCTTTGCGCAGAGCTCCTCGAGCTCACGGGAGCGCTTCTCGACCTGACCGGCCTGGCTGGACAGCTGATGCTCGCGCTTGTCGTTGCGGCGATCGAGGGATTCCTCGCGCTGCATCACGCGGTTCTCGAGCGTACGAATCTCGTTCTTACGCTGCTTGTCCTCGGCCTCGACCGCCTGCTTGTTCTTGATGATTTCCTCTTTAGCCTCGAGCAGAGCCTCTTTTTTGAGGGTCTCGGCCTGACGCTTAGCATCACCGATCAGGGACTCAGCCTGTGCGTGTGCCGACTGAATCTTTTCGTCGGCCTCGTGAAGACTACCCTGCTTGGCGGTGCGCATGAAGGCAATGGCGGCGATGGCACCCAAAACGATGCCAACGAGCGCTGCGATGATAGGCATGCTCACTCCTTTTTATGGATTCGTTACACAACAAAGCGAACCATCCTTACGAACGGCTCGCGACATTTGAGTAATATGGGCGCAGCTTATGCGGGTCGGATACAGATAAACATATAAACAAACTCATCACAGATGAGCACATATCACAAAGCAAATGACAGTGTTTATCGTACGTTGAACCACAACAACTGTCAAATAAATGGCCCCAGCACGGCGGCTAAAACGCGGTGAACGGCAGGACCACAAAACGCATATGCCTAAACCGCACATTCCTCGCATTCGGCATCGAGGCGTGCCTTAACGGCATCGGCGGCGATGTGATACGAGAAGCCCTTGCCCATCAAAAACCGAACCAGTTTTTCGAATCCGCGCGTCTCTGGAACACGTCGCTTGGCGAGCAGGGCTGACGCACGCGCCAAATCGTCTTCGACGGCAAAATATTCCTCGGGATAACCGGGAATGTCATCGAGCACGACATGACGACGCTTGAGCTCGGTCTCGATTTTGCGCTGTCCCCAACCACGCCGTTTGCGTTCCTCGATAAAGTACGAGCAAAAGCGGTTCTCGTCTAAAAAGCGATACTCGGTGGCGCGCTCGACGGCGAAATCAATCGCTGTCTGGTGAAAGCCGTAGCAAGCCAGCTTGTCACGGACCTCACCCGTCGCATGGTCGCGGCGCGATAACATCTCGGTCACCATGGTAAGTGCACATTTACGCTCGATGAGCTGCACCGCCTCACGAAAGTTGTCCCAATCACAGGGAAGATCTGGGCGGTTTTTGACATACAGGCGCGCGACCCGCACGGGAATCCAAATAGAACGCTCAAAACCGCCCTCAAGCTCACAATCGATATGTGCGCAAGGCTTTTTGGACGCATACCCGCTCGAGAACGAGGAGGCCGCCTTCTTATCGGGAAAGACGACCGTGGCCTCGGTCACCGTATACGACATGAGCGTAACCGCTACTCGTCGTCATCATCGAGCATGGCGGAACCATCGATGGCGTAAAGCTCGTCAAACTCCTCAGGCGCAGGCTGATCGGTCAGCTCGACCTCGGACGGAGCATCGTCATCAAACTCAAGTCCGCAGGCAAGGCGGACCTTATGCTCAATCTCGTCGGCGCAATCGGGGTGTTCGCGCAGGAAAGCCTTGGCGGCCTCGCGACCGTTGCCGAGCTTGTCCTCGCCATAGGCAAACCAGGAGCCCATCTTCTTGCAGATGCCGCACTCGACAGCCATGTCCAGAATCGAGCCTTCCTTAGAGATGCCCGTACCGTACATGATGTCGAACTCAGCAGAACGGAACGGAGCTGCCACCTTGTTCTTAACGACCTTGGCTCGCACGCGGTTACCGATAACCTCGTCCTTAAGCTTAATGCTGTCGATACGGCGAATGTCGATACGCACCGAAGAGAAGAACTTAAGGGCGCGGCCGCCCGTCGTAGTCTCGGGGTTGCCGAACATGACGCCAATCTTCTCACGCAGTTGGTTAATGAAGATGCACGTCGTGTTGGACTTGGACAGCGAGCCGGCGAGCTTGCGGAGCGCCTGGCTCATCAGGCGAGCCTGAAGACCGACCGTAGTGTCGCCGATCTCTCCCTCGATCTCGGCACGCGGGGTCAGCGCGGCGACGGAGTCGACGACGATGGCATCGATGGCGCCGGAGCGCACGAGCATGTCAACAATCTCGAGCGCCTGCTCGCCCGTATCGGGCTGGGAAATGAGCACCTCGTCGATATCCACGCCGATGCGCGCGGCATACGTGGGATCGAGCGCGTGCTCGGCATCGATAAATGCAACAACGCCACCCATTGCCTGGGCCTCGGCCAAGATCTCGAGCGAAAGCGTCGTCTTACCGGAGGACTCGGGACCGTAGATCTCGACGATTCGGCCGCGCGGCACACCGCCGATACCCAGAGCGGCATCGAGTGCCAGAGCGCCCGTAGGGATGGCCTCGACCTCGAGCTCGGGGCCACCGTCGCCGTACCTCATGATGGAACCCTGGCCGAATTTCTTCTCGATCTCGGCCTTGGTGGTGGCGATCATCTCATCGCGCTCTTTACCCGTCGTGCGAGCATGAACGGTACGTACGGGACCTGAATTCTTGGCCATGAATAGCCCTCCTCTTAACAACCTGCATCGATAATAAACGAACGGCTGTTCGTGGTCAACCGTTCAGATAAATCATATGCAGCCGACCTTTCCAAAACCCAACCAAACGCCGACCAAACACTGACCAAATGCTTGACCACAAAGGACCAAAAATGAACAAGGCAGGCAAAAATACACCCATGAACAGCACAAACGCTAAATTCTTCTGAGGTCCCTATCTCCACAATTAAGGGGCCCGGAGGCCCCTTAAAACACGTCTATTCCATAGAGTTGAGCACAAGGGCAATGCGTCCCAATGCCTCCGCGACCGCATGGGCACGAACACACGAACGGTCGCCCTCATAGTGGCAGCGCACAGAGTCCACGACCGGCACGCCCCCATCGGCGGAGCGATACGCCCAGCCAATATAGAAAGTGCCCGCCGGATCTTCCTCAGTGCCACCGCCGGGGCCGGCATAACCCGTTGCGCTCACTGCAATATCGCTCTGGTACAGCTCCAGCGAACCCGCCGCCATCTCGCGCGCGGTCTGATGCGACACCGCGGTATAGCGGTCGAGCGTCTCCTGCTCAACACCAAGAACGCGATGCTTGATCTCATCGCAATAGGTCACCGCACCGCCACGCAGCACCGCCGAGGCGCCCGGGATATCGGCAATCGTCGAGGCGATCATACCCGCCGTCAGCGACTCAGCCGTCGAAACCGTCACGCCCCGAGCGCTCGCGCGCTCGACAATATCGCGCGCCAGCTCCTCGTTATGTGCGGAAATCTGCTCAAAAGAGTCCGTCATACCCACCAGGACCTAGACCGAAAAGACGATCTTGCGGCAGTTCCAGAAGTACTGGGCGCCCGAGATAACGGTCAGGACAACGGCAACGGCGTACAGGAAGCGCGACACCGAGTAGATGCCGAGCGTCAGCGCCACCGGGCCAAGGTGCAAGCCGGCCATCGCAAAGACGCACAGATAACCGCAGATGGAGACCATCGTGGTCGCCGTCTTGTACTTGCCGAGCTTATCGGCCGCAACGACCACACCAGCAGCACTCGCGACCATGCGAAGAGCGCTCACCAGCAGCTCGCGGAACAGGATAATGAACACGGACCACACGGTCACCGCGCCAAAATCCAAGAACAGCAGCAGGGCCGAGAACACCAGCAGCTTGTCCGCGATGGGGTCCAAGAACTTGCCGAAATCGGTGATCTCGTTGCGCGAGCGCGCCAGATAGCCGTCGACCTTATCGGTGCACGACAGAATCACGTACAGAATAAAAGCGGCGGCGGCGAGCGGGCCGTCGAAGGTGCTCCAATCCGTACCGGCAACACTCGTGTGAGACAGCGCCGACACAATCATGAACACCGGGATAAAGACGATGCGCACGCACGTCACGATATTGGCGGGCGTCCAAACACTCGTCAGTTCCTTATTGCTCTCGTTTGCCACGACGCTCTCCTACTCCACAACATGGCCGATAAGCTCATAGCAGAAGCTATCGGTAAACTCGACAGTCAGAATATCGCCCACGGACGCCTCGCTGGCGTCCAAGTGCACAGCGCCATCGGAATCGGGCGCCTGGAACCAGGCATGGCCGATCAGCTCGGCGCCGTCCTCGGTCTCTTCGATACCGTCGACGATCACCTGGGCGCGCTCGCCCACATGTGCGGCGGTAGCGGCAAAACCGAGCGACTCGGCCAGATCCATGGCCTCCTGGGCGCGCTCAAGCTTGACCTCTTCGTCGACCTGACCCTCCATCTTGGCGGCCAGGCTGCCTTCCTCACGCGAGTAGGCAAAGACACTCGTGTAGTCGAAGCCGACGGTGTCCATAAAGTCGATGAGGTCGCGGAACTCGTCGTCGGTCTCGGTCGGGAAGCCGACCATGGCCGTGGAACGGATCACGATGCCGGGGATACGCTCACGCAGATCGCGGAACAGATCCTCGAGCTCTTGACGCGAACCGGAGCGACGCATGGCCTTAAGGATGCGCGCGTCACAGTGCTGCACGGGGATATCGATATAGGGCAGCACCTCGGGCGTATCGCGAATCGTATCGATAAGCTCGTCGGTCATGCCCTCGGGCTGCAGATAGAGCACGCGGACCCAGACGTTGTGCGGGCGCACGGCCTCGGCGACGGCACGCAGCAGCTGCGCCAGATTGCGCGGCGAGCCCTCGGTGACGTCCTCGTCGGCAAAGTCGGTACCCCAGATGCCCGTGTCCTGGCCAATCAGCACAATCTCGCGCACGCCGCCGGCAACCAGGTCGCGCACCTCGGAGATAATGCTCTCGGCATTGCGCGAATGATAGCGACCGCGAATATAGGGGATCATGCAGAAGCTGCAGAAACGGTTGCAGCCATCGGAAATCTTGACGTAGGCAACGGCGCCCTCGACGGTACGCTTGACCTGCGGGATATAGGCTGCGATCTCACGCTCGACACCCAGCACGCCATCGATGACCGCCACGATGCCGTCCTCCTCGTCGGCCTTCACAAAGGCAGCGACCTCGGGCAGCTCGTCAGGCAGGTCGTCGCCATAGCGCGACGGCACGCAGCCGCACATAACGATGGGGCAAGAACGAACGCCGTCCTGAACCTCGTTGGCGAGCTCGAGCGTGGTCTCGATGCTCTCGGACGTTGCGGAGGCGAGAAACGAGCATGTATTGACGATGGCGATATCGGCATCCTGCGGGTCGAATGCCTCTTCGTAGCCCGCGGCGGTCAAAAGAGAACGCATGCGGTCGGTGTCAACCTCGTTCTTAGCGCACCCGAGGGTGATGTAGAGCACGGAGCCCAACGGTGTATCCATGTTGGAGAGCGGTCCTTTCGAATGATATTAGCGGTAGTTGGTGAACTGTAGCGGCTGGCCGTAGTCCTGGTCGCGCAAGAACTGGATCACGGTCTGCAACGCGTCCTTCGAAGCAGAGGAAACACGCAGCTTGTCGGCCTCGATGGTCACCTTGACCTTAAGCTTTTGGTCCTTGATGTCCTTATTGATCTTCTTGGCGGTCGCCTGGTCGATACCCTCGACGACATGGCCGAGCACGCGCACGGTGCCGCCCGACGCCGCCTGTGGAGCATCCCACGAGACAGCCTTGAGGTCGATGCCGCGCTTGATGAGCTTGGAGCTCAGCACGTCGATAATCTGCTTGGAGATAAAGTCGGCCGGGGCGTTGATCGTAAAGAGCTTGTCGCCCTTCGAAAGCTCGATCGTGGCGCCGGAATCCTTAAGGTCATAGCGCTGGGAAATCTCGCGCGTGGTCTGCTGGAAGGCGTTGTCGACCTCTTGCATGTTGACCTCGGACACGACGTCGAAGCTGGAATCTTTAGCCATGATGTTTCCTTTCGCGTACGAGCGGCTTAGTAGCTATCGTACGAATAGTCGGTAGAATCGGTGGGCGTCTGACCGTCAGTTGCGGTATCGGCGCCATCCGCGGACTGGGCATCGGTGCGGTCGGTGGTATCGGTACCATCGGTGGTGTCGGTGCCATCAGAACTTTCACCATTCTCGGAATCAGTCGTCTCCTTCTTAGGAACGGTGATCGTCACACGAGCCACGCCCGAGGTCTTGGTATCGTAACGGACCTTTTCACCGTTCTTGGTAACGGTAACATCGGAAGGCTTGGACGTGGTGATCTCGATCGAGGACTCGGGCGTGTACTCCTGCTCAAAGGGGCCAGTCGCCTGAGCGCCATAGACCGACTTGCCGTCGACCTTGACCTCAATCCACGCGGTCTTTCCCTTGGCAACGGAAACTTTGACCTTCGTGACCTCGTTCTCTTCCTTCTTGGCCGTCGTCTTGGTAGCGTCCGAATCAGTCGACGCATCCGTCGCTTCATCGGTGTCTTCGTCCTCGTCGACCGTTTCGGACTTCTTAGAAGACTTCTTGGTCGTCGTCTTGGTAGCAGCGGGCGTCTCGGGCGTGGTCTCGGGCGTCGAAGATGCGCAGCCGCGCAGAAGCACCACGATGAGCACAATCAGCAGCAACACCACGGCACCGATGCCGGCGTAGACGATACGCGGATCGAGCCCGTTGTTTTGAGGAGTACGGGATCCGCCGCGTCCACGACCGGAACTGCTGCGGCCGCTTCCCTGAGGCATACGGCCGCGATTGCTATCGGAACGGCCGCGATAGCCGCCCTGGCCCTGAAGGCTGCGCTGACCCGAGCGGAGCGCAAGCTCACCGCGGCCTTGATAGCCACGCTGGCCCGAACGCGAAGCCGAAGAGCGCTGGCCATACGGCTGTGATTGAGAGCGAAGACGCGGCGTTACCTGCGTGGTATCGGCATCCGCATAGCCACCGCGAGAGCGTCCCGTAGAGGCACCACGGTAACCGCGATCGGAATAGCCGCCGTCGCCGTAGCCGGCACGAGGGTCACGCGCCACGCCGCGGGCAGCGGGAAGCGCACGGTCCTCAGGCATCGGCGTACTGCGGAACCGGTCACGCTGTGAGCGAATCTCCTCGCCCGAACCCGTCTCGGTAATATAACCGGCCTGCTGAGGACGCTGTCCATAGCGGGTCGAACGACCGCCCTGAACCATCAGGAAGCGCCCGTTATCGACCGAGGAGCGCGAATTGACGTAGCCAGCGGCGTCCTGAAAACGACCGCCCTGCTGAGACGTCTCGCGTTCGTATGCCATCAGGTCGTCAAAGTAGGCATTGACGACCTCGCGCGGATTGAGGCCCAAAAAGCGAGCATAGCTCGAAATCATGCCCTGCGCATAGCCGCGCGGCGGCATCGAAGCAAAGTTACCGGTCTCGAAAAACTCGATGATCTGCGGCCTGATTTTGATGGTGTTGGCGACCTGCTGAATGGAAAGGCCCATTCGGCGACGCTGCTCGAGCAGCATGTCACCAAAGCGTGCAGCCATCAGAATCCTCCAAACTCACGATCTTCACGTGCCATCTCGGCGTCGACAGACTCCAGCGCGGCAAGCCCCTCCTCGTCCAACAGGACCTCGCGCGGCTTGGAACCGTCGGGCGGGCCGACGACACCCTTTTCTTCCAGCATGTCCATAATACGCCCGGCGCGCGCATAGCCAACCTTAAGGCGGCGTTGCAGGCCAGATGTGGAGCCCAGCTGCGATTCCACCACAATATGGGCGGCTTCCCAAATGAGCGGATCATCGTCTTGCGGCTCGGCAACTCCGGTGCGGACAATGCCGCCACCCGCCATGGACATGGAAGCGGGCGCCACAGCCGACAGGATCTCCTCATGGTAGTCGGGCTCGCTTTGCGACTTGACGAACTCGACAATCTCGTTGATTTCATCGTCCGAGACAAAGCAGCCCTGAATACGACGAGGCTTGCCCCAGTCGACCTTGGAGAACAGCATGTCGCCCAAACCGGTGAGCTTTTCGGCACCCATCTGGTCGATGATGACGCGCGAGTCGATGCCCGTGGCGACGTTAAAGGCGATGCGGTTGGTGATGTTGGCCTTAATGAGGCCCGTCACCACGTTGGAGCTCGGGCGCTGCGTGGCCACGATAAGGTGGATACCGGCGGCACGGCCCAGCTGAGCAATACGCACGATCGAGGCCTCGACATCCTTACCGGCGACCATCATCAGGTCCGAGAGCTCGTCGATGATAATGACCAGATAGGGCATCTTTTGCGGCGGGTTATCGTAATGTTCAAACTCGCCGGCGGCCTGCTTTTCGTTATAGGTCGAGATCTTACGTACATTGAGACGCTCGAAGACCTTCAGGCGACGCTCCATCTCGGACACGGCCCATTGCAGAGCGCTCGCGGCCTGCTTGGGCTCGGTCACTACAGGCACGTAAAGATGCGGCAGACCGTTATAGCCCGCAAGCTCGACGCGCTTGGGGTCGACCATGATCAGGCGAACGTCCTCGGGAAGCGCGCGCATGAGCAGGGTCGTGATGATGGAGTTGATCATCACCGACTTACCAGAACCGGTCGTGCCGGCGATCAGCAGGTGGGGCATCTTGGCGAGGTCGGCGACGACCGGCGTACCCTCGGCATCGCGACCGATGGCCAGCTCGAGCGGACCGCCCTTCACATAGGGCAGCACGTCGCCCAGGTTGACGTTCTGGCGCTTGCGATTGGGGATCTCGATACCCACGAGCGACGTGCCGGGGATCGGGGCAAAGATACGAACCGACTGAGCTGCGAGCGAAAGCGCGATATCGTCCTCGAGGCTCGAAATCTTGCTCACGCGCTCGCCCTCGCCAGGTTGCAGCTTAAAGGTCGTCACCGTGGGGCCGGCGATCCAGCCGACCACGCGGGCGCTGCGGCCAAACTCAAGCAGGGTCGACTGCAGCGACTCGGCAGTTTGCTCCAGCTCCTTGTCCGAAGACGCAGCGGAAGCCGACTGCGGGTTGGCATGCAGAATCTCAAGTGGCGGAAGTTTGAGGCCGTCCTCTTCTTCGCCCTCGTTATCTGCGGCGCCGCCGTCCGTTCCCCCATCGCTGGCCGCAGCCGATTCGACAGCACTCAAGGCAGGCGCATCGGCAACCTTGGGATGCTTCAAGAAGTCGGGGATCTGAGGTGCTGCCGAGACAGGATTCACGGCAAACGGCGGCTCGGACTCGTCGATCTTATCGGGGTCGTCTTCCATCGAAAGCTGACCGGTTACCTGGTCGCGCTTTGCATGGCGACGCGGCAGCAAAGTTGTCTTTGCGGTCTCAATCGGAGCCTCGTCGTCCTCGTCATCACCCTCGGTGAGCTCAATCTCGCTCTCGGACCAAGACGGGTCGGGCTCACTCGTATTGAGTTTGGGCGCAGCCTTGCCCTTCTTGGCATGGCGGCGCGGCAACAGCGTTGTCTTGGCCCGCTCGGCCTCCACGGCCTCAGACACGTCGACAAACGGATCTTCGTCCACGTCCTCATCGTCCAGAATCGGATCGACTTCGCTACCCATAACCGTAGTCACGGCCGCATCGGGGCCCTTTTGACGAAGAATGCTCAGGTGCGGACGGGCAACGCCGGGCACCGACAGGGCTTCGTCGTCACCCCACGGGCTGGCGTTGACATCGGCACGGCGGCGCTCGGCAAAATCGGCCGCACGGTCGCGAGCAGAGCGCAAAACGCCGCCAACCGAAAAGCCGATGATGACCAAGCCCACGACGACAAAGCCCAACAGGACTACCATCGCGATAGGCTTACCCAGGGCATTCTGCAGCGCACTCGCAATAAACGCACCGATGTAGCCACCCGAGGCGGACAAATTTTGCGGCGTGAACATAAGGTCACAAGAGACACTCGTACCCGGCACCATCAGCGAAAGAATGGAGACGACGGCGATAAAGACCACGGCGCCGCCCGCAACAGAGCGTACGTTGAGCGGCGAGTCCTCGCCTAAAAAGAGCGTGGCGGCAAACAGCAAAATGACGATCGGCAGCACGTAGGCGCCCAGACCAAAGCCCAGGTGGTAGAAACCGGCAACCGCAGCTGTAACGGGTGCAGTCGCCGGCGAAATCACGGCAATGAAGGACGCAATCGCCAAAACGGCGATGACCACGCCGGCGATATCACGGTTGGCCGAGGGCTCAACCAAAGGCTCAAAATCGTCGAAGTCCGCCTCGTGGCCCTTATTGGCACGCAGATGGGAACCGGCACCCTTAGCAGATGCCGGTTGGTTATTGGCCTTATTGCTTTTGGCGTTTTGTGCAGATCCACGCGCCAAACTAAACCTCCATGACGACCGGGATGATCATCGGACGGGTGCGCGTACGGCTCCAGATAAAGTTAGAGAGCGAATCGCGCACGGCCTTACGAATAGCATCGGAACCGCTGCTCGTAAAGCTGAACTTGCCCTTCTCGATCGTCTTCATGATGGACGCGGAGGCATCCTCAGAGAACTGGTCGTCGATGGCAAACGAGACGCCGCGGCCCGAGAACTCGATGGCCTCGATCTTCTTGTGTTTAAGCGAGACGATGGCAACAGCGGTAACCATACCGTCATTGGCGAGCTTCTGACGATCGCGCAAGACGATGGGGTCGGTATCGCCGATACGAAGGCCGTCGACGTAGACGACGCCGGACTCGACGGGCGTACCGCGCTTGACGATACCGCCGCGCATCTCGAGCGTGTCGCCGTTATCGAGGATAAAGATATGATCGTCCTTGATGCCCATCTTGCGGGCAAGCTGGGCATGGGCGCGCAGATGCACGGCCTCACCGTGAACCGGCATAAAGTAAGTGGGCTTGGCCATGGCCATCAGGAGCTTGAGCTCCTCCTGGCTACCGTGGCCCGAGACGTGGACAAGAGCGCGGTTCTTATCCCACACGTCGCAGCCGAGCTTGGCCAGGCTGTTGACGACCTGCTGGACGGCTTTCTCGTTGCCGGGAACGGGAGTTGCCGAGAGGATGACGGTATCGCCCTCGTGGATAGAGAGCGTCTTGTGCTCGCCATTGGCCATGCGGGACAGGGCCGACAGCGGCTCGCCCTGCGAACCGGTGCACATGACGACAATCTTGTCGTCGGGCAGGTTATCGATATCGAAGGCATCGATGTCTGCGAATACCTTGAAAAGCATGCTTTTACCCTCCATGACCGGCTTGCCGGCCAAAGCCCCGATGTTGCCCAGTCCCAGGACTGCCGTGCCGTTGGTGATGACGGCGACCAGATTGCCTTTGCCCGTATATTTATAGGCGTCGAGCGGATTTTTCACGATTTCGAGGCACGGCTCCGCCACGCCGGGCGAGTAGGCCAGCGAAAAGTCGTGCTGCGAAGCGAGGGGTTTGGTGGGTACTACCGCTATTTTGCCGGATTGCCCTTCTGCATGGTAACGAAGGGCTTCTTCTCTCATATTTTTATTTTGCATTGTGTTTTATGGGTTTGATGAACTTATTTTTTTCGCAAGGATCGCGCCCGAGCCGGTATTCCGGTGAGAAAAACCGGAAAAGATCCGCCGGGGTCAGAGCCTGTTTACTGCGATCGGTTTTTTGTCGATGTAATTGGGATAGAGGAACAGCGGCATTCCGAGTGCCATACCTGCATGTACTTTTCCCTGTATGCCGATGGATTTCAAAAATTTGCATTTTTGTCCTGTGCCAGCGCCGAAAGGACGAAGCC
>ENA-OPAL01001700-OPAL01001700.1-human-gut-metagenome-genome-assembly--contig:-NODE-1700-length-12211-cov-1.827410_pt1 | contig 12211 bp, 11 predicted proteins | sample MGYA00241057_ERZ501430 | MGnify/ENA primary metagenome ERZ501430 (study PRJEB25962, sample SAMEA2042506) | human gut metagenome | biome: human gut; feature: human-associated habitat; material: faeces...
CGCCACTACATTCCATATAGCAGACATGTATTTTCCGGATAAGCAATATTTTTTATATCATACCACCTTTTATAATAAAGAGCAAAGATATATTAACAAAATTAAGATTTTGTCAGTTAATTTTTACATTTAGATAATTTCTTCCTGAAAGTGTTTTATTAAACACGAGGAAACATAATACCAAAATACATCCCGCAACAAATCCATACAGATTAAACACTGCAGTCAGCACAAGAAGCATCAGTCTCATAAATTTTAATGCATATCCAAGTTCGAAATTCGGCTGTGTATAATTTGCCACTGCCACAAATGCCATATATAGCATTACTTCTGAATTGAACCAACCGGATTCTACCGAAAATTCTCCCATCACAATACCGGCGATTACACTCAGTGGAGTACTGAGCATCGTTGGCGTATTCATCGCAGCCAGCCGTAAACCATCAATTGACAGTTCAAGCAGAAGAAACTGCCAGATCAATGGAAGATTGATCTGATCACGCACCATTACAAATGAAAAAACGCCCGGTAGCCACTGCGGATTCTGCATATATAATAGATACAATGGTGTAAAAAACACCGTTGCGATTGTGATCAGGGTTCTGGAAATCTTCAGATACATTCCGGTCAATGTCGGAAAATAATAATCATTTGCCTCTTCTATCATATCCAAAACGGATGTTGGAAGTATCATTGCCGACGGCGAGTTATCCACCAGAATCACAACCTTTCCTTCCAAAAGACAGGCTGCTGCCGTATCTGGTCTCTCTGTAAATTTGAACTTTGGGAAAGGATTGAACCATTTTCTCTTGAAAAGTGCTTCTGCAAGACTCTGCTGATTCATTCTCAGGTCATCTACCTCAAGTTTCTCAATCCTTGATTTTATATTGTTTAAAAGTTCTTCATCTACACGGTCTGACATATAACAGACTGCTATGTCCGTTCTGGAACTCTGACCTGCTTCTGTCATTTCCATAATCAGATGTGGATCTCTGATCCTTCTCCGCATCAGTGCCGTATTGAATACAATTGTCTCTACAAAACCATCTCTTGAACCACGAAGCGATTTATCTTTATCCGGCTCGTCTACACCGCGGGCAGGATAACTTCTGCAGTCCATACATAGTGCTGCATCATAACCCTCTACAAAAAACACCGCTGTACCGGAGAGTACATTTCTCAGAATATCATCAAAACATTTCAGCACATCCACTTCTACATAAGGAATCTTCTGTTTCGAAAAAGTTTCCGCATCCTGTGGGAGATTTTCTGCTGTAATAGAAAGAAAAGAATCCATAATCTTTAACATTGCTTCATCTTTTATAAATCCATCAATGTAGTAGAATACCGATTCTTTTCCACCGATCTCCATCTCCCGGCGGATAATGTCAAAGCTTTTCTCCACCGGAAGGGTCTGATCCATATATTGAATATTTTCTTTAAAAGAACAACCGACTTCTTTTTTAATCTTTCTGATCATAAAACCTAACCCTCTTTTTTCTGCCTCTTATTTGCATTGGCTTCACTGAGTTTAGGTTTCCCTTTTTCTTATAAATTATTCTGTCAGCCTTTTATTTCTTTTTTGTTGTACTTCCAAATCCACCATTTCTTACTTCTGTCACGTCATCATCTAATGTAATTCCGTACTGTACAAAGATTCCCTGCATGAATCCATCTCCTGCTTCTACTTCTACGGTTTTTCCTTCATTAGAATCATTTGTGATCTTTGCAAAGATCTGTCCTTCATTGTCGGAATAATAATAATCGCTGTCGATAATTCCTACTGTATTATTCAGCTGCAGTCTGTACTTGAATCCCAGACCGCTTCTCGGATAGCACTTCAGTACCCAGTCCTGTTCCATCCACACACGGACTCCCGTTGGAATCTTGACGGTTTCTCCCGGTTTCAGTGTGATTTTCACCGGTGCAAAAAAGTCATATCCTGCACTTCCGGCTGTCGCTCTTCCCGGCAGTTTTAAAGACTCGTAGATTGCTTCCATCTCTTTTTCTTCCGCTGTCTCAAATGTGTCTTTCCACCCTTCAAAGAACTTTTCTTTACTCACTTTTTCAAATCTTGCAATTCGATTCATCTCTGTTAATAACCTCCAATTTATTTTCACATTTTGTAACTGTTCATAAGAAAGTTTTACACTTCACCATTTTTAAACTTAATGATCATTTCATTCGTCAAACTGTCTCTGCTCGGCTCCACCGGAATCTCATCCCTTTGAAACCATTCTGCCAGTGCCAGTTCTTCCCGATCTAATGTAATTTCTTCCTCTCCATCCAGGTCGCAATAGAACCCCATCAGGATCGTATCACTGAAAGACCACGGCTGACTTTTATAGTAACGAATATTTTTAACTTTCAGCCCGACTTCTTCCATGACTTCACGCTGAACAGTCTCCTCGATTGTTTCTCCAATCTCGGTAAATCCTGCAAGAAGTGCATATTTTTTATATGCTCTTCCGGCGTATTTTGACATGAGAATCTTGTCACCATCAGTTACTCCTATGATAACTGCCGGGCAGATTTTTGGAAATTCCATATTGCCACAATGATCGCAACGCATCATACGTTCTTTTTCATCATGTCTCATCTTATGTCCACAGCGTCCACAGAACTTGCGATTACGATACCAGTTGTTCAACTGATAACCGGTAATTCCGGCAAATGCAAGATACTGCGGTTCTGCATAACGGAAAGATTCTTTATTCTCCATTGTAAACTCTGACAACCGTTCACGACTAATATTCTGTACCAGATAAAAGCGTTCCTCGTCAATCGTAAACAGATAAACTGCTTCTTCATAAATTTCTTCATTAAGCCGTTCCAAATCACGAAATCTTGGAAATTCAATTCCATCTTTCCTTTTCTTCAGCAGTGCACTTTGTCCTTCGTAATACAATGCATAGCTCTGCGCATCCGGAGGGCATGGTCTGTACTGGTTATCAAACTGATGTGGCTGTATATCCTGAATCATAATTCTTTTCCTTTCTTAAATATAGAACCAAGAACCCAGAGAACTCCACCTGCTCCAATTGCAAAATCTCCCAGGTTATATGTTACTTGATCCAACTTTTCCTTTCCTGTCTTAACTCCGATGTAATCAACAACCTTCTCTTTATGATAACGGTCCGTCAAGTTACTCCAAGCACCTGCTGCCGCAAGTGTGATTCCGGTTTTTCTTAAAATATTGCTGTTCCCTAGAAGTGTCAGCATCTGTATCACTGTCACAATACCTGTTCCTACTTCTGTAAGCTTTTTCACTTTCTTTGGATTATTCGCAAATACTCCCAGACAGATTCCTGGATTATGAATACGTCGAAGTTCCAGTTTCTCTGTCAGTTTCCTCTTTTCACCCATCTTGAGATTCTTTTCCACATAGTGCTTTGCCCATTGATCCACAAGGAATACCGTGGTTCCACCCAACGGATAGAATTTATTTTTCTTCACGCTATCATCTCCCAGTCATTTCATATTACAATTCAAAGTACCTGTTCCCGGCAACAATTTCTCTACAGCATTTCCAGAAAATCTTTTTCTGAAATAATCGGAACTCCGAGATCTCTTGCCTTTTTATTTTTTGAAGATGTGGAATTTACGTCATTGTTGATTAAATAATTTGTCTTTGATGTGACACTTCCCGTCACCTTACCGCCACGTTTTTCAATCTCAGCCTTTACCTCTGCACGATTTGCAAAATGTTCAACACTTCCGGTAATAACAAAGTTCACTCCGGCGAATTTCTGGCTGTCTTCTGTTACTTCCTCTTCTTCTAATTCCACTTCGTCAAGAAGTCGCTTATAGATTTCCTGATGCTCTTCCTCTTTAAAATAATCTACATAGCTTTTCGCCATGACTGCTCCGACACCCTGGATCTCAACCAGTTCTTCCTCTTCTGCCTGAAGCACACGTTGCGAATCATTTCCAAGTGCCCGGCAGATCACCTTCGCATTCGCACTTCCGATTCCCGGGATTCCGAGACCATAAACCAGTCTTGCAAGTGTTGTCTTTCTTGCCTTTTCAATACTGCTCTGCAGTTTCAGAAAAGATTTTTCGCCAAAGCCATCCATTGTCATGATCTCATCTCTGTAGTTATCAAGATGGAAGAGATCTGTAAAGTCTTTCACATAACCGTGGAAAATGAATTTCTCCAGTGTTGCCTCTGAAAGACCCTCAATATTCATCGCATCTCTGCTCACAAAAAGTGTAAAGGACTTCACATGCTTTGCCTGACACTTCGGATTGGTACAATACAGCGTCTTTGTCTCATTTTCCATAGAGATTTTCGTCTCACCTCCACAGACCGGACAGACTTTTGGAATATCTTTCACTCCGCTTCTTGTCAGATTCTCCGCAATCTGCGGAATAATCATGTTCGCCTTGTATACCTGGATCTCATCTCCAACACCAAGTTCAAGTTCTTCCATGATGCTGATATTATGGACGCTTGCACGGCTGACTGTCGTTCCTTCAAGCTCTACCGGCTCAAAAACCGCCACCGGATTGATCAGACCTGTTCGTGACGGACTCCACTCAATCTCAAGCAGCTTTGTGTTGCGGATCTCATCTGCCCATTTGAAGGCAAAGGAATCTTTTGGGAACTTCGCTGTTGTTCCAAGTGACTGTCCGTAAGCAATATCATTATACACAAGCACAAGACCGTCCGACGGAACTTCGTTGTGCTCAATCTCACGGGCAAACCATGCCACTTCCTCTTCAATTGTATCTCTTGTCACTTCATGGTTCTCCACAACATCAAATCCCTGGTTTTCAAGCCACTGCATCTGATATTTTCTGGAATTCTGGAAGTCCACGCCTTCTGCACGAACGAGTGTAAATGCGTAGAATCTTACATTTCTCTTTGCAGTGATCTCATTATTCAGCTGACGAACAGAACCGCTGCAAAGATTTCGTGGATTCTTATATTTCGCATCTACATCCTCAATCTCTTCATTGATCTTCTCAAAATCTTTATAGGAAATAACTGCCTCTCCTCGCAGTACAAGTTCTCCCTGATATGGAATCTTAAGCGGTACATTTTTAAATACTTTCGCATTGTTTGTAATGACCTCACCGATCACCCCGTTTCCTCTGGTGACTGCCTTCGCAAGTTCTCCGTTCTGATAGGTCAGAACAACAGTAAGTCCATCCAGTTTCCAGGAGATTAATGCTTTTTGTCCACCTAGGAATTCCTTCAGTCTTTCTACATCTTTCGTTTTGTCCAGAGAAAGCATCGGACGCTCATGACGTTCTTTCGGAAGCTCACTGAGTACTTCATATCCAACATTTGCCGTCGGACTGTTTGCCATTCTCGTACCAAGCTTCTCTTCCAACTCCTGCAGTTCATCATAGAGCTTGTCATACTCGTAGTTGCTCATGATCTCTGTATTTTCCTGCTCATAAGAACGTCTCGCTCTGTTCAGAAGTTCCACCAGTTCTCGCATGTGATTCATTTCTTTCTGCTCATCCATCATCGCTTCTTCCCTTTCCCATGTCTCGTTCTATTATCTTGTGTTGCTGCCCACTGTTCCTGATATTTTCCACCGGGCAATGCAGAAGAATCTTTCAGCTGATCATATAATTTGTTCAATTCCTGATCTGTTAGTTTTCTGTACTGTCCATCCTTCAATCCATCCAGTGTAATGTTCATCACACGGACGCGTAAAAGATCCTTCACTTCATATCCGAGAGCCTCACACATTCTGCGGATCTGGCGGTTCAGCCCTTGAGTCAGGATAATGGAAAATGTATACTTTCCAATCTTTTTTACAGTACACGGACGGGTCACAGTATCAAGAATCGGAACTCCTGCTGCCATCTTCTTTAAGAAGTCTTCCGTAATCTCTTTATCAACAGTTACTTTATATTCTTTCTCATGTTTATTGGCTGCACGCATCATTTTATTGATGATATCACCGTTGTTCGTCATCAGAAGGAGTCCATGAGAATCCTTATCAAGTCGTCCGATATAAGTCACACGCACCGGATAATTCAGGAAACGGACAATGCTGTCCCTCTCTCTGCGTTCTTCTGTACAGACAATCCCGCGCGGCTTATTCACTGCCAGCACGATCATCTCGTCCTGTTTGGAAACAACTTTATTTCCCACTTTCACAACCTGTCCCGGCACGATACGCATACCGGTCTGCGCACGCTGTCCATCAACCGTCACGCGTCCAGTCTCAATGAGGCGGTCTGCCTCCCTTCTGGAACACACGCCCGCCTCGCTCAAATATTTATTCAGCCTTACCGGCTCACTCTTCTGTAAAAATTCTTCTTTGATTCGATTACTCAACTGCAAACACTCCACTTATATTATTGTCTTTGAAAAATGTATTTCCACTGTATAAAAACAGAACCTCTGAGATTCTGTAGGAATCCATAAGATCATTGATCGTTCCGCTGTAATATCTTGGATCCACAACTACGATTTCTCTGTAGTACGGTGTCAGGAACGGTATAAATGAATTCGCGAAGGAATCTTTCACAAGGAGAAGACGCTTTGTGCTTGTAGAAACTGTACGGATATCAAGAAGAGATGAATTTCCTCCTAGAAATACCGTATACTGATCTTTCTCCTTTAATTTAGAAGAATCATATAAGGATGTGGAACGCTTTCCTTCATCCACATAATCTACGATCAAGTCTGTATCTTCTTCTGTCGGCACATAAATATCAATCTGTTCCTTCTCTCCAAGGTTCACTCCGCTTTTTGACGCCAACATTCCGTTAAAGCTGTCTGAAACTGCATAGGAAACATATTTCCCTGAAAGATCTCCTTCAATCCCAAGGGATGGTGCCGCCGCCTGAAATGCATAAAATGCACCAAGTGTCGTCCAGTGATGATCTGTTTTGTAATAAATCTTCTCTGTCTTATGTTTATTCAATTCCGTTGAAACGTCAATCCACTCAACACTATCTCCAAGATCCTTACGTACCATACTGAACATCTGTGTCTGATCCTCCGGCTTCGCAAGTGACGGAAGGGAATGATTCAATACATTTGCTGCATCCGGAACAAGCATCATACGAACCGGAATCTTGGACTGACTCTCTGAAAATGATTTGATTGCCTTAATATTTGCGGCAAGATGATTCTCATCTGCAACTTCAATCTGTTCTAAAAGCTGCCCATTCGTTCCGATATAGACACCGTTTTCCAGACGACTTCCACCAATCCGGTCCACCGTAACTTTCAGCTTTCTCCACATGTCTCTTCCAACAAACTGATCATCCATATAAGCTTCAAATTTTTCATCATAATCTCCGCTTATCAGACTGCTCAGGCGAAACTTTGGCTTCGTTGCAAGCATACGGTTCTCCTGCACTGATTTTTCTCTGTCAGGCACAATAACATTTATAATAAGGAATAGAAACAAGGTCAGAATAAATATAATACCAACCAATTTCTCCTGTACTTTTCTCTGTCTATCTTTCTTCATCTTTTCACCTTAATTGTTGTCGTTCACTGTTTTCTATAACTCTCTAGAATCTAAAGTACAAAAACGGATTGTACGTATCTGCGATCAGATAAGCAACTGATATTGCCAGCATTCCAAAGAAAACAACCAGTGTGATTACAATCCGTACTGTATGATTCTCAGACACATTCAGGATTGCACGGAGCATTCTTGATCCAAGTGTTGTTGATCCAATTACTGCTAACAAGTAGAACAACCAGTGTGTCAGGATCACAAAGAATACTTCTTTACCGGCAAATCCTGCTCCGCCGCCAACCATTGCAAAGAGGTAACGAAGTGCTGCTCCAAGGCTTGGACTAAAGAAAAACACCCAGCCAACCAACACCAGTACTAATGCATAAATATGCTGCAATACACTTGGCCACCGATCCACGATTGCCCCCCAGACATATTTCTCCAGTACGAGAACTACTCCATAATAGATTCCCCATACAATAAAATTCCATGCAGCTCCGTGCCACATTCCGGTCAGCATCCAGACAATCAAAAGGTTTACAATATTTCTTGAAATCGTCACATGATTTCCACCAAGCGGAATATATACGTATTCACGGAACCAGGAGCTCAAAGAAATGTGCCATCTGCGCCAGAATTCTGTAATACTTTTAGAAATATACGGCACATCAAAGTTCTTCTTAAACTCAAAACCGAACATTCTTCCAAGTCCGATTGCCATATCTGAATAGCCGCTGAAATCAAAATAAATCTGGAATGCATAAGTAATACATCCAAGCCATGCCATCAGAACTGTCAGGTTACTTGCTGATGTCGATGAGATTTCTTCAAAAATCTTTCCCAACGTATTTGCAAGCACTGCTTTCTTCGAAAGTCCAATAATAAAGAGCATCGCGCCCTGTCCCAACTTTCTTCCGGAGATTTTCCTTGCGGTAAGCTGCTTCTCAATATCTCCATAACAGACGATTGGTCCGGCAACCAGCTGCGGAAACATGGATACATACAGCGCATACTTCACCAGACTCTGCTGTGCCTTTACCTTGCCTCGATATACATCTACAATATAGGAAATTTCCTGAAATGTGTAAAAAGAAATTCCAATCGGTAATGCCAGTTCCCTGTATGGAATACTGATTCCGAACAACGTATTCGTACTTTCTACCAAAAATCCAAAATATTTAAAGAACACAAGCAGCACAATATTTACTGTTATTGCAAAGACCAGTGACCGCTTTGCTTTCGCCTCATTCTCACTCTTATTCTCAATATCCATTCCGCAAAAATAGTTTAACAAAATGCTGAGTATCATCAGAATGATATAAACCGGTTCACCCCAGGCATAAAAAATCAGACTGCCTGCAAGCAGCAGGAGATTCTTCCATTGCGGCGGTGCAATATAATAAACTGCCAGCATGATCGGCAGAAATAAAAACAAAAATGTAATACTACTAAATAACATCTGCTCCCCCTTCTACAGACTCTTGTCAAATGCGCTGCGATATTCAGAAGCTTTCGAAGATACTGCAAAAAAGATATATCTTCCTCGAATACTTTCCTGTGAGTCCTCTAAAAGCTTCACCTGTTCCGGCAGGTAAGAATCAAAATCTTCTATTCTCTGTGCTTTTCTCTGTGCGATCGCATTTGTCACATTTTCTATCTGTGCATCATTTTTCACCTGTATCACCAGAACTTCCGCTGCTGAAATACTGGACGGAGAAGAATAATACAAAACACCCTTGTAATCTGCACTGTTCAGTCCATAATTTCTCTTGAGCATCTGGTCATCCATCTGCACAAGTTCTTTACTGTCCAATACACTGCTCACAGCCTTTGATACTTCTGAAAAAGTCCGCTTACTTCCACTTGCATATAGCATCAATATCACAAGATATCCCACGATAATTACTAAAAGTATATATTTCATCGCAGAGATCATTCGCTGTCTTTTCTCTGTCATAGCGTTGCCACCTCCGCCATCTTTTCTGCCCAGATTGGATAGAAATTCGCTTTAAAATGAATTCCATCCTCTTCATAATACTCATCTTCTATAATATCTGAATTATCAATGTATCCGATCTGCTTCTTTTCACACATCGCTTCTAGTTTTTCATTGTAATCTGCGATATTTGCAAGTGCCGGCTCCTTCTCTACCGCACTTTCCTGCACCGGAAAAACAGCATTCACAAAAATGTGCGCATCCGGCATAGCCTTCTGAATCTTCTTAATCACATCTGAATAATCCTTGATAAACTTGTCTACATCTCCGTTTGTCTTAGTTACATCATTCATCCCATATGCCAGAAAAACAATCTGCGGATCCAGTTTTTTTGCCTGCTCGATCTGATCATCCAGTTCGCTGAAATGAATTCCAATTTTCGCAACAACACTTGATGTATTCAGTACATCATACTCTGTAAAGCTCGCCGCAATGGAATCGCCCATCACAACAGCACCGGAAAAGCGTTCCTTCATACTTCTTGTATCGGATGAATCTCCTGTTCCATCTTTCTTTTCCAACTGATTAATCTTCTGCTCAATCGTCTTCGCATCTGCAGATTCTTTGCCTTTTATATATGCAATTCCTTCACTGGTGTCGACTGGCTTCTTTGTCAGATTGCTAACACCCTGCACTGCCAGGAGGATCACTGTAATGACCAGCGCACATCCGACCCCTATCCGGATTCCCAGTTTTTGCTTTCTTTTTATTGTTTTCTTCATATATCTATATTCTTTCTGTTTTTTATATACTGTATAGAATCCCATACTGTTTTAATAGTACATTTTTTAGCAATAAAAGTCAACAAATCTGCGCTTGTATCTCGCCATTCCTTTTAGTACAATGATAGGTAGACGATTAAGAACTTAAACAGCTGCGGAGGTATCTGATTTCTATGATTTCACTGACTTTAACAAATGTAAAAAACTTCATGTCTCACCTTCTGTTAAAAGAGACATTTGACAATTTCTCTTTTATTGAAGGAGAGATTATTACGTTTAATACCTTTCGGATTGACGGGTATATACAGAAAGATTTCTTTGATTCCGAAGAAGAGATTCCGGAATATTCTCTTTGGAAAAATCTGCGTGAATTTTGTTTTTCCTTAATTAAGGGAAAGAAAACACCGCTCGGTTTTCATTTTGTCTTCAGCCTGAATTCAAAGAATATTTCCCGTCTGATTGAACAGAAAGAACTGGGACTTAATCCTGCCGACGTGCAGGGACTATATTTGAATATACGTTACGATGGAACTCATCTCACCTGCGTGACAGGAACTTCCTTCAAGAGTTTTATGATGGATAAGACCCTGGAACGCGAATGGGATGAGATGGTAAAGAAGTTCTTTTTAAAAAAAGAGATTGCATTTGAGTTGATGTAAATTTAAAAATCCATTAGCAATGTGTGCCGCAAGGCGCACATAATAACAGCCGCCTCACGGTCAAATAATCGTGAAGCGGCTGAACTTATTACCATAAATGATGAGAAACTCATGGAACGTGTTTCTCATCATTTTACTTTATTATTTTGTCAGAAGCATCATAATATCATTGCTTCTCTTAACGAATGCTGTCATCTCTTCCGGGTTTAACGGCTTATGAGCAAGCATTGCAAGATCATACAGCTGTTTGCAGATGATTGACACGTTCTCGCTGTCTTTGTTCGTTACAAGGAACTGAACAAGTGGATGGTTAGCATTGAGTACCAGTGTTGCCTGGCTTCCGAACATGGATGCATCCATGCCTCCCATACCATACATCTTCATCATCTCCTGCATTCTTCTGTTTTCCTCAGAAAGAACTGCCATAGATGCCACATTCTCATCTTTGAGCTTTTCAACTTTAACATCAAGCTTCTCATTGCCAAGCTCTTTGCGGAAGATTTCAACAAGGCTGTCTGTTGTCTTCTGGAATTCTTCCTTCTCATCTTCTGCAACTTCATCCTTCAGAGAATCATGTACATCTGCATCAATTCTCAAGAACTGAACTTCCTGATGTTTCTGCTCAAGGTATGTGATAAATGCAGAATCAATGTTATGTGTCAGAATAATCGCATCCTGCCCCTGGGCCTTGAACATATTGATATACTGGCTCTGCTGCACTTCGTCTGTCACATAGAAGATTCTTGTCTTCTCTTCTTCCTTCGCATCTGTGTCCTTAGACTCTTCTGCGTCTGTTTTTGTTTCTTCTTCCTTAGTTTCCTCTGTCTTGGCTGCGTCAGCTTCTTCGCCTTTGGCTTCTTTGATGATATCTTCGAGAGTCATGTATTTATGATCAAGATTCTTGTAAAGCATAGAATTCTTCATTTTCTCGCCGAATTTCTCATCCTTCAGGCAACCGAACTTGATAAATGGACTGATGTCATCCCAATATTTCTCGTAGTTTTCACGGTCTGTCTTGAACATTCCGTTCAACTTGTCAGCAACCTTCTTGGAAATGTAATCAGCAACTTTATTCTTCATGAGGTTCATAGGAATTGCAGCAAACTGCTGGGAAGCTCCGCCCTGAAGGAATAATACCTTGTAGTTATCCGGAATCTTCATCAGGTCGCGCAGATCCTGCTCTGCTTCGTCAATGATTTTCTGGAAATCAGCGCTTCTGTGGCTCATTTCCATTACAGACATACCAGTTCCCTGATAGTCCATCATCTCCTCTGCAACTTCTTTTAATACCTCTTCCGGCAATACAGCCGGTCCTGCGGAAAAATTATACACTCTGCTCATTGTTTTTCATGTCCTCCTCGTCAAAAATGTCATCAATGCTTGCGCCTGCCG
>ENA-OPAL01001702-OPAL01001702.1-human-gut-metagenome-genome-assembly--contig:-NODE-1702-length-12202-cov-48.240800_pt1 | contig 12202 bp, 6 predicted proteins | sample MGYA00241057_ERZ501430 | MGnify/ENA primary metagenome ERZ501430 (study PRJEB25962, sample SAMEA2042506) | human gut metagenome | biome: human gut; feature: human-associated habitat; material: faeces...
TGCTTACAGCGTATAGCTGCTTAGCACATTATTGAATTATTAACGAACTATTGTCAAATGCGGAAGCAATAAATTTGAATCTGTTGCTTCAATCACTTCACCTGCCATTGATCAGCCAATCAGCAATATTGTCTTGACCATCGACAATATTACTAAAGCTAAGATCAATTCTATCAAGTTGCAGGTAGCAACTGATGCTGGCTGTAACAATGTAACTGAAGTAATCTCTGCCAAGATTGAAGATGGAGACCTGATTTTCAAGCCAACCAAATCTGCAGTAAACAATTACTATAAGTTTATCTTTGACTGCCAGGCTGGAAGTAAGAATGGTTTGATTCAGGTTTCTAAGATTGCATACTATAAGGTAGGCGATGCTCCTGAAATCGTAGACATTACAAACACAGCAGAAACCGCTTATACCATTGCTAAGGCTAAGGAACTGATTGATGCAGGTAAAGGCTTGAGCGAAAGTGTATATGTTAAGGGTACTGTATCTCAGGCTAGTAAAAAGTTAAATCCTACATACGGCAGCCTTTCTTACTACATTTCTGACGATGGTACAACAGGAAATGAATTGCAGGTTTACGGAGGTCTTTCTTTCAAGGGTGAGAAATTCACTTCTGTAGATGATATCAAGGTGGGTGACGTTGTTGTTGTTTATGGTAAGCTTAAGAAGTTTGGTACTACTTATGAGCTTGATAAAGACAACATTCTCATCTCTCTGAATGGCACAACTACCGGCATCACTAACATAACAACAGATGAAGCTGCAAAGAACGCTCCTGTTTACAACCTCGCAGGCCAGAAAGTAACCAAGGCTTACAAGGGTGTAGTCATCAAGAACGGAAAGAAGATGATTCAGAAGTAATCAAATTCAAAACAACATATCCCTACTGCTCCTCCGATATTCATTTATCGGGGGAGTTTTTTTGTTAGGCATAACATAAGAAGGAACCATAAGCAAATCAACCAAATATTACCCCTATAACATGAAAAGTGGAATAATTTAATGCAATAACATAAAAAAATACACCTAAAACTACGATATCTCATTTATTTTCACTACCTTTGTTGCGATTTATAAACGTATACGAATAAAAAATGATGAAAAGAAAATTATATATCACCCTATTAGGACTGCTCTCTACCATTATGACAGCAGCTGTACCCTACTGCGATGTGAGAAAATTCTCTATCACAGACGGACTCGCTGCCAACACCATCTCAGACCTCAAGCAAGGTAAAGACAACCTCATGTGGTTCAGTACATGGAACGGACTGTCGTTCTATGACGGCTACAAATTTCATACTTTCAGAGACAACCCGGATGATATTGACGTTCTGTCAACCAACCGTATACTGAAAATAGAACCATCCTATAACAACAACGTGTGGTGTATCACATACGACCACAAGCTCTACGTATACGATACCCACTTCTGCCAGTTCTTTGCCGTAGGACAGAAATTCAACGAACTGTTCAACATCGACCTGCGCGTGAGCCAGGTATACCCATTGAAAAACGGAGCTACATGGTTTACTTCAGAAGATGGAAAATACATCATCCGATCAATAGGAAAAACCTTTGATGAGCGGAACATAGAACTCATCAAAGTAGGAGAAAAGGGACTCAGAAGCGGAAATGTATGGTACATCCATCAAGATATACACGGAAGAGAATGGGTGCTTACCGACAAAGGCGCATACATATATCATTCGAAAATTCCAAGCAAACTGCCTTTCAAATGGCTCAGAGGGGTGGGAGAAGATGAGTTCCTGGCAACTGAAGACGGTAAACTGGCAAAATATGACCTGCAGAACCGACTCACCATGATACCAATGCCAGAAGGCGTAACCCGTATCAACGGACTGAAAAATACAGGTTACCAGCTTCTGATGGCAACCAACCTGGGTGTAGTAATCTACAACCCGCGCACCTTCAAGTTTGATATCATCAACGTACAGAGCCCGAGTCAGCCTCTGGCAGAGGTAAAGAAGATTTATATCGATGATTTCGGTATGGTATGGGCATTTACAGACGGTATAGGAGTAACCCTTGTCAATCCGAAGACCGGACAGACACAGTGGCTCTTTGCCGACCAGGACGACCCGATGGACCGCACAACCTGCGAAAGCAATTTCATCACACAAGATGAACACAAGACCCTCTGGGTAGTGCCAAGAGGAGGAACCTTCAGTTATTTTGACCGCAAGGCAGGAAAACTGGTGCCTTATCTGCTGAGAAGCAATTCATCGGGCAACTACCGCATACCGAAGATTACGAAATATGTACTCTCAGACCAGGGAATCCTCTGGTTGACAGGCTCTCACGACCTGACACAGGTAGTCTTCAAATATCACCCTTACATTATCAACAAGCTGGATATGGGCGAAGACGAAGTGTTCTCGGTGAATGCATCGCCAGACGGACATATCTGGGCCGGTTATCACAACGGAGTAATCCAGGTGCTCAACGCATCCTACCAAAGCATCGGATACCTGTCGCCAAGCGGACAGATCGTGCCACAGCAAGTAAACTTCGACGAGAAGGGCATCTTCGCCATCCACTTCGATATCAAGGGAAGAGCATGGATAGGAACCAACGGAAATGGTGTCTATCTGATAGATAAAATGCAGGTAAGACACTTTGTTTATGATGCCAACAACCCGTCATCGCTGCCGTTCGACAAGATACAAGACATTGTAGCCGACCGCACCGGACGCATCTGGATAGGTACCTACGGAGGTGGGCTGGCACTTGTTAACGAGGCGGCAGACGGCAGTATCAGCTTCATCAGTAAACGAAACGGACTGCCTTGGGAGAAACAGCACTACGACCGCATACGCCGCATCTGCTGCACCACTACGGGAACCATTCTCGTAGGAACTACAGATGGTCTCATCACCTTCAGTGATGCCTTTACAAACGCAAGAAAGATCAATTACCACAAGACCTACTACATACCGAACGATACAACTAGTCTGGCTGCAAACGATATGAACAATATCATGGAGCACACCAGCGGCAAGATGTATATCTCGCAACAGGGCGGTTTGATGGAAGAGATTGTGAGCAAATCGCTCCTGCAAGACAACCTGAAGATGAAATACTTCCATGCCATCGATGTTAACGAAGGCATCGTACAGGGCATGGTAGAAGACAACCAGGGAAGAATCTGGGTAATCAGAGAATCGAGTATCGACTGCGTAAACCCGAAAACGGGCCAGTGCAATGTGTTCGGACCTAACGACTTCGACTTCAACATGTCGTTCTCGCAAAGCCGTCCTTACCACGATCCGGCAAGCAACAACATCTCGGTAGGTACCCCGATGGGACTGATTACCTTCAATCCGGCTACGCTGAAGAAGAGCAACTACCAGCCTAAAGTCATCTTCTGTTTCCTCCATTATAGCGGAGAGAAGAAGTCGGAACCTATCCTGCACAAGGATAAAGTGGTGATTCCTGCCAACAAGCGAAATCTGACCATCAACTTCGCATCGCTCGACTATCAGCGTAAGTATCAGACCAGATATCTCTATCGCATAGATGGTTTTACAGCTCCAGGCGTGTGGATATCAAACGGAAGCAGCAATACCATCGGCTTCAACCGTATCAGTCATGGCGATTACGTACTCAAGGTGAGAGCCACCAACTCTCACGGTGTATGGAGCAAGTATGTGGCAGAACTGCCTATCGAAGTGCGCCCTACCTTCTGGGAGAGCATCTGGGGCAAATTTCTGATGCTGCTTCTGCTCTTCGGTATCGTAGGCGCAATCTTCTATACCTACAACCAGCGCCAGCGCGAGAACGTAACCCACGAGATGAGCGTGATGAAGAACGAGTTCTACAACGATGCAGCCAACCGTCTGAGAACCCCTCTAACGCTCATCGGAGCCCCGGTAAAAACCGTTTTGGATACCGAACCGGGTATCACCCGAAAGGGCAAGGAACTGCTGAAAATGGTGGCAGACAATGCCAACGAGATGCTGGTAATGCTGGACAAGGTTCAGAGATATGGTAACAAGGCAGACTTCCATACGAACAGCGGTCTGAGCGAGGAAGATTACGACCTGGCAGAAAGGGAGAAAGAGAACGGACAGATTGACGACCGCAATGCATCCGACTATCTGGAAGAAGTAAACAAACAGAAAGAAGAAAAGGATGAAGAGGCTGAACGACTGGAAGAAATGGGCAAGGAACAGAAAGAAGCACAAGAAGAAGCGGAACACAAAGACCAGACGGTACTGGTAGTTGAAGACAATGCCGACCTGCGCAAGTTCCTCTACAGTATCCTCTCGCCTACCTATAACGTGCTGCTCGCAGAGAACGGAAAGGCTGGCTTGGTAATGGCGCGCAAGGAGACGCCCGACTTTATCCTTACAGACGTTACCATGCCTGTGATGGATGGTTTGTCGATGATTCACGAGATTAAGCAGGATACCACCCTCAACAACATCCCAGTGATGATTCTCTCGGCCAAGGCAAGCGTAGAAGACCAGCAGCGAGGCTTTGATGAAGGTGTTGATGCCTATATCACCAAGCCATTCTCTACCCCTTATCTGCTCGGCCGAATAGAGGCTATCCTCACCCAGCGCCGCAACATTCAGATGGATGTCATCAGAAAACTGAAGGAAACTGGCGATAAAGATGCCATAGCAGCCCTGAGAATACTGCCTGCAGCAGCTCCTCTGCCTGCGCTTAACCAGGCTGAAACTAGTGCCGAGAACGAAGCGGTTGACCCAAACAGCGAGCTGGCATTTATGGCGGCACAGATTCAAGACAGAACCATGATGAGTATCTTCAGGTTTGTTGTTGAAAATGCAGGCAACCCGGAACTCAAGATTGATGACATCTCGAACGAAATCGGTATGAGCCGAAGCGTACTATATAATAAGGTGAAAGCAACAACCGGAATGACACCGGTAGACTTCGTTCGCCATATACGTATCAAGAAGGCATGCGAGATGTTGCGCAAGACAGACGATACACTGAGCAGCATCGCCTTCGCAGTAGGTTTCACCGACCCTAAGTATTTCTCGAAGGTATTCAAGAAAGAAACGGGTATCGTGCCTACTGAATACCGAAACAGAACGCAGGGATAGCCCGCATAATTACAGATAAAAGCAGTCATCATTACTGATGGCTGCTTTTATCTGTATTAACAAAAAGCAACACATATTATAGGACATATCTTCAGTTGTTGCCGGACACAGCCTTCTTCGTTATCGTACACAGCAAAACGTTCAAACAAGGAAAAAAGCAGAATAGTCATAAAATTGAGCCGTTTTGCTTTGTTTTTTGACCGAATATTGCAAAAAAGTATAAAAATGGGGGGTATTTGATTAATTTTCCCTTTTTACTGAAAAAAACTGAGAAAAAGTTTGGTGTTACAAGAAAATGTAGTATCTTTGCAACAAGTTCTTAGAAAAGTTAAATGATAGATTAATCGTAAACCTCTTTTTCTTTGTTTTTTGAGGAAAAAGAGGTAAAGAAAAAAAGAATGCAGGGTTTGTGAAAATCCTGCATTTTTTTATACAGTTTCATACTGATATTGTGCAGTTATATCGTCTACATATTTTATTCTTCTATATTCTATAGTCTAACCGATATCTATATACTCAGCTATATGGTATCTGTTTACCCAGATATACAATATCTATCTACATTATATATATTACGCTTATTCCTTCATCTATGATTTTGTTCGATTTTTAGAATTTTTAAAAAAACTCTTGAAGTATTCTAAGAGAAAAGTAGTATCTTTGCACTCTAGATTATATAAGTTGAGATCGGAAATATAGATAACACATACATAAAGATAAAAAAAATGAGAACTGTTTACGAATTTTCTGTTAAAGACAGAAAGGGAAAGGATGTTTCCCTCAAGGAGTATGCCAACGAAGTGCTGCTCATCGTTAACACCGCTACAAAGTGTGGTTTCACCCCTCAGTATGAGGAACTGGAGAAACTTTATGAGACCTATCATTCTCAAGGTTTCGAAATACTTGATTTTCCTTGCAACCAGTTTGGTCAGCAAGCCCCTGGTACAGATGAAAGCATTCATCAGTTCTGCAAGCTTACATACGGCACAGAGTTCCAGCGCTACAAGAAGATCAAGGTAAACGGAGACGATGCTGCCCCTCTCTTCAAATTTCTGAAAGAATGTAAGGGCTTTGCTGGTTGGGACGAGAGCCACCCTCTCTACCCTGTTCTCGACAAGATGTTGAGCGAGGCTGATCCTAACTACAAGGAGAGTGCCGATATCAAGTGGAACTTCACCAAGTTCCTCGTTAACAAGAAGGGTCAGGTTGTAGCCCGCTTCGAACCTACCACAAGCTTCGATGTCATCGCTAAGGCTATCGAAGAGTGGTTGAACTTCTAATGAAAGATAGAAGTCTCGCACTGAGAATAGAATTTCTAAATAAAAGAAAATAGAATCTCTAAATAAAAAGCCAGGTTGCTTTTCGCAGCCTGGCTTCTTTTATAATGTGATATTGTTATTTCAATATATCTCAAAGAATAATTGTCAACTGTTTGCTATATACTGTTAACTATAATTTAGTCAACCTTTGGCACATCCTTGAGGAACTGCTGGATTTCTTCATCACTCACAGAATAATCGTGCAAATCGCCATTGATAAAGCTATCGTAAGACGGCATATCGATAAGACCATGACCTGAGAGACAGAACAGGATAACCTTCTCCTTGCCCTCTTCCTTAGCCTTCAGAGCCTCACGTATAGTGGCTGCAATCGCATGACAGCTCTCTGGAGCAGGAATGATACCCTCGGTCTGAGCGAAGAGCATACCTGACTTGAATGACTCCAGCTGAGGGATATCTACACCATGCAGATAACCATCCTTCAGAAGTTGGGAGATAATCATACCAGCACCATGATAACGGAGACCACCTGCATGAATGTTGGCAGGCTTGAAATCATGACCCAGAGTAAACATTGGCAGCAATGGAGTGTAACCTGCCTCATCACCGAAATCATACTCGAACTTACCGCGAGTCAGCTTAGGACAGCTCTCCGGCTCTGCTGCTATAAACTCAGTATGGCGCTCGCCTGTGAAGTTGTGACGGAGGAATGGGAAGGCAATACCACCAAAGTTACTACCACCACCGAAACAAGCAATCACCTGATCAGGATACTCACCTGCCATCGCCATCTGCTTCTCTGCCTCTAGACCGATAATGGTCTGGTGAAGTGCCACATGATTGAGCACAGAACCCAGCGTATACTTACAGCCTGGTGTGGTTGTAGCCAGCTCAACAGCCTCACTGATAGCAGTACCGAGCGAACCAGGATGATGAGGCTCACGAGTGATAATGTTCTTACCTGCGCGTGTACTCATGGAAGGAGAACCCTCTACAGTGGCTCCAAACGTACGCATGATGCTGGAACGGTATGGTTTCTGTTGCATGGTAATCTTTACCTGATAAACTGCTGCCTCCAGGCCGTAGAGTTTTGCTGCATAAGAGAGGGCTGCACCCCACTGACCTGCACCTGTCTCTGTAGTGACATTGGTATCACCCTCCTGCTTACAGTAGTAGCACTGAGGAATGGCTGAATTGATTTTATGAGAGCCTAACGGATTGATACTCTCATTCTTGAAATAGATATGCGCCGGAGTACCGAGTGCCTCCTCAAGGGCGTAAGCACGTACAAGAGGAGTTGAACGGTAGAAGGTGTACTTCTCCAGCACATCTTCCGGAATATCAATCCAAGCGTGCTCTGTATCAAGTTCCTGCTTTGAGCACTCTTTATTAAATACATGTGACAAATCATCAGCATTCATTGGCTGGTGTGTCTGAGGGTTCAACGGTGGCAATGGCTTGTTAGGCATATCTGCCTGAATGTTGTACCACTGAGTAGGAAGTTCCTGCTCGCTTAAGATGTACTTTTTCTGTCTCATATTTATATATATGTTTAAAATTGTTGTATGCCTGAACAAAGGTACAAATAAAAAAATGAAATAAAGAACTTTTTTATGTGTTTTTCCACTATTTTTTTATTTTTATGCAATAAAATAGTTCATTCTACAGGTATTATTTGTTGAATAAGTGTATTTTCAGTGTCATTTTTATAAACTTAATCAAATATTACCCCATAAAATACCAAATATTACACCCTATATTATAATGGAAAATAGTATCTTTGCAACAGAAAATTCAAAATGCGTTGTGAAACGCTTATCATCATCTTTTACTTATACAAAAAAAAATAAAACATTGGAGTTCAATAGGGATATTGAGATTCCAATGTTTTTTTTATACACTAAACTGAAACATATTATCATGTAAAGTTGACATATCATCATGTAAAGTTGTCTGATTTATAACCTTTCAGTATAAATCAATAGTCTATTTTATTGTCTACTTCCACAATTGATAGAGGATTTTACCCATAGACTGTAGACACAGATTATTTCTTTTCATTACCTAAATCTATCTGCGATATCTGATTCAACAGATTTACAGCCTGCCCTACAGTCTTCACATCATTGATGCGAAGCATTCGCTTGTTGAATTTTTCCTTCAGAACACAATCTTGAATATGACTGGTAACGTAAGCGAGTATGCGGTTAAACATCTGACTTCTGTAGAACGGACTGTTTACATTGCTCACAAACTGCATCTGCATATAGCCCTGCTTGAGAATAATCTTCTCGCAACCTAGCTTCTTGCCTACCCTACGCAAACCTACCACATGCATCAGTTCGTCTGCTTCATGAGGCACAGGACCAAAACGGTCTATCATACGCTTGCGGTAAGCCTCTACTTCCTCATCACTCTCCAGACGGTCCAGTTCACGATAAAGGAGCATGCGCTCACTGTCACCCGGCACATAAGTCTGAGGGAAATACATCTCCAGATTGCTCTCTATGCCACAATCGTCAACGAAATCATCACCCGTAAGCTGGGCACCTTCATCCATCTTCTCCTGATAAAGATCACAGAACTCCTCGTTCTTCAACTCTGTGACAGCCTGAGAGAGAATCTTCTGGTAGGTTTCATAACCCAGATCTTCCATAAAACCGCTCTGCTCAGAGCCCAGCAGATTACCAGCACCGCGGATATCCAGGTCCTGCATGGCGAGATTGAAGCCACTACCCAGTTCGCTGAACGTCTCCAGAGCCTCCAGACGGCGACGCGCCTCAGGAGTAAGTGCACTCTTAGGTGGCGCCATCAGATAGCAGAAAGCCTTCTTGTTGCTTCTTCCTACGCGTCCACGCATCTGATGCAGGTCACTCAATCCGAAGTGATGAGCATCGCTCACGATAATCGTATTGGCATTGGAAATGTCGATACCGTTCTCTACAATAGTGGTAGAAAGCAGTACATCATAATCGTAATTGATAAAGCCCATGATGATTTTCTCCAAATCCTCAGGCTTCATCTGTCCGTGACCGATTGCTACCCTACAGTCTGGAATATGCTTCTCTATGAGCATCTTGAGCTCCGGAAGCTTGGATATTCTGTCGCATACGAAATAAACCTGTCCGTTTCGGCTCATCTCGAAATTGATGGCATCGCAGATAACTTCACTACTAAACGTTACCAGTTCGGTATGAATCGGATAACGGTTAGGTGGCGGAGTGCGCATGATACTCATATCCCGGGCGCCCATCAGAGAGAACTGGAGGGTTCGCGGAATCGGAGTGGCACTCATCGTGAGTGTATCGACATTTACCTTGAGCTGACGGAGTTTCTCTTTGGTAGACACACCGAACTTCTGCTCTTCATCGATGACGAGCAGTCCCAGGTCATGCCATTTCACGGTCTTTGATATCAGCTTATGCGTACCTATGAGGATATCAATCTTACCCTCTTTCAGGGCGTCAAGCACCTCTCTGATTTCCTTTGTTGTACGGGCTCTACTGAGATAGTCTACCCTTACAGGCATGCCTTCCAGACGCTTTTTGAAAGTCTGATAGTGCTGGAAAGCCAGAACGGTAGTAGGCACCAGCACCGCAACCTGCTTGCTGTCGCACGCTGCCTTGAAGGCTGCACGAATGGCAACCTCAGTCTTGCCGAAGCCCACATCGCCACAAACCAGACGGTCCATCGGTCTGCCACTCTCCATATCCTTCTTCACCTCCTGAGTAGCCTTATTCTGGTCTGGCGTATCTTCATACAGGAAGGAAGCCTCCAGCGTATGCTGCAGATAATTGTCGGCACTGAAGGCGAATCCCTTCTCCCGTCGGCGCTGGGCATAGAGTTTGATCAGGTCGCGCGCAATGTCCTTGATTCGCTTCTTAGCTTTGTCCTTGAGTTTATCCCAGGCACCTGTACCCAGTGTAGACAGGCGAGGCGGAGTACCGGTATCGCTGCGGCGATATTTGCTGATTTTATAAAGCGAGTGGATAGAAACATCCACCTTGTCATTGTTCGTATAGACGATTCGGATCATTTCCTGATAGCTGTTGCCCGTAGGAACCCTAACCAGACCGCCAAACTTGCCGATACCGAAGTCTACATGCACGATAAAATCTCCCACCTCCATCTCCTGCAGTTCCTTCATGGTGAGTGCCATCTTGCCGGCTCTCGCTTTATCTGAGCGCAGGTTATATTTATGAAAACGGTCAAAAATCTGATGATCGGTAAAGAAACAGCACTTCTTGTCATGGTCAGTAAAGCCTTCATGAAGCGTCTTGTCTACCGGTGTAAAACGGATGGCGTAGCGCTTCAGCTCTTCGCTTTCAAAGATATCCTTCAGGCGCTGTTGCTGCTTCTGGCTATCTGCCAATATATATAAGGTGTAACCCTGGAGCAGGAAATCCTCCAGAGTTTGACAAAGCAAATTGAAATTCTTATGGAAAAGAGGCTGTGGAGCGATATTGAAAGGTATCACAGCCGAACTCTCTGACGGAGCGACCTTGCCGAACTCGATACGGAGATGAGCCGCTACTGCCTTCTTGAAATCGAGCGGAGAAACGAGGTTGAGCTCGGTCTTCATGTCATGTCTGATGCGCTCAGCCTCTACCTCAGTAGCTCCCTCCAGCTGCTCGGTAAGGCTCTGCGATGAGAAGCCTTCGGTATAGATCTGACCGATGCGGTCGCAAACGAAAGAAAGGTCTTTCGCAACGACTGGCGTACTTTCGGAGAGAAAATTGAGGAAACACTGCTTGTTGCTCTCGATATGGGCGAGTTCGGGCACGATTTCTATCTCTGTGCGCTTTGCCTGCGAGAGCTGGGTCTCAACATCAAAGGTACGGATGGTGTCAATCTCATCGCCGAAGAAGTCGATACGGAACGGATATTCGCAGCTGTAGGAATAGACATCGAGGATGCTTCCACGCACGGCAAACTGGCCCGGTTCATAAACATAATCGGTTTCTTTAAGTTCGAAATCGCGCAGAGTATGAACCACATCGGTCTGAGCAATCTGCTGGCCTACAGTCAGTTTCAGAATCCGTTCATCCAGATTCTGCTTAGCCACAACGAGTTCTGCCAGTGCATCGGGATAAGTGACTACCAGGAAATGTCCTCCCGAAGAGAGGCGCGCCAGCACCTCTGTACGTAGGATTTCGTTCGCTGCATCACGCTGCCCGTATTTCACGGCACGCCGATAGCTGGAAGGAAAGAAGAAGACCTTCTCCTGCCCCATCATCTGAGTGAGATCGTGATAAAAATAGCCTGCTTCATCGGCATCATCCAGTACGAAGAGTACCGAACGCCTCATCTTCCCCTGCAGAGAAGCAAAGAACATCGGAGCCGAAGATGCTGCCATTTTGCGGTGTATTCTTCCGGCTCATGGTAGATAAATTCAATATTACTGGGGCCAAAGGCTTCACGGAAACTGTTGATCTGGGTAGTCCGCCAGGGATTATCTGTTTCAATCTGTGAAAATCCTACTGTTATGTGATCGTCAACGTGATTCACCACATCAGGCAGCGGAATGGAGCTGGTGTAAATAGTGTAGACTAACAGGAACAAAAGAACGGCAATGATCATCAGACACCAGTTCTTTTTAAGAAAAGCCATAAATGAACCTCCCAGAGTTATTCCCTAAAACTCGGCCCACATGGTGACAGGACAGCTGTCGATCCCTACAATGATCAGCGGGACAGCTGCAGCCTGTTTTAAAAAGCCTTCCGGCAGTTCTTCCATGTTGATATCTTCTACAATGCAGATGTAGCCGGGCTGGTACATGCCAAGCATGATCTGATGGGCCAGATCGCCGTCTTTTCCGT
>ENA-OPAL01001710-OPAL01001710.1-human-gut-metagenome-genome-assembly--contig:-NODE-1710-length-12170-cov-3.050598_pt1 | contig 12170 bp, 10 predicted proteins | sample MGYA00241057_ERZ501430 | MGnify/ENA primary metagenome ERZ501430 (study PRJEB25962, sample SAMEA2042506) | human gut metagenome | biome: human gut; feature: human-associated habitat; material: faeces...
CTATATCTGCGATGAGTGTGTAGGTATCTGCTCGGAGATCATGGAGGAAGAATTTGGAGGATACGATCAGGAAGATATTCTTGGATCTGAGATCAATCTGATGAAACCAGAGGAAATCCATGCAATTCTGGACGACTATGTAATCGGACAGGATGAGGCAAAGAAAGCACTTTCTGTTGCTGTATACAATCATTACAAACGTGTTACTGCTTCCAGGAATCTGGATGTAGAGCTTCAGAAGAGCAATATCCTTATGCTTGGACCAACTGGTTCCGGTAAGACACTTCTTGCCCAGACACTGGCAAGACTTCTGAATGTACCGTTTGCCATTGCAGACGCCACTACCCTGACAGAGGCAGGATATGTAGGTGAAGATGTTGAGAATATTCTTCTGAAAATCATTCAGGCTGCTGATTATGATATTGACAGAGCACAGTACGGAATTATTTATATAGATGAGATCGACAAGATCGCAAAGAAAAAGAACACCAATCAGAGAGACGTCAGCGGAGAGTCTGTCCAGCAGGGTATGTTAAAGCTTTTAGAAGGTGCCAATGTGGAAGTACCGGTCGGAGCCAACAGCAAAAATGCGATGGTGCCGCTGGTCACAGTAAATACCAGAAATATTCTTTTTATCTGCGGCGGAGCTTTCCCGGGACTGGAGGATATTATCAAGGAGCGTCTGAACAAACAGGCATCCATCGGATTTCGTGCAGATTTAAAGGACAAGTATGACAACGATCCGGATATCCTCGAAAAAGTGACACTGGAAGATATCCGCAATTTCGGCATGATCCCGGAATTTATCGGAAGACTGCCGATCGTCTTTACACTGAGGGGACTGACAAAAGAGATGCTGGTCAAGATCTTGAAAGAGCCGAAAAATGCCATCCTCAAGCAGTATCAGAAACTGCTGGCACTCGATGAAGTGCAGCTTGTTTTTGAGGATGGAGCACTGGAGGCGATCGCAGAGAAAGCTCTGGAGAAAAAAACCGGAGCGAGGGCACTGCGGGCGATCATCGAAGATTTCATGCTGGATATCATGTATGAGATCCCGAAAGATGACAGCATCGGCAAAGTTACGATCACAAGGGATTATATTGAACATAAAGGCGGACCTCTGATTGAGATGAGAGGTGTGCCGGCACTGGAGGAATAGTATGAAGTGGATGCTATTGCCGGCAGGCATTTTTACGGCGGATTATATTATGAAGAAGAGAGCGGAAAGCTGGAATGAGGAGGAGGCGCCAGAAAAAATGCTCGGAGGGCATATCATCCTTCAGAAGCTGCATAACCGGGGAGCTGCACTGAGCTTCATGGAGAAAACTCCAAAACTGCTCACAGGTGTTACAACAGTTGTTACAGCAGGAATGACGGCGTTTTACGTTTATCTTATAAAGAAACCAAAACAGCTGTTTTTGAAGACAGGTGTTGGGATGATCCTTGGAGGAGCATGGAGTAACGTTTGGGATCGTATCACACGAAAATATGTGGTTGACTATTTCAGCTTCCACACAAAGTGCAGAAAACTGGAACGTGTAGTGTTTAATCTGGCAGATATGTTTATCTTTTTGGGAGGATTTCTTGTGATTTTCTGGAATATGCTCCGGAAAAGTTGACAGAAGATGTCAAAAATGGTATCTTATTAAATGCAGCAAAATGAGTTGCCAGAAGGCAAGAGCATTAGGAGAAATTGTAGTATGGATGAATTACAGCAGGAACAGTTTACAAAAGCATTGCTTGGACTTGTAGATTTAGCAAAGACAAAGAAAAATGTCTTACAGTACGGTGAGATTAATGATGCCTTTAAAGGGCTGGAACTTACCGAAGATAAGATGGATCTGGTACTGGAGTATCTGGAAAAGCAGAAGATTGATATTGTAAATGCCGAAGTTGGCGTGGACAATGCAGAAGATCTGATCCTCGACAATGATGATATCATTCTGGATGACGAGGACGAGGTTGAGATCATCGATGATGTGGATGTGCTGGAAGGTGTCAGCACAGAAGATCCGGTGCGTATGTATCTGAAAGAGATCGGAAACGTGCCGCTGCTGACCACCGAGCAGGAGGTAGAGCTTGCAAAGCGTGTGGAAGCAGGAGATGAAGAAGCAAAGAAACAGCTGACGGAAGCCAATCTTCGTCTGGTAGTCAGCATTGCCAAAAAATATGTCGGTCGTGGAATGCCGTTTCTGGATCTGATCCAGGAAGGAAATATGGGACTGATGAAAGCCGTTGACAAGTTTGACTATACCAAAGGTTATAAGTTCAGTACCTATGCGACATGGTGGATCCGTCAGGCGATCACCAGAGGTATCGCAGATACCGGAAGAACGATCCGTGTGCCGGTACATATGGTAGAGACCATCAACAAGACACTTCGTATGACCAGAACGCTGCTTCAGGAGCTTGGCCGTGAACCGACCCCGGAAGAAGTTGCAGAGAGACTGAATGTCTCCGTGTCACGTGTAAGAGAAGTTCTCAAGATCTCCAGAGATCCGGTATCACTGGATACTCCGATCGGAGAAGAGGATGACAGCCATCTGGGAGACTTTATCGAGGATGATTCCGCACTTTCACCGGCAGATTCCGCAGCATTTTCCATGCTCAGAGCAGAGCTTGCAACAGCACTGGAGTCTCTGACAGACAGAGAGCGTCAGGTTGTTAAACTGAGATTTGGTCTGGAAGACGGAAGAGCAAGAACACTCGAAGAAGTCGGAAAAGAGTTCAACGTAACACGTGAGCGTATCCGTCAGATCGAAGCCAAGGCTTTGCGGAAACTGCGTCACCCGTCCAGAAGTAAGCGATTAAAAGATTTTCTGATCTGAGAGCTGAAGTTCGGCAAACCGCAGACAGGAAATAAAAGAGGGCACAGGATTTTACTCCTGTGCCTTTTTCAGTTAACCATCAATACGTTTTTTGAAAGCAGGCAGCTGCTCACGGCGAAGCGGCAGGGCAGTACTGGTCGGATTTAACAAAAAACCTTTTGCATCTTTCACTAGGAACTTCTCCAGATCATCAAATTTCACGACAACCGGACGAAGTCTTTTCTTCGGATCAAACCTCTGAAGCTCGTATCCGTCTGTGAAGATAGCCTGATACATTTCGCCGTTCTGATTGTTGACATACGGAACGCGGATGTTATTTTTTTTCTTTGGCTGTTCTTCTTCTGTTTCTGATTCTTTGGCTTCTTCGATGTTTCCGTCTTCCGTGTTGCCGTCAGGATTTTCTGCTTTACTGTCAGCATCTTTTTCGCTTTCGTCTACAATAATACCGCTTAAGAAACGGCCGCGTACCAGATTGGCAACCAGTTCTTCGTCCATTGCCCGCAGATCAGCTTTTTCTTTTTCTTCCTCGCTGACCGGACGACGCATCTCCTGCAGGAAATACAGGGAAGTGAGCATCAGCTCCGGATTGATGACAGGACGCTGTTTTTCCGGAAGTTCGTCCGGATTATGTCTTCTGTGAACGATCGCTTCAAGAGCGAGAGAGGTTTCCGTATCATTGTCATGCAGTACCACGCCGTTGACACCGAGAGCGTAGAGTGTACCATAGAAATGAAGGAACTGCTCTGCTGCTACTCTTACGGATACCACCGGGATTTTTTCCTGCTCATTTTTTGCAACAACATAAGCATGTGCTGCCTCAGCGTCTGAGAAGATATGTATCTGGTCATCGAAAGATTCTTCGTTACAGGTTACATAAGGATGCTTGGTGGACTGGGAGAAAATAACGAACATCTCTGGAAGTCCCTGAAGTTTTTTGATGATAAAGCTGTTATCTATTGCCATTTGTGTACACCTCATATTCTTTCTGTTATAGTGATTTTGGGATGTGAAAGATGCCGGTATTTATGCAACTTTCACAATTATTGAGACCCTACTGACAGTCATTGTACCATATTTCCCAATAAAAGAAAATATAAAAATTTATGATATTTCGTTGAAAAACATAAAGAAATCCGCCATTGACTTTCGAAAAAGAAAAGAATATGATGAAAGCTAATGAAATAAGGAAGGAATTGTAAAAATGAAAAAAGGAAATCTGAGAAGTTCCGCATTGCTTTTACTGACGGCATGCATCTGGGGCGTGGCGTTTGTTGCCCAGAGCGTGGGGATGGAGTATGTCGGACCGTTTACCTTCAACTTTGTGAGAAGTATTCTGGGAGGACTGGTGCTGATCCCGTGTATTTTTTTCCTGAAGCGGGAAAAAAAGGCAAAGGCAGAAAAAGTCAGCGAAGAGGAAAAAAAAGCACAGCGAAAAACACTGCTGGCCGGCGGGATCTGCTGTGGTGTCGCCCTGTGCCTGGCAAGCAATTTCCAGCAGATCGGCATCCAATATACAACCGTCGGAAAAGCCGGTTTCATTACAGCGTGTTATATTGTGATCGTTCCGGTGATCGGACTTTTTATGAAGAAGAAATGCAGTCCGATGATCTGGCTGTCGGTGCTTCTGGCAGTTGTGGGTTTGTATCTGCTTTGCATAAACGAACAGTTTTTAATCGGATACGGAGATATTCTGGTATTTGTCTGTGCGATTCTGTTTTCAGTACATATCCTGATCGTGGATTATTTTTCGCCGAAGGTGGACGGTGTGAAGATGTCCTGCATCCAGTTTCTGGTGTGCGGTCTGTTATCCGGCATTGCGATGCTCTTTGCGGAACAGCCGCAGTTATCCGCAGTGCTTCTGGCGTGGAAACCGATCGCTTATGCCGGTATCATGTCCTGCGGTGTCGGTTATACCCTTCAGATCGTCGGTCAGAAAGGGATGGATCCGACCATTGCATCGCTGATCCTCAGCCTAGAGTCCTGTATTTCTGTGCTGGCTGGCTGGCTGCTGCTTGGCCAGACCTTAAGTATGCGGGAAGGACTTGGCTGTGTTGCCATGTTTGCGGCGATCATTCTGGCTCAGCTTCCGGCGAAGGAGTCTTGAGTGCATTTTTGCGATACTCCCGCGGCGTGCATCCCATTTCGGATTTGAAAATTTTAGAAAAATAGCAGGGACTGGAAAAGCCTGTCAGCAGTGAAATATCAGTGATACTTTTGTTGGTGTTTTGCAGAAGCGGCAGGCTTTTCTGTATGCGGTAATGCAGCAGGTAGTCAAAAAGCGATTCGTTCATATGACTTTTGAAAAAGCGGCAGCATTCGCTTTTACAGATATTGATCTGAGCGGCAACCTGTTCGAGCAGGATTTTTTCCTGATAATGGTCGTGCAGATAGGAGAGCAGCACCAGCAGACGTTCCCGGTCACGCTGTACCGCAGGAAGTGTTTCGGTCTGTGGCTCAGTATTCTGATACAGGGTCAGCCAGATCCTGGAGAGCAGGATTTGGATCTGAAAATCCCAGCACGGAGCCTTGGAAGAAGAAATTTCCCAGATTTTTGTCAGGTTTGCAAGGATTTCTGCCTGCCATGCGACATCCGGGGAAAATTTGATGGAAGAAAAACGGTCGTCCAGTGTCAGCGGTGTGACATAGGCTGTTTGAATGCGGCTGGATTCGAAACCATAAATGATACGTGGGTCAAAGGTCGTGGAAATATAAACACAGTCTTCCTTATTATACATGTGTCCGGTGTGCGGCATGTTGGCATTGCAGAAAAGTCCCTCGCCGGTGGTGAGATGATAAGTTTTGTCATTTACCTGATAATTGATGTCTCCGGATACGATCAAAGTCAGCTCAATCTCCGGATGCCAGTGCCAGAAAAAGGAACTTCGCTCATAAGAAAACAGGTTTTCATGGCTTACATTTACCGGAAAAGCAAACGTTCCGTGGTCTTTTAGTTCACGTTGTTTCTGATTGGTCTGGATTTGCATAGAATACCTCAATATAATTATAGTTTTTATTATGATACTTGTTGATTTTTTCTGTAAGTCTCATTATACTTATATTAGCGTGAACGTCAAGGACACAGAGCCGGACGTAACCGGGAATGTTTTTGAGCTGCGATTTTTACAGAAGAAGCAGTTCGTGACAGTATACATTTAATAAGAAAAAGGAGAAGTGACATGAAAGCAAAACTGATTGAAAAATTTGTATCCATCTATGGGGAAGGTGGAGAAATCCGTTCATTCTTTTCACCGGGACGTGTAAACCTGATCGGAGAGCATACAGACTACAACGGAGGACACGTTTTCCCATGTGCACTGAGCATCGGAACTTACATGATCGTCCGCAAACGTGAAGACCGTACGATCCGTTTCTATTCTGAAAACTTCAGCAAACTGGGCGTGATCGAGACAAGCCTGGATGATCTGGTATATTCTGAAAAAGCAGGATGGACCAACTATCCGAAGGGAGTTATGTGGGCAATGGAAGGCAGAGGATACAAGATCCCGACCGGTATGGATATCTTGATCTACGGCACGATCCCGAACGGTTCCGGACTTTCTTCTTCCGCATCTCTGGAAGTACTGACAGGACTTGCAGTACGTGATCTGTTTGGATTCGAAGGAATCAGCATGATCGATCTGGCACTGATCGGACAGTATTCTGAGAACAACTTCAACGGATGCAACTGCGGTATCATGGATCAGTTCGCAGTGGCAATGGGCAAAAAAGACCATGCGATTTTCCTGGATACCAGCGATCTTAGCTATGAATATGCAAGTGTAAAACTGGAAAATGCAAAGATCGTTATCACAAACAGTAAAGTAAAACACAGCCTGGTAGATTCTGCTTACAATGACAGAAGAAACGAATGCGAAACAGCATTAAAAGAGCTGCAGACAGTTGTAGATATCAAAGGACTTGGCGATTTAAGCGAAGAAGAATTCGAAAAATATAAAGATGCCATCAAAGATCCGGTTCGCCAGAAGAGAGCACATCATGCCGTATACGAAAACCAGAGAACTATCCAGGCTGTAGCAGCACTGAATGCAGGTGACGTAGAGAAATTCGGTAAACTGATGAATGCTTCACATGTATCTCTGAGAGATGACTATGAAGTATCCTGCGAAGAGATCGACGTACTGGTAGATCTGGCATGGGAGACCGAAGGCGTGATCGGTTCCCGTATCACAGGCGGCGGATTCGGCGGCTGCACCGTAAGTATCGTAAAGAATGATGCAGTAGATCACTTCATTGACAAACTGGGCAAAGCTTACAAAGAAAAGACAGGACATGAAGCTGAATTCTATGTAGTGGAAATCGGAGACGGAGCAAAAGAAATTTAAGCAGGAGGAAACGTCATGACATTTGATGAAAATGTAAAACGTCTGGTACAGTATGGCATAGAGAGCGGACTGGTACCGGAAGAAGAACGTATTTATACCACCAACCAGCTGCTGGAGCTGTTTGGGGAGGAAGAATATACCGAGCCGGAGACAGAGTTCAAAGATGTAGATCTGGAAGAAGTTCTGGAAGAGCTGCTGGACTATGCAGTTGAAAAAGGCGTATTAAAAGAGAACAGTGTTGTTTACCGTGACCTGTTTGACACAAAGATCATGAACTGCCTGGTTCCGCGTCCGGCACAGGTGATCGGAACGTTCAAAGAGCTGTACAAAGAGTCACCGGTAAAAGCAACAGACTACTATTATAAATTAAGCCAGGACACCAACTATATCCGCCGTTATCGTATCAAAAAGGATATTCGCTGGAAGGTGCCAAGTCAGTACGGAGACATTGATATTTCCATCAACTTATCCAAACCGGAAAAAGATCCGAAAGCGATCGCAGCAGCAAAACTGGCAAAACAGAGCGGTTATCCAAAATGTCTGCTCTGCCGTCAGAACGAAGGTTATGCAGGACGTGTCAACCATCCGGCAAGACAGAACCACAGGATCATCCCGATCACAGTGAACGGAACACAGTGGGGATTCCAGTATTCACCGTATGTATATTATAATGAGCACTGTATCGTATTCAACGGAGAGCATATCCCGATGAAGATCGAGAAAGCAACGTTCGTGAAACTGTTTGACTTTATCAAACTGTTCCCACACTACTTCCTCGGATCCAATGCAGACCTGCCGATCGTAGGCGGCTCTATCTTAAGCCATGACCACTATCAGGGCGGCAATTACCAGTTTGCAATGGCAAAAGCACCGATCGAGAAACACGTTGAGATCCCGGGATACGAGGATGTGGAAGCCGGCATCGTAAAATGGCCGCTGTCCGTACTGCGTATTCGCTGCAAAGACGAGAAACGTCTGATCGATCTGGCTGACCATGTACTTGGTGCATGGAGAGGCTATACCGACGCCGATGCAAACATCTTTGCTGAGACAGATGGAGAGCCACATAACACGATCACACCGATCGCAAGAAAAGTCGGCGATATGTTTGAACTGGATCTGGCTCTGAGAAACAACCTGACGACAGATGAGTATCCGCTTGGCGTATATCATCCGCATGCAGAGAAACATAACATCAAAAAAGAAAACATCGGTCTGATCGAAGTTATGGGTCTGGCAATCTTGCCGGCACGACTGAAAACAGAGCTTCAGGATCTGGCAGATTATATCATCGAGAAGAAAGACATCCGTTCCAACGAAGCTCTGGAAAAACATGCAGACTGGGTAGAATCCTTCCTGCCGAAACATCCGGAACTGAACAAAGATAATGTGATGGATATCCTCAAAGAAGAAGTTGGACATGTATTTGTAGGCGTTCTGGAAGATGCCGGTGTATACAAATGCACACCGGAAGGAAGAGAAGCCTTCATGAGATTTATCGCAACACTGTAAAACGGTGATGACAGAATTGTGAGAGTACGAAGTACGGAACAATTCGTATGGCATCGTTTAACCTTGTTATCACGAAAATATAAATATAAAGAAACTATTTATCAAATTGATTAGGAGGTAAATACTATGAGAATTTTGGTAACCGGCGGAGCTGGATATATTGGAAGCCACACCTGTGTGGAACTGCTGAACGAAGGCTATGAAGTAGTCATCGTAGACAATCTGTACAATGCAAATAAAAAAGCAGTAGATCGTGTAGAAGAGATCACAGGCAAAAAAGTAACATTCTACGAAGCAGACATCTGCGACAAAGAAGCAATGGATGCTATCTTTGATAAAGAAGATGTACAGGCAGTCATTCATTTCGCAGGACTGAAAGCAGTAGGAGAATCTACCGTAAAACCTCTGGAATATTACCAGAACAACATCGCAGGTACACTGACACTGTGCGATGTCATGAGAAATCATGGCGTAAAGAACATCATCTTCAGTTCATCCGCAACCGTATACGGTGATCCGGCAATGATCCCGATCACAGAAGAATGCCCGAAGGGCACCTGCACCAACCCATACGGCTGGACAAAATGGATGCTGGAACAGATCCTGACCGATATCCAGAAAGCAGATCCGGAATGGAACGTGATCCTGCTTCGTTACTTCAACCCGATCGGTGCACACAAGAGCGGCATGATCGGAGAAGATCCGAAAGGTATCCCGAACAACCTGCTTCCGTATGTTGCACAGGTAGCGATCGGCAAACTGGAATGCCTCGGTGTATTTGGTGATGACTACGATACACCGGACGGAACAGGCGTACGTGACTACATCCACGTGGTAGACCTGGCACGCGGCCATGTAAAAGCAATCCAGAAACTGGCTGACAAAGAAGGCGTAAGCATCTACAACTTAGGTACCGGAAACGGCTACAGCGTTCTGCAAGTTGTACATGCATTTGAAAAAGCATGCGGACATCCGATCAAATACCAGATCAAACCGAGAAGACCTGGCGATATCGCAAAATGCTACTGTGCACCGGAAAAAGCAAAGAAAGAGCTTGGCTGGGAAGCAGAATACGGCATCGAAGATATGTGTGCAGATTCCTGGAGATGGCAGAGCCAGAATCCAAACGGATACAATGACTAATCACAGATTGAACGCAGAGAAGCGGATTGTGAATGTCCGCTTTACAAATCATATCGCATCCAATACATAGTATATCAGAAAGATCAGGCAGAAACCAAGAGGTGGAAGCCTGGTCTTTTTTTGGCAGGAGGTCGATCGTTGGTATCAGCAAAAATAAGGGAAAGTGTTCACATAGAAGAAGGCATTAATTATGATAAAAGCAGTAAAAAGTATCAATGTGTAATAGAAAAATATGAGAGCAATGAAAGGTCATCTGTGAAAATTCTGTGTCACTACTTGAAAATTCATCCAAAAACTTCTATAATTAAAAATTATAATGTCAGGGGTAAAAGGTGTTCAGGTTATAGAAGAAAGGCAAGATGAATGAAAAACAGATATTTATATAAATTAGGCTGCATGATGCTGGCTGGGAGTATGCTGATGAGTACAGCACCGGTGGCTTATGCATCGAGTTTGCAGACGGAGCTTCAGAAAGAGGCGGAGAGTAACACGGAAGGCTCTCAGACAGAAACCAGTCAGCCGGAGACGAGTCAGAGCGAGACACCGGCAACGGAGACTGAGACCAGTCAGCCGGAGACGAAGCCGGAACTGGAAACGCGGCAGACTGAGACGGCGGCAGCCGAAACAGAAACAAATGCATCTCAGACAGGGGATACGGATGCATCCAAAGAGGATGGAACATCGGACAGCGATAAAAAAGACGATGGTTCGGATAAAAAAGACGATGGTTCGGATAAAAAAGACGGCGACAAGAAGTCAGAGGGTGACAGCAAGGACGATAAGAATAAAAAAGACGATGCGGATGACAAGGACAGTCAGAAAGGTGACATTCAGAAACCGGATGATGAGAGCGAACAGGTGGATCATTCTGATGCGGCAGCCGATTATGCTTCCAATATCATTGCCGGAAACAGTGTTTATTTAGGTGAACTTTCCAGTGAGTATGGTATTTCGTTTGATGAAGAGTTCGAAAAGACAATGGACAAGATCGAAGCAGATTATAAAGAGTTTCTGGACAAACCGGAAGATTTCCTGGCAGAAAACTGGCAGGATGTGCTGGCTGTTTATGTGATGAAGTACGGGCAGGACGCCGGCATAAAGATGGACAAGTCCTGTAGGGATGATCTGGAGCAGATTTTTTTCCTGATGAATGTCAGAAGCAATTCTGCAATTTTACGCAAACTGGAGAAAATTCAGAAAGAGGAAGTCTCTGAAACCGAAGGCAGATCAGCCGAAACAGAAAAGGCGGCAGAAGCAGAAGAATCAACAGAAACAGAAAAGGCAGCCGATGCGGAAGAATCAACAGAAACAAAAAAAGTGGCAGAAACAGATGCAAAAGAATACCGTGCACTGTCGGTTCAGGATTACATAGCACTTTACGGTGCAGATGAAGAGCAGACAGCTATACTGGAGAAATACACGTCCACAAAATGCAGACAGCTCTGTGCAATCGTTACGGCATCCAAAGGATTTGTGCGTTCCGAGGCAGGCAGCGATGTCAGTGAAGAACGTGTTTCCATCGTGGCAGCAGCGTGCAGCCTGATCGGAAAAGTCGGCTATTTCTGGGGCGGAAAGTCCTATGCAATCGGCTGGGATGACAGCTGGGGAAGTCCGATGACCGTGTCCGCAGAGGGCAGCAAGAGCAGTGGAACGGTGCGTTCCTATGGTCTGGACTGTAGTGGATTTGTTGCATGGTCTTACTATAACGGACTTGGCGGCAAGGATGCCGGTATCGGCAATCATACCACAACACAGTGGAATGCAAGCGAGATGGTGGACAGCCAGAGTGCCAGACCTGGTGATCTTGTCTTTTATCATCCGGCAAGTGCAGGAGACGACAACCACGTCGGCATCGTAGTCGGAGTCAATGACAACGGAAGCCTGCTGGTCGTACACTGCTCCTCAAGCCAGAACGGAGTTATGACAGGAGAAGCATGGTCAGCCGGATTCCAGTATGTGAGAAGTCCGCTGGGGCTGGAATGATAAAAAATGAAAACCGTGCGGTTGACAAATAAAGGCGGCACTGCTATCATATAAAAGAAAGGCTTTTATGAAAAAGCAGAGCACTTGTGACTTCGTCATGAGCGGATGCTGAAAATGCAAACTAATTTGACTGGAACAAGGGTGTTCTGATTTATTCAGTGCACCCTTCTTTTCTATTTACAGGGAGAATTCTTTGTAAATAGAAAAGAAGAATGAAATAATTGTGCATAGATTCGAAAATGAAAATGTCTGCTTTGCAGACTTGCATATTACCAGGCTTTTTCTAATGGGAATCATAAAAGGAGAAATTTATAAGTAACTAAATATATTGCTTAATATGGTTAAATGTGTTTAAATATAC
>ENA-OPAL01001711-OPAL01001711.1-human-gut-metagenome-genome-assembly--contig:-NODE-1711-length-12159-cov-1.976619_pt1 | contig 12159 bp, 10 predicted proteins | sample MGYA00241057_ERZ501430 | MGnify/ENA primary metagenome ERZ501430 (study PRJEB25962, sample SAMEA2042506) | human gut metagenome | biome: human gut; feature: human-associated habitat; material: faeces...
TAGCAAGTCCCGGAGTCATATCAGATTCATGAATGATTGCCGGAATGTGGCGTTTGCCTGCGGCAATTACCACTGGTACTGTTACGAAGCCACCTTTGGAAAATACTACATCAGGCTTTAATTTTTTCATAAGACTTTTAGCCTGAAAATAGCCTTTTATAACGCGAAATGGATCTGAAAAGTTTTTCAAATCAAAATATCGTCTTAATTTACCGGAAGCAATTCCATAGTAAGGAATACCAAGCTCCTCAATAAGCTGTTTTTCAATACCATTGTAGGAGCCGATGTAAGAAATTTTATAACCTTTTTCCTGTAAAGCGGGAATCAGAGCAATATTCGGGGTAACATGTCCGGCAGTACCACCGCCGGTAAGGATAATATGCTTCATAGGATCCTCCTGAATAAGTGTTTAATAGTTACAGTTCACTTTGTGAATAGCGACCTATTTAATAAATATGAACCCCTAAAAGGGAATTGTCAAGAAAAGAAAAAAATCTGGGAGAAAAAAATGAACAAAAAAAAGATAGGAGAGAAAACCGACAGTCTGTTAGAAGCTGAAATGATCAAAGAAGCAAAAATGATAGAAGAAAGTCTTCTTGGAAATGCTGCAAATGATTTTGAGATTTCGGATGAGGAACTGGATGAGGCATATCAGCAGTTTTTAAAGAAAATGAAAGCAGAAGGCAAACTGGATGAAGATAAAATAAATGAGGCCAATTCTGCAAAAGCTATGAATAATGATACAAAGACTGCTGAAATAGTGAAGTTTCCAGGATTCCGGAACGAGGCGTCCAAAGAGGAAAATTTAAAAGATGCTCAATCAACAGAAAGTTCAGCTGAGGAAATTGATTTTATTGCAGGATTTTCTGATAAGCTGTGTCAGTTTGAAAAAGAAGAAAATAAACAGATAGACATAGAACAGGCAATGCTTGAATTATATAAAGGAAAGTTGACAACAAATCCATCCTGTCATTCAGGTGAAGGGATTTTCTTTTCATCGAAGATGTTAACAGAATTTGCAATATTATCAGATAATACGATTTTTTCATTTCGCAGTGATGAAAAAGAAAAATTTGTTCAGTCACATTTGATTTCATACTATACAAAATTAAAGAAGGTGGGTACAATGGTAGTAATGAGATTAGAAAATGATACTATAACCACATCAAAAGATGTATTTGATTCTTTTGCACCATTAGAAGAAGGATTTATTAAGACATTAATACCGATGAGAGAAGTATGTCCATTGGGGAATCCAGTTGCAAGATCCCAGGCAAGGAGAGTTCTGAAGAGACTTGATGAATTTCAAGAAGTCATTTTCGACTTCAATGGAATTGAATTTATGGGACAGGGATTTGCGGATGAGATTTTCAGAGTGTTTCAAAACGCACATCCGGATATTGTATTACGTCCGATTAATGCAAATGAAGCAGTTCTGGGAATGATCCAGCATGTGATCCGTGCCTAGTGGTTTATAGTAAAAAAGCAGGAAAGCGGGCGGTAGAATGGAAGAAGTAAAAACAATAATACTGAAGGATGTATTGCCTTTTGTGGATCCGGTGGCAAGATCCCATGCGAGAAGAGTTCTGAAAGATGCAGAAGGATACAAGGAGCTTGTGATTGATTTTCGGGGAATTGAATTCATGGGGCGCGGTTTTGCGGATGAAGTGTTCCGTGTATTTCAGGAAGAGCATCCGGAGATAAAGATTACACCGCTTCATGCGAGTACATCTATGTTAGCGATGATTCGCCATCTCGGAGGAAAACAACAATAAATGATATTTACAGATTCCTTGTAAACCGTTACAATAGGAAGTCGGGGCGTTTGTCTCTGATATCTAATTTTATAGAAGAAAAGGAACAAGGAAAATGGGGATTTATCTGATTGTATGCCCGCTGGTGTTTCTGGCGGGCTTTGTTGATTCAATTGCAGGAGGCGGCGGACTTATCTCGCTTCCGGCATATATGTTTGCCGGGATTCCGGTGCATAATGCAATCGCGACGAACAAGCTTTCATCTTCAACAGGAACGGTAGTGTCGACAGCGAGATTGATTAAGAATAAGAAAGTAGACTGGGGATTCGTACCCGGAACGGTGATCGGAGCGTTGATTGGTTCTGTTGCCGGAGCAAATCTAGCGCTGATCATCAGCGACCATATTTTGAAAATGGTATTGGTTGTGATCCTGCCGATTGTAGCCTTCTGTGTGTTGAGAGACAAGAATATGGATGTGGAAGTTCCGGTCGGAATGACAAAGAACAAGCAGTATCTGATCGCAATTGCATGCTCTTTGGTGATTGGTTGTTATGACGGATTCTACGGTCCGGGAACAGGAACCTTCTTGCTGCTTGTATTTACCAAGCTTGCGAAGATACCATTGGAGAAAGCGACAGGAAATGTGAAGATTGTGAATCTTTCTTCCAATATTTCAGCGCTGATCACATTTATCCTGGCAGGGAAAATCCTGTGGGGACTGGGACTGGCAGCATCCTGTTTCAGTATCGCAGGGCATTATGTAGGTGCAGGAATGGTTGTGAATAATGGGGTGAAAGTGATCAAGCCGATTATTCTGATCGTGCTGGTGCTGTTATTGGTTAAGGTTGTGTCTGGGATATAAAAAGAATAAGGATATAACAGAAGCAGAATCATGGGGGAAATGATTCTGCTTCTTTGTGCATAGGCTTAACTTTTATACAAAATAACATAAATTTGTCAATTTTTATAAAGATTATAATATAATACTCACATCACCAATCTCAGCACTCTTGTCTTATCCAATATAAAAATCGAACATACCATAAACAGATGCGCCAGCAGCGTGCTGACGATCACACCGTTAGACGTAAGCAGGAATCCGGTATAGAATCCAAACCAGCAGACGAATCCGGAGTAACTTGCCATCAGGATAAGCAGTGGCAATTCTTCCCAGAAGCCGTGAAGCGTGCTTAAAAAGTCATCCATTGTAAAATCAAAGTAGATAAACCGGCCAACAGCAAGTGTGATGAAGTACATCATCAGTGAATCGTAGTTATCATCATTGTAAATGAACTTGATATAAAGAAGTATCAGTATAATATAAAAGGAAGATACCAGTCGAATGGACGCCTTCTGGTTGGAATCTATTTCTTCCAATGGTACAAATACAATATCAAGCCATCCATTTAAGATAACGGAGAAGCAAAGGAAGAGTAACAGGATAATGTCCTGATACTTCTGCCAATAGATGGATACGCCAGGGATCCTCTCGTCGATAACATAGTAAAGAGACAGAAAGATCAGTACAGAGGTGCTGGCGAAGACCATTTCGAAGAAGCTTTCGATGATGCTTCTCTTGCGCTCCTGGTGATGGCGGTTGATACGACGGATTGCTTTGTGAGACAGGGAGTCATCTTGCAGTCGCTGGCGTGTTTTCAATTTGGCTACGCCAAGAACAATACCGATCACAACGGCCAGCCCGATCAGCGAGACGAGCAGGTAGATTCCGATGTATTCAAAGTTAAAATAGTGTGTAACATAAGTTTTCATTAAAATGCCTTCTTTCAAATTCCTTAGCAGGTTATAAATAGTTGTATAGCTTTCATTATCAATTATAGCACGGTGATGCAAGGGGAAAATACTGGTAACTATTCAGAGCCAATACTGGATAAAATTCAACCTAGTCAAAAGAAATAAACTATGTTAGACTATCAATAGATTGATAAAAAGATAACAAGCATGGTATCTGTCAGAATGGATTGCCAGTCGTATGTAGTGCGAACAGTAATCAAAACAGTTTACCAGGGAGTGGAAAAAGGACAGGATGAGAATAATGAAAGCAATTGTATTCGACGTAGACGACACATTATATGATTTATCAACTCCATTTAAGCAAACATGCAGGGAGATTTTCCCGGAAGATACAGATTTAGATCTGGAAGGTGCGTTTCTCGCAAGTAGAAGATACAGTGATTCCGTGTATGCACGGTGCTTGAGTGGTGAGATGTCAATGGAAGAGATGTATATCTATCGGTTTAAGAATGCATTTCTTGATTACGGGAAGAAGATCAATGCGCTGAAAGCTCTGGAGTTCCAGGCGGTTTATGAAGAAAAGCAGCAGGAGATCAGGATGACGGATGCAATGAAAGATTTGCTGCAGAGTCTGAAAGAAAAGGTGACTCTTGGAATTATTACGAATGGACCGGCGCAGCACCAGTGGGATAAGGTGAATGCACTTGGAGTGACGGAGTGGATCCCGGTAGGCCATATATTTATATCAGGGGCGCTCGGCGTAGCAAAACCGGACAAGAGGATTTTCAGTCGTGCGGCGGAAAGAATGGGGATTTTGCCGCAAGAGATCTGCTATGTAGGAGATTCTTTTGAAAATGATATTGTTGGGGCAAAAGCTGCAGGATGGAATGCAGTCTGGTATAATCATCGCAGACATCAGGCAGCAGGTGATGTAAAGCCGGATGCAGTGGTAAGAAGTGAGGCAGAATTGATTGCATGTCTGGAGAAGATCAGCACAAAGGAGTGAGCGGAATATGCAGAAGGAAGCCCAAATAATCAAGGTGATGGCTGCTCCGGAAGCTGGATGGTAAAAGAAAAACTTTTAAAAAAAGAAAAATAACAGCTGTAAGAGAAATATTTTTCAATTACAGCTGTTATTTTTCTTCTTATTCGTTATTCTTCTACTTTTTCATTTTTATCTTTTGGCAGAATCAGACTGAGCAGCAGTGATACTACGAACACACCTGCAACAGCATTTCCGTTGAAGATATCTCCCACAGCCTGTGGGAAAGCGCTGAAGAAGTTCGCATCTGTTTGTGTAAGACCAACGCCGACGCAGAAAGCGAGAGATACAATGATCATTGTGCGGTCATTGAACTCGCAGTCTTTGAGCATCTTGATTCCTTCGTACAGGATTGAACCAAACATCATAACGGTACATCCACCAAGTACGGACTGCGGCAGGGAGTTAAAGAAAGCTCCAAGCGGCGGGAACAGAGATGCCAGGATCAGGATCAAAGCTCCCATAAGGATTGTGAATCGATTGATTACACCAGTCATAGTTACAAGTCCGACATTCTGGCTGAAGGAAGTCAGTGGAAGACATCCGAAACATCCGGAAATTGTACTGGAGAATCCGTCAACTGCAAGAGATCCCTGCAGCTCTTCAATCTTAATGTCACGGTCTAAAGATCCTTTACATACTGCTGTTGTAGCTCCGGTTGTCTCAGCAGCAGAAACCAGGAAGACAATCGCAATTGTAAAGAATGCTCCAAGGTCAAATACCGGTGTATGACCAGTGAAGAAGACAAGTCTTGGAAGGCTGAAAAATCCGATTTCACTGATTGTTTTGCTGATTCCGGAGAAATCGATCATTGGAGCAATACCAGCAACAGTAAAGATTGCGGAAAGGATATAACCGAAGATTAATCCAACAAGGATGTTCAGGTTTTTGTATACACCATGCAGTAAATATCTTGAAACCAGACAGACAATCAGTGTCACAAGACCTACAAGAAGGTGATACCAGGATCCAAATGATTCGGAACCGCTTCCACCGCCCCAGGAATTCATTCCAACCGGGAGAAGAGAAAGTCCGATCGCGATAACAACACAGCTGGATACAACCGGTGTTAAATATTTCTTCCAATACTGGGCACTTAAACCAACAACTCCCTCGAAGATACCACCAAGGATAACGGCACCGACCATGCCTTCATATCCGAGATCCGGATTTGTACAGATCATCAGAAGACTTCCAAGGAAAGTGAAGCTGACACCCATAACGATCGGCAGTTTCGAACCAATCTTCCATATAGGGTAGAGCTGTAAACAAGTACCGATTCCGGCTACGAACATGGCGCACTGAAGAAGTCGAGTGATTTCAACAGCGGTCAGATGATCACCGGTGCCTCTGACAAGAGCGGCACTGCAGACGATTAATACAGGAGCAAGGTTGGCTACGAACATGGCCAGTACATGCTGTAAGCCGAAAGGAATCGCTTTTCCGAGTGGTACGCGGCCGTTCAGGAGATAGATATTTTCTTCGCTGACGGTTGTGATATTTCGTTCTTTATCTTTCATATTTACATACCCGTTCTTTCTAGATATTTCATATAATGGTTCTGTATCTGTTATATAGATCCCCAAACAGAAACCACTATATACTGGTTCGCAGATTGTTGTAAATGAAAATCTGCGAACCTTTTATGTGATTGTAGTTACAACGTTACAATTGAGTGCTGCTTCTGTTACTGGGCACAAAAGCTGTGCCCAGTCATGCTGTCCCCAGGCAGTGTAGAACAGCAACCCAATTCACTTTTAGACAGCGTCTGCTTCTTCATTTTTTCCGAGTCTGCGAAGCATTGTCTTCTTGACTGCACGGAAAATGTTTTCATAACCTGTGCAGCGGCACAGATGGCCGGACATCATTTTACGGATCTCATCATCTGAGAATTCTTTGCCGGCATTTAAAAGTTCAGTTGCACTCATGATGAATCCAGGTGTACAGAAGCCACACTGAACAGCTGCTTCGTCAATAAATGCCTGCTGAATATCGGATAACTCACCATTTGGTCCGGCGAGACCTTCAAGAGTAAGGATTTCTTTTCCCTCAGCCCATACACCGAGATAGATACAGGAGTTGAAGCATTCCCCATCAATGATTACATTGCATGCTCCACATTCTCCGACTTCACAGCCTTTCTTTACGCTGGTCAGACGGAAGTCATCTCTTAAAACATCTGTAAGTGATGCACGGACATCGATCATTTTCTCGACTTTCTTACCGTTGATCGTGCAGGTAAGTAATTTGTACTGTTTATTCATCGATCACACCTCCTGCCAATCTGATAGATTCTGTCAGTGCACGCTCTGCAAGAACAGTAGCGATGTGCTGACGGAATGCCTTGGATGCTCTCCAGCTGTCACGTGGATTGATATCTTCCAGAACAGCCTGACCAAATTCATGAACAACAGCTTTTGTAAGCGGTTTGCCCTTTGCTTTTGCCTCAGCAGAAGGTGCACGCATCGGAACAGGTCCTGCAACTCCGTAAGCAATTCTGACATCCTTGATCGTCTTCTTATCTTCAGAGAGTTTTACATTGACAGAACATCCTGTTGTTGCGATATCCATTGCATTACGCATTGCGTATTTAATGTAATGTCCGTGGTAGCCTTCGTATGCTTCCTTCGGAATGATGATCGCTGTCTGAATCTCTGCCGGTTTCAGATCAACGACTCCTGCTTTAATATAGAAGTCATGGATCGGGATTCTGCGAACTCCGTCCGGTCCTGTGATCTCAACAATTGCATCCCATGCATGAAGTGTTGAAGCGGAATCAGCGGATGTAACACCATTACATGTGTTTCCACCGATCGTTCCGATGTTACGGATCTGTGGTCCACCAACCATATCAACAGCTTCCCCAAGTACGTTGATATGCTTCTGGATGATCGGATCCTTTGTAATATGAGAGAAGCTGGTCAGAGAGCCAATGCGGATCGCACCGTCTTCTTCATAAGATATGCCTCTCATTTCATCAATTCTATAAATGCTTACAAGTTCTTTTCCTGCGCGACGTCCTTCACGCATCTGTACAAGAACGTCACTTCCGCCGGCAATGATCTGTGCTTCCGGATGTTCCTGTAAAAGCTGTATAGCATGGGCTACGCTTTTAGCTTCATAAAGTGCTTTAAGATCATACATTTGCTTCTCCTCCTTCCTCAAACATATGTTGTTCTTTCATACTGCGGAACAGATGGTGTGGATTCACCGGTGCATCATTTACATAGACACCTGTTGCCTGATAAACTGCGTTACGGATTGCAGGTGCAATAGAACATGTCGGTGGCTCACCAAGAGATTTTGTTCCGAATGCACTTGTAGGCTCCGCATTTTCTACGAAATAAGCACGTAGTCTCGGGTGATCCATAAATGTGGATAACTTGTAATCGAGCAAGTTATCATTTAATGCTCTTCCGGTCTTCGGATCAAAGAGCAGGTTCTCAGAGAGTCCGAATCCGATTCCCATACTCATACCACCATGTACCTGAGCTTCAGCAAGTGCCGGGTTAATCAGTGTGCCGGCGTCATGTACATTGACGAGATCAAGCAGTTTTACCTTACACATCGGGATGTCAACTTCAACTTCTGCAAATGTACATCCGAAGGAGTAAGCATTGGACTTAATCTGTGCTGTACTTTCAGCTGACAGATGCTCACTGTGTGAAAGGCTGTAAAGTGCTTCTGTTGAAAGATCTCCAAGAGACATCAGAACACGGTTATCTGTGATACGAACAATCTGTCCGTCAATGATATCCAGGTTATATTCAGGCATTCTTGTCAGTTCATGCGCATATTTCAAAATGCGTTCTTTCAGAAGCAGTGCTGTCTGGCGAATTGAGAATCCGGCTGTATAAGTCTGACGGGATGCATAAGCACCTGTTCCGAATGGCGTAACATCTGTATCCTGACAGGAAACAACGTGTACAGCCTCAAGCGGAACGCCAAGAATATCTGCAGTCATCTGTGAATATGCAGTATCAGCACCCTGTCCGATTTCTGTCTCACCAAGCTGAACCTGAAGAGAACCATCCTGATTCAATACCATACGGCAGGAAGATGTCTCAAGTGAGATCGGCCATACAGCTGTGTTGTACCAGAAGACTGCCATACCGATACCTCTGCGGATATCTCCTGTCTGGTTCTGGTATTCTTTGTATTTACGAAGGTAATCAGTAACTTCAATTCCTTTGTCGAGACACTGGTTGAATGTGTCGCTGTATAATTCATTCTTAGAAAATGCATCCTTGTATCCGACCGGCATCAGGTTTTTGCGGCGGAATTCAAGTGGATCCATGTTAAGTTTTGCACAAATGTCTTCTGTATGACATTCTACAGCCCACATTGCCTGTGGAATTCCGTAACCACGCATCGCACCGGCAACGGATTTGTTTGTGAATATTGTATAAGCATCAGCCTCTACGTTATCACAAGGATAAAGCTGCGGGAATGCGCCAACACCTTTTGCACAGATGCTGTGACCATGGGAAGCGTAAGCACCCTGATCGGAAAATGCTTCCAGTTTTCTTGCAGCAAATGTTCCATCCGGTCGAACCCATGAAATGATGTGGCTCTTGATCGCATGACGTACACGAGTAGAAACAAAGGTCTCCTCTCTTGGTACATCAAGTTTAATAAGATGTCCATGAAGCTGCATGGAAAGCCATGCACAAAGTGGTTCATACAAAACATCCTGCTTATTTCCGAAACCACCGCCGATATAAGGCTTAATGATACGGATCTTACCCCATTCAACTCCGAGTGCCTGACCAACAACTCGACGTACGATATGAGGAATCTGAGTAGAACTTACAACCTTGATGCGGTCTCCTTCCATCTCAGCATAGCAGATAAAGTTTTCAATATGACAGTGCTGAACAGTTGGTGTGCTGTACCAGCCTTCTACTTTGATTAGTCCAGGTTCTTTGATAGCTTCTTCATAATTTCCTTTACTGATTGTTGTATGCTTGAGAATATTGTTTGGATATTTATCATGAAGCTGAGGAGCATCCTCTTTCATAGCATCCATAACATCCAGAACAAATGGATATTCTTCATATTCTACTTTGATCGCACGAAGTGCCTGTGCAGCGGAAACCTCATCCTCTGCTACAACCGCAGCGATATCATCCCCATAAAATCTGACGCGGTCTGTAAGTACAAGACGATCGGCAACATCCTGATGTGATTCATCTGTGGACCATGGATGTCCGGCAGTTGGAAAATAATGCTTCTCCTTTAAATCAAAACAGGTAAATACTTTTACAACTCCAGGTATCTTCTCAGCTTCAGATGTGTCAATAGAAAGAACACGTCCGTTGGCAATTGTAGAGTGTAAAATACGTGCAATATAGGCACTCTTATCACAGAGATCATCTGTATATTTTGTACGTCCAATTACTTTATCGTAGGCATCTACACGAGTAACCTTTTTTCCTACATACATGTTATCCCCTCCTTAAACATAAGTTTGGATCAACCGTTTACGTAAAAATCAATATCCTGTTTCATCTGAAGATATTGGGCCTTGGTAATCACGATCTTTCCTTTATTCAGCGTCAGAAGATTCATCTCTTCCAGCTTTCTGATGTTTCTGTCCAGAGTTTTAATAGAAATCCCCACTTCTTCGGAAATGCGCGCTCGTGTCTGGTTGAGTACCAGAATCTCCGGTGCCGGGACCTTTTGTTCATATTTACGGACTAGATGAACCATTAATCGGTCTTTTCCTTCCATAAACAGATATTTCCTGGCTTCCGCAGTTTGCAGAACGAGGCGGCTGATATTTTCCTGTGTTCTCATGAACAGTGCATCAACATCCATATGCATCCACTCCATATAATAAATAGATGGAATGGCAAGCAGCCGGCATTTTGTTGAAGACAGAATGCTGATCCGGTATCTTGGAAGTCCGGCAAAACATTCAATCTCACCAAAGAAGTCACCTGGTCCAAAGTCCTTAAAGAAATAAGATTTCTCATGCATCGGCCATTCGACTCCGGTTACTTTCCCTGATAAAATGATGTATATGTACTTGCATTCTTCTCCGGCTTTGATAAAAGTCTGGTCAGCTTCCACATCAATCACGGACATGTAATACTTGACTTCCTCCGTACAGTTTCTGAAAAGCCGGTTCATATATTCCTGCTTTTTAAGTGGTAAGCTATTAAATAAATCCACGAATCTTCCTCCTCCTTTTTATTCATTATAGAGAGAAAAGGTGATACATTAAAAGGCCATGTGACATTTTTTCTCCGCTTTTTTGAATTATGGCGTTTTGGACAAAAAATGACTATAAATTAACAATATTATAACGTTTATTTGGTGAAAATGACAGTTGGAATTGAAAAAATATTGATTTTTGAAGTTATCTACAGATTATCAACAAAAAAGATGAGTTATAAACAAGAAACACATTGCAATTAAAAGTGAACTGGGATATTCTGAGAACATACCAATTCATGAAGTTGGTGTTGGACATTCTTTATTTTAAACATCGCATCAAAATAAAAGATGAAAAACAAATTACAAAACTATTTTCCAATGATCAGAACCAAAGGACAAGTGCTTGAAGAAATTCGCAATAGCCCGGAAATGTGGAAGACATTTTGTGGATGGGAAGAAAAATACCAACAGGAATATCTTGACATTTGCACTGGGGTGAAAGGTGTAAAACTTCTCTATGATACCTATTTTAAAGTTATTATGAATCCGGACACCAGACCTGAAAGGTTAAATGATTTTCTATCAGAAATATTAGGAAGAAAAATTAGAATCTTAAAAGTACTTCCGAATGAATCGGCGCGTATTGCAGCGGAGAGTTCCTTATTGATTATGGACATTGTTGTTCAGTTTGAAGATGGTAGTATAGCAAATGTTGAAGTACAAAAAATGGGATATTTATTTCCCGGACAGAGAAGTGCCTGTTATTCTTCCGATTTATTGTTACGACAGTATAAACGAGTGCGCGCAGAATTAGGAAATTCATTTACTTATAAGAGAATTCAGAAAGTCTATACAATTGTATTATTTGAAAAGAGCAGTGCTGATTTCCGCAGGTTTTCGAAAGAAATATATATTCATCATTGCGAACAAAAAAGTGATACAGGAGTAGAAGTGAATTTACTGCAAGAATATACTTTTATATGTCTTGACATTTTTGGTGACATCATTCAAAATGAAAACAGAAAGATAAAAAATAGATTGGAAGAGTGGCTCGTATTTCTTAGTCAGGATGATCCGGAGATGATTATTAAACTTTTGAATCAGAATTCGGATTTTCAGAAGATTTATGAAGAAATGTCAAGACTCTGTGAGGGAATCGAGGGTGTTGCGGTTGAGATGCAGAAGGATGTTCCTCATGTAGGAATCGTTAAGACCGGATGCCAGGGCTTATGTGAACTTGGTCCTCTTATGAGAATTGAGCCCTATGATTATCAGTATGTACATGTTCAGGTAGACGACTGTCGCGAGATCGTAGAGAAGACCGTGATCTGCGGACTGCCTGTTGAGCGTCTGTTTTATCGTCATAATGATGAGGCCTGTCCACATCCCAGTGACATTCCGTTCCTGAACCAGCAGACAAGGATCGTTCTTGAGAACTGTGGCAAGATC
>ENA-OPAL01001712-OPAL01001712.1-human-gut-metagenome-genome-assembly--contig:-NODE-1712-length-12129-cov-2.408564_pt1 | contig 12129 bp, 9 predicted proteins | sample MGYA00241057_ERZ501430 | MGnify/ENA primary metagenome ERZ501430 (study PRJEB25962, sample SAMEA2042506) | human gut metagenome | biome: human gut; feature: human-associated habitat; material: faeces...
CGAGGTGACCGGTGAATTCTTACTTCCGGATACTGCTGAAACATTCAGAGAACCTGCCGTGATATTTCCTTTTTTGATGTAAGCATTGTTGCTGTGCTTTGTATAAGATACATTGACACCCACACCAAGTGACAGAGTCTTCTTCGGCTGTTCTACAGTTCCCTCTGTGAATTTTGCAAGAATGGTGATCACTGCATTATTGCCCAGATCAGTTGGAACTGTAAAACGGTAAGCACCGTTTTCATCTGCAATAAGGTCAACCAGTTCATTTACTTCTTCTGCTCCGGACTTTCTGGTAATCATTGCTTTCAGTGAATTTGCAACAAGTGAATAACCTGCGTCCGGTGTTACATTGACTGTGATCACATCGCCCTGATCAACTCTGCCCGGAACTGAAACTGTTCCGCCGGCTTTCGTTGAGGAAGCTTTTGTCACATCAATTTTTACTTCGTATTTTTTCTGTGTTGTGCCGTCTACAGTTACGAGAATGATCATACCATCTTTCAGGGTTACTCCTTCCGGAAGTACGAAAGTACCTGTTGCAGCATCATAGCTAAGTTCACCATAAGTATCGGAATAATCCAGCGAACGGTCGTCCGGTTCGCTGAACAGGGATTCATATCCGTATTCAACTTTTACGTTTCCCGGATTCTGTCCTGCTATGGAACTTGTAATTTTAATAGTTTCTCCTGCATCCGCTCTTTGTTTGTCTGCAGTTGCGCTGCCGTTGATCACGATGGCATATCCTTTTTCGATGAAAACAGCCTTCAGGGTAATATTCCTTCCAGGCATTTTCAGTGTCCAGGTTCCATCTGCATTGGCTTTCAGTTCTACGGTGTTATTTTCTTCTGTTCCGTTTTCAGTTGTATCAAAGTAATATACTTTTGAAACCTTATAACCGTTGGCTGCTGTTATGTTGAGTACAACAGTATCACCGGTCTTCGGTGTGGAAGAAGAAGTGGTAAGCTTTCCTTCGGAAGAGTCTGTACCTGCAATTGTAATATTGTGTACATCGCCTTCAAAAGCTGCTTTAATGACCAGTTCTGTTCCCTCGGCCATATCCTCCGGAATTGTAAAATAATAATTTCCTGTCTTTCCGTCATAACTCAGACTTCCTGTTTCTGATGTCATGCGCGGATTTCCCTTATTATCAGTTATTACATTTCCCTGTGCATCTTTCATTACCTTCTGATAAGTAAATACAAGGGAACTGTCTGTAAGCTTATAGCCTTCTCTTGCAGTTACTGCTACAGCCACTTTATCTCCTGACTGAGGTGTCTGGTTATTAGATTTGAATGAGATTGTTCCGTTTGTTGTTGCCGCTATGCGAACATTTCCATGTCTCTGTTCACCGGTGATTTCTCCGTCATTATCTTCTGTTTCTCCTGTTGCCGGGTTTGTAGGAGTAATCTGTCCTGCGGAAGATTCATCAAAATTGGAACCATCTGCATTTGAATGTGCATATGTATCTGCAGTTGCTGTTACGCTCAGTTCACCGCCGGCTGTCACATTACCATCTGTATCAATGAATGCATCATTTCTGTTGAAGACGATGTTAATGGCAAGTGCTCCGGTTGCCTGTGAAGAAGAGGTGCTGCCTTTTCCGGTTGTGTCTGCTGTACCTTTTTCAAAATCTGCTTTAAATTCCAGTACTGTTCCGACTTTCAGTTCAGGCATCGTAAATACATATGCTCCTGCGCTGTTCTTCGGTACTGTATAAGTGATTTTCTTTCCTGCTGCATTGGTATAGATTGCTTTCAGACTTCCGTCTTTCAGTTTCATACCCTCTGCCGGATTTACAGTCAGTTTAATTGTATCGCCTGTGTTTGCTTTCACATGGTCTGAAAGAATGGCACCTTCCAGTTTTCCTGTAAGGGATTTTTTCTCGTAGTTCTTAATATCGAACTGTCCGATTCTGGTAGGCTGTGCCGATGTCGGTGTGTCTTCCCTTGCACCGCCTGTTCCTTCGTCAAAAAGATCGCCCAATCCCAGATCATCATCATCGTCCTCATCAAACAGATCGCCTACATTTGTATTTTCTGATCCGCTCTGCTCGTCTTTTTCAAATACTGCAACAAGAATTACTTCTGATGCAGGCATCTCAAAAGTATAGGTTCCGGATGATATATCAACAGTTTTGGTAACATAGGAGGATGATCCTGCCGGAAGATAGGTATAAGTCAGGCCTTTAAGTTTATAACCTGTATTAGGTACAGCCTTTACTGTGACTTTCTGTCCTACTTCTGCTCTTGACGGTGCAGAAACTGTGCCGTGTTCATTTTCCTGTGAAGTGATGGTATTTCCGCTGCTTCCCTCAATTCTGCCAAGCGCACTGTTTAATTTCCCGATTGCTGAATTTTTTGTTTCCTCTGCGTTTGCTGAAAGCTTTGTGGTAACGCCCTTAAGCAGAGCTGTGATCTTATCTTTGACTCCTCCTACTGTCTGACTTTCCTGAGAATTCTGTTCTTTGGAGCCACCAACGGAAACTGCCTGTGTATCTACTTTTTCGGATGACTGAGAATTAATGGTGATGTTACCGTTCACCGCACTCAGACTTCCGTTTCCTGTCAGAGATGCATCTACATCCTGAATTACTACTGACGCTGCGAAAAATCCGCCATATTTATTGGAAAGGCTGCCACTTCCGGTAGGAGTACTGCTGCCGCTTTTCGGATTTACCGCACTGCCTGAGGTCTCTGGTGTCTTGTTCGTCGACTTTGTAGTCACTGTTGAACTGCCTTTTGCATCCAGACCGATATTTCCATTTCCGGAAATGATCTTACCAAGGACCTGAACATGAGAATCGTTCACTACTACAGATAAAGCAAGTGATATAGGCAGTGCGCCTACAGTCGAAAGAGTAGTGAGTGTGACATCACTTATAGAAGAAAGCTTTACATCTCCTCCTGCTGTGATGACTGAGTCTTTACCTGTTTCCACTCTGGCTTCTGATACAAGGATACCTGCTGCCAGTGGGATGTAATATTTTGCAAGAGTTTCGTTAGAAGCTGCAACATTTACTGTGGAAGAAGCTGTTGCTTCTACAGCGCCGCCTGCTTCTATGTTGCCGAAAATACTGATTACAGCATTTCCGATCTTGACGTTAATGATATTCGCTCCCTCTACAAAAGGAACCAGATTATTTTTCTGGCTGCTGACTGCTTTCATTACTACAGAGCCACCAGCTTTTATGTTACTTCCTTTTTCAAGGATGATTTTTGCATTTGTTACAATATCCATAACAGAAGCATCCATTTCATCTCCGAGAGAGATTTTGTCTGAGATACTTCCCGGAAGCGGATTGTCTGTGCTGACAAGCGTATCATCATCGCCTGCCTCGATCATAACATTCACAGCTTCTATACTATCTTTTACAGTAATAACCTGTCCTTTCAGTCGGACATTCATTTCTGCTGCCTGGATTTTCTGGATCATCAGATTTTTACTGCTGACGATAAGAGAATCCATAAATCCTTTACCTTTAATAATAAGTGAAACAGCTTCATCATTCTGAGGATTATATACAAAATCACTGAAGCTTATATTTCCTGCATCATAGATACCGGATTTCAGATCTGATTTTTTGATCTCAATCTGTTTTTTATTCTTCAGTTCATCTGTAAACGCTGTAACACCATCTGTAAATATCTTCAGGATTTTTCCGGTGCTGTTAATCAGTTCAAGTTCTGCTTTCTGCTTTGTACTGTCATAACTTCCCGTTGGATTGCTGTTCTCTTTAAGATCACCTGTAAGATGAAGTCTTCCTCCATCCTTATCCGCAATATTTACTGTGCTTTCTGTAGAAACATCTACTGTATAGACATCACTGCCGCCTCCGCCATCCAGATCAATTTTCTGTTTTGCTCCACCTTTTCCTGTGACATGAATATTGTCCTGACCATCACCGGATATTACTTCCAGGCTCGAGTCTTCCAGTTCAACCTGAATGTTATCATCTTTTGCTGTACCGTAAACAGTTGTTGTTGCTTTCTTTGATGTAATCGTTGTATTCAGCGAATAATATAAACCGGAAAGTACTACATTGATTCCATCAATAATGATATTGCCGTTTACTTTCGCTCCGCCGCCTGCGCCACTGTTAATGGTTGATTTGTCGATCACATCACCGACCGATGGTTCTTTGAAAGAATTTTTTGCGAGGATATAAAGAGTTTTAAATAAACCCGGAGTTTTGTCCGATCCCCAGGAGATATTGATATCTCCATCATATTCGCCGTCATCCACAACAATCGTAATATCTGTAATGCCAGCATTTTCCTTTGCTGATTTGAGTGCTACATCAACAGCCTTCTGAATGGCATTTCTGCTGTCTTTGTTCTCTTCTGATGCCGGAGCATCATTTTTGAAAACTTCCTGTCCTGCTGTATTCGTGCCACCTGTAATCTGTTCTGCAATCTGAGCACTGCCTTCTTTTATTTCTTCAGGAAGTGATGTATCTACATCATCTTCTCCTGTTACTGCAGAATCTTCTTCTCCGGCTGTCTGTACTGCCGTCGGGGCCGGTTCTTCTGCTGCCGGAGCCGGAGCCGGTTCTTCTGCTGCCGGAGCTGGGGCTGGTTCTTCTACCACCGGAGCTGGGGCCGCTTCTTCTGCTGCCGGGGCCGGAGCCGATTCTTCCTGCACTTCAAGCGCACTTTCTTCAGCCGCCAGTACTGTGAACGATCCACCGGCACACAGAGACATTGCCAGAACAAATGTCAGTGTTTTTTTCTTTATGCTGTGCAGTTTCATCCATACACCTCCTTTCTGTTTTTATTTGGTTTGGTCTGTTTTTGAACTGACATCTTCATTTTGAATGCTGCCTGATTCCAGCATATCAAGAAGTTCTTCTGATGCTTTTGTCAGTTCCGGATAATCGTTGTTCTCTACGACTTTCCGTAGATCTTCTGTCGCATCTTCCTGTCTGTTCAATCCAAGTGCCGCAATTCCTCTGTTGTAATAAAGCATCGTATTACTTTCTTTTTTCTGTTCACCTCCTGTTTCCTGTGCATTGGTTAATCCGTATTTCATCGCTTTCTGAAAATCATCGTAAGCTTTCTGATATTCTTCAAGTGTAAGCTCACTGACTCCTCTGTAAAAATACAGATCTCCGCTTTTTTTGTACTGATCTGTCACCAGTAGTTCCGTTATATAAGAAATACTGTCCTGAAATTTTTCTTCTTTAAGACTAGCCACTGCCATAAGATAAGTCAGCGTTGTATGATAAACATCTTCTGCTCCCTTTTCTTCAGCCAGTTCTGCGTATTTCAGAACCTCTTTATAATCTTCAAGATAATTCTCACAAAAAGCAAGATGCACATAACAAAGAGCTTCGTCTTTATATCCATGAGCAAGCGCTTCCAGAAGATCATCCTTTGCCTGACTGTAATCTTCTTTCTGTATACTGCACACAGATCTCATAAAGTAATAATATCCCTCTTCACTCCGGTCCAGATTTATGAGTTCTGTACAGCCCTCCATAGCTTCATCAAATCTTCCTGCTGAAAAGCAGAGCGCCGTTCTGGTCATCTTCATCTGTATCTTTTCTTCTTCTGTAAGTTCCATTTCCTTCAGAAGATAATCAACCGGTTCTATAGCTTCTTCGTATTTTTCTTCTTTAATGAGTTTTTCGGCCTTATTACATGCATCAAGAAGTTTCTGTTGTTTATCCTGAAGTTGTCTCTTTGCATCCTTAAATGCTTCAAGCACTTTCATTGGATCTTTCAGTACTTCCTGTATCTGTGCGTCCAAAAGTGTTTCGGGTCCGAAATCTGTCTGTATTTCCTGCTGTGCTGTATAATGAATTACAAATTCCGATACAACAAGCACTGTCACAAGACAGACCGCCGTTACACGGAGCCACTTTTTGCGGTACCATTTCGTCTTTGTCCTTCCGGGATTCTCAGAAGGTCCTCTGATTTGTTGTTTCTTCTCTATCTTCATTATTTCTGTTCTCCACCGCCTTTTCTTAATTTTCAGAATTTTCCATTAAAGAATATCAATTCACAAAAATATAGTTATTTTTATAATACTTCTCTGAAATATTTTTTTCAACATCAAAAGAATGAAACGTACAATAACGGAACGAAAAACAAAGTGAAATATAATACATGAAAACATCTTGATAATATGATAATTAATAATATTTCAGTGTGAAAAATCATGATATGGAAATAAAGGAACTCAGATAAAAATTGATAAAGAAATGTACGATTAAAGATGTGTATTAATAAATATATATGGTTCTAAAATTGTTTTTCGGTATAATTCCACATTGAAATTATACCGAAAGAATCTGTCTGCGAATCTCATCATATTTTTTCCGTGGAACCGGGAGCTCTGTACCATCCCGCATAGTAATAGCATAACGTCTGATAGCCGTAATATACTGCGGATTGACCAGATAACTTCTGTGAGTCATAACAAAACAATCCTGCGTCTGCTGTGCAAGTTCTTTAATACTGTTTTTTGCAAAAATGCAGTCTGTAAGAGTCCTGACAACAGTTTCTTTACCCAGTGCAGAAATAAACATAACATCAGACAGCTGCAAAAATATCAGGGATCCGTTAACGTCACAGACAGACAGCTTCCTGTCACTGGTCAGACGTAAAATTTCTTCTTTCATATAGTGACTTGCCATTTTTCCCATTGTATCAGGAAATGCTTCATCTTCAGCAATTTTCAGTTCACCTATTGGATTGGAAATATGGATATGACTGATCTGCAGTCCATTGCCGGTATTCTCCCACACAAACGTACAACGCTGCTGTGCAGACAAAAAGAACTTTTCTTCAGGATCTGTTGTTACAAGATATTTGCCGGTTATAACGTAAAGTTCGGAACAACTGGCTGCAACCTGAAATTCTGCGTGCTGAAGATGACATGACGGAATAACCGCACAGTTTGTTTCTAAATTCTCTCTCACCTCATCACGAGTCAGAAGATATTCATCCTGTCGTGCACTGATCCAGACTATTTTGGGCGCACAATGACTGAAAATAAACGTATAATCACGCTTCCAGTATCTGGTCAGACATTCTGCTGTCAGTCTGACAGCTTCATCTTCTGTTTTATTCATGGGCGGTCACCTCTTTCTTTACATCCCAATTTATTCTTTAAAATATTATAACTTAACTCGTCGATGACCGTCAATATTTGCCCCGTATGTCTCGGGATTTTTCCATTACTCATGACAAAATGCCTCGCGGAATATTACCTGTGAACAGTAATTTAGATTCTTTTAATAAATTTTCTCTTCACAAATATGTATAAAAGTGTTATAGTTTTAGCATACTTCTTATGTAGTATTGATTACTACATGATGTGTTTTTAATTATCTCATACCTATTTTACAGTTTAGGAGGCGTTTACTATGATGCATATAAACTCACTTGTCTCAAAATTAAATTTAAAGGATCCGTGGAGTGCCATTACACACGGAATTGCGATGCTTCTGGCAATTGCCGGTACCGCACCTCTTTTGCTGCGGGCTGCTTCCGGTGAAAATGCGCCGCTTCATATCGCGGCACTGGCCGTTTTTATCCTCACTATGATCCTTCTCTATACAGCAAGCACAGTTTATCATTCCGTTGATTCTACCGAAACTGTTAACCGACGCCTGCGTAAGATGGATCATATGATGATCTTTGTTATGATCGCAGGAAGTTATACACCGATCTGCCTGATTGCACTGCATAACCGTATCGGTTATATCCTCTGTGGACTTGTATGGGGCGTTGCGATTCTGGGCATTCTACTTAAGGGACTCTGGATCACCTGCCCGAAATGGCTCTCTTCTGTGCTTTATATCGGTATGGGATGGCTGTGCGTCCTTGCCTTTATCCCGATTTTTCATTCTCTTCCGCGTGCCGGTTTTGGCTGGCTTCTCGCAGGAGGCATTATTTACACCGTCGGCGGCATCATCTATGGTTTGAAACTTCCTTTATTCAATGCCCGTCACAAAGACTTCGGTTCACATGAAATCTTCCATGTATTCATTATGCTTGGAAGTGCCTGCCACTTTATCCTCATGTATTGCTTCATCTCTACCCTGCCAATTTAACGGCAGGGTATTTTTCTTATGAAAGTTCTTTCTATAATAATATTATTTCTCTTTCAAAAATCCATCAGGGCAAGTTTTTCTTTCCTTGTAAGCTGCTTAATCGCATACTCCCTGCTCATCGCTTCTTCTTTCGTCGCATATCCCTCATAGTAAACCAGTTCCACCGGGCGTTTTGCCCTCGTATACTTTGCACCGGCCTTCCCCTCATTATGCGCTTTCAGACGTTTCTCCACCGAGGTTGTCCATCCCGTATAAAGTGTGCCATCCGCACATTTCATCATGTATGTATAGTTCATCCTTTTCCTCTTTTACCGGTCATGCTGTATCTTATGTAACAAGCTGTTTATTTGCTCTATGTAAAAGGATAACCGCCATTCTTTCCGGCAGTTACCCTCATTTCTATATAAAGCAGCCGGCTACGAATTTTTATTTCCTACCTGCTTTATTATACGTTGTACTTTCTTTTTTGTGAACCATTTACGGAAGATATGCAATCGGATCCACAGGTTCTCCGTTCTTTTTCATTGCAAAATAAAGGTTGCTGCCTTCTTTGCTGTAATACTTTGTCGGAGTCCCCACATACCCGATCACTGTACCTTTTGTTACTGTGTCACCCTCTTCAACAGTAAGATCCTTCAACTGCCCGTAAACTGCCTGATAGCCACTTCCGATTTCCATAGTTACGGTAGTTCCTGTCTGCGGATCTTCCTCAATTGAATAAACAGTTCCCGGAACAGATGCCAGAACAGGAGCTCCATCCACTGCCTGAACAGAAATTGCCGGGCTTAATTTGTACTGATCCAGCGTCGGAAAATAAACCGTCTGATCCATGTTATAATCCAACAGGATCGATCCATCTACCGGCCATTCCATCAGCGTATCTTCCGAAAAACTCAGTTTTGGAGCTGCTTCGGCACTTGCAGAAGTGCTTACACTTTCTGTATTGACTGCACTCTGTGCTGCTCCGTTCCCATCTACGGTCTGTACGGATGTCTGATCTGCATCTTCGTTGTCTGCAAGTACTGTGTTTTCTACACCGCTCATCTCTTTTTCAGTGTCTGTTCTTTCGTCCTTCATCTCCGCTTCTACAAGACTGGTTCCCGCATCTACTGCCGAATCCTCATTCTCTTTGTTATCTGCCGTGTCATTCAGGTACGATGGTGCTTCTTCCTGAATTTCCACATCCGTTCCGGATGTTCCGAGCTGATAAACTCCAATTCCCGCCGCTGCAAGAACCGCCAGAAGCGCCGTATTTGTTACGTACCTTACAATTCTGTTATTTGCCATATTCTTTTCACCTCTGCTCATAATCATTTCTGTATTAACAGGGTGTCCAGTATATGCAAAAATATTCAATTTTACTAAATATAATCAAAATCTTCTGTTTCAATTTCCATCAATGGAAAATAAATATGTAAAATTTCCTGCCATGTTTTTCCCTCTTTTGCAAGCACATCCCCGCCATATTGAGAAAAACCAAGCCCATGCCCTTTTCCTTTGCTTAAAAAGCGTATTCTGCCATCCAGCTTCTGCATGGAAAATGCCGGCGATGCAATTCCCATCCCGGATGCAAACGCAGTTCCTTCTAATATATTATCGTCTGCCGTCAGACTCTGCACATATCCTCTTTTATCCCGTGAACTAATCGCCAACTCTTTTGGAAGCTGTTGTTCTGATACATAAGTACTGCTTAAATACTCTGCCGCATCTTTATCTGCACTGCTATCCACCGATTTCAGATAGGCATATTGCGAATCATGAAAAGCTTCCTCCCCGTCTCTTGTTCGTTGGCTTTGCGGATGATGCGGGCTCCCTTGAGTCCCCGTCTCTTGTTTCTCCGGCACTGATTTCATGATAAGGTACCAGTTTTAACTCTCCATCCACAGTAAGTATCTGACCCTGCGTATTTTTCACCGCTGTCTCATAACATTTTTCCGGAATTTTCCATACCCATCCTTTTTGTTTTATGTTATTGCTGATTTCACAAAGAATGGAACCTGTGTCTGCTTGCTCCTGAAGCTTTCGCATAAGATTACTTCTTGCTATGACTGCCTGTGCTTCAAGCGTCTCTATCCGATATTCCGGAGAAATCTGCTCACTTAAAATTATCGGAAGTATGTTTTCCATATCTGTTGTTTTATTTACAGCAACTGCCTCCGGACCATTTACAAAGACCGTAACCAGATATGGAAGTGTCAGTAACAGAAAAATTTTTGTAACCCACGATTGTTTTCTGCCCTTCATATTTATCTTCCATGCTCGTTTTACTCTAATATATGAAAATCATCCATACTTTATAAGTAAATTCGATATTTTTCCCTTTTTTCTTTCTTTGACATCAAAAAACATCCATTATATAATGTAAAAAAATTTCGGAGGTTTTATATGATTGCAATTTATCTTGCACCTGTTTATATTATCCTCAACCTGTATATTCTGCGATGGGCATATTTGTGGATGGGCAGCTGTCACAGTATTTTGCGTACTATGGCATTTCGCACTATTTTCGCAATTATCTATGCCATAGTCGCGACCAGCCTTGTATCCGGTTTCTTTATTAAAAAGCCAAGAGTGCTGCATCGCGCATTAAAAATAACCGGAAATTATTTTCTCGGTATTTTCCTTTACTCACTGATGATCGTGATGGCGGCTGATCTCGGACGGTTATTTTTCAAATATGTATGCAAAGTATCGTGGATTCATTCACGGATTGCCTTTAATGTTGCAGGTGCTGTCTGTGTACTGCTTATCATTGGTCTGTGTATCCGGGGAATTATCCATGCAAAATACATTAAAGTAACACCTTATGAAGTTACGATAAATAAAACTGTTCCCGATACAGATAAACTTAAAGTTGTTCTTGTCGCTGACACACATTTCGGTTACAATGCCGGAGTCATCCATGCACATGAACTTGTCCGTAAAATCAATAAGCAAAAACCAGATCTTGTCTGCATTGCCGGAGATATTTTTGACAATGAATATGATGCGATCCGCAGTCCCGAAAGACTCGCAAAAATCCTTCGTTCCATCAAATCCACTTATGGAGTATATGCATGCTGGGGAAATCATGATCTGAACGAGGCAATTCTTGCCGGATTTACCTTTCATCACAAAGGAGATGATATCTCAAATATAAAAGATCCCCGTATGAATGAATTTCTCCGTAAATCCAATATTAAGCTTCTCGAAGACGAAAGTGTCCTGATAGATAATAAATTTTATATTGTCGGGCGCAAAGATGCCTCTCTCATAGAAAAGATCCATGAAACAAGAAAAGCCCCTGACCAGCTTACCAAATTGCTGGACAGGGACAAACCGATCCTTGTTATTGATCATCAGCCAAAAGAACTTCAGGAACTTGCTGATGCGGGTGCTGATTTAGATCTGTGCGGTCATACACACAACGGACAGACCTTTCCCGGAAATCTGACCATCAAACCGATGTGGGAGAATCCATGTGGCATCAGCCAAAAGGATGCCATGACCTGCATTGTAACTTCCGGTGCCGGTGTCTGGGGACCCGCCATGCGATTAGGTACGGACAGCGAAATCTGCTCAATTCAGGTCAATTTCGTATCACCCGGACCCTGAAGCCAGAAAAAAAGTTTTTTCCACATGCGATGATGCTTTCGATTGTGCACTATCCACATATTCATATCTTTATCCATATTTCCTGCAGAGACAGTTGCTGCGCCAGCTGCATTTCCATTAACCGGAGATGCAGTAACAGCCTGTCCGATCACAGATACATCTACTTCATCCCTCTTCGGAACCATACTTACCAGAAAACAAAGAATTACAGTTATCAGTTTATGAAACCTTTCCTTCATATTTTTCATAATGAACCTCCTGCTATTCTCCATAAACAGCACCGGGACTGCGCACTTCCCACTACTACATATGTAATATAAATATATGCAGAAGTTGTCCTTTTTAGAACGACAGTACATCTTTGTTTTAACTTTTTTCAAGTACAAAAAAAGCACTATCATTTCGATAGTACTTTCTAATGAGACATCGGGGATTCGAACCCCGGACAACTTGATTAAAAGTCAAGTGCTCTA
>ENA-OPAL01001727-OPAL01001727.1-human-gut-metagenome-genome-assembly--contig:-NODE-1727-length-12050-cov-4.079366_pt1 | contig 12050 bp, 10 predicted proteins | sample MGYA00241057_ERZ501430 | MGnify/ENA primary metagenome ERZ501430 (study PRJEB25962, sample SAMEA2042506) | human gut metagenome | biome: human gut; feature: human-associated habitat; material: faeces...
CGACTACCGCATCATCGAGGTAAATGCCCGCCTCAGCCGTTCTTCGGCCCTGGCTTCCAAAGCTACCGGTTATCCGCTGGCCTTCGTGGCCGCCAAGATTGCCTTGGGTTATACACTCGACCAAATCGGTGAAATGGGTACTCCGAACTCTGCTTATGTAGCACCGTCACTGGATTACCTCATCTGTAAGAAATTCCTCGTTGGGACCTGACCAAGTTCGTAGGCGTATCCCGCCGCATCGGTTCCAGCATGAAGTCAGTAGGCGAAATCATGTCCATCGGACGCTCGTTCGAAGAAATCATCCAGAAGGGTCTGCGTATGATCGGACAGGGCATGCACGGTTTCGTAGGCAATGACCATACTCGCTTCGACAACCTGGATGACGAGCTGTCCAACCCGACCGACCTGCGTATCTTCGCCATCGCCCAGGCACTGGAAGAAGGATACAGCATCGAGCGTATCTTCGAACTGACCAAGATTGACCCGTGGTTCATCGAACGTCTGAAGAACATCGTCGATTATAAAGCCAAGCTGCAGAGCTATGATTCCCTGGAATCACTCCCGGCCGATGTATTGCGCGAAGCCAAACGTCTGGGATTCTCCGACTTCCAGATTGCACGTTTCGTACTGAAACCGCACAACGGCAACATGGAAAAAGAAAACCTGCAGGTACGTGCCTACCGTAAGAAACTGAATATCCTGCCGGCTGTAAAACGCATCAATACCGTGGCTTCCGAACATCCGGAACTGACCAACTACCTGTACTTCACCTACGATGCCGAAGGTTACGATGTGAATTACTACAAGAACGAGAAATCGGTGGTTGTACTGGGCTCAGGCGCCTACCGCATCGGTTCTTCCGTAGAGTTCGACTGGTGTGGCGTTCAGGCATTGAACATCCAGACTGCCCGTAAACTGGGCTACAAGTCCATCATGATCAACTATAATCCGGAAACCGTATCGACCGACTACGATATGTGCGACCGCCTCTACTTCGACGAACTCTCGTTCGAACGGGTATTGGATGTCATCGACCTGGAACAGCCACGTGGTGTCATCGTTTCCGTGGGCGGACAGATTCCGAACAACCTGGCCATGAAACTCCACCGCCAGTCTGTGCCTATCCTGGGTACTTCGCCGGTATCCATCGACCGTGCCGAAAACCGCAACAAGTTCTCGGCCATGCTCGACCAGTTGGGAATCGACCAGCCGGCTTGGCAGGAACTGACCAGCCTGGACGATGTGAAACAATTCATCGCCAAAGTAGGTTATCCGGTACTGGTACGTCCGTCGTACGTACTTTCCGGTGCAGCCATGAACGTCTGCTACGATGAAGAAGAACTGACCCGCTTCCTGCAGATGGCCAGCGAAGTATCGAAGGAATATCCGGTAGTTATCTCACAATTCATGCAGGAAACCAAGGAAATTGAATTCGATGCCGTAGCCAATCAAGGTGAAATTGTGGAATACGCCATCTCGGAACACATCGAATATGCCGGTGTACACTCAGGCGATGCCACTCTGGTCTTCCCGGCTCAGCAGATTTATTTCGCTACCGCCCGTCAGATTAAGAAGATCAGCCGCCGCATTGCCCAAGAACTGAACATCTCCGGTCCGTTCAACATCCAGTTCCTGGCCCGGAAGAACGAAGTGAAAGTCATCGAATGTAACCTGCGTGCTTCGCGTAGCTTCCCGTTCGTATCGAAGGTATTGAAACGCAACTTCATCGAAACAGCTACCCGTATCATGCTCGACGCTCCGTATACCCAACCGGACAAATCGGCTTTCGACATCGACCGCATCGGTGTAAAAGCTTCCCAATTCTCATTCGCCCGTCTGCAGAATGCCGACCCGGTATTGGGAGTCGACATGTCGTCTACCGGTGAAGTGGGTTGCTTGGGAGATGATTTCGACGAAGCTCTGCTGAACGCGCTCATCGCTACCGGTTACCGCATTCCGAAGAAAGCTGTCCTCCTCTCTTCCGGAGCTACCAAGTCGAAAGTAGATTTGCTGGATGCCAGCCAGATGTTAAGCCAGAAAGGTTACCACATCTACGCTACTGCCGGTACCGCTACCTTCCTGAACTCACACGGTATTCCTACTACTCCGGTATTCTGGCCGGATGAACGTCCGAACGCCGAAAACAACGTGATGAAGATGATTGCCAACCATCAGTTCGACCTGATTGTGAACATTCCGAAGAACCACAGCAAACGCGAACTGACCAACGGGTACCGTATCCGCCGCGGCGCCATCGACCACAACATTCCGTTGATGACGAATGCCCGCCTGGCCAAGGCCTTCATCGAAGCCTTCTGCACTACCAAACTGGAAGACATTCAGATCAAGAGCTGGCAGGAATACAAATAATCCGTTTTTAAACCGCACTTGAACGGTATTTAAAATCGCATAAAAAGGGTGGGGCCTCATGGGTTCCACCCTTGAACCGAATAATATTCTATATCTTTCTGATTATCAAATTATACATTCAATATTCATTGTAATTTGATACCGCAAAGTTCCCGGAATTTACAATGCTAATACCGGGATTTGAATGCTATTATAAGTAAATGCGCCGTTTTAAATTGCGCTTCTATATTCATTCGGCGTACACCCAGCCACTTTCTTGAACATCCGGCTCAAATGATGCGGATACTGGAAGCCGACTTCGTAAGCAATTTCGCTCACGGTCTTGTTCGTGCTTGCCAGCAAATCCTTGACGCGGTTGATGACGGTAAGGTGGATGTATTCAATGGCGGACTTGCCGGTTTCCTTCTTCACAAGGTCGCCGAAATAGTTGGCGGAGAAATGAAGTTGGTCGGCACACCACGCCACGGTGGGCAGACCGATTTGCTCGGGCTTGTCTGAGTCGAAGTAGCCGGTCATCAGTTCTTCGAAGCGAGTGAGGACATCGCGGTTGATAGCCTCACGGGTGGCAAACTGGCGGTCGTAGAAACGGAGGCAATGGTTGAGCAGGACTTCGATGTTGGAGGTGATGATGCTGCGGCTATGCTTGTCGATGCGGTGGTGCAGTTCTTCCTCTATCTCGGTGAAGCAGTTGAAGATGGTCTGCCGCTCGCGCTCGGACATATGCAAGGCTTCGTTCACTTCGTAGGAGAAGAATGTGTATTCCTTCATTTTCTTTGCAAGGCTCGTGCCTCGCAGCAGGTCGGGATGGAACAGCAGACAATAGCCTTCGGGATTGGGCGTTTCACTGCCGTCGTCAATACCTGCCACTTGTCCGGGAGCCACGAATACCAACGTGCCTTCCTGATAGTCGTATTGGCTGCGCCCGTAAGTCAGCTTTCCGTGTATCTTCTCTTTCAGGTAGATGCCGTAGAAGCCGTAAAGTTTCTTTTTATGCTTCAAAACCTTGACGTCCTTGAAGTCGATGAACGTGACCAACGGATTGAGCGTTTCAATCCCTAAAAACTCATTGTAATCGTGGATGCTGTTGATATTTATGATGTCGCCCATATCTTGTTTCCTCCATTTATTAAAGTATGATGCCACAAAATTAATCTTTTCTTTACTCATTCAGCAAGGAGGGAAGGCATTTCTGTAAAATGGGTGCAAGATTCTGTGATTTGTGTTATCCTGTTGATTGGACGCTACTTGCGGTGAATGCCATTCGTTGATATTGGTGCTTCAATCCGTAATCTGTGTATGGACGAAAGACATACGCTGCTGTAATTTTGCACCTGACAAAAACAAAGTTCAAAATGAAAATGATTATCAATATCTGTCTGCTTATGGCAATTTTATCTTTCAACAGTTGCGATGAGAATACGGCTTCATCATACATACCCTCACAGGAAGGGAATGATTCTATTCCTGCAACAACGGGACATCTGACCACCCGTAGCACTATCGCCGATGTCTTGGCTCATCCGGCTTTCGAGGGATTCAGCCAATACATCTTGCCTTTGGAATGGGGATATGACGAAGATATGCCGCTCTCCGAAGTGGAGCGTTTGCTTCCCTACCATAATTATATTGACGCGGAGCGGTGCGTGGGTTATATCAATCAGATGATAGATTCGGTGGCAGCCGGACGCAGGATTTATTACGACTTGGGTCGCAAGGATGCCGGACTGTTCTTCTTTCGTGGCAGGCCGGGCGCACCGTTTGCGGTTGTCTGTCCCGGAGGCGGCTTCTCGTATGTTGGCTCCATCCACGAGGGATTTCCCCACGCCTTGGCGTTGAGCCGGATGGGGTATAATACGTTTGTCATTCAGTATCAGACGGGCAGCGCACAGACGGCTTGCGAGGACTTGGCGGTGGGCATCGAATACATCTTCCGCCACGCCACGGAGTTGCAGGTCGATACAGCAGGCTATTCCGTGTGGGGCAGTTCGGCGGGGGCGCGTATGGCGGCATACCTTCAGAACAGAATGAAATTGGTTCGCACCTTTTTTTGTGTCTAAGAAGGCTTTCGGCGCGGCACAGCTTCCCCGTCCGCGCACGGTGGTGATGGCCTACACAGGGCATAGCGAATATACCCGGCAAGACCCGCCTACCTATGCCGTGGTAGGCTCGAATGACGGCATCGCCAATCCGAACACGATGCGCCGCCGCACCGAAGCTCTGCAAGCCATCGGCATCCCGGCGGAGTTCCACCTCTATCCGAACCTCCGACACGGCTTCGGGCTGGGCATCGGTACGAGTGCCGAGGGCTGGATAGACGGGGCTGTCCGGTTTTGGGAAGAAAACCGATGAAAGATGACCTCGGAAGTGAGCCTATCTCAGTTACGGACTTAGATACCCTCAGTTCCGGACTTAGGTGGCCTCAGTTCCGGACTAAGGTCTATTAACATTTGCAGCCAATATCTCCGACAACGACAATCCGTCAGGATAAGCACCGTCCGAGGCTCGGATAGCACCAATCCTGCAGGATAAGCATCATCCGAGGGGTCGCAAGCCTTGTCCGAGCTATTTTCGGCGTTTCGGTGAAATGGGTGCTTCTATCTGTAATCTGTGTATGGACGGAGAAGCCTTGCCGATGTAATTTTGCATCAGGAAACAATTAATAGACAAAAGAATATGGATACAGTAAAATTGAGAAACGGCGTGGAAATGCCGATTTTGGGTTATGGAGTTTATCAGGTATCGCCGTCGGAGTGCGAGCGGTGCGTGAGGGATGCCATCAGCGTGGGCTATCGTCTGATTGACACGGCGCAGGCGTATGGCAACGAGCAGAACGTGGGCAACGCTATCCGTAATTGCAGCGTACCCCGCGAAAAATTGTTCATCGTGACGAAGGTGTGGATTTCCAATGCCAGATACGAGCGGGCAAAGGCAAGCATCGACGAGTCGCTCCGCAAATTGCAGACCGACTACATCGACCTGTTGCTCATTCACCAGCCTTTCAACGACTACTATGGCACGTGGCGGGCGATGGAGGAAGCGTACAAGGCAGGCAAGCTCCGTGCCATCGGCGTGTCGAACTTCTATCCCGACCGCTTCATCGACTTGGCAGAGTTCAGCGAAATACCACCTATGGTCAATCAGGTGGAAACGCACGTGTTCAACCAGCAGGTAAAGGCACAGCAGATTATGGAGCAATATGGCACGCACATTATGTCGTGGGGACCGTTTGCCGAAGGGCGTAACAACTTCTTCGGCAATGAGACGCTGATAGCCGTCGGCGCAAAATACAACAAGAGTGCGGCACAGACCGCCCTGCGCTATCTCATCCAGCGTGGCGTGATTGTCATCCCGAAGTCCGTCCGCAAGGAGCGTATGGAGCAGAACTTCGATGTGTTCGACTTCACGCTGACCGATGAGGACATGCAGCGCATCCGCCAATTGGACTTGGGTCATAGCCTATTCTTCTCGCACTACGACCCGCAGACGGTGAAATGGCTTTGTGATTATGGAAAGAGCAAATAAGGATGAAAAGGATATTTCAACTCATCTGTTTGCTGCTTGCCGCCAACTGTGTGGCAGCTTGCAGCAACACGGAAAATGACCCGCCCCTCGGTCCGATAGGCGAAACGCCAGCCGAGGAAGACCCGGATGCAGAGCACATCTACCTGTGGCCGGAAGGCAATATGCCAACCATAACGGACTATACCGTCAATAACGGCAATTATCAGGATGACCCCGATTTCCGTCCCAATATGGTTTGGTATCCCGTGCCGGACGGGACGGAAGTAAAGGGAGCCGTAATGGTATGCCCCGGCGGAGCGTTTATGTTCCGTAGTGGAAACGAAGGCGCACCTGTGGCGGAGCGTCTGGCTGAACTGGGCTGGCAAAGCTTTGTGGTGAACTACCGTGTCCGTCCCTATACGATGGAAGAAGGCAGTTTGGACTTGGCACGTGCCATCCGCTATGTCCGCAGCCACGCCGGGCAGTATGGCATCGACCCTGACCGTATCGCGTCGGTGGGATTTTCCGCAGGCGGCATCCTCTGTGGCGATGAAGCCTTGCACTTTGATGGACAGGTGAACGGCACGGCATTGGATGACAGCTATGTCCCCGATGCGCTCGATGATGTGTCGGCTGATGTATGCGCCATCGGTATGATTTACTCGTTCTATGGACGGTTGAGCGTATCAAATAACAACGTGGACGACCTGCGTGCCGGGAATATTCCCCCGACATTCTATACCTACGGTACGGAAGATCCTTTCTACCGCCAGTTCATCGCCAATGCTAACGCTGCCCGTGAAGCCGGTGTGCAAGTAGAAGAACACGTACTGGACGGTTGGCCGCACGGCTTCGGCGTACAGGGAGAATGGACTACATGGTTCGACAGTTTCCTAACCCAGATAATGTCGCATTGATTATGAAAACAGATAAAGACAACCCCAAAGGCATCTCCCGCCGTGACGCACTAAAACGGATGGGATTGTTCGTGGCTGGAGCAGCCGCATTGAGTATGCCCACGGCATTGACTTCTTGCGATAACGAAAAGAAGAAACGTATCATCCTCTATTTCACCGCTACGGGTAACAGCCTCTACATCGCCCGGCAACTGGCAGACGAAGAGACCGAACTGCTCAGCATCCCGCAGATAGTAAAGCAGGGCCGCCACGACTTTGAGGCGGACGAGATAGGTATCGTCTATCCCATCTACGGACACATGCCGCCCAATATGGTGCGGAACTTCATCAAGCAGGCACGCATCAAGGCAGGTTATAAGTTTGCCGTCCTCACCTATGGAATGCTTGACTTCAACGCCGCTGAGCTGTGGGACGGCATCTCACAGCAGGCAGGTACGAAGTTCGACTACATCAACACCCTCGTGATGGTGGACAATTGGCTGCCCAATTTCGATATGGCGGAACAGATGAAGATGGACAAGCACATTCCCGAACAGTTGGAAAAGATAAAGGCAGACTTGGGGCAACGTATGCGGTGGGTGAAGCCTGCCACCGAAGAAGCCCGCCGCGCCCACGACGGCTTTGTCGCCTTTTCGCGCCTCGACCCGGAGGTTGGCTTCCTGATGCGGAGCGAGAAGTATTTCCAAGTGACGGATGCCTGCATCGGCTGTGGCGTATGCACCGAAGTCTGTCCGCGCGGCAACTACGAACTGACTTCCACGGGAGTAAAGACCGAGGGCGATTGCGACTTTTGTTTCGCCTGCATCCACAACTGCCCGCAGAAAGCCATACAGTTCCGGTCTTTGCCCGACGACCCGTTGCTTGCACGCGGCGAGGTGAACCCTAATGCCCGCTACCGCAACGAACACATATCGTTGTGGAGCATCAAAGAAAGTAACAGACAATAAAACAACTAAAATCAAATAAGTATGAACACATTCAAGAAATTCCTGCTGTCCGCCTTGCTTGTTTGCGGCGGCGTATGTGCAATGAACGCACAAGAGAAAACCACCACGGCGGGCGTGCCGTTGGTTACATTGAACAACGGCGTGGAGATGCCCCGCTTCGGGCTGGGCACTTTCCTGCAAGGGTCTAATGAAATCTGTCGGCAGTCTTGTCTTACGGCACTGAAGGCCGGTTACCGACACATCGACACGGCACATGCCTATAATGATGAGGAGGGTGTGGGACAAGCAGTGAAGGAAAGCGGCATCCCGCGCGAGGAAATCTGGATAACCAGCAAGCTCTGGCCCAACGAATACGGCGAAGGCAAGACCCTGAAAGCCATCGACGATATGTTGAAGCGTCTCCAGCTGGATTATATAGACCTTCTCTATGTCCATCAGCCTTTCGGCGACTTCGTGGGAGCGTGGAAAGACATGGAGAAGGCTGTAAAAATGGGCAAGGTTCGCGCCCTCGGCATCAGTAATTTCGATGCCAATGACGAGGTGTGGAATACCATTATGGACAGCGCCACCATCAAGCCTGCCGTGCTCCAGATAGAATGCCACCCCTACGCCCAACGTCTGGAGATGCGTAAGAAAGCCGCCAAGGAAGGCATACAGGTAGAATGTTGGTTCCCTTTGGGCGGCGCAATGAGCAATGGCGCACTATTCAAAGACCCCGTCATCAGGAAGATAGCCGAAGCACATGGCAAGTCGCCGGCACAAATCATCCTGCGCTGGCACATTCAGGAAGGTTTTTCTGTAATCCCCGGAGCCACCAATCCCGACTATATCAAGGAGAACATCCAGATATTCGACTTCGCCCTCACCGATGAGGAAATGCAGCAGATGCGTTCGCTCAACAAGGAGCAACGGTTCTTCACTATGCCGGAAGAGGGCGTTCGACGGATGGTAAGAGAGAACAATCTGTAATCTGTGTATGGACAGGGGGCTTTGGCGTAACTTTGCGACATGAATCAAAAACAGATTGGATATGAAAGAACAAATCATCCGTTTCTTCAAGATGTGGACGCTTCCGCTCGGCATGTTTGCAGGGGTGGGTGTCTATCTGATGTTCCACTACATCCCGTGGCTCAGTCCGCTGAAAGTGCTGGCGAAGGGAGCTAATGATTATATCCTGCCGCTGATGGTATTTATCCAGCTGTTCACCACCTTCTGCAAGGTTAATCCCCGCAAAATGAGAATCTGCAGATGGCACATCATCATGATAACGGTGCAATTGGTTTGCTGTCTGGCAGTGGCATTGCCCATTCACTTTTTCCCGGACTTCTCTTATAATGTGGTGGCGCAAGGGGCGTTGGTCTGCCTGATAGTTCCCACCGGGACGGCTGCTGCGGTGATTGCCGGACGGCTTGGCGGCAACGAGACCACACTGACCACCTACACGATTCTCAGCAACTTAGTGGCGGCGGTGATGATTCCGGCGGTGTTCCCATTGGTGGAGATGCAGTCCGCAGGCTCGTTCGGACATCAATTCCTGATTATCCTGCGGCGTGTGTTTCCGTTGCTCATTACGCCGTTCCTTGCAGCGTGGGCATTGAGGGAATTTCTGCCGAAGGTACACGCTGCGGTCGTGCGGCTGTGCGGAAGCCTTGCGTTTTATCTGTGGGGCATTTCGTTGATAATAGCCATCGGACTTACACTCCGCTCGGTGGTGAACAGCCATTTCGACCCTCATGTCATGTGGTTGCTGGCCCTGTCCGCATTGGTCGCGTGCGCCTGGCAATTCGGTATCGGGAAGCTGGTGGGCAGACGCTTGGGCGATTATATCAGTTGTGGCCAGGGATTCGGCCAAAAGAACACGATACTTGCCATCTGGGTATCCTACACCTACCTCACGCCAGTCATTTCCGTGGCGCCAAGCTGTTACATCGTCTGGCAGAACGTGGTGAACTCGTGGCAACTGTGGTGGAAAGAAAAACGTGATACGAAACATTGAAAAACAGATAAATTATGAATTACAGATACTTGGGAAACAGAGGACTCCGTGTATCAGCCATCGGCCTGGGCTGTATGGGAATGAGCCACGCCTACGGTGCGCCCGCCGACCATCGGGAAATGACGGAACTGCTGGCAAAGGCGGTGGATATGGGTTATGACTTCTTCGACACCGCCGAAGTATATGGCACGCCGGACAATCCGCACGACAACGAGGAACTGCTCGGCAATGCACTGAAAGCCTGCCGCAACAAGGTGGTCATCGCTACAAAGTTCGGCCTCCGCTTCGATATGGAAAGCGGGCAAGTGCCTTATCCGCTGATAACAGACTCACGACCGGAGGGCATACGCCGGTCGGTAGAAGGTTCGCTCCGCCGCTTGCAGACGAACTATATCGACCTCTATTACCAGCACCGCCCCGACCCACAGATACCCATTGAAGAAGTGGCGGGCACGATGCAAGACCTGATAAAGGAAGGCAAAGTGCTTTATTGGGGGTTGTCGGAGGCTTCGGAGGAGGACATCCGCCGTGCCAATGCCGTCTGTCCGCTTACCGCCGTGCAAGACCGTTATTCGATGATGGCCCGCTGGCACGAAGCCTTGTTCCCCGTATTGGAGGAATTGGGTATCGGCTTGGTAGCCTTCTCGCCGCTTGCCAACGGTCTGCTCAGCGACCGCTACAACGCCGCTTCGCACTTCGACGCAGGGACTGACTACCGGGCAGGAATGCCACAGTTCCAGCCGGACAGTTACGATAAGAACCGCGAACTGCTGCAACTCATCCGCTATATCGCAAGTAAAAAAAATGCCACGCCCGCACAAATCTCCCTCGCGTGGATGCTTTGCAAAAAGCCGTGGATAGTCCCCATTCCCGGCACACGCAAGCCCGACCGGTTGCAGGAGAACGCTGGAGCTGCGGACATTACATTATCGGAAGAGGAAGTGAAACAGATAGACCAAGCGTTGGATGCGATGCCGATGTCCGGTGTTTTTGGTGGAACAAAATAAAAGCATAATCCTATGAAACGATTGAATTATCTCATCTTGTCCGCCCTGCTTGCCCTGTGCGCAAGTTGTGGAGGGCAATCCCCCCAAGCTCAAGAGGGGATGATGAACGACAGCATCCTTGCTATTCGTGAGCAAGGCAGTTTCCTGATTGGTGGTTCGGTAAAGACGCAGCCGGGCACTTACGACACGCACCAACCACTGAAGGCTGACGGCCAGACCCTGCACGGCGACCACGCCTACGTGTCGTATCAAGTCCCAGTCGATGCTCGCAAGAATCCACTCGTATTCCTGCACGGAGCCGGGCAATCCGCCAAGACGTGGGAAAGTACGCCTGACGGCCGCGAGGGATTTTCTACAATTTTCTTGCGTCGGGGATTCAGTACCTACCTGATAGACCAACCTCGCCGTGGACGTGCCGGACGCAGTACGGTAGACGAAACCATCAAAGCAACGACAGACGACCAGTTCTGGTTTGAGAATTTCCGTATGGGTGTATGGCCGGAGTATTATGACGGCAGCCAGTTTCCACAGTCGACAGAGGCATTGGAACAGTTCTTCCGTCAAATCACCCCAAACACGGGAGCTTACGATGAGCAACTGATAGCTACCGATGTGGCTAATCTGATAGACAAGATTGGTGGTGGCATCCTCGTCACCCACTCACAAGGTGGCGGACCGGGCTGGCATACTGCCATCAAGAGCGACAAGGTGCGTGCCATTGTCTCTTACGAACCGGGCAGCGGCTTTGTCTTCCCCGAAGGCGAAACACCCGAACCTTTGCAGACCATCAGCCCGTTTGGGGCATTAGGTGCTACATCCATTCCCTTGGTTGATTTCGAGAAACTGACCCGTTTCCCCATCATCATTTACTACGGCGACTACATTCCCGATGATCCGAGCGACAACTGGGCAATGGACAGTTGGCGTGTCCGTCTGCAAATGGCGCGTCTGTTTGCCGAATGTATCAACATTCACGGCGGCGATGCCACAGTGATACATCTGCCTGAACAAGGCATCAAAGGCAACTCGCACTTCCTGTTTGCTGAGAAAAACAACGTGCAGCTTGCCGACCTCTTGTCCGCTTGGTTAAAAGAAAAAGGACTTGACTAACTACTCTTCTTAGTCACATAATATATATAAGTGTGAAGCATCTTCGGGACGAAAGTTTCGGGGATGCTTTCCTTTTTGAACACATATAGCATTTGAGCCTCCTCATACGCCGTTAGAGATAGTCTTATACGCCTATGAGGTATGCCTGAAATACATTCGTTGATATTGGTGCTTCTATCTGTAATCTGTGTATGGACGGGCA